>Ga0163144_10006357_pt1 | contig 26063 bp, 20 predicted proteins | sample OliLak19BULKMAT1_FD_123175 | JGI IMG/M metagenome (GOLD analysis project Ga0163144, IMG submission 123175) | Freshwater microbial mat bacterial communities from Lake Vanda, McMurdo Dry Valleys, Antarctica - Oligotrophic Lake LV.19.BULKMAT1 | ecosystem: Environmental > Aquatic > Freshwater >...
GGAGCCAACGCCGCAGCGTGGCCCAACGGCCTGAACGCGGCAGTTGGGCCACGATGCCAGGCGGCGACGGAGGGAGATTCCTGGTGGAACGACCGACGGAGCCAACGCCGCAGCGTGGCCCAAATGCCGCGTTCAGGATCATTCCAACGTGAGGTTTGTGAGGTAGTCCTCCAGTTCCTTGCGCTGCTGTTCCTGCTGCTGCCGCGCGGTTTCCATCTCGGCCTGCAGCTTCTCGATGGCGGTCTCCTGGTCGTTGAGCTTTTTGAGCAGGCGTTGGTGCAGTTCGCTGTTGGCGGGCACCGAGCGGAAGTTCTCGCGGATGCGGTTCTGCTCCTGGGTGATCTCGCCCAGCTTTTGCTGGCGTTCCTGCACCAGCCGGCGGCTGAGATCCATGGCGCGCTTGAGCGTGGCGGCCTTGGCCAGGGCGTCGCGCACCCGCTGCGGGATCTCGCCGGTGCGCAGGTAGTGCTCGAACACGCCGATGTCGGCATTGATCAGGGCGTTGCGCTCCTCCTGCACCAGTTCCTCGCGCACCGACAGCACCTCGCGCTTGCCCGGCGCCACCGCCAGCGTGAAGCGGTAGAGGCGGTCGGTGGTCTCCACCGGCTTGGGGCTGTCGACCAGCTTCCAGCCGGCGTTGATCGGGTGTTCGATGAGCAGCGAGCGCGGCTTGTCGGCCTTGCTCTGCACCGCGTAGTCCTGGGTGATGACGCGCTTGCGCTTGAGGTGCAGCACGCCACCGACGATGCGACCGCTCTGCACCGCGGTCTCCTCGCGGCGGTTGGCCGCCTCGACCAGCACTTGCAGATCGATGGCGAAGCTGAGCAGGCGCTCCTGGCCGGGCGGAACGTTGTCGACGCGGGCGTCACCGGCATAGCTACCGCCGTCGAGCACGGTGATCGGCCCGGCGAGCAGGTGGTTGGCGGTCGAGTTGATCAGCCGCGCGCCGAGCAGTGGATGTTTGGCGAGCACGCCGGCGTTGTAGATGCTCAGCCGTTCGCAGGTGATGTCGGCGGCGACGATGGGCAGCATCGCCGAGCGCTGGCGCGGCAGATCGACGGCCTTGACCGTGTATTCGAAGAACTCGCCGATCTTCTGCGCCTGCGCCACCGAAGCCACGCTGGCGCTGGGGTCGAGGGCGCGCTGCATCACCGGCGCATCGGCCATGGCCATGGCCATGGCCAGGGACTCTGTCGCCATCGCCGCGCCCGCCGCCATCGGCGCCATCGGAGCCGCCAGCTTGCGCGCCGCCGACTCGCGTCCGCGCGCCTGCGGCCGGCCATCCGCCTCGGCCTTGGCCAGGGCGCGGTCCTCGCCCGCCATGCCCTCGTCGTAGGTCTGCGGGCGCAGGCTGGCGTACAGCTCGGGCTGCACCACCGGCCGGGGCACATAGAGCGGCTGGTAGAGATCCTGCACGAAGGAGATCGGCCGGCCGCTGACCAGGGTCAGGGTGATGCCCGCCCAGTCGTTGTCGGTCTGGTTCTCGACGATGGCCCAGCCGATCAGGCGCGGCTTGGCCTTGTCGCCTTCGGGCAGCACCAGGCGGTAGCTGGTCTTCCACACCGGCGTCTCGACCACGTAGCCGACGCGCACCTCGCGCGCGCCGTGATCGGGGAAGGCGATGACCACCGGCTTCTTGTCCTGGTCGCGGGCCTGGGCGAGCGCGTTCAGCGCCTTGCCCAGTTCGGCGTCGAGCGCGGGATCGTCGAGGGTGAGCTTGCGCACCTCGTCGAGCCGGACCGCGCGGATGGTGCCGCCGGCGATGAGATTCAGCACCCATTCCTCGGTGACCTGGCCCTTGTCGCCGACCGTCTTGGTGCGCTTCTCCAGGCCGAGGATGGTGCCGGCGATCTGCTCGGCCTGCACCGTCGCCGTCACCTTGGCGCCACGCAACTGTTGCAGCAGTTCGCCCAGCGAGGGATTGCCGGCGATGTCGATCTGGAAGCTGCGCAGGGTCTTGGCGATGGGGTCATGCGACGGGTACGAGATGGTGGCGCCGGCGCCGCCCACGTCCTCGACCAGCAGCGATTTCAGCACGTCGTTGATCTGCGCCGCCTTGAAGCGCAGTTCGGTGCGGTTGGCCCCGGCCACCGTCCCGGCGTGCTCGAAGTAGCCGACCCCGCTGGAGAACAGCACCACCTTCTTCACCGCCACCGCGCCGGGCTGATCGGCCGCGGGCAGGGCCGCGCCGACACCCAGGGCGACAGCGAGCAGACCACGGACGAGCGGCAGAGGGCGCATGGCGGTTCCTTGGAACGTGTGCGGGCTTGGACGGGCAGGCGACGCGAAGGTTCCGCAGTATGGCCGCGGACGGGCGACGGCACAACCGGGGGCGGCAGGCCGGGTCGGCTACAGGACCCTCGGCCGGCCAGCGCGGAAGGCGGCGACGTAGTCGACCAGCTCACGTCCGCCGCCGGGATACACGAGGTCGCCAAGCTCCGCGAGCACCTGCGCATCGAGCTGGTGATGCCGCCGCAGCACGGCATCGAGATCGACGCCGTCCTGTGGCTTGTTCCCGGCGCCGCGATGCGGGCTGATCGCGGCCGCGAACTTGAGCGCGACGGCCGCCTCGGCCGTGGGCAGGCGGATGGTCGTACCTCCGCAGGGAACGTCGATGGCATGGCGTTCGATCACGCGTTGGAACACCGGCTCGTCGGCGCGCACCAGGTCGATGCGCTCGGGATCACGGCCGGGCTGCTCGGTCCGGCTGAGGAAGCGGACGTTGTAGACCAGATCCTCGACATGCAGGTGTGGGAAGGCGGCTCGCAGCGCCGCTTCTGCACGCGGCACATCGCGGATGGCGAGCAGGACATCGACGTCGACGGTCGCGCGCGGCGAAGCCGTGAGGTAGGCCAGGGCGTGGCCGCCGATCAGCACGTAGCGGATGCGTGCATCCGCAAGCAGGCCAGCGACGGTGAACGGCGAGGCGGCATCAGCGACGTGCAGGCAGGACAGCTCGAAGGATCGGCTCAGACTGGGATGGGCGTCATCCACGTCAGCGCCGACGACCGATGACCACCCCGGTGGCACGGATGCGGGCGAGCGAGTCCTTTGCCGACGCGATCTGCTCCTGCAGCGCCGCCATCGTCCGCGACTTGGCCTCCTGCAAGGTCGGATAGCTGCCGGGCGGGGCGCCATCGACCTCGCGGATCTCCGGTGCGGGGGTTCCCAGTCCGACGATCACGTAGGACACCGCGCCACGTGCCTCCGGATCGCGCAGGTCGCTGATCGCTCGACCGATGGCGTTCTCGCTGACGGGCATTGCGGCTCCATGTGCGGTGGTCATGCCGGCGACGCGCGTGACGGTCGCAACCCTACCTGCGTGCCCTGCTGGGCAATCGACAGGGGTCAGCGGCTGGCGGGCGTCGTCTTGAGGATGTACGGCAAGCGCTCGCGCAGGGCCCCGTCTGCGTACCTGAACACCTCGATCTGCCCACCACTGGCGATGGTCAGCGCCTCAGCGACCGTCCCGGCGGAGTACAACTCGATCTGCATCAGGTTGGCGTCGTCATCATAGGAGAGCCAGGTGCCGTCTTTGGCGAGTTGGCCATCATGCAACGTGACCAGGTCGCCCTCCGATGATCGCGTCCCGGTCGGGCCCCAGGCCGTGGCGTGGCCAGTGATCCGACCTCGTTCATCGCGACTGATTTGGACCCGCGACCAGCGGTAACGCTCGAATCCCCGTCGGATCCAGTCCGGTGCCGTCGCGTGGTCGACGGAAGTCCACTCCGTCGGCCCCCGCTGAACGTGCTGGACCAGGGCCAGGCCGCCGGCACCGATCAGGACACCGGCCATCAGTCCATACAGGATTTTCATGGCCTGAAACATCCAGCGAGTCGGTTTACGCAGCCCTGGATCGTTCCGCCCATGACGTTTTCGCTGACGGGCATGTCGTCTCCAGGTGTGCGTGTCAGGGCGGCGACGCGCGTGACAGCCGCAACTCTACCTGCGTGCCCTACCGGGCAAATGGCAGGGTCAGCGATTGACCGCGACTCGTTCGCCTACCTCATCCCTTCGCCGCCCGCACCCACCGCCCGCTATGCGCTTCCAGTGCGATCGGCGCCGCGAGATCGATCGCTTCGCCGGTCACCGCGTCGGTGGCGGCGCGATAGTTCCACGCCGTCTCCAGTCGCGCCGTCGTGACCGGGCCGTCGTTGATCAGGATGTAGTGGTCGGCCGTGGGCGCGGCCAGGCGGTAGGCGATGGCGCCGTGGCAGCGGTAGGGCGAGCGGTAGGCGCCGAGGGCGTGGCGCACCAGCAGGTCCTGTTCGGCGCGGTGGCCGGGCTTGAGGCAGTTCAAGGAGAGTTGCGCGGCGATGACCACCGCGCTGCCGCGGTCGAGCTGGTGTTCGAGCACCGCCGGGGCACCGTCGGCGGTGCGGCCGATCACCGCGGCGCGTGTCGGCGTCAGCGCGCAGGTGAAGCCGTCGAAGGCGACGCCGTCGATGCTCAGGCGCTGATTCAACCGGCTGCTGTAGGTCAGCTCGTGCAGCACGCCGCCGAAGACGCGCTCGAACCAGGTGCCTGGGCCGGTCGGCATCACCCGACCGAAGTCGTCGTAGTAGGCGCCGGGCATGTCGATGACCAGACGGCCGCCCTGGCGCACGTAGGCTTCGAGCAGGTCCTGGAGTCGCGCGCTGAAGGCGATGAAGGCGGGCGCGTAGATGACGCGGTAGCGCGCGCCCAGACCGGCGGCGAGGTTGCGGGTGGTGACGTGTTCCCAGGGCACGTTGGCGTCGATCAGCGCGCGCCCGGCGCCGACGCGGGCGCGGATCGGCTCATTGCGGTACTTGTCGCGACCGCTCACCGCCATCGCCGCCCAGATCGCCTCGTTGTCCCAGTCGACCAGGACGCCGACCAGCGGTTCCTTGTTCGCCTGCCACAGCTCGCGGCGCAGGCGGGTGCAGGCGCTACCGATGGCGCCGACGCGGTGCGCACGCGCGGTGGGCTGCCGATTGCGATCGAGGATGGCGTACTCGCCGCCCTCCCAGCCGGCGGTGCGGTGGTTCCACGCCCACAGCCCCACCCCGCGGAAGCCGGCGGCGATGTAGCTGAGCAGGAGCTGGGTCATGCAGCCGGCATCGACGGTGAAGCCGGGAGTCACGTTGCGCGTCTCCTCGACGAAGGCCGACTTGCCGCCGGAGAAGTACTGCGGACCGCCGGTCGATTCCCAGGTCGCCGACCACAGCCCCTTGGCCCAATCGTGGGCGATCGCGGCCATCAGGTAGACGGGACGGGCGACCTCGAAGTCGACCTCCTCGAAATGCCAGGCGAGGTGCAGCGAGGGATAGAACGATCCGCCGCGGCCCATCTCCAGGGCCATGCCCTCCATGTCGGTGGCGCGTGAGGCGAAGGGCAGGAACAGGCCCATCTCGCCGCCGGCGCGCACCGGTTCGTCGGCATCGATGGCCTGGGTGGCGTCGACCGCGGAGCGCACGTACTGGCGGATGAACTGCTCGGCACGGAAAGTCATGATGTCGCGCAGATGGCGGTACTCGCGCGCGGGCAGCGCGGGGACGGCGGCCTGCACCTGATCCCAGGTCGTCCACGGCGCGCCCGGCAGGGTGATGCCGACGTGGCGCCAGTTCCACGCTTCGGCGACGGCCTCCGGGGTGCCGTACTGCGTCTTCAGCCAGGCCACGAAGTGCGGCAGCGCCTCGGGGTGCAGTTCGTGGCCGCGGGCGTCGCCGACCACGCCGGGCACCCACGACGCCGGTTTCCGTTCGACCTCGCCGCCATCGCCGGCGACGTGGGCGGCCTTGAGTTTGCGGCCGATGCGTACGCGCAGCAGCGCGTGCAGGTGGGCGACCACCGTGGGGTGCGCGAGCGCGGCGTCGATGTCGAGATCATTCGGCAGGCCGAGCTGGGCGAGCAGCGCGGGAGTGATGTCGGGATAGCCGCCCTCGGCGTACCAGAACGGGATGATGCCCTCGTCGAGCGCGAGATGCAGCGTGCGCTCCTCCGGCCACTCCGGCGTCGGCATGGTCTGCTTGAGGCAGGTGAAGCCGAGCTGCTTCATCAGTCGGAAGTGCGCGCGGGCGTCGGCCTCGGTCAGGCCCGGCCAGGGCAGGAAGACGCAGCCCACCGGCCACGGCGCCAGGTGCCGCAGCTTGCGCTGCATCGGCGTGTCGTGCAGGAGCGCGATGCGGTCGTGGAGAAAGTCGTGGTCGGCCATGCTCGGCGGATTCGATCCGGCCTTGGCTGACTGTCAAAGCGCGTCGCTGCCGCCGGCAGCGAACCTGCTGCCGCGGATGCGGCATCCCGTGCCGTTCCTGTCCTGCCTTTGGTCTTGCCGGTGAGACCTGCCTGCGATGCTGCCGGCCCGGCGGAGGACGATGGTGCGCGTGCTGCGGAGCCTGGTGCTGACGTTGGCCGCCGCGGCGGCGCTGTGGTGGCTGTTCGCCGACACCGTGCGCCACCAGCGCGGCGGTGGCAGCGCGCCGCTGCGCGTGTGCTTCTGGGGGACGTTCGAGGAATACGGGATGTGGCAGGAGCTCGGCGCCGAGTTCCAGCGCCGCCATCCCGGCATCGCGTTGAAGCTCGAGTACGTGCCCGGTGGGCGCTACGAGACCAAGATCCAGCAGCAATTGGTCGGGGAATCGGCGCCCGACGTCATCGTCTATCAGGACGAACCGTTCTTCGAACTCGTCGATGAGGGCAACTTCGTCGACCTGGCACCGCTGCTGGACGCCGAGCGCGCGCAGCTCGGCGAAGCCGGTGAGGATCTCGAAGCCTGGTTGACCGCGCGCTACTGGCCGACCGCGGTGCAGTCGTTCGGCGATCGGCTGGGGGAACCGACCGCGGGCGGCGGCCGGCGCTGGCGGCAGTTCGGCATGCCGATCTGGGGTGGGTGCAATCTGCTCTATGCCAACGCCGCCATCTTCGCCAGGGACGGGGTGCGCATCGCCGCCCTGCCCGCCGGCGAGGGTCTGCGTCGCGAGCCCGGCAGTGGGCCGGGCGCGCTGCGCTGGACCGTCGACGATCGCCAGTGGACCATCGCCGACTTCGAGCGCCTGACCCGCGACCTCACCCGTGACGACGATCGCGACGGCTTCATCGAGCAGTTCGGCTACGCCGGCGGACCGACGGTCAGTTGGCTGCCCTTCCATCAGATGCTGGGTGGCGATCTGCTCGACCCGACGCGCACACGCACGCTGTTCCATGGCCCCGAGGTCGAGCGTAGCCTGGCGTTGTTCCAGGCTTGGCGCTGGGATGACGCCCGGCGCATCGAGCCGCGTGAGGAGATGGGCGCGATGACCCAATCGGTGGCCTTCCTGTGCGGTCGCGCCGCGCTGTTCAGCGCCGGTCCGTGGGAGATGCCGTTCCTCAACGCCGCCCGCGTCGACTACCGCGTCATGCATTTTCCGCGCGACAACATCAGTGGCCGGCGCGCCACCCGCATCACCTGGGACGCGGTGGCGGTCAACGCCCGCGCGCGGCGCCCCGCCGAGGCCTGGGCGCTGGTGCGCTTCCTCACCCGCGACCGCGCCGCCCAGGACATCATCGCGCGCATGCAGCGTTCGATCCCGGGCATGCGCTCCGCCGCCGCCACCTTCATGGCCGGCAATCCCGGTTCCGGCGTCGAACGCTTCGTCGAGGCCGCCGGCGATTACGCGATCATGCAGCCGATACCGCGCCACGGCTGGGTGCTGCTCACCGACGCCTGGATGCGCACGCTCGACCGCGTCCGCCATGTCATCCCGGAGCGCCGGCTGACCCCCGCCGAGGCGATCGGCTACTTCTACAGCCAGGGTGACCTGCATGCCCTGCTGCCCGCCGCCGACCCCGAGGCGGCGAAGCGCTACCAGGACATCTACCGGCGGAGCGGCAAGTGATGCGCGCGCAGGCGCGCCGGCAGTTGGCCGGCTGGCTGTTCGCCGCGCCCTGGCTGATCGGCTTCCTTGGCCTGACCCTGCTGCCGCTGATCGCTTCGCTGGCGCTGTCGTTCTGCTCCTGGAAGGGACTCGGCCTGGGCACCCTGCGCTTCGTCGGCCTGGACAACTACCGTCGCCTGGCCGACGACGCCACCGCGCTCAAGGCGCTGGGCAACACCGCCATCTATGCCTTCACCGCGGTGCCGCTCGGGTTGGCGGTGGCACTCGGCCTGGCCTTGCTGCTCAGCCAGAAACGCCCGGGCATCGGTCTCTTCCGCACCCTGTTCTACATGCCCAACGTGATCAGCGGAGTGGCCACGGTGATGATGTGGACGTGGGTGTTCAACGCCCAGTTCGGCCTGCTCAACGCCGCGCTGCGCGCCGGCGCGCGACTGCTGGTGGCGCTCGGTGTCGGCTCCCTGACCGGCTGGGACCCGCCCAACTGGCTGGGCGATCCGGCCTGGACCAAGCCGGCGCTGGTGGTGATGAGCCTGTGGGGCACCGGTGGCGCCATGCTGGTCTTCCTGGCGGCGCTGCAGAACGTGCCCGAACAGCTCTACGAAGCGGCGCGCCTCGACGGTGCCTCGCGCTGGCAGCAGTTCCGCCACGTCACCCTGCCGCAGATCTCGCCGGCCATCTACTTCAACCTGGTCATGGGCCTGATCGGCAGCTTCCAGGTGTTCAACGACGCCTTCATCCTCTTCGGCGGCCGTGGTGGTCCGGATGACTCGGCGCTGTTCTACGTCGTCTACCTCTACACCAAGGCGTTCCAGCACCTCGAATTCGGTTACGCCTCAGCGCTGGCCTGGGTGCTGTTCGTGATCGTACTGGCGCTGACCCTGCTGGTGGTGCGCGGCGCGCGTCGGCTGGTGTACTACGAGGGCGACCAATGAGCGCGCTGCCGCCGGTCGACCTCGCCGCCTCACGACGGGCGATCCTGGCGCGCCGTGTGCGCGCGGCCATCGGGCTGGCGGCGCTGTGCCTGCTGGCGGTGCTGTTCCTGGCGCCGCTGCTGTGGGCGATGTCGGCCTCGCTCAAGAGCCTGGACAAGGTCAACGAGTTCCCGCCGCGCCTCATCCCCGAGCAGTGGCTGTGGTCGAACTACGCCGCCGCGCTGACCAAGCTGCCCTTTCTGGTCTTCGTCGGCAATTCGCTGGTCATCACCATCGCCGCCACCATCGGCCAGGTGCTGTCGGCCTCGCTGGTCGGCTACGCCTTCGCGCGGCTGCCCTGGCGCGGGCGCGGCTTCTGGTTCGTCATCCTGCTCGCCACCATGATGCTGCCCGCCCAGGTGGTGATGATCCCGCAGTACCTGCTCTACAAGGAGCTCGGCTGGGTGAACACCTACAAGCCGCTGATCGTACCCTTCTGGCTGGGCGGCGGCGCCTTCTTCATCTTCCTGTTCCGCCAGTTCTTCAAGGGCATCCCCAAGGAGATGGAAGAAGCGGCGCGCCTCGACGGCGCCAGCGAGTGGCAGCTCTACTGGCAGATCTTCCTGCCCAACGCCAAGCCGGTGATCGCCACCGCGGCGGTGATGGGGTTCATCGCGCACTGGAAGGATTTCATGGGTCCGCTGATCTACCTCAGCGATTTCCGCACCTATCCCACCTCGCTCGGCCTGCACATGTACCAGTCGATCGATGGCGCCTGGACCAACTACCTGATGGCGGCGGCGCTGGTCACCACCCTGCCGCTGATCGTGCTGTTCGCGGTCGGGCAGCGTTTCCTGGTCAAGGGCATGCTCCTGACAGGGTCGAAGGGTTAGCGGGAGCTGATGGCTGATGGCTGATGGCTGATGGCCGGTCGACGTGGACGTCGACGCATCATCGCCGATGCCGCCCGGTTGTTCCGGGCGCCGTCCTCACGCCGGCGCGCCCTCCACTGGCGGACTCCCCTGCTCGCGTCGCCGCAACTGCCCACACGCCGCGTCGATGTCGGCGCCGCGCTGGCCGCGCACGGTGGCGTTGGCGCCGGCGGCGCGGGTGCGGCGGGCGAAGGCGGTGATCTGGTCGCTGTCGGGGCGGGTGTGCGGCGTCTCGCCGACGGGATTGAAGGGGATGAGGTTGACGTGGGCGTGCAGGCGGCGCGCCAGCACGGCCAGCGCGTCAGCGTGTCCCGGCGTCATGTTGGCGTCGGCAAGCAGGACGTATTCGAGGGTGATGCGCCGGTTCACCTGGGCGCTGTAGTCCTCCATCGCCGCCAGCAGTTCGGCCAGCGGCCAGCGGCGGTTGATCGGGACGATCCGGCTGCGCGTCTCGTCGTCGGCGGCGTGCAGCGACAGCGCCAGAGTCACCTGGGGCTCATCGACGGCGAGTTGGCGGATGCGCGTGGGCACGCCCGAGGTCGACACCGTGAAGCGCCGTCGGCCGAGCCCGAGGCCGCGCGGCTCGGCGAGCACGGCGATCGCCGCGAGGACGTTCGCGTAATTGAACAGCGGCTCGCCCGAGCCCATGAACACCACATTGGTCACCGGCCGCCGGCGGTGATGGAATGCCACCTGCCAGACGATCTCGCCGGCGGTGAGGTCGCGCTCGACGCCATTGAGGCCGGAGGCGCAGAAGGTGCAGCCGACCGCACAGCCGACCTGGCTGGACACGCAGACGGTGTGGCGATCGGCGGTGGGGATCGACACGCATTCCACCAGCTTGCCGTCATGCAGGCGCAGCAGCGACTTCACGGTGCCGTCGGCGCTCTCCTGGCGGCGCGTCTCGACCCCGGGTACCAGGGCGCCGGCCTCGTCAAGGCGTTGGGCGAGATCGCGTGGCAGGCCGGCGATGTCGGCGGCTGCGCTGACGTTGGGCCGGTAAAGACCATCGAATACCTGCTGGCCGCGGAAGGCGGGCAGACCGATCGCGGCCGCCCACGTCCGACACTGCTCCGCGGTCATCCCATACCAATCCATGGCCGGGATTGTGGATGGCCGGTGCGCGGCGCCATCGCAGGCCGGGGCCACCTCAGGGCGCCCTAAAGATCGACGCTAAGGCAGGAACAACCAACCGCAGATTTCGCAGATCGCGCAGATCGCGCAGACGCGACGTGACGACTCTGCGTTCATCTGCGAGATCTGCGGCTGGTTGTTCTTCCCGTCCGTGGCGGCAACGGCTTGCGCTCATCTCCGGGGCGCCCTGGGGGCCACCTCGACGCCGATGTGGACGTCGTGGCCCCAGGGGAGCGGCGTTCTACTTCACCTTCGCCGCGATGTCCTCCGCCAGCTTCTTGGCGTCGGGCGCGGCACCCTTGGCGGCGCGGGAGGGGCAGGGGATGCTGGTGGCGGTGGCATCCAGCCAGGCGGGATCGGCGCTGGCGAGCTTGGCGGTCAGGGTCGCCAGTTCATCGAGCGACTTGCCGGTGGCGGCGGCGTTGGAAGCGAGGAAGGCCTTGATCTGCTCGGCGTCCTGCAGCTCGGGATTGGGCGTCGCCGGACCCGCTTCCAGCTTCAGCGCCCAGCGCAAGCCCTGCAGCAGGTGGTCCTTGAACTTGGCGTCGTTCCAAGTCGACGGCGTGTGCCCGAGGTTGGTGTAGAACATACGACCCTGGTCAAGCTCGCGCACCCAGCATACCGGCACGTGGTACGCCGCCTTCTTGGCGGTCTTGAAGAAGTCGAGGCTGATCAGCACGCGCACCGCCTTGGGGTCGTAGCCTTTGTACTGGTAGATCTCCTCTTTGTAGTCGAACGAACCACCCCACATCTTCACCGTCGGGTGGGCGGGATCGTGCACGGTGAAGGTCTCGGGCGTGCCCTGGCCCCAGGGATGTCCGGCGAACTGGCCGTTGATCAGTTCGGCGTAGGTCGGCGAACCGGGTGGGCCGGCGGTGTCGGTGGCGCTGTGCACGCCGATCAGGGCCTTTCCCGACTTCAGCCAGGCGACCACCGCCGCCCAGGTCTCGGCGGGGATTGGCAGCTTGCCGGTGGTGTAGAAGAGCATCGCGTCGGTGGTCTTCAGCTTCTCGACGGTGATGTCAGCGGCGTTCTGCGTGCACTCCGTCTCGAACAGCCCGGACACCTTGCCGATCTCGGTGACCGTGGTCTCGACCAGGCAGAACGGAGCGTTCTTGCGCTTGACCGGGTCGTGGACGAAGCCGACGGACTGGGTGAGCACCAGCAGCTTGTAGGTCTTGCCGGAGGCGGGCGCGTCACCGGCATGCAGGGCGGTGATCAGGGCGAGGACGAGCAGGATGCGGGTCATGGAGGCTCCGAGGGCGATCGCGGTATTCGGACAGGTTGGGCGGACGTTGCCTGGAAAAACCTCCCGGCAAGCGGAATGGTCGCCCACATCCGCGCCGCGGTGATGTGCCGGATGGCGCGGCGGCGACCCCACCGCCTACGGCTTCGCCGGCAGCGGCGCCGGGAGGTATGGTTGCAGCGCCACCCAGCCGCCGACTGCGGTCAGCAGCACGGCGACCACCGCCGTGGCCCCGAGCAGGGCGATCGGCATGCGGTAGGCCTTGGGCAATTGCGTGCGGTCGGTCCACAGCATGGCGAAGCACCACAGTCCGCAGCCGAGGACGCCCGACAGCGGCGCCACCAGCTTGACCAGGCCTTCGACTTTCCACCCCGTCCACAGCAGCAGCAGGCCGCCGCCGCCAGCGAACAGCGTCACCGCCAGGCGCACCGGCGACAGCCGCCATTCGCCACGCGGAAATACCGCGCGACCGACCTCCAGCGCCGAGCGCGAGTAGATCTCGAAGGTGCCGTAGAGTGCACCGAAGATCGCCACCGCGATGCCGACCTGGTAGACCACTTGCAGCCACGGCGCGATGGCCTGGAAGAAGGCGGCCTGCTGACTGTAGAGATCCTTGTTGGTGGGCACCACCTGATTGGGGTGCAGCACCGCGGCACCGAGCATCAGGAAACAGCCGGAGATGGCGAGCACGCTGACGAAGGACAGCCCGGTATCGAGCAGCGGCGCGCGCAGCCAGCGCCGACCGCGCGCCACCCCATCGGCATCCAGCGGCAACATCGGCCGCGCTCCCCCGGCCGAGCCCTGGGCGCTGGCTCCCCACTTCTTCTCGCGCATCAGGCCGACGTAGCCGACGTAGTCCTGCACGCCGCCACCGATGGTTCCCAGCAGCACGGCGATCTCCAAGCCGAGGTTGCGCTGCGCCACCGCCGGATACTTGGTCGCGATCCAGTCGGGATGGGCCGGGAACGATGGCACCACCGCCGACCACGCCGCGCTCAGCCAGTCCGGGCGGACCACCACCACCGCGATGGCGACGAGCAGGATCTTGAGCGCCAGGATCACCGCCGAGACCTTCTCGATCACACCGTAGGTCTGCACCACGGTGATGATCATGGCGGCGACGATGCTGGCGGTCGCCCACAGCGGACGCAGGCGAGCCACCTCAGCGTCGGGCAGGCGGTCCTGGCCGCTGATCCACATGCCGAGGTTGCCGAGCGCATCGGCCAGTGCCGCCACCCACAGCGGGAAGGCGCCGACGGTGACGATGCCGAGCGCGATCGGCATCCAGCCGCGCGGTCCCGGCATGCGTCCCCACGCCTGCATGGGATGCTCGCCGGTGAGCACCAGGTGGCGGGCGCCGGTGTAGACCAGCACCGCCTTGCACAGCACGGTGGCGGTGATCACCCAGAGCAGCGCGTAGCCGTAGATCGCCCCGGCGCGCGGCGCCCAGATGGTCTCGCCGGTGCCGACGGTGATCGACGCCACGATCACTCCCGGCCCGAGCGCGCGCAGCGCCAGCCACCAGCCACCGGACAGGCTGGCGTCCAGCGGCGGGTAGACGACGACGGCGCCGGTGGCGGCAGGACTGGCCTCGGATGCGTTGCTCATGCCCGGCATGTGCCGACCCGCCCCGACTTCGCCACTGCAAATCCGCCCGCGCCGTACCGCCGTGCCACCGGCGGCAGGCGCCCGTCGCCAGTGCGCTGCCTCCCCGGCGACCGCTCGGTGACGTGCCCCATTGCCCAACCAGGTGTCGCCCGACCATGTCCGGCATGCGCGCGGTTGCCGTTCTGATCGCGGCCATGCTCGCGGCCGAATCCACCGGCGCTGACGGCGAGACCGGCTGGCAGGAACCCGGCTGGGCCGCGCTCGCCGGGCTCGGGGCCGGCACCGTGGCCTGGGAATCGTCGCGCGGCGGACGCTGGCGGATCTGGGCGCGCGACCTGGACGGCGGCCACCGGCGCCAGGTGACGCCCGACGAGGACGGCCGCGACCATTTCTGTCCGCACTGGTCGCCGGATGGTCGCCGCCTGGCCTTCCTCAGCTTCCCGAGCGGACGCGACGGCTATGGCGACCAGCCCGGTCCCACCGGCGCGCGGCTATGCGTGCTGGAAGCCGGCGCCGTGCGCGCGCTGGCCAGGGACGTGCGCACCTACCGCGAGGATCGCGCGGTGACCTGGATCGACGCCACCACGTTGGCCTTCATCGATGACGCTCGTCACACCTGCCGGCTCGACGTCATCGCCGGCACGGCGCAGCGGCTGACCGCCGAACCGGCCACCAGCGCGCAGGCCGGCTGGCTGCCCGACGCGACGCTGCGCTGGGCCACCACCGGCGCGCCGCGCTTCGCGGCCTGGAACGCCGGCCGGCCCGCCGGCGGTGAGGCGCTGGAGGGCTGCCAGCCCTACTTCAGCCACGACGGCCGTTTCGGTTTCTGGTCGGCCGGCGCCGGCGGCCCGCTCAACCGCATCGAGCTCGCCAGCGGGGCGGTGGCGCCGATCGTCCGCGCCCGCGACCACCGCCTGCCGCGCGAGCGTGGCTACGTGTATTTCCCCATGCTCTCGCGCTGCGGACGGCTGTTCGCCTTCGCCGCCTCGCCGGGCGTGCACGACCACTTCCAGGCCGACTACGACATCTACGTCGCCGCCTGCGACCCGGTGACGCTGACCCTGGTCGGCGCGCCGGTGCGCTACAGCCGCGATGGCGCCTGCGACCGCTTCCCGGATGTCACCCTCGCTGCCGGGGCGGTGATCGCCGCGCCGGTCGCCGAACCAGTATCGACGCCGCCGATCGCGCGCGGACCGCTGCCCCGCTGGCAGGCGCGCCTGCGCCGGGTGCGCGCGTCGACGCCGCCGACCCTGGTCCAGATCCGTCCCTACCGCGAAGCCCTGGTGGTGAACGAATACGCGGTCGAAGCCCAGACCGCCGGCGATCCGCTGCCGGCGCTGGTGCGCGTGGTCGACTGGGCCATCCGCGACGGCGCCGTGCTCGCGAATCCCGGCGACGGAGCAGCCGACCTCGACCTCGAACGCTGGGACGACCACCCGGCGCTGCACCAACGCGTGCGTACTGACCAGCTGCCGCCGGCGCCGGACCTGCCGATGTTCCTGCGCGTGCGCTTCACGCCGTGACACCGTCGCCGCCCGTGCTTCCAGCCCGCGCTTCCCGGCGAGCACCGCCTGGGCAACGTGGGCCGCTGATGCTTCCAACTCCTGGGCTCTGTCCGCTCACGGTGGCGCCGCCGTTCCAGACCGCGTCTCGGCTGGCCGTCCGCATCGGGGCGCTCCTGCTCGTGCTCGCTGCGCTGGCGCAGCACCAGCCATCCGCCGGCGAATCCCCCGAGGCCGTCCTCGCCGCGCGGCTCGCCGCCGGCGAGGCCGCTGCCATCCTGACCGAGAGCGACACCGCGCTGCGCGCCCTGGTCGCGTCGCCAGCGACTGATCCCAAGAAGCCGCCACCGCCGCCAGCGAAGCTCGACAAGACCGCGTTCAGCCGCCTGGCGGTGCAGCGCGCGCTGGCCCAGCTCGCCCTGGCCGTACCCGATCAGCAGTCCGCGGTCGCCTGGTTGGCGGGCACGCGTCAGCTTGGCCCGACCCTGGCGCTGGCCATCGCGCCAAAGGACAAGGCGCCGGCCGTGCTCGCGGTCCTGGCTGCGCTCAAGGCCAAGCACGCCGACCGCCTCGACGAGTGGGCGGGCCTGGTGACGGCGCTATGCGTGGTCTGGGACGATCCCGCGGCGGTGGGCATGGAGAAGGCCGACGGCGCCCAGCGCGCGCTGCTGGTGTTCGAACACCACCTCGCCAACCAGGGCCGCTTGGCGTTCGACGCGCGCACGCTGCCCTGGCAGCTCTGCGCCCACCTCGCCGACTGCAAGGTCGCCGAGGACGAACTGGCCTGGGCGCTCGCCAGCTACCGCGGTCAAATCGAACTGGCCCGCGCCTTCTTCGACGTGCCCTACGACAAGAAGGGCCTCTACAGCGGCCAGTGGCAGGGCATCAAGGGCGCGCCCTACACGCTGGCGAACATCAAAAAGCTCGGCGGCGTGTGCAAGGATCAGGCCTATTTCGCCAGCCAGGTCGGCAAGGCGCTGGGCATCCCCACCGCCTTCTGCACCGGATCGAGCGGCCGCGGCGAGGGCTTCCACGCCTGGCTCGGCTTCCTCAAGCGCACCGGCAACGTCGTCGCCATCGACTTCAACGCCGCGCGCTACGCCGAGCACGGTTTCTGGAATGCGCGCATCACCGATCCGCAGACCGGCGACATCGTGTCCGACGCCGACATCGGCATGCTGCCGGAGTGGTCGGTGGCCACCCCGGCCGACCGCCTGGCGTCGGCCGCCCTGGTCGCCGCCGCGGAACTCGCCGAACCCGCACGTCGCGACGATCTCTACGACCAGGCCATCAGGTGGGCGCCGGCCAACCGCCAGGCCTGGCTGGGCTTCGCCGCCGCCGCCGCCGCCGCTGGCGAGGCCGAACCGGCGCTGCGGCGCATGCAGGAGCCGCTGCACCGCTTCGCCTTCGGCCGCTACGACGAATTCGCCTACGAGATGCTGGTGCGCCTGATCCGTGCCCTGCCGCTTGCCCAGGCGGTGCCGATCTTCCAACGCGCCGGCAGCAATTTCGCCGAACGTCCCGACCTGCAGGCGCGCTTCCAGGTCGCGCTTGGCGACGCCCTGCGTGAGCAGGGCAGGATCGACGACGCTCTCGCCGCCTATCAGCGCGTGCTGGTGGCGCTGACCCCGCGCACCACGCCGCTGGCCTTGGAGGCGATGGACCAGATTGACGCGACCTTGCGCGGCGCCGGCGACCTCAAGCGCCTGGCCGAGATCTATCGCACGACCTGGGCCAAGCTGCACGTGCCGATGCCGTCGGGCTACGCCTGGACGACGCCGTGGTACATCGTCGGCGACCACTACGCCAAGCTGCTGATCGAACTCGGCCGCAAGCCCGAGGCCGCGCCGGTGCAGAAGCAGCTCGACGAACGCGACACCGGCCGCGAGCGCAAGCCGGAGGAGCAGACCGGGGCGAAGAAGCCGGGGGAATGACGCGTCCGCGCGCCGCTGTCGCGGCGCGCGGACGGCTCTGCGCTACTTGATCAACCCGGCGATGCGGTCATCCAACTGCTTCTGATCGCCGGTGAATGACGCCAGGCCGGCGAGATTCAGCAGGGTGTCGATGGCCAGGCGGCCCTTGGCGATGTCGGCCTCCCAGCGCGCGTGCTTGGGGATCTTGCCATCCGAGGCGATGAAGCCGGACTCGGCGGCGGTCAGGGTCGGGAAGAGGTCCGGATTGCCGGTGGCGATGGCCGCCTTGACGATGTCGTCGCCGGTCTGCGGCACGGCCTTGGCCAGCGCCGCGGCCAGCGCGCGGTCGCTGTCGCGGATCGCCCACACCTTTTCGACGCCGTGCGCCTTGGCGTCGATGCCGGGATTCAGGGTCACCGGATAGTTGTCGGCGAGGTGGTTGGCCCACGACGCGACGGTCAGTTCCTTGACCGCCTGGGACGCGGCCTTGGTGGGCATGGTGAAGACGTCGACGCCGCCGAGGGCGGCGATCTGGCCGGCGTCGCGCAGGCTGGCGGCGATGTGGCGGGTGGGTTCGCCACCGCGCGCCTTCGACGCCTCGCGGATGCCGTGCTGGCTGGCGATCATCGCCTTCTCGCCGACCAGCTTGCCGTCGCCGAGGTTGTTGTCCTTGAAGTAGGCGTTGATGCGGCCGAGGAAGACGTTGACGAAGCTGGGCTTGGCGACGTGGGTGGCGAGGAAGTTGTGCCGGGCGCTGAAGCCGAGGGTGAAGTTCACCGGGATGCCGGCTTCACGCAGCTTGCGGGTGCTGATCAGGCCAGCCGGGGTGAGCGGCACTTTCACGATGAAGTGGCTGGGGCAGATGTTGTAGTAGCGCTTGCCGTAGAAGACCGCGCGTTCGATGTCGTAGGACAGATCGGTGTGCAGCTCGACGCTGACCTTGGCGCCGAAGCGGCTGACCAGGCGCAGGCCGTGGTGGGCGTTGAGGATGAAGGCGATTTCGAGGATCTTCTGCTGCGGGGTCAGGTCCTTCACCAGGGCCGCGCTCTCGGCGATGACTTTGTCGTAGATGCCCTTCTGGATCTCGTTGTTGAGCAGGGTGTTGTTGGTGGTCAGGGCGGTGAACTCCTCGTTCCACAGCTCGCTGGCCGCGTCCATGTCGCCGGTGTCCAGCCACAGCTCGCTGCCCTGCTTGCGCAGCCCGGCCCAGAACGGGCTGGCCTTCTTGGCGACCGGCTGCTCGCTGCTCTTCAGCGTCTTGGTGAGGTAGTCGTGGATCTTGCTGACGGTGGCCTGGGGGATTCCGGCGATGGCCGGGACGGGGATCGAAGACATGGAGCGGCTCCTGAGGTGGGATGGGGTGTGGTGGGGCGGATGCTAGGAAGCCTGGGGTTCGTGGTCCAGCCGGAAGGGTCTGGGGGCGGTAAATCCCGGTCCGGGTCGGCGGCGGCGGACCGAGTCGCGATGAAAGGCCGGAGAAGGAGCGGGCAAGAATGTGCTGCGCGCCGCGCCATCTGTCCGCACCAACGCTCCTGTGCTCAGCGGCTCTCACGTCTCCTCGCGCCGCACCCCCACCCCGCACGTCGTTCACGGCATCGGGCCCGGATCCGGTACGGCGGCGGGGGCGATGCCGGCGCGGCTCTGCCACATGCGCGCTTCGACCGCGTCGCCACGCAGGCTGGCGAGTTCGCCGAGGCGACGGGCGGTAGCGGCGGTGGGGGAGAGCTCCCAGGCCGCCAGGAAGGAACGCCGGGCATCGATGGCGCGGCCGGCGCCGGCGGCGATCTCGCCCAGACGCTGGTGGGCGCTGGCCGAGGGTTCGAATTGCAGGCTGCGCACCAGCAGGCGTTCCTCGGTGACACCGTCGTTGGCGATGCGTGCCAGTTCGGCGCGCAGCCGCAAGCTGGGCACATGCTCGCCGTCGCGGGCCAGCGCCTCATCGGTCAGCGCGGCGGCGCGCTCGCTGGCGCCCCGCTGGTAGGCCACCGCGCCCATGCCGTACGGGCCCCACGGGCTCTTCGGCGCCAGACGGTCGACCTCGGCGAAGACGCCCTCAGCGGCGGCGTGGCGCTTGAGGTGGAGGAAGGTGCGCGCCAGTGCGAGACGTGGCTCGACCCAGCGCGGACTGCCGGCGACGGCGTGTTCGTAGCAGGGGATGGCGGCCTCGTGCTCGCCACGGCCGGAATGCAGGCGGCCGAGCAGATAATGTGCGCGCGGATGCTTGGCGCCGGGTTCGGCGAAATAGCGGTCGAGCAGCGCGCGCGCGCGGGCGTATTCGCCAGCGTCCATGGCCTGCTCGATGTCCTGGAACTGCCGGCTGTTCGCCAACGTCGTCTCGCCCGGCGCCGGCTTGGCGTCCGCAAAGGGCACATTGGTGCGGCGGCGGATCCACTCGGGCTGGGGATTGAGCACCTCCTGGTCGGAGCGTTCGCCGCAGGCGCTGAGGATCAGGGCGGCGAGAACGACGCACGCCGAACGTCCGCATGTCCGCACGTCCGCACGTCTGCTTTCCGGGGTGGCCACGAATCGCGGCCGGAGGTGACCTGCGTCCGGTTGGACGACCGTGGCGGGAACCGCTCTCGCAAGTCGCCGACGACGGCGACCGTGCCGGATGTCCGGCACGTCCGGCGCCCCTCTCGGCGGCATACTCGACGCTTCGCGTCTGCGTGTGCCACCTGCCGGGCAGCGTCGATGGGGCCCTGCCCATCGACACGCGAACGCGCCGGATTGCTGCCGCTCTATGCGCGTCGCGCGGTCGGCCAGGCGGGGGTGTCCCCCCGCTCCTCCTGGAGGCTGGGTCGAACCCGCTGGCGCGCGTTGGTCACTTCCTGCCCAGCCTCTCACGGCCAGCTCCCACCCAGCGCCGCCGCCATCGCTGCGGCCTTGGCCTGCACCTCGTCCCACTCGGCCGCGGCGTCGGAATCGGCGACGATGCCGCCGCCGCTATGCAGACGGACGCGATCGCCGGCGATGACCAGGGTACGGATGGCCACCGCCAGTTCGGCGCCGGCGCCGTCGATCCATCCGAATGCCCCGCAGTACGGCCCGCGCGGGCCGGACTCCAGTTCGGCGAGGATGGCCATGGCGCGCAGCTTCGGCGCTCCGGTCACCGAACCAGGGGGAAAGGCCGCGGCGATCACGTCGACCACGTCGCCCGAGCGCGTGGCGGCGATCACCGCTTCGAGGTGGTGGACATAGGGCAGGTCGAGCAACCGCGCAGCGACGAGCACGCGCACGCTGCCGGGCACGGCGTGGCGACCGAGGTCGTTGCGTACCAGGTCGACGATCATCGCCAGCTCGGCGCGGTCCTTGGGGTGGGCGAGCAGCCCAGCGCGCACCGCCGCCTCGTCGCCGGGCACGCGGCGGCGCGTGCCCTTGATCGGCGCGCTGACCACCTGCGTCCCGCGCACCCCGAGGAAGCGTTCCGGACTGTGGCTGACCACGCTCGGCCGACCGGCGGCGCGCAGCAGCGCGGCGTAGGGCGCCGGACTCGTGCGCACCAGGCGCAGGAAGACGCCGACATCGGCGTGCGCCGTCGCCGCCAACCGGCCGTCGAGCGGCAGGGTGAGATTGGCCTGGTAGCAGTCGCCGGCGGCAATGAGCGCACGGATGCGTTCGACGCGGGCGCGGTGTTCTTCGCGCGTCCACGCCGGCGTCAGGGCGCCGAGCAGATGCGCCGGCGCGATCGCGTCGACAGGCCCGGCCAGCCTGGCGCGCAGCGCAGCCAGCGGCGCCCCATCGCCATACAACGTGCAGCCGTCGGCGTCCCAGCGCGCCCACGCCTCGACCAGCCAGGCGGTGCCGGGTGTGCGCGGAAACTCGTAGTCGAGCTGGACGATGGCGCCGCCGTCGTAGTCGCCCCAGCCCGCCCGCGGCGCGGGATCACGGTCATCGCGGCGCGCCGCGCCAGCGAGCGCACGCAGGTCAGCCCAGGACGTCAGCGATCGGCTGCTGCCGATGGCGATGACCACGCCGTTGGCACCGGCCAGGACGACGAGATCGGGATGCCCGGCCAAGCGCTGCAGCGCTTCGTCCCAGGTGATCGCTGGGTCGGGCCGGGAACAGGTTGATGGCTGATGACTGATGGCTGATCGTCCTTGGTCAGTACGGAGCGAGGCGTGGTGCGACGGTCAGCCGGACAGGTGGCGATGGTCGGATGCCGGAGCCGCGCGCGCAGCGAGCAGCGAGCAGCCATCCGCTGCCAGATATTCCGCTATTCCGCTATTCCGCTATCCCGCCAACGGCGTGCAGCGCATCGACAGGTCGAGCGCCGGCGCGGAGTGGGTGAGTTCGCCGGTCGAGATGCGGTCGACGCCGGTCTCGGCGATGGCGCGCACGGTCGCCAGGGTGATGCCGCCGGAGGCTTCCAGCAGCACCGGCCGGGTGCTGCGCAGGGCGACCGCGCGGCGCAGCAGGTCGACGCCCATGTTGTCGAGCAGGACGATCGACGCGCCGGCATCGATCACCAGATCGAGGTCGTCGAGATCCTCGATCTCGACCTCGATCATCGCCTGCGAGCCATAGACGGCGCGGCAGCGGCGCACCGCCTCAGCCGGACCGTTGTCCTCGTCGGCGCCCATCAGGGCGATGTGGTTGTCCTTGATCAGCACCTGGTCGTAGAGGCCGATGCGGTGATTGTGCGCGCCACCAGCGGCGACCGCGTGCTTTTGCAGCAGACGCAGGCCCGGGGTGGTCTTGCGGGTATCGAGGATGCGCGCACCGGTGCCGGCCACCGCCTCGACATAGCGGCGCGCCAGGGTGGCGGTGCCGGACAGGCGCTGGGCGAAGTTGAGGAACGTGCGTTCGCCCTTGAGCAGGATGTCGGCGCGACCGTGGCAGGTGAGCACGACGTCACCGGTCTGCACCACGGTGCCATCGTCGACGTAGCCGGTGACGTCCACGCCACCGCCGAGCTGGGCGAACACCGTCTCGGCCAACGGCAGTCCGCAGAGCACGCCAGGCGCCTTGGCGCGCACCACCGCCGACAGCCGCGCCATCGGTGGCACCACCGCCCGGCAGGTGAGGTCGTCGCCGAAGCGCAGGTCCTCCAGCAGCGCGGCCTGGACCAGAGCGGTGGCGTCGGGGTGGGCGTAGACGGACATGAGCGCGCGACGATACTCGTCGATTCGGCGGGGGAAAGGAACCGGGCCCGCGGGGCGCGGGCCCGGTTCGGGCGTTCGGACGTTCGGACGTTCGGTCGTTCGGCCCGCTCGGGACGCGCGTTCGGACGTTCGGACGTACGGCGCGCAGAGCGCCGTCGGGGTGATGTCGGGCCAAACCTCCGAACCTCCGAACCTCCGCACAGGGCGCGCTACGCGCGCCCCTGGTACAGCGCCTTGATCACCTGCTCGATGGTCGGTTCCTCGATTTTCACGTCGGCCACCGGCATCACCTGAAGGCAGCGCTGGAGGATCTCGGCGTTGTCGATGCGTTCGTCGACGGTGGCGGCCACCGCCTGCGGGCTGTCCTGCTGCCAGGCGACGCCGTCGCGCGGCAGTCCGGCGATGGCGGCGAGATCGACCGGCTGCTTCAAGGTCAGCACCAGCCGGGCGCGGGCGCCGTAGCGCGCCTTGAGCGAACCGAGGTCGCCGTCGTGCATGACCTTGCCGTGGTCGATGACCATCACCCGCCGACACAGCGCCTCGATGTCCTGCATGTCGTGGGTGGTGAGCAGGATGGTGGTGCGCTGCTCGCGGTTCAGCTCGATCAGGAAGCTGCGCAGGCGGCTCTTGGTCACCACGTCGACGCCCACCGTCGGTTCGTCGAGGAAGAGCACGGCGGGATTGTGCAGCAGGCTGGCGGCGATGTCGGCCTTCATGCGCTGGCCGAGCGACAGCTTGCGCACCGGTGTTTGCAGGAACTCGCCCAGGCCGAGCACCTCATCGAAGCGCGCCAGCCGGGCCTTGAAATCGGCCTCGGGCACCTCGTAGAGGTGGCGCAGCAGCTCGAAGCTCTCGCCCACCGCCAGGTCCCACCACAGTTGCGTGCGCTGACCGAAGACAGCGCCGACGTTGCGCACATAGCGCGAGCGCTCGCGCCAGGGATCGAGGCCGCTGACGCGCACGCTGCCCGCTGACGGCACCAGGATGCCGGTGAGCATCTTGATGGTGGTGCTCTTGCCGGCGCCGTTGGGGCCGATGTAGCCGACGATGTCGCCGCGCGCGATGGTGAAGCCGACGTGATCGACCGCGACCAGTTCGCGCCAACGCCGGTCGACCACGTCACGCAGGCTGCCCCAGAACCCCGGCCGGCGGTCGAAGGTGCGGAAGACCTTGGTCAGGCCTTCGGCGACGATGGCGTTCTCGGTCACGGGCGGGGATCGTCGCTGCCCAGCGCAGCCCACAAGGGCGGCAGTGCGGGGTGACGCCTGCCGACCTGCGGACTTGCGCATACGCACGCTTGAGCCCCTCGCCGCCATTCCACCATCGCACAGTCATGGGCCACCCGCTGCTCGACCTCGGCCAGGAGTGGCACCGTCAGCGCGCCCAATTGCGCGCCGGCCACCAGCGCCCGCCGCCGCTGGTCACCGCCGGCCTCGATCTCGTCTATGACCGCGACCGTCCCGGCCATCACCGCGTCAATGTCGTCGGCATGGCGCTGGTCTTCGGCCTGTTCCCGGCCACCGCCCGCGAGTTCGTGGCGCTGGCGCGGTCACGCCTGCGTCTGGGCGGCGCCAACCGCGAGGAGCTCGACGGCGTGCTCGGCACGCGCATCCAGGCGCTGTGGGCGTGGCTGCCGACCATGCAGCAGGACTGCTACCTCGAACTCGACCACGCCACCGACCTGGCGCGGCTGTGGCTGATCGGTCCCGGCCGCGGCGAAGGCCGCGAGATCGATCTCGAGCGCGAGGAGGCCGCCCTCGACGCCGCCTTTCTCGCCGCCCTGGTCATCACCAGTGCGCGCCACTGGGGCGGCGCCGACGGCCTGGCCAAGCTGGTCGAGCGCTTCGGCCGCCAGCCGCTGCTGGTGGCCGCGCAGGTCGCCGAGAGCTGCGAGCGCAGTCCCAAGGATCCGGCCGGCGCCCTGGTCATCGCCCAGACGCGCTGGCCGCAGCTCACGGGTTGGAACGAAGGCCAATGGGACCAGCTCGCCGACCGCGAGCATCCCTGGGTATCGGTGCAGCTCGGCCGCCTGGCGCTGCGTCTCGGCCTGCTGCGCGCCGCGCGCACGCTGCTGACCCAGGCCGGCAACACCGAGGCGCCACCGGTGGCGTGGTTCGACCTCGGACAGGCCAACGATGCCCTCGACGACCTCGCCGGGGCCGAAGACGCCTTCGCCCGCTACACCGCCTTGCAGGGCGAGGATCCTGACGGCTGGCGCCGCCTGCTGTTCGTCCGCGTGCGCTCCGGCCACTTCACCGAGGCCGGCGAGGCGCTGCGGCGTTACCGCGCCACCGGCGCCAATGACGGCGAGCTCGCCGAGCGTCTGGCCGGTCTGCTGCGCCGCGGCGCCGTCGACCTCGCCCAGCGCGCCCGCCTGGCCGGTTGGCTGGGAGCGCGCGTCGCCGGCATCCTGTCGCGCCGTCTCGGCAAGGCGACGCCGGCCGAACTCGGCCACGGCGGCGATGCCCAGCGCGCCGCCGAGGTGATCGGCGCGCTGGGCGCGGTGCTGGTGCCGCGCCTGGCCAGCGACGGCGCCGACCACACCCTGGTGCAGACCCGCCGCGACCACGCCGTGCGCACCGTCCTGCTCGCTCTGCCGCCGGCCGGACAGCGCGCCCCGGTCCCGCCCGAGGACGCGGCCGAGCAGGCCCTGATCGCCCTGCGCCTGTGGGCCGATCACGCGCTGTCCGGCGAGCACGGCATCGAGGACGAACCAGTGCCAGCGCGGTTGCTGGAACTGGCGCGGGTGCTGGCGACGTAGCAGGCTGCTGAAGAACCCCCCGCGGCCCGCCGCACCGCCCATGACGCGGAGATCACCTCGGCCGCTCCGCACTGGTCCGGCGCGCAGTCCAGCCACAATCCCACCCACCATGGCCACCGCCACCCTGCCCGTCCTGCAAGCCTCGCTGGTCGAACTGATCCGCGTCACCTCCACCGTCCTGCCCGCGGACGTGGTGCGTGCGCTCAACGCCGCCAAGCCGCATGAGCAATCCGGGTCCAACGCCGCCTACGCGCTCGACGTCATCGGCTGCAACATCGGCCTCGCCAAGACCAAGAGCCAGCCGCTGTGCCAGGACACCGGTTCGATCCTCTTCCATGTCCACGCCCCGGTCGGCTACGACCTGCTCGCCTTCGAGGACGCGGTCACCGCGGCGGTGAAGGAGGCCACCGCCAAGGGCTACCTGCGGCAGAACAGCGTCGACAGCGTCAGCGGCCGCAATTCCGGCGACAACATCGGGCCGGGCACGCCCGACCTGCACCTGCACCAGTGGCGGCGCGACCACGTCGAAGTGAAGCTGATGCTCAAAGGCGGCGGCTGCGAGAACGTCGGTGCGCAGTACACCCTGCCCGATCCGCGCTTTGGCGGCCGCGACCTGGTCGGCGTCGAGAACGCCATCCTCGACTGCATCCTGCAAGCACAGGGCCAGGGCTGCGGGCCCGGCATCCTCGGCGTGTGCATCGGCGGCGACCGCTCGTCCGGCTACGCCCACAGCAAGGAGCAGTTCCTGCGCCTGATGGACGACAGCAATGCCGACCCGGTGCTCGGCGCGTTGGAGGAACGCATCGTCGCCAAGGCCAACCAGAGCGGCATCGGCCCGATGGGCTTCGGCGGCCGCACCACGCTGCTCGGCTGCAAGATCGGCAAGCTCAACCGCGTACCGGCCAGCTACTTCGTCACCATCAGCTACATGTGCTGGGCCTACCGCCGGCAGGGCGTGAACCTGTCGCTGGGTGGGGAGATCGGCGAGTGGCTGTACTAGCAGGCTGATGAAAAACTCCGTTCTCCATCAGCCTGCTGCCTTCGCGCTCCCCGGGGGCGACCTGCGGTCGCTATTTTCCCCGGGAAACGCGAAGGGAGCTTTTTATCCAGGGGGGCAGA
>Ga0163144_10006358_pt1 | contig 26062 bp, 30 predicted proteins | sample OliLak19BULKMAT1_FD_123175 | JGI IMG/M metagenome (GOLD analysis project Ga0163144, IMG submission 123175) | Freshwater microbial mat bacterial communities from Lake Vanda, McMurdo Dry Valleys, Antarctica - Oligotrophic Lake LV.19.BULKMAT1 | ecosystem: Environmental > Aquatic > Freshwater >...
CACTCAATATGCCCACCGATGCGGCGACATTCAAAGTGGCAGCGAGCGTATCCGGAGCTTGAGCAATAGCGATGAAACTACTTATAACGCCAATACCAATCACTGCGTAGTTAACTTTGCTCGGTAGGAGGAACCATTTTGCATCGTATGCAAAAAGTACCGCTAACCCAACACCAGCCGCGAGCCATAAGACAAATTGTGTGATATCGAATGCCGATACAAGCGGCTGCGGCCACATGACATACGACATGACAAAGAATGCACCAACACCCAGTTCAATGAGGGGCTCAAAATAACCGATTCTTTTGTGGCAGTCCCGGCACCTACCCTTTAGGCCAATCCAACTCACTAGTGGTATAAGATCATACCATTTGAGCGTATATGAGCAGTGGAGACACTGTGAGCGGTCTTGTGCCACTTTCGCCTTGGTTAGCTTCTTTAGTAGAGCATATTCTGTACTATCTACAGGTTCACCGTTTTTTTTGTCGTCTACAAGTTGGCGAGCCCGGAGTCGCCACACGCTTGCACCCGCAAAGCTTCCGAGCATGACGCCCAAAAGTCCAAGTATACTAGCAGTTATAATGTCCATAGCCACTATCATACCAGTTCGCAGGCACAAAAACACCTCTTGGGAGCAAGAGGTGTTCAGTAAGTACCATAATAGTCTAGTTATTGACGCAGTAGATACCACCACCTTCGAGGGCCATCTGTAGTGCTACTTTGCGCGTTCCGCCGGCAGTCAGTACTGCGCCGTTAGTTGGACTACAGCCAAAACCGACTCCATAGTATATGACGTTCTGTAGCGTAGCAAACGATCCTGCAAGTCCATTCACATCTGCTGGGTTTGGGTTGGCAATAAGCACATAGGTTGTTACTCCATTTCCGCCACCCGTGCCAGTTGACGGCACGCCAGACGGGTCGACAAATGTGTCACTCCCAACAGTCAAATACTGCGAGACAAAAGTTCCCCATTGTGTTGACGATGGTAAGTTACCTCTGTTGTTACCGGTATAGTTAGACACGGCCGTCTGCATGCGTGATAGATCCTGTTTGCGCTGTGAGTCACGCGTGTTACGCTGCAATGCTGGGAGTGCAATAAATACCATCAAAAATATTGTGCCTGCAATTGCGAGCACCAAGACGACTTCTATGATTGTAAAACCTTTTTGTTTGTTCGAGCTGTTCATAGGAACTTTTCCACCTTTCGTATGAACTGTTAATACTGTGCGCGTAGACGCTTATGCTAATAGTAGCCCAGACGTTACAATTTGTCTATATATTAAGGCCATTTACCAAGCTGTATATTGGCAGCAAGATTGCACCCACCATACCACCAGCTACGACAGCCAGTACCACCATAAGTATTGGCTCAATAGCTGTTGAAATGGTACGCACCTGTTCGTCAAGTTCGTCTTCATACACTTGGGCTACCTTACCCATCATTTCATCTATACGACCCGACTGTTCACCTATTTTGATCATTTGAGGTACGAGTGACAATATATACGGTTCGGGCTGTATAGCAACAGATAGCGCTTTTCCACCCTTTACTTTTTCAGCTGCACGATTAATACTTTTTTCCAAAATCGTATTATTTATTGCCGTTGCGCTAATTTTGAGCATATCAAGCATACTCACGCCTGTTGAAAGCAATGTTTGGCCTGTCCGACTAAAGCGGGCCATATAGAGCTTACGAAACAGCTGGTTAAATACTGGGACATTCAGTTTAAACGTGTCCATAAAGGTTATGCCATTGGCGGTTTTTAAGAACTGCGCAAAGAAATAGCCACCTACCACAACAATAATAAGCACAACCCACCAGTAACTTGTCAGAAAGTCGGCAACATTTACCATAACTTGCGACAGGAATGGTAGCTCTTTTTTAAGATCAGTATACAGTTTCTCTACTTGTGGTACTACTGTGAACAGCATAAAACCCATGACGAGGAAGATAACAACAAGGACGATAATAGGGTATGTCAGTGCACCTTTAATTTTACTGGATATAGCCGCATCTTTTTCTTGTTGGTTGGCAATACGTTGTAGCGATTCATCAAGCGTACCAGACAGCTCGCCAGCGGCAACAAGTGCCAAAAATACCGGATCAAACACATTCGGGTGCTTACCGAAAGACTCAGATAAAGACTTACCGCCCTCTACTGCCGCACTTATTTCTTGTATCACCGACTGTAGTTGCTTATTATCTGTTTGCTCCATGACAGTATGAAGGCTCTGAGCGAGTGGCAAGCCCGCACCAATAAGTGTGGCGAGCTGGCGGGTAAAAACTACTTTATCTTTTGTGGTGATACGGCCGGAAAGTTTAGATAAAAAACTTTTCTGATCTGATTGTTCTGACACATTAAGTGGAATAAATCCCTGAGCAATTAACAGCTTAGCAGCTGCACTTTCGGAATCTGCCTGAAGTGTCGCTTTAACAATCTTGTTAGAAGCCTGATCGCGCGCTTCATAGGCAAATTTCTTCATGTACTAACCTCGCATGAGCCTTTCAAACTCAGTCAGATCAACAGCATACTCACGTGCGCTGTCGTAGGTTACCGTGCCATTCTGCACAAGATTCGCGAGCGTTCGATCCATCGTCTGCATACCTTGATCGGCACCAGTTTGTATCACAGCGTCCAGTTGATGCGCTTTTCCTTCACGTATAATGTTGCGGACTGCAGGATTTGCAACCAAGACTTCAGCAGCGACGACTCGCCCACCACCGATAGCCGGCACAAGACGCTGTGAGCAAATTGCCATCAATATATTCGAAAGTTGGGCACGAATTTGTGGTTGTTGGTGGGGAGGGAATACATCAATCATACGATCGATTGACTGAGCAGCGCTGTTAGTGTGAAGCGTCGCAAACACCAAGTGACCGGTCTCCGCAATAGTAATCGCCGCACTAATTGTTTCTAGGTCACGCATCTCACCAATCATCACGACGTCTGGGTCTTGGCGTAAAGCCGAGCGAAGCGCGGCCGAGAAACTGTACGTATCATAGTGGACTTCACGTTGTACGATGACGGATTTTTTTGACTTGTGCGTAAACTCAATCGGGTCTTCAATCGTAATAATATGTTGGGCGCGTTCAGTGTTTATTTTATCGACAAGTGCCGCCAGCGTGGTCGACTTGCCACTTCCGGTTGGACCTGTTACGAGTACCAAACCGCGTGGATAGTCGGCAAAACCCATCACAACATTTGGCATACCAAGCTCTGTAACAGATTTGATTTCATTGGGAATCAACCGCAGCGCAGCGGCCAAGTTGCCGCGCTCATGATACGCGTTGACACGGAAACGGCCCAGCGTGCCAAAGGCAAAGCTAAAATCAAACTCCTTGTCCTTCAGTAAAATCTGGCGCTGATCTTGGTCGAGTATGGCAAAAATAAGTGTCTCTACTGCTGGCTCATCAAGTGGATTATAGCCAAGAATTGGTGTAATTGAGCCGTCGATACGAAGCATAGGCGGAATACCTACCTGCAGGTGGAGGTCTGACGCGCGTTTTCGTACAACTTCTTCGAGTAATACTTCTATCTTGAGTTCTTGGTTATTCATATTCCCACCCTTTCCTAGGCTGTATCAGCCGCAACGCGGTTTACTTCTTCTATGGTCGTAATACCTTGTAGCGCTTTCAAGTATCCGTCTTGCCTCATGGTAATCATCCCCTGGGACACCGCTAATCGTTGTATCTCCGAGCTTGTTGCTCGAGCCACGATAAGGTTTTGAATATCATTATTGACATCCATTACTTCATAGAGCCCGGCTCGACCACTGTAGCCTCGCGGCGTTTGCGGCGTATCGATACCCTTGACTAAAGTATAAGCGCTTTGACCCGCCAGTGGCAAGTCCTTATATCCTAAATCTTGAGACACAGCAGCAACATCAGCTGGCGTTTTAGGTAGCAGATGCCCAACGGTCTTTAGAATATTCTGTGTTTCTATAGGGTTAGACTGGTATGTTTCGCGCTTCGCAGACACGCGCCTCACCAGCCGTTGGCCAATAATAGTATTTACTGTACTCGCAATCAGAAATGGCTCAATGCCCATATCGAGAAGGCGCGGCAATACACCGGCAGCACTGTTAGTGTGAAGCGTACTAAACACCAAGTGGCCGGTTAAGGCTGCCTGGACAGCTAGTTGGGCTGTTTCAGCGTCACGAATCTCACCCACCATTACTACATCGGGGTCCTGGCGCAGAATAGACCGAAGACCGGTCGCAAATGTCAGTCCAACATCGCCGTTGACCTGTATTTGGTTAACGCCGTCCATTTTATATTCCACCGGATCTTCAAGCGTCACTATATTTACTGAATCATTTTTGATTTCCTTTATGAGTGCATACAAACTCGTCGACTTACCACTTCCGGTTGGGCCAGATGTGAGTACCATACCGTTAGGATGCTTAATACCACGTCGGATTACACGCAGAGCGCGGCCAGCATAGCCCATTTCTTCAATATCAAAGCTACTGCCTGATTTATCGAGCAAACGGATAACCACCTGCTCACCCCATACGACCGGGCTTATTGCAATACGAAGGTCGACTTCTTTATTTGCAACTTTTACTGTAAACTGGCCGTCTTGCGGTACGCGGTGTTCGTCAATTTTTAGATTGGATAAAATTTTTATTCGGCTCACAAGTGCTGGCTCAATACTCTTTGGGAGCTGCATAATTTCACGAAGCACACCGTCAACACGGCAGCGAATTTTCAATGTACCCTCAAGCGGTTCAATATGAATATCGCTGGCACGAGATTTCACAGCATATTCTAAAATAGTGCTCAGAGCTTTGCTAATTGGTGAATCTTGAACAATAGTCTTGACATCTTTTTCCGAATCGCTGGTTGCTTCGGCCTGGCTCGCTTCAGCTGCTTCGTCCACACTCGAAAGGTCTGTCCGGTACTGGTCGAGCACGTGCCTGACACCAGCCTCCGATGCCATAAATACCTTGAGTGGGCGCTGAATACGGCTCGCTAGATAGTCGACAGCTTGTACGTTATTGGCATCAATCATAGCAACGGCGAGTCGGTTTTGCACCTCAGCTAGTGGTACCGCCATAAAACGCTCTGCAATATCTTCCGGCAGCAAAGACAAAATATTCTGATCTATAATACTAGATGTCAAATTAACATACGGTACGCCCGACACCTGTGCTATAGCATGCGTGAGCAGCTCATCATCCACTATCCGCTGCTCAGTCAGCACTGCAAAAAGTGGTTTATTTGTCGAAGCGGAGCTTGTCTGAGCTGCTATAAGCGTCTCTTGGGTCACGAGACCTTCACTCACGAGTAGTGTGGTTAGTTTGTCTTGAACATCTGGCGTAAGGAGTGGCATGACGCGCGCCTACTGCGTTCCATTAGTGGTCGCTGGCTGTTGACTACCCGTGATTCGGACTTCGTTGGTTGGATTTATGGCATTACTATTAAATATATCTGCTTCGGGCTCAACGATAGTCGCGCTTATCGGATCAATAGTTTGTACAACAGTCGTACCATTCGCTCCAGCCGATCCAAATAGCCCGCTTGCGACAAAATATGCTACTAGTACGCTTACTGAAGCAATAAGTATAATCATAGCAATATCTGTTCTTTTCATTATTTTACAACCTTATCCTTTAACTCGACTATCCGCGCTGGCTCATAAAACGCACGGGCTTGGACCGTAAGAACACGTGATGTTCCCTGGGTTTCAATAGTCATCGTAATAATGTCGATTGCGCGGATAGATCGTTCAAGTCGCGTCAGGACTTCTTTCAAGGCAGCTTCGTTTCCGCTTACCGCAAAACGGAATGATATCTGCGGCTCGGCCACGGCACTTCTCTGCGATGCGCTCACTGTACTTGTAGAACCCGTCAGTGTTTCAATCCCGGCTACCGGGTCAACCTGCAGTGACTCAATGGTAAGGCCACTCACACCCGCTAGCAACTTGTTTTGCAGCGAAGCACCAAGTGCCAACGAGTTAGCTTCCGACGGCAAGGCGTCCAAAATAACCTGAATTGCTTGATCGGTAGCTGATGCTTTAACAGTGCTCAGCGCCTCATTACTGTCGAGTACACGCACTTGAGCTTCGAGTTCAGGAATATTTTTATTATTACTATCAAGTGTCGAAATTGTTATATTTTTCTCTGCGAGTACTCGTTCGTTAAAGAATATCCGCTGCACAAGAAACACCGACCCGACCGCGGCAAAGCCAAGCACTATAGACACTCCCGCAACCCATATAAACATAGTTCGGCTGGCTTTGGTTATTTGCGTACGCTTACGCAGTGCTGCGTCTTTATCTTGCATTACTCATTCCCCCGCAGATCACTCGCCCGATCAACAAATATACTTCGCGGTACGCCTAGATACGAGTCGGTGGCGTTACCGGTATTTGTCAGTGTAATTTTTACATCGCTAGAAGCCGGTGAAAATACTTCTTTTGCATAGGTAAAGCTAAACGTAAATCGCAGTACCTTTGTACCGGTAGCGTCTTCCCCGTAGCTGGTTGCACCAATACTTATATTAGACGCAAGAGCCACTTCTTCATTGTTGCCACCAGCAGTGTACGATAACTTTGCACCCTCTACTGTTTTGCGAAATACTTCTACTGCTGCAAAACTATTGAGAGCCTGGCCCTCAAGGGTAATGGTACTCGTATCTGAATCGACCGTGAGTGTTGATACCTGAACGAGGTTTGGCTCAGGTGGAATAATTGCTCCAAGCACATCAAAAATACGCGAATTAATCTTTTTATCATCATGCATCTGAGAAATCTTAGTCAATTGATTCTGGATGGTCAGTGTTTTCGAAAGATCTTCTACGGTTGAAAGTTTTTGACTACTTGTTTTTATGGCGTCGTCGGCAACAACACTTCGTACTGTTTGAACACCGTACACATACAACGCAAGCAGCGCCACAATAGCCGCTGATACAACACCAATTGCAATCGAAACTGATATAACTGTTGCGCGAATACGCTGCGCCCGTATCAGCTCTTGTTTAACATCAGGAACAAGGTTGATTTCTATCATCACCTATTTCTCCGCTGCGCCAGGCCAATCGCAGCTGCAAATTCTGCCGCCACACTCCCAAGCTGTTGCTGATCGCTCTGGGCAACACGAACTTTCTGCCACGGGTTTGCAACAGCCGAAGGTACGCCTGTTTTCGCCGTCACATATTCACCAAATTGTGGCACTACGGCGGCAAATCCCGATAGCAAGATACCCCCAACAGGAGTATTTGGATACCGCGTTTGGAAGAATTTGATTGATTTAACTAGTTCAGTCGCAAAATTATCAAGCGTGCTTTCAATGGCACGATACACTTGACCCTCTAAGCGGTCGGGAGCGAGGCCAAACTTTAAGATAAACTGGCGAGCTTGCTCATCTTGCACGTTTAAGTTTTGCACTGCTGCTTTAATAAGCGTTCGTATACCTATAGGAATGCTCCGCACAAGTCGTGGGCTGTCGCCGAATGTGATGGCTAGATCTGTTGATTGCTCGCCGACGTCAATAATAAGCTTGGCATCCTTTACTCCACTCGGAAGGAGTGAACGGATAAGTGCCAGTGGATCTGGTTCGGCAGCAATAACATTCAGCCCGAGTGATTCAATAAATTCTAAGCGCTCTTCGGCGTACACGTTAGCCGTACTTGCGAGCAGTACCTCTTGCTGTTTCGGGTCGTGTAACGACTGGCCTAGTAGCGCCCAGTCGACTTTTGTTTCATCAATAGCCATTGGAATATACTGGTCAATTTGATACTTTATAGTGCTCCTTAGCTCGGCTTCTGGCATATTCGGCACATCAATCACAGTGGTAAATGTCTTGCTCGATGGCAAGCCGATAACGACATTTTTAGCTTTAATACCACTCTGGCCTATGGCTGTCATTATGACTTCACCAAGTCGGCGCTGCGCTTCGGCCGAGCTACTGGCAGCTATTTTGTCGTCGAGTGGTGCATAGCCAAAGTGCTGCAAGCTCCAGCTATCTGAGCCCGTAGAAGAAAGCTGAACCACGCGTACTGCATTTGTACCGATGTCCAGAGCAAAAAAGTCGCCCACGCCTTTAAGTAATGCCATATTACGTATCATTATACCTAAAGCGTAAGCGTAAAAGCAAGGGGAACTATAGATTATAGCCGCGGCGGAAGTTCGGTGGTGTACACGGTTTGCACACGGCCATTGGTGCTCGATATTTGGTATGCCCACATGTAGGCATCAGGCCGTAGATTAAACGTTTCTGCTGGTTCGGCGCTTCCTACAGGCCCAGTCGTAGAGCCAGCTGTACGGCCTAGGAAAATCTTTGTTGCCACCACAGGACCATTTACAGTAAGCGGCGATGTACACATTGCTGCAGTCAGCGGAGTTGTCTCGCCGGCCGAGCTGCATGTAATCAGCTTACCGTCGTTAATACCATCGGGGCTTCTAGCGACCAACCACGCGTCAATTTGCGTCACACTGTCGGCTACTATGATATTACGAGCGATTATTACCACTTGGGGGATATTTGCAATTGTAGAGAGTGCAGCTGAGCTATAGGTAATGTTACCTGTTATCGTTACGGTTGCATTTGGTGCGTTGAGTACTACCCAGCGTCCACTCTGTATTGTTCCACCAGCTAAGTTAAAGCTCGTTGTATTTGGGTCGAGCGTAAAGACACCTTGTCTCGACTGGTTGGCTAAATCATTGCTTGCAAGCCGTGGAGCATTTGTAGCCGGGAATACCGATGCGATATCTGGGAGCGCCCTTATTGATGAATACGACCCTATTGTTGTCGTGCTTAAACAATTGGCGCTGCTCGAAACGCTGTTGGTAAAGCTGAGTGAAGCTCGTGACAGTGATGCCGTTGGTGAGCACGATTCAGAGCCTGCCTGCCCGGGAGATGCGAGGGCAGATGCCGATGCGAAGTTAGTCACCCTACCGCCAGCAAATATGCCGTATTCTACCCAGCTTCCAAAGGTACGCTGCACACCAGATATATCTTTAGTACTTATGCTCGCATTGGCATCACCCGCAGTCCGCAGGTCACCACCAAGTATCTGCACTTTTGGCTGCTTGGCAACAACCACGCAGAAAGGTGTTGAGTGTCGCCACACACTAGTCGCCGCCGTATGATTTGGAGGACTCACAGATAATATATAGCAAATACGCGACCCTACGGGCGCACTACCCGTATTCAATCCCGTCAGTGTACCAAGCAGTGTTGAGCTACTACTAAATACCCGACTCGCGCCAGCATCTGCTTGATTGCAGGTTCCCCCTCGTGCGGTATATGTCACTACCGCATTAGATGAATTAAGAGGGGCTGCCTGCTCGTAGTTAGTTGTTGGATTGTACGACGGCGGATACGTACAGCGCGCCAATTGCCAATTTGTCGCTCGACTATTTACAGCAGCACCAGTTTTACCAACACGATATTCTATCGCAGGTATAGTCCCACCTGCTTCCGTAACGACACGGCTACTCCCACCGCTTGTCGTAGTGGGGGTAAGGTTATAATCTTGCGGAGCCTCAACTAATGCACTATTCGTATTACCGTCTGGGTTTAAACAGACACGTTGAATTATTCCTCTGACATTATTAACACCGTTGATATTTTGACGGATCACGATACTGCTACCGGCCCAATTCTCTGTTATCCTACAGACGTCGTATGGATCAGCCCCAGGCATTGATGGCACAAAATGTCTACAGCTCGTTGTGTTTGATGTTCCCGTCACCCACTGGTTCCAAGATATACTTACTCCATTACTCGGCTGAAGCAGTCGTTCAAGTCTCACAAAATCTGCATTAGTAACAATATAAGACCTCCCATCACCCAATAGTAAGCGTACCAAATTTGCGACTCCTGCTTGGTTTTTATGAGGAGCAATAAATCTACCGTTAGGAGCCTCATTGTATTTACTCCTGAGATACGACATGAGCGATGGTACGCTGTTTACCCAACCTGGTACGCCAGCATCTATCACATAACCTCCTACACCGTACCTGCTGCCATTGTCTGGGGGGCTAGGGCCAGTTAAGTTTAAGAAACCGGCCGCTTGTGCAGGCTGCGCTCCTATAACAATAAAAGTGCCTATCATAACCAGTGCTAGAGCTGCTTTTACGAACAGAGGTTTTGTAAGCAGTCTATTCATTTTGTAGCTCTTGTAGTCTTGTTTGATAGCCTAATGTGGCATTATTGTCGCTTATGGGTGGGGTATAGCCTTCTTTTGTACTGGCAGCAGCTTCAGCTTCGGCATCGGGCGGTATGACTCCAAGCTTTTTCGCACGTTCAACGGCTAATGTATAAAAAGTAATCGCCCTAGCCGTATCGCCTAATTGAGCATACGATTCACCTACCAACATAGCGGACCTGTCCGATGGAGACGAGTTTTCAAGATCAGTCCCAACTTTTAGTGCGTCGTTGTATTGGCCTGCGTTAAGAAAAAATAATCCCTTCGAAAACGATAAAGCAACTGTGACTGCCGGCTCATTTATTTGGCTAATATATTTGTCATATGCAGCAACAGTATCTTCAACACTCCCTGTTGAGCTAAATACACTTTCAGCCAAAGCAATACTGTCTTGTACTTTTACACTCTGTTCGGCACTGAGTTCATTTGTCGTATTCGATGGTGTACCCCCAGATGTGTTCACGTTTGAGCTTTGTGGTTGAGATAGGATGATATACAAAAATACCCCACCAATTATCAATACCGCGGCGGCGACAGCTATGATTATTTTTGTAGGAGTTATGTTGATTGCCATAATTACGTATTGTTCCTTATGCCTAAAGTATAGTATACCGCTTATGCGAATACAATCCATATCTGTTAGAATAACAACATGAGTGTATCTATTGGCATAGTGAAGACTTAGCTGTACCTTTTACACTCTCCTTCGTGATACCGCAGCCCGCGAGACGACGAGGTTACTCACAGACCGAAATTAGTGCTTTGTTATAATACTTTCAGATAAGGAAATATATGGGACCAGAACTTTCAGAACTTTCAGAACTCGCCAGAGTAATTCTATCCACAATTAGTAAGAGTGGTCAACGCGCAGATGCGATTGGTCGGTTCATGGGTATCGATGAGTTGAAAAATTACTTTCAGGGCACAGACAAGACTGAGCTTAAAGAGGCAGTCTCAAAACTACTCGAAATAAACTATTTAAGAAAACACAACCGGGTCTATATTCTCACCCCCTTTGGTGAAGACTTCCTTGCCAATCCTACTCCCCGACTGATCGCTAAAAGCCACCAGAATAAATATGAACTAAATTCTCTAGAATCAAATATACTTCGATACTTCCACGAAGAAGAACAAAAACGTGGTTCGAGATACAAAAACAGAGCCAAAAAGCTCGCCCGAGAATTCATAGCTATCAATCCAGAATTCAATGAAGGCGAAATATCGGATGCAATAAACATTCTTATCTATCAGAAATATTTTGATAAAAAGATTCAACAACTCCCAGCCCTTAAAAACAGAGGTAGCGGCAAAACAGGACCGGCGAGTAGTCGTAAAACTGAACACATTGTTCTCAGTGGTAAAGCGCTGCTGTACCTAAATAATCGTTCTCAACGAACTGTAAACGCCGAAGTTTTTGATCGAGGAACACCTTACAAAACACGCAGAAAACTAGAAGAAGTTTTTGAGTCAGCCAAGAAGCAAATCATTATTGCCGATAACTACGTAGGTAGAAAAACTTTAGACTACCTACAGGTTGGAAATGCGCCAGTGCGCATACTAACCTCATCTACAAAGGAAAGGGGTTTCGACTCGGCGCTAGATGACTTTCGAAATGAATATCCACACTCAATCAATATTCAAACTGCAGATGGAAAGTTTCACGGAAGGTTTATCATTATCGATAGCGGCAAATACTACACGCTCGATCATTCGATTAAGGACTTCGGCTCTAAGCCATCAACAATCATAGAGATTGTTGATAATCCAGTCCAAGAGGCTTACAAGAAGATTATTAACGACAACTGGAAAGCCGGAGCGTAGTTGTGGCAACAGCGGAAATCACGTTCAAATTAAATAAACTTATTCGAGAGACAAGCGACTGGACGGAAGTTGAAACGACTTACTTATTCGTTCAAATACGTAAGCTTCTTGATCATGTTAGAAATAGTCATGCCGGGGGCAAGTATCAACATCTAAGATTTTATTGTGATTGGGTCGTTCATATTGATAAGGATAGACTTGACGTCACTACTCTCGATTTTTTAAAAGATTTTGAAGACGGTATGAAGAAAAAGATTGGAAGTCGCAACCACCACGCGCCCGGGCCGATAAATTTTGCCTATTTTGAAAGTATGCAAGCCGAAATAATTGAATTCCTCGAGACACAAAATATCGAGTTCAAACCATTTTTCGAAGATGAATCATGGATCAACATAATCTGCAGTCTTGTTAAGGTGTTAGAAAATCAGCCAATCAATATTAAGCCCTCCTACGGAATGCTCATTAAAAGCATGGAATTTCAGCTAAGTGCTCCTCGGACCTGTTGGCTCCGTGCTACCTTTAACGAGCCGTTAGTTGGAGATGATGGCAAAGAGTATCAGTATTTTGATCTCAAAAATGCTTATTAATTTAAACATATAACAGAGGTAAAACCCCCACTGACTTGCTCATACTCTGCGAAAAAGAGCACTCTATCCCCCCTGGTACTCAGAAATAAACACACCCTACCTTCCCTTTCACTAACCTATGCTCTGTACTTAGTGCCCGCACAAAAAAAATTATAATCCCTCTACGCCCAATGCCAGTAATGCAGCCTTATTATTTTCGTTTATTACTTCTTGACATGCAACGTAAAGGTTTTTGCGAGCACGACTAAAAGCCACGAATCCTACCCTACATGTGTCATTCTTATCATCCGAGCGAACAGTAAGATCTGTGCCAATCCATTTTGCCAATTCGATATTAGTCGAAGCAACGACGAGCACATTATCAGCCTCAAGACCCTTCGCTTTATGAATAGTCATCTTAACAATCTGATTGTCATCCGTTCCCCGAGATCTAATTGCGTGTACAACGTAAAGATACTCGTCAGGTGAAATGTAATTTGTCGCCTCATTAGATTGAGAGGTAGCGGGAAAAAGTTGCTTTATCAAAGATATTGCCTGATTTATTCCAAAATCTAGATCAGTATCTATACGATCGGCAAATTCCACAATTTTTCCCCTAAACCCGATTGCGTTTAAACCTTCCCTGTCTGAAATTGTCTGCTTACTTGATTTCAAAAAGTTACATATATAATCAGTAACAATCGCTGTTATGGGACGATGTTTAACGGACGAATCCCTCGCCCCCATCGGAATAGACGCAAATTCACCAGTTTCTAAGATTGAGCTTGCATACGCAAGAATCATCATCGTGTCTTCACTGCGCTTATCGGTACTGGACATCTCCAATGCATGGCTCAAATCGTTAGATTCCATGAACACTAACTTGCCTGAGTCATTACGATCAGGGTCTGGGATCTGACGCCTGCTTTCATCTACGAAATTATTTAAAAAACTCACTATATTTGCGGCCGATCGCCAGTTAGTTTTTAAGAAATTTTTGTCAAAAGCTGACTCGCTAGCGAGCGTATTCATGGGTATTTTACTAAACACCGGTGGCTTCCTGCCCCGATAAGTAAATCCGTAAATATATTGCTCACCGTCACCGACGCAATAAAATCGACTAATACCAGACTTAATGAGCGTCTCAAATATTGCATGATGAGTTGTTGTTGCATCTTGATATTCATCAACAAATATTGCCTGTATCTTACCGGCTACAGCTTTCGCGACCTCTTTATTTTTAAGCAATTTACGGGCAAAACTCTCAACCTTACCGTATGGTATTACTCCTTTTTTCATTAGATTATTGATGTAAGCGGCTTTCCTCACGGGATCAGTGATCTGCGCAGTGTTTACTTCTGCATATTTAAGATTAGCGGGATAATCCTCTTCATACTTATGTGCAAAAGGACTAATCACATACCTAATAAGAAATGAGTGAATCGTACCAATAAATACATCTTCAATATTAACGCCGAGTTTGAATAGTCCATCTTCAATCCTATCGCGCGCGAAATTTGTATATGTTATAACCGCAACATCTCGCAAGTCATTTGTTCTCGCATAAGACTTAACCGAATCTATTAAACTCGTTGTTTTACCCGATCCTGGACCTGCGATATCAATCGTCAACTGTTGGTGTAATTGCTTCTTCATCAGCCCCTTCAATCGCCTCGCTTAATGCATCCTCTATATACTTAGGGACATTCAACTCCTTCTTTTCGGTAGCAACTAAACGGCTTAGTGAGAGGGCAAATTCCGCCTTATTATCCTCAATCAAATTTGTATATAAAACCTCTTCGTTCAGCGGGTCAGGATAATCTTTTTTCAATGTCTCAAGTTGCTCTTCCGACTTAACGTACGTATCAGCGATTGCGGCAAGAATCGTGTCTCTATATACGCCACTGGAGTTACTCTTTATGAGAGATTTTTCGAAAGTCGTAGTATCGCTCACATGAACGGAAATCGTGTCGTGCTTTTCGTAATCCCTACTTAGGTTTCCAGCGCGAGTATTCTTATCCTTATCCGTTATTACTTTACAATCGACATGATACTTTCCATCGACTATCTTTAAAAAATGCCTAAAAGATAAACCCTCAACATTAACTAGTGAGTACCCCATTTTTATAAACTTTTTGCTATATATCTTTTCATAAAAAGTTGGGATCAATAATTGCTCTGCGATTCCTTCAACCAAAATCAACTTGCGGCCAAACAATAGTTTTGATTGTGTTGCGTTCAAATATTTCGTTAAGTAATCTCGCGTCGATCTGTCATACTTCTTCGTTAGGTCTAGGTTTGATAAGGGCCAATACGTATCGGGCATACCCGTCGTTTGATTGGCATATATTACCACTAAATTACTAAGGGAAAGTCTCGAAACAATATGAGTAGAGTGACTTGTAACAATAATCTGTTCGTTCAGCGTGGACGGCTTGTCACCCTTCCCTGGACTCTTTTCTCTAGAATTTTCCTCCGATGCAAGATACTCTGCAAGATGGTCTTCAAGCATTGGATAAAGGTGCGCTTCGGGCTCTTCTATAGATATGAGTCGAAACTTGCATAAAGTTGCCGCAAGAGAGCCTAGGTGAGAAAGAATTAGCGAAATATAAAGAACGTTATTCCTACCCAAGCCATTTCTTTCAATTGAGCTTGAAACACCTGTATACTGAAGACCTACTCTTTTTAATATTTCTTTAGTTTCAGGTGATATGAAACTAAATCCTACCTTTTGCCCTACATCGTGAGTAAGATTTATTTCGTCCAGAACCTTCTCTACCTGAGCCTTTACATCGGCAAGTGGCTTCGAGGCGTCAAGTAGCTCTTGTATGTCGTATAGATGATCTTGGATTGGTTTGTATCCGTTATCCCCACTACGTTGGTCTAGTATTTTATAAAGAAGTTTGTATTCACTTTCTGATAGCAATTCTTTTTTTGCATCACGCAGGGCTTCCACCACCTCCATTCTTAAATAGGCATGCATTGAGTAGTCCAGTGCTGACACTTCGAACTGTCCACCATACAATCGTGATCTGTAAGCTTCTATAGGAAAATAAATGCCGTTGAGTATTTTATCGTCAGTAGATTTGCTTTTACGCTGAAGAGCAATATAATCTTGCTGGTCTTTGAGCCAAGTAGGACGATCTTTAACAGTCCATTGCCCTTGGGGTTCAAATTTATACGTAATCCTTGCGACTGTTCGCTCCTTATCTAAAAACCAGTCGTACAGCACTCGTCGCTGCTCGTCTGTTATTTCACCGCTCAAGTCAGCAGAAACTTTTACAATCGGGAGTGCAGGATCTTCACCGTCTAGAATTTTTCTTTTAAAATCGTCAATGATTTCGTTGTTAAAATCAGCAGTCTCAAGATGTTTCACTCCATTATTAACAGACAAATCTTGATTAATCACCAGTCTCATTGCATTGAGCAAATTAGATTTACCTACATTATTAGCCCCAACAATCACAGTAAAAGGCTTCAGCTCCATGCTAAAGTTATCAAAATTCCGATAGTTTTCTATTATTACTTTACGGATGTGCATAATCTGTTATTATTATACGTCAACAGGTAATTAGTTGTTCTGCTTTTTTCCAATTTCGATCAGTAACTCGAAGTACTCGACAAAGCTAGCTAAGTCTTCTTTCGTAAGTCTTATATCGTCTTCAGCCATTTCGTAATCCAGCTGTTTATGCTGTTAATTAAATCATTTATCGTCTTTGTTAGAAGCTTAGTAGATTCACGTTTATAGAAAGGTGCAAGCCCTTCATTAGGCAAGCGGTCAAACAAATGATCGGCAATCCCCTTTGCCCCTTTACCCCTGTAATCGACAAGTGCCTCGTATATTTCGTTCATACTATCATCTGATAGCGCAAAGTTTTCCAAGACTTGCCCGAGGGCTTTTGTGTAAATCTCTTTGGGTATGTTATGAGCATTAAAGACAATGAACAAACAGCTCAACGTTAAAACATCGAATTCAAAAGCAACAGCTTCTTCGTCAGCCGCGAATAAAGCCATAATAGGGACGGAAATGTAAAGGTTACCTTGTGACACTTCACCGTAGTTAATAAATCGATTTCGATCCTGAAGGACTGAGCCAATAATATTCTCGATTTCTTCAATTGGAACTTCCTTCTTCGTCTTTTTCTTAAACATATTTATAGATTAACACCAATACTAGTGCGTGGTCTAGTATTGGTGTTTGGTCTGTAATGAAGCTATGAAACCAAACCTTGGCAACATTACTCGATTACAAAAGAACTCTGAAAAGCAAAAGTTTGCTGACCATATCGGTAAGCGACTTCGTGCTGTTCGTGAGAAGACTGGTATCAGCCAAGAACAGCTGTCTGAACAGGCCGGTTATTATCGTACTTACGTCGGTCATATAGAAAATGGCAAGCACTCTCCTAGTGTGCACACTATGTGGCGGTTAGCGAAAGTGTTGAAAGTAGACGTCGGCGACCTACTCAAAGGTTTGTAGTGGATCAATCTTTAACAAAACTAAAACGCGCTCTTGAAGACGGCTACGTCATTCAACGCAAAAGAAACGCCTATCGAACTCCGCCGATTCCCAAATTCGAAGATCCGGGCTATAAATCATTCGCTGACAGTATGGGCGAATACTATCGACAAAATCATAATCCTGAAGACTTTACCATGTGGGCTATAGGCCTCGAAGAACTCTTCTCGACACAAGGACTTAACTTCGGCCGCTTTAAGCATATCGCCGATTCAGAGTCGGATCGTGGGTCCGACTCCTACGCTAAAGCTTTCAAGCGTCAGCTTAATGAGCTCGATAAAATCGTGAATACCCCCGAATACTTTGACACTTACGTTATGCTGCCGGCTCATCCACCAATCATTTTCGAAGAACAGAAAATCACGCAAGGTTATCGCTTTCACAAGTTCAACCAAAGCAACAAGCACACAATTCCGCTCCTCTCACTCTTATGGGATAGTCGCCAAATTGAAACTGAAGACGGAAATGTTTTGCTAATGGGAGAGCCTGTCGCTATTAAGAAAATATACGAGAGCCTTGGCATTACTCACGACACTTTTGATCTCACTGTACGCGCAATAAACACAGCAACTTTTCGAAAAGGTATCGATTTGAAAGTAAGGTATCCGAAACAGCAAGTACAGATTGTTGCAATCCAAGATTCTATGTAACAAAAATTTGTTCACTGAAAGAAAATCTACCCATTTACAGTGGTAGATTTTTCAATTGCGTTACTACCAAGAATACGTCCTGACGAAGCTTTTTGCAGGCCGTAGACTCAATTGAGAATCGATAAAAAAGGATCATTTATGAACGAAATCGGGAATGAGAATAGCGAACTGAATAAGAAACCGACTGTACAGCAAGTGGACGATCTTGCACACGAGCTCTGTAATAAATTTAGCAATCACGAGTATTTCAAATGGTACTGCTCGGCAATATGGAAGCTCGGTGAACGCCGAGTTAGAGATCTTCAAGCAAGAGTTAGCGACGCAAAAGACCCCGCTCGCCTGTTCACTATACTTTTAAAAGAAGATTTAAAAATCTATGAAATGAACCAGACACTCAGAAAGATGTTGGGTGGGAAATAAGATTAAACCAGTCGTAGTTTATGAACCGCTCGAAGAATCAGCGGAAATAAATGAGATTTTTGATTACATTTTTGGTTTAATAGTAACAGAAGAAAATACGCACTAGTATTGGGGGATAAAAAATGAATCGCGCAGCACTTTACGCTCGAGTAAGTACAGCCCGTCAGGAGCAAGAAGAAACGATTGACTCTCAAATAGCTGAGGTTAAATCACGAATCATTGAAGACGGCGCACTCCTTACTTCCGAGCGGACTTATATCGATGAAGGCTATTCAGGATCTATGCTCGAGCGACCTTCACTTGATGCCATGCTTGAAGCAGCAAAAAACCAGGAGTTTGATGTCCTATATATTTATGATCTTGGACGGCTTTCACGCCAACTCTCTCACCTACTTATTGTTACCGAACAGCTTGAGAAATATGGCCGCGAAGTCGTATCTTTACACGAAAGGATTACTGGCACACCAGAAGATAAGTTCCTGTTGCATATCATGGGGTCTATGCACGAGTACGAACGAGCCAAAATAGCAGAACGGTTTCGACGCGGAAAGATGTACAAGGCACGAAGCGGTAAGATTGTCGGCTATAACGCCCCTTACGGCTATACCTACAACAAGGAAACTGGTCTATTCGAGATTAACCCTCACGAAGCGATTGTCGTCAAAAACATCTTTAAGTGGGTTATCGAGGAAGGATTATCTACTTACGCCATAATTAAACGCCTGCACGATGAGGGGTTTCAGCCTCAAAAAAAGATGAATGACTATTGGAGTCGTGGGCCTATTTCGCGTATCTTAAAAAACGAGACTTACTTTGGCAAACACCATTTTAACAAAAGTGAATCAATACTGCCCCGAACCAAAATTAAAGACACCACGAAATACAGAAAGATTCAAAAGACAGGACGGCGTTCTCGACCCCGCGAAGAGTGGATCGGGTTTGACGTACCCTCAATAATTTCTGAAGAATTATTTAATAAAGCCCAAGTACAGCTTTTACGTAACTCCAACTTTAATCCTAAAAATCGTAAGCATGAATATCTCCTTACGAGCCTTATTAAATGTACTTGTGGCGCAGGTAGGAATGGTGATGGCCCAGAAGGAAAGAAATACTACCGATGTACAGCAAGACACCGTTTCCAACCAACAGAAACAAAATGCCACGTTGGCGGCTTAAATGTCCAAGTTACCGATGCATTAGTATGGAGCAAGATATCACAGCTACTATCTAGCCCGGAATTGATTCGCAATCACGCTCTTAAGTGGCTAGAGCAACGATCAAAGCACGAAACGAATACTGATTCATCTTTGTATAAGAACGAGCTACAAGAGCTCAAGAACGAACAAAAACGGTACGTAGATATATACGGAAAAGGCCTTATAGACGAGGAAATGTTTAGTACCAAGATGGCTGAAACTAACAAACAAATGAAGTCATTCCATAAACAGCTGACAAATAGCTCGGCAAACAGAGGTATTGTTGGTAAAATAGATATCGAAGAGCTTATTTCGAAAGCTAGCCAAAAGATTGGCAACCTAGAGTTTGAGCAAAAGAAATTTATTATAGAGCGTGTTATCGATAAGATAGTCGCAAACCCGAAGGAGATAACAATATGGGGTCATATACCCACACCATCACTAGTCCCCGCCTACGCAAAGGTCAATCATGTCTCTCAGTATAGGAATTGTCGGGTTGCCTAATGTTGGCAAGTCAACGCTATTTAACGCGCTAACCAACGCGGATATTTTGGCGGCTAACTACCCTTTTGCAACTATAGAGCCCAATACAGGCGTCGTGCCCGTGCCAGATGAGCGCCTAGAAACGCTTGCGGGCCTATACGGCTCACAAAAAATCATACCCGCAACGGTAACATTTGTAGATATCGCAGGCTTAGTTGCCGGCGCAAGTACAGGCGAAGGCCTGGGTAACAAGTTTTTGGCTAACATCCGCCAGTGCGACGCGATTATTCATATTGTCCGCGCATTTGAAAACAGCGATATTGTGCACGTATCAGATACTATTGATCCAAAAAGTGATATTGAAGTCATAAACACCGAACTTATACTGGCTGATATGCAAACAATAGAAACCCGTTTGCCTAAAGTCCAAAAGGAATCAAAAGCCAACCCCAAAGCGCGCAATCACGCCAGCTACCTTGAATCACTGATTGTACACCTGGGTGCTGGCACTCCCCTGTCAAGCCTGCCAAGTCTTAACAGCGATTATATATATGACCTACATCTTCTTACTGCGAAGCCTGTTATATATGTGTTCAATGTCGACGAAGCCACGCTCAGTGATACCGCCAAGAAACTATCACTTACCCAGCTTGTCGCACCAGCTCAGAGCGTGTTTGTGTGTGCGCAGCTAGAAGACGAAATAAAAGGCCTGCCTACTGCTGATGCGCGTGAACTACTCGAAAGCTACGGCGTATCCGAAACTGGGCTATCTCAGCTTGTCCATGCCGCTTACGACATACTCGGTTTACAGAGTTACCTCACGGCTGGCGTCCAGGAAGTCCGCGCCTGGACAATTAAAAAAGGATCGACTGCTCCGCAAGCTGCGGGCGTGATCCATGGTGACTTTGAGCGTGGGTTTATAGCGGCTGCTATTTTTGACTACGATGATTTAATGCTGGCTGGTTCTGAAGTCGCCGCTAAAGCAGCCGGTAAGCTACGCACTGAGGGCAAGCAATATATCATGCAGCCCGGTGATATTGTTGAATTTCGCTTTAACGTATAACGCCTTATAAATAGAAAGCGCCCTGGTCATAGACCAGGGCTTTTGCTTCCATCCTAACATTCTTAAACCCTGCAGTGGGCTTGTGCACCTGCGAGTGCCCCTAGGGGCAATCAAGCATTACTGTGCAACAAGCCCACCACTGGGCTCAACTGGTTCCCGCAGGGGAATCAGCTGAAATCTCACGACACGGTTATCTACCGTGCCTTGGTCGTCGGGGTACCCGACGGGGCGGTCGCAGGTAATCAGGAAAACCCGACCAGCGACTGCATCGATTAGCTTAGGGTCCGAAGACAACCCAGGCTTATCAACGCTAAACATCTCTTCTGCCTCGTACACGAGCGTCCCTTCAGACGTCCGAATAATAAGGCGGTCACCTATGACAACGTCCCTCAAGTTATTGAAGGCAGCTGGTTCAATCCAGCTATGACCAAAAATGTAGGCGGTATTTACTGCGTCTCTTTTCAGAGTACTCCCTGGTATACTGCTATACCAGGAAATAGTGTCAAACGTTTCAGGTTTGACAGCTCCCTCTACTAGCATATCCGCGGTGTACTCAGACACCGGACCGGAAATGCCAACAGCTGGAATCTGAAGAGTCGCTGGCAGAAAGCTGTTTAACGGCTCTGCCAGTGGCGACACGCTAGGTAAAGCGCTCGGACTCGGAGTCACCGCAACCTGTGAGGTGCGCGGTGGCTCCAGAACCGATGAAGCCACGAGCAGTGGTGGCTGTAGGCCGAACGGTGTGAGAAGTATTCCCACACTAATCGACGCAACAGCCACCACTAACAAGGGCCATGCGCTTCGCCTAGGCTTAGCGCGTCGTCGCCCCACGGCCACGGCGATTCATTGTCGCGTAGACAACGATGAGCGCCACGAGAATGGAAAACACGACAGTCCATAACAGTACAACGCTGATCCCACCGCCGGCAACCCAGGGGTTAATCTGGGTAGCTGTGGCGAGATCTAGGCCGTCCGTGGCCCCGCCTGGGACCTGGTTTGGCCCGGGGTTCGCTGCTGGTGGTGCGGGTGGTGCTGGTGGTGTCGGCGTAGGGGTTGGTGCTGGTGCGGTGACAGTGATGTCGACCACTCCATACGCACACTCTTCTGTAACTGGTTCGCCGTCGACGGTGAAGTTAAACGTCACAGTCGGCTTGATGCCGCTGACGCCGGCAGTGACACTAGGTGTCACTACTGAGAACACTCCCGACGCTGGGTCGCTTGAAGGCGCCGTTGTCGGGCCGAAAATCCCGCCAGAAGTGGCGGAAATAAGCGACACGCTGACAAGCGTTGCGCCTGCTGGCAACGTCAGTGCGCCCTGCGCACTGATTGTGTTGACGCCACCGGCGAAGGTGACGTCAGCGTCGCAATTGACGATCGCAGTTGCGGCCATTGCTGGGGTTGCCCCCAGCAAAGCTAGTCCTGCAAGGACAAACGTCGAAACGCTTATCCTTACAATTTTTCCGAGCTTGTTCATTTTTCTCCCTAAGAGAATGTATGGATGTGAAGCACCGACGTCCAGGTAGGACACCGGATACGTGACAAGCAAAGGGGCTTCACAGCTCTCCTCGCAAATCATCCCATTATTTATAACACTAAAAGCTTAAAAAGTAAATACTCTTAGGGTATTTCACAACGTTGGTTGTAAGAGGTAAAAGCGCTCTTGGTTACCCTTTGCACCGGCAACATCGCTATCGCGTTTGTCAGCGATAACAAATAGTTCTTTTGCCCACGTTTCAAAATCTTTTAATATCTGGCGGCGCATAGCATCGTTTTTGATAATACCTTTGTTGATTTGGTCTTTGCCGGCTTCAAACTGCGGCTTTACCATTGCCACAACTTGCGTGCGTGTATCACTCAGATGCTCATGGATATGTGGCAATATATCTCGCAGGCTAATAAATGACACGTCGATTACCACGATATCGGGTGCTTGCTTAAGGTAAAAGTCGCGGATATCAGTTTTTTCGTGCAGCTCAATTTTCGGGTGTCTGTGCAGGCTCGGGTGCAGCTGATTGGTACCTACATCCACCGCATACACTTTACGTGCGCCGTGACGTAGCGCATAGTCGGTAAAGCCACCGGTGCTGCTACCGACATCGAGCACAAATTTTTCGCGAAAGTCGAGTTTTAGCATGTCCGCTACAGACGCAAGCTTAAGGCCCGCCCGGCTGACGTATTGTTGCTCGGCCGACATCTCTACTTTAGAATGTTCGTTCACAAAATGGCCTGGCTTGGTCACCACCTGGCCGTCTACCGTTACCTTGCCCATTTTAATCCAACTCTCGGCCTGCGAACGAGTCGTCGTCATGCGGCGACGAGTCAGTTCAGTATCAAGTCGTTGTTTGGTCATATACACATCTTTTTTGTGGTGCTTTGTTGCAACACACTATTTAGAAGTTATTGCCTTGCTGGCGGAAGAACTTACGAATATCTCGAACAAAAGGATCACCATTTTTCGTTTTTTGTGAGTCAGGTATTGTTACGAAAAGCACTTTTTTCGGCTTATCCGGATCACCGAGCGCGTACTGTGGATTACCCGAGAGCACAATTGTTATGTAGTACGTACCGTCCTTAACATTTGTCAGTGTTTCACTGTAACGTCCAGGTCCAGTCACAATTACTGGATCAAATGCCCTTTGTGCAGATAGTGCTGCACTGACAATTGCACTCTGTGCTCCATTTACTAAGTCGTAGTCAAATTGGACATTAATAGTATTTCCCTGTGTCGCTACGCTTATATTAGATGCGCTTGACTCCGCTACTGAAGTTAAAGGTACATTGTTACTGTTATCTTTTTTTGCTTGCGCTAAAGATACGTTTACAAGGGTTGCAACACCAACTAGCAGAGCTGCTAACACAAAAATTACTAGAATAACTTTTTTTGATGTATATATAGGGGCTGGTTTAGATGCTTTTTTTGTACTTTTTTGGGGTGAATTTGATTTCTTTGTCATGAATTAGTTATATCACAAATTAACCGCAAGCGGGCTTAGTCTTTCTTGCGTTCGCGGTATTCACCGGAGGTCGTATCAACTGATATGACGTCGCCCGTTTTTATAAATGATGGCACTTTTACCACCAAGCCTGTTTCGAGGGTGGCGTCTTTGAGTACGCTACTAGTTGTATCGCCTTTGGTCACGCTTTCGGCGTAGGTAACCTCTAGGTACACGTTCTTTGGTAGCTCTACGTTAACTATAGTGCCGTCAAACGATTGCAATCCCAGGTTTTCGCCTTCTTTTAGGTAGCCGCTGGCGTCTTGCACTATATCGGCCGCAAGTTCAAACTGCTCAAATGTGTCCGGGTCCATAAAGTGGTAACTGGTAGCATCTGAATACAAATATTGCACAGTACGGATTGATACTTCGGCCGAATCAATTTTATCTTGGCCTTTAAAGGTCTTTGGTATTACACTACCGTCTAAAAGGTTTTTGAGGCGCACGTTAACAATACTGCCACCACGACCCACAACTTTTTGGTTATAGTCAGTCACGCGGAAAGGCTTGCCGTCTATTTGTACGACAACGCCTTTTTTTAAATCAGTTGGGCTGTAGCTCATGATTAGAATATAGATTATGGATTATAGATTATAGAATCTTTAGTCCGTCATCTGTCCTTTCTCTTTGTTAGCTTTACGTAATCCATACAGCAGCTTATGTGTAGACACGCATAGTTTTTCGGCTTCTTGGAATTCTTTTTCAGTAATGTATCCGACACCCTGCGCAATCATTAACTGGTTCTCTACTTCTGTCAGCGATCCATGCGCGATAGAATAAAAATTATCCTTTTCTTTTATGGATCGCCGGCCAAAACCTTCAGCGATGTTGGATGTAATGGATACAACTGCGCGCTTGACCTGACTGGTCAACCCATATACTTCGCTACCTGGAAATTGTTTGGTCAGATTATAGATAAAAAGAGTCAGCTCGTATGCAGCTTGCCACGCAAGTACATCGCGAAAGTGCTTTGCTGGACCTATTCCATAATCCATAATCTATATTCCTTATTCTATCAGCGTAGCTGATTATCCTTGCATTACGAAAGGAAGTAGTGCCAAGTGGCGGGCACGCTTAATAGCAACTGCTAGTTGACGTTGCTGCTTTGCGCTTAGGCCAGTCTTGCCTATTGGTTCAATCTGTCCGTACATGTTGATGAATCGCTGCAATACTTTGACGTCTTTGTAGTCAAAGAATGCTGGGGTGTCTTTTTTAAATCGTTTGATTGCCATGGTTTTCTCCTAGAATGGTATTTCTGATAAATCAATAGGTTTGTCGTCGATGTCTTCGATAACGACATCGTTGCTCTTTTTCGCTGGGGCGCTGGTACGTGGGGCAGATGAACCGCCGGCATTACTGTTGCCGTCGCTTGGACCGTCCAGGAATGTCACGTCAGTGGCAACAACTTCTACCTTAGTACGTTTTTTGCCAGTGTCTTTGTCGTCCCAGCTGTCTTGCTTTAGTCGGCCTTGCACGAGTACGCGGCGGCCTTTCGCGAGATATTGAATCACAAGCTCGCCTAGTTTTTCCCACGCAGTGATTTCAAAGAAATCTGCTGTGTCGGATTCTCCACCGCGATCAACCGCGATGCTAAAGCTAGCGATTATTTTGCCGCTTGTGGTTGTGCGCTGTTCTGGGTCACGAGTTAGCCGACCCATCAGGATTACTTGGTTAATGCTCTTTGCCATGTTGCCTACTCCTCTTCTTTGTTATCACGAGATCGACGACGGTCGCCGTACGACGGTTCGATATCATCGTCTGTAGATGTGCGGGATTTTGCAGCAATTGCTTGCTCTTCTAGAGCTTTGCGGCCTTTTTCGTCTACCGTTACTAGTAGGTAACGCAGAACTTCGTCGGTAATGTTTAGCGTATTGCTAATTTTTAGCAGTGCGTCTGGTGGCAATGCAACTTCCATATACACATACACAGCAAATTCTTGCTTGTTAATACGGTACGAAAGCTTTTTCTTGCCCCAGTTGTCTTCGGTAGTGATTGTACCACCAGCAGTTTTAATAATGTCGCGTACTTTCGCAAGTGGCGCATCTATGTCGACCTCTAGGTCGGGGTGGATCAGAACGGTCAGTTCGTAATCTTTCATATAGTTTCCTCCTTTGGAATCCGTATGGATGTTTGTACTTGAATACAAACTGAGTTGATAACCCTTTGATTATAGCGTATTTATGTGGATAAGTCTAGCG
>Ga0163144_10006360_pt1 | contig 26060 bp, 17 predicted proteins | sample OliLak19BULKMAT1_FD_123175 | JGI IMG/M metagenome (GOLD analysis project Ga0163144, IMG submission 123175) | Freshwater microbial mat bacterial communities from Lake Vanda, McMurdo Dry Valleys, Antarctica - Oligotrophic Lake LV.19.BULKMAT1 | ecosystem: Environmental > Aquatic > Freshwater >...
ACCGCTCAGTTTATCAGGACCTTGCGCAATGGAATCCTCGTTCGAATTCACTGGCTCCAGGCTCTGGCTCTCCTGCGAAGGTCCATGGAATCTTACTTATAAAAGTGCCCAGACACCGTTGAAAGCAGGAAGCCACTAGAATCTTATCCAAAGTTCATTCCTCAATCTCAAGACGCCCTACTATAAATACCGAAATGGAACTAAAATGTTGACTTCAGATCAATCCGTGAGCGGGTGCGGCCTCATTCGCGATAGTTAGCAAGGCGGAGGTGCTGGGCCACGGTCGCGATCATCGACTGTCCGTCCGGCGGGCTTGGTCGCAGAGGCTGTACGAGCTAGCGAATGACGACTAAGGGACGCAAGCACTTCATCATGGTCGATACATTTAACCATCCCTTCGCGATCCTGGTGACCCCGGCCGAATGGCCGAAGCGCGAAGGAACAAAGTAGCTGCCGAACGCGTTCATCTAGCACGACGGCCGCGAGAGCTTTGGGTAAATTAGAGCTATTGGCGGCGAAGACTGCGCCAACCAAGTGAAGTTACGGTGCAGGAATATAATGTGCTGCCGAGACGCTGGGTTTTGGAGCCGACTTTCGGCTGGCCATTTCGATGCCAGCACCTGGTGTTGGACTACAAACGGACCATTAGAAGTGCGCCAGGCTAGATTCACTTGGTGATGATGCGAATCTTGCTTCGCCGACTCGCGTGATCCTAACAAAATCCTGAGTGTCAGACAGAAGCCAACAGCGTGCACTCCACCCAAGATCGACTTCGTGGCCGCTTTCCTCATCTAGAATCGCGACCGACTCCGGCATAGCACCTTAGCCGGATCTGATGTAAACAGATTCTAATTTGTCGTTCGGAACAAATAGAATTGGCCGTCCGCAATTTCGCGCCACACATTTTCAGCCCAGGCACTGATGTCCAAGCACGCCCCAATAATCACAGCCATTCCGCCCATTTCCCCAGATCAAGTTTCGAACAAGGGAAATCTCCGGATTCTCTACCTAATCTCGGCATCCCAAACGCCTGAGAAGGTCAATATGAACGCCTACCAGCGCCTCTATTTCCTTAGCCGAGCGTTCCACCTGACCGTGCTTGCACCAGCCGGCACGTGCTTCCAAGGCTGCGTGGATCCCTCAACCGTCATCGTCCGGTCGAGGCTAAAAGGCTCCTTAGGAGTTCTACTGTCCTTTCTCTCACAGGCTTTTCGGACGTGGGGGAACTTCAGCGCCGACATGGTCATTACCGAACCCTCCATGCTTAGTCTCTGCGGTTACCTATTCCGACGGCTAAGCGGAAGTCCTTGGATCGCCGATGTCTGGGACATCCCGATACGCTGCGCGCACGGAAGCGTTTTCCGGCGCTGGAATGCCAGCCTGCTCCGCCGGCTGTGTAGAGTGGCCTTATGGCATGCCGACCTATACCTCGTCTCCATCGTTCCAGATCTGGAACTAAAGTGGTTTGGCTTAGATCCAGCTCGGCAACTTCTGCTCAATAACGCAATATGGACCAACGTTATCCCCGAGAGCCAGGCAGACGGATCACCGGCTCTTCCACCCAGAACCATCTTCTGCATGCGAACGAGCCATGGACCAGACATGGGGCTCGATACAATGGCCGACGCTTTCCATTCGCTGAAGTTGAGTGGTAGTGACGTCAGGCTGTGCATTGTTGGACGTGTAACCGTTCTTGCTGAACATCAGGTTGCGTCGCTGCGGAAGCACCCGGATGTTATGTTCCATGACTTAGTTCCGCACTCGAAGCTCCTGGAAATGATCCAGGCCGCTTGGGTCTGTGTCGTACCTTTCCGCGATGTCACGGATCTTGCACAGACATATCCCATCAAGATGCTTGAGTATCTCGCTATGGGTAAGGTAATCGTGGCCTCACGTATCCTGGGCCTTTCGCGCATGGTTAATGACGGCGTGAACGCTTTGCTCTTCGAGCCCGGCAGCTCCACGGATCTCGCCAGGAAAATAACGTCCCTCCTCCACGACAACGGGCTGTATCGCCGTCTCGCAAATGATGCCCATCTTCCCGCGGGCTCAACGGCTCCAGAGAAAGCTCATCGCATCATTGAGGCGATCCAATGCCTCGCAACCCACGCACCTACCCACTCCAGACATTGAAACTCGACATTATTCCCGAGGCCCCAATCCTGAGCGACTGCGCTTGTGTAGTGGGTTGGCATTTCCGACCTGAGGTCTTTACTTGCCTGTCATCCATACCGCGCCTCACCGTTTTCCTTCTCTCCCACAAGCCGTCGACCAGCGTGCCCCCCGCCCTCGTTGATTTGCTCGGCCCCGAAAGGATCTTCTGTATGCCCAATGAAGGCTACGATTGGGGAGCCTTCCAGCAGTTCTTGGAGCTGGGACTGCACGTTAATTTCCGCAACATATTCTTCATGCATGACGACATTCAGATCTGCGACACGGGGTTCCGTGACGCGTGCAATGAACTGCTAGATCGCGGACATGCCATGGTCGGCAACGGCCGGGCAGGCAGCCGATCGAATTGGCTGAAACGCGCATATCCGGCCGTCTACTCACATTCTGATTGGATGCCTGCCAACGACCAATTCCAACACGCGACGGTCCGGGGCTCGTTTTTCGGCATGACTACCGCCGCCGTTCGACGCCTCGGTAAGTTCGAGGTCTTCTGGGATCGGTTTGGCGCCACGCCCAACTTCGGAAATTGGTCGCTTGTGTCGTCATGCGGACGCGCTGAGGCAATTCTTGGCGGTAAAGGCATCACATGGTTGAGTGACGACTACCTCAAGAGCCGGTACATCATTGAAGGCAAGCGCGGTATCCTCGCGGGCGAGGATAAGAACACGTCAACTTCCCCGAATTTCCGGCACCGCTCAAGGTCTGCTTGCTTTGCTACGTATCGCAGAATAGCGGATACATATGTCAGGTTGCGGCTTCGCCATTCCGCCCTCGCCCCCATTTTGGCTCCCCTAGTCCATTTCCCTGGTAAGCGTCGATTTCCACCAATGGACATTCCGTCAGACAGCGTGCCACCTGGGAACAAAACCAATCAGGCAGCGCCGGAAGATACGGCCTTACACAGATCCGCATACAGACCCTGAATCCGGGGCGGAAATTTCCTCAATTTCTCTACGACCTTGTAAGCGCCGACGCTCAAGCTATTACGCTTCGAGCCGATATACAAAGTGACGAGCTATGATGAAGCCCGCCCAACTCCAACACCAAGCCAGCACCAATGCCGTTGCGGCTATGCCACGAAGAATTCTGGACGACACCGAACCTTTTTACTACCTTCAAAAATGCGTTATTCGATTATATTGGAATGCCTAATGAGAATCTACAGAGGACTGCGCCCCCTCATAGCTATCTGCTTCGCCGCAGGTTCTCTGTTGCTCGCATACCCCGCATCGGCTCTAGAAGGCCGCGCCATACTAAGCAAGGATCTCGCCCTCGACTACGACTCACTTTGGCGATACTATGTCGGCGACATCATCGAGGGTGGCTACCTCGGCTGGCTCCGCCCTGGAACGAACCAACTCAGCGCCACCGTCCGCCTCACCTCCCCACTACCGACAGGCACCTACAACGTTTTCGTCAAAGTCGCTGTCTACGACGCACCCTTTGGATCCATGGCCGTGAGCCTAGGTTCTGCCACCGGTTCCATGTCCACAACCAACGGCGACTGGAATGGTTACTGGGCCGGTCCGGTGAACTTGATCACCCCATCTACTGCTGATTCCATCACTGTCCGTGTAACCAAAACTGCGGATTCGAGCGGGACCCAGCGAATTGTCCTTGGCGGACTTTACGTAACCACGAACCTCAACGAGAACTTCGTCGCCGGCCAAACCGACCGGGTGGTTGAGCGGTTGTCTGTGACCATTCCTCCGCCGGCGGCCATACCGTTCACCGAAAACCTTGTACCCAACTCGAGTTTCGAAGTAGGCCTAGGCCATGGATGGGGCTTCCAGGCGTCAGGCTACGACCGAGATCCGACTTTCGCCGATTTTGTCTCGAATCAACATGCATACCATGGCAACCAGAGCTTCGGTTTTGGCGTTCCGGGTATCTTAGTGTCACGCGCCATTCCCCTTCGTCGCTCCGGTCGCTACTCCCTCAGCTTCTGGGCAAAAGCCGCCTCAAACACACCGTTCTTTGCTGAGGTTATGAGCGCATGGGGTCCACCGACAGGTCAGGTAGGCAATGGCTCACGAAACCTTTTCAATGCCTCGACAACATGGCAGCGATACTCCATCACGACTAACCTCTACATCCAGCCAGGAGCAGAACACCACATCCGATTCGACGTGCGCACCACAAATGTCTGGATCGACGCCGTTCAACTCCAGGAGGAATTGCCAATCGACTACCGCCCCGCAAAAGCCTTTGAGATCGGTATTACAACAAGAATGCCCGGTAACCTTTACGACACAGGTGATCGCTTGGAACTGCAGGTTCACGGTATCGGTTACTACGAGGCTTTGACCAACCGGCAGGTCTCGCTAAATATCTACAACGTCTTCGGTAGGAGCGTCTATTCAGCTGATCTGGCCTTTACCGCACCGGTGTCGACTCGTTCCACCCAGTTGGTCACTCTACCCAATATCGGCACTGGCGCCTTCCGTGCCGTCGTCGAAGACCGCGGGCTCGGAGGGGCAGCCGAGGAACTTTCCTTTTCCGTCGTTCCTAAAGCGCCTCTGACGCCGCCCACCACCGGCGCGAAATTGGGAATTCACCCTAATTTATCGGCGTTCCAGTTGGACCTGAACAGGAAAATGGGGTTCTCCGACCTTCGCGTGCTCAGCCCAGCCGCCACCTTTCGTTGGACCCAAGTAGAACCAAGTGAGGGCCAGTTCGTTTGGTTCGATAAGGAGCTCGACCGGGCCTCAACTCGCGGATACCGCATTCTGGGAAACATAGGCGGAGGAAATTCCAGCCTCCCATGGCCGCGATGGGCCGACAATGGTGGGCTGCCCAATCTGACCAAATGGTTCAATTATGTAGAACAGGTGGTAACGCATTACAAGGGGCGGGTTCACTATTGGGAGGTTTGGAACGAACCTCTCTACACCTTCAGTAAGGACTTCTACGTCGAATTGCTCCGCGGCACGTCCAACATCATCCGCCGGATAGACCCCAACGCGAAGATCGTAGGCATGGGCGGCGTCTACTCCAAAGATTGGGTTAAGGACGTCCTTACCCTCCTCGGGCCCGATTATAAGCAGTATCTCGACGTAGTCTCCACACATCTCTATCCTCCCAAAACTGATCCCAGTGGGGGGGACACCGAAGATCGCGCTCGCCTTTTCAAGACTGAGGTTGCGGATCCATTCGCCGTGGAAGTCTGGAACACCGAAACGGGCGTATGGGACGAAGGCTTCTATCGGGGCCCAAACTCGGGATTCGCCCTTATCGGCGAAAGCCTCTGGCCCTTCCGTGACTCGGAACGTTTCCAGCGTGGTAGCCATTACGAGGCCACCCGGCTTCTCGCGAACCTTGTCCACTGCCTCGGCAACGGACTCAACACCTACTACTATTATGATTCCCGCTTCTACGCTCGCCCGGATTACCGTGCCACCCATTGCACTCTACTCGAATTCGACGACTCGATACGACCCAAGGGCATAGCGTACTCTATCGCATCTAGTCAACTCGGCGGATTCAGTGGCCTCGGGAACATCAGCCCCGACACCAACTCCATATTTTACCTCTTCTCCAAGAACAGCGACAGCTGCGCCGTAGCCTGGACACGGAAGTTCAGTCCGAGGGAAATCCAGATGGAAACATCCGGGCTCTCAGTACTCGACATGATGGGCAACTCCGTGAATCTTCAACCTAGCCGCATCAGGCTGGGCTGGTTACCGCAATACATCGTGGCCAAAGGCATCAACTCCTCCGACCTGAGATCCAGGATCATCTCCGGAAACTTTACTGCAGCCACGGATACGAGCGTTCCCTTCGTAGGCATCGACCAGATCGCAGTGGTGCCAGGCCCCACAGCTCAAATCCAGGCACGCTGGATGGCTACCGACGAGACCGACATGCCCAGCGCCGAGAATCCTCTAGCGCTGGTGTATTCGTTCGGGTTTGAAGGCCCATCTCTTCCGCTTCAATGGAGCGCGTGGAGCCCAGACATCCGCACATCACGGAGCTTTCAGCAACCCGGCCAGTACACTCTTCGAGTCAAAACCCGCGACTCATCAGGTAATGTCAGCCAGGAGGCTTCCCGCACATTCTTTGTGCGCAACGAGGAGATCATGTCCGCAAGGCCCATTCCCCCGAGAAACATCGGCGCGAAATAAGGTGGCCCCGCCTTGACCAAAGACTACCCCAGTGAGGAAATCACATACCTGGTGCAATATAACCGAGCGGTATTTAGGACCTTAAAAAGCAAAATTCACTCTAAATAATCTGCCAAGCCAGAATAATGAGCACGACAGTTCACTGGTTGGCATGGAAGCCAACGCCCTACAACGATTATCTATTCCGGGCGCTTGCAGCAGATCCCAGACTTAATTTGAAAGTACACTTCAGACGCGCCTCCACTTCCGCCCACCCGTGGTCAAGTCCACTCGGCGTTGGCTACGAAAACAGCATCTACCGAGATGGCTTACCCCCTCGTTTGTTGATCGAGTTCTCATCCAAGAAGTGAATCGTCAACCCGGCGTCGTGGTCTCGGCGGGCTGGCCGGGATTCACAGCCAAGGCCCTTATTGCCCGAGGGGTCTGGAAACGCCACCCATTCCTTTTCTGGACCGATACCCCAAAAATCGAACGTCACAAACGGCCAGGAGGCAAAACGCGGGTTATCGAATGTTTGGAAAACGGCAGGCCTTATCCCCTCTGGCACCGCGCTTTCAGGAGGTGCCTCTATTCGATGGTCTTCAAACACGCTTCGTCCGTGCTCGCAACCGGGATAACAGGGACCAACGCACTCGCTGAGCTAGGGTGCCCGCCATCGAAACTCGTCAACCTCCCCTTCTTCGTCCCACTACCACCTGTCGCCAGCAGGGAACTTGGCACCCCAACTGAAAGACGGCGCGAAGTCGTTTTCGCCACCTGCGGCCAACTAATCAGACGAAAGGGTTATGACATCCTAATCTCGGCCCTTGGACAACTAAGGGACGCCTACAATCATTTCCGACTCGTGCTCATTGGCGACGGCCCGGAACGCGATGCGTTGAAGCAATTGGCGGCAGGCACGGGGTTGGCCAAGCACATCGAATTCGCAGGCTGGAAGGAGACGGAGGACATCCAATCTCTGTATTCTAAGGTAGACGCATTCATTCATCCCGCTCTCTCAGACGCATTCCCTGTCGCCGTCCTCGAAGCCATGGCCGCTGGCCTCACTATCCTCGGATCTGACGCCTCCGGCTCGGTAGTCGACCGAGTCGCTCATGGAACAAACGGGTTCGTTCATCGCGCAGGGAATATAACAGAATTGTCTAAACACTGCGCAGTCCTTTTAGCCAATCCGGCTTTGTGCGTCACAATGGGCGCCAGGTCCCGGCGTGTCGCCGAGGAGTGGCCAGTAGCACGAGGCGTCGAGATTATTCACAAGGCAATTACTGCGGCACTGCGTAATTCATAGGCCTAATCCATGTATGAGCAGTCAATCTAACTCAAACCAGCAATTGTCCCTCTTACGCCGCCTTAACCTGTGGATCGCAAACCGAAAGCCGATCCCATGAAACAGTATATCCTTTAGAGCATCCCAACTACTGTTTATCCCGGTTCCGGAATTGGACGCGCTCCGTAAATCATACCTTAAAAAGTGCGCGGCCGAGAACTATGGCTCCATGCTGGACGCTAAGACGTTATCAGACGAGGAAGCGTTTCTTATTTACCTCCTCCTCAAGGTCCATAAGCCTCGTACCATCGTCGAGATAGGCACTCAACACGGCCGGTCCACTCGCCGAATTATTGATATGTGCAACTGGCTCGAACTCCAGGTCCAGATCCACTGTTTCGATATCGCCAACTCTGTCCAATTCTTTGCACCACACGAGGCACGACTAATCGTCAAGGATGTGACCAACTCATTTGATCGCGACGTTGCTCAGGAACTCGCCACTGATTTCATATTTGTCGACGCTCGGCCCTATCACCTCCTCAGAAATGTACTCGGCCACTGTATGGCTGGCATGCGCCCTATCCCAGTCGCCGTCCACGATTGCGGACGACATCTCTGCGTAAAGTCCATGAGCTTGTCCAAGAACGATCTTAACGTGTCTTCGGCCACCGGAGTCTGGGAACGCCACGTCCTCGCTGAGTTGTTTTGCGTCGAGGATCCACTCTCCGAACAACTGAACCATGTCGAATTGGCGAGACACTCATTGAGCATTTTTCCAACGCGGCACGGTCTAGCTGTCATCAATCCCTTGGCCGTAGTTGCAGGCCGAGCCAAATCTTGAAGTTAGACACCTACCAAAGCGTGATGAGATTATCATCCCACCGACTGCCATAAACTCATATACCGCCTCCCTTTCGGCATTCAATCCGATTCCGAATTCAAATTTTTAAAGTAACATGCCGCTTCAGAACGCACTAAAACGATGGGGCGAGAAACTGACCGGTCTCCATATTTACCGTACCGTCCCTCGCGGGATAGACATGTTCCAGGATGTGGCAATCTCACTGCCCCGACTCCACGTCGACACCGTATTTGATGTGGGCGCGAACGTCGGTCAATCCTGCGAAGTCTATCTCCGCGCCTTCCCCAAATCTCACGTGCACTGCTTCGAGCCCGTTGCTGAAACATTCGCTACGTTGCATCAGCGAATGCGAGGGCAATCCCGCGTAAGCTGTCACAGGTTCGCCTTGGGTGCAGCAAACGCCCACGAACAAATGGCAACCGGAGCGGCCTCCGATCTGAGTTACAGGCTTAACTCCTGCAGCGATGAGCTCGGTACCGAAACCAACAGGATTGAGGAAGTAGAGGTTAGGAAATTAGACAATTTTTGCACCAGCGAGGGAATCCAACATATAGGCCTCTTGAAGATCGATACCGAAGGAAACGACCTAGACGTACTTAAAGGCGCTAGTGCGATTCTATCTGCAGAAAATATTGACCTCGTCCAGGTTGAGGCAGGGATGAATCCTGAGAACATGAGGCACGTGCCGTTCCACAACCTTAATGAGTTCCTTTTGAGCCATCGCTATTCGCTGTTCGGCATCTACGACCAGGTCCACGAATGGCCCACAGGCGCACCCAACCTTCGGAGAATAAACCCCCTATTTATCTCCTCTAAGATAGTGCAACTCCATAGGTCTATTCTGGCTAGTAGACGAGGCTGAGCTACACGTCTCTCATCCCACTGCAGACGCCTTCGCGGAATGAGGGCAAAAAAGCCAACTGCTAAATTACGGTCAATCATCCAGCTCAACCCCTATGCAATCTGTCTCACAAAGTTACAGAACAGGAATCCTAAAGGTCGTCGAAGCACCCCCACCTAACGCGATGGGCGCCTCGGTCCTCGTGGGCACCCACTGGTCCGTTATCTCCAGCGGAACAGAAAAAACCAAGGTCGATACTGCCAAGAAGAGCTTGGTCGGAAAGGCTGTGGCTCGGCCAGATCTTGTACGGCAAGTGATCGAACGCGCCAAGAAGGAAGGCCTTTGGCGGACCTGGCAGGTGGTCGCAGACCGCCTCAATGCCCCCACCCCGCTGGGATATTCCTGCGCAGGTACGGTCATCGCTGCCCATGGAGATGTAGGGGATCTGCGAGTCGGCGACTTGGTTGCCTGCGCCGGGAGCACGGCCAATCATGCCGAAATCGTCTCGGTCCCGCGCAACCTGGTCGTTCGCGTTCCTGAAGGGGTAGGACTCGATCACGCCGCCTTCGCTACCTTGGGCGCTATCGCCGTCCAGGGCGTCCGACAAGCCAGTGTTCAGTTCGGCGAAAAGGTCGCCGTTATCGGCCTGGGGCTCATCGGCCTGATGACGGTTCAAATTCTGCGAGCCGCTGGATGCCGTGTCCTCGGAATTGACATCAATCCCGCTAAACTCAAACTCGCGCGGGACCTGGGCTGCGACGCTACGGTCCTGTCGCAAGATGAGGGATTGGAGGAACAGGTCGTCCTGTTTACCGGCGGCTTCGGCGTGGATGCCACCGTCATTACCGCGGCGAGTTCCTCCAACCAACCAATCGAGCTTTCAGGAGACATCACCCGGGAACGTGGCCGGGTGGTCGTGGTGGGATTGACGAAAATGGACATTCCGCGCGAGCCCTTTTACCTAAGGGAAATTGAGCTGCGCATTTCCCGCTCCTATGGACCCGGCCGGTATGACCCCGACTACGAGGAGAAGGGTCGAGACTACCCTTTCGCCTATGTTCGGTTCACCGAGAACCGTAACATGGCCTGCTTCCTGGAGCTGGTGCAGGCCGGCCAGGTCCGGCTCAACCCGCTAATCAGCCATCGCTTCAAGCTGGCGGAGGCAACGGCTGCCTATGCCCTCATCGGCGGTGAAAGGAAGGAGCCTTATATCGGCATCCTATTGGAATACGATCGCCCGCTGGCTGCCATCTCCCGGCGGATTGAGTTCACGCCGAAGGCACTGTCCGGCGCGCGCCTGAAGGTGGGACTCATCGGGGCCGGCAAATACGCAACCACCCATCTCCTGCCCTGGATCAGCCGCAACAATGATTTGGCCGTGGGCGCGGTCTGCACAGCTACTGGCATCACGGCGGTCGCAGTGGCGCAGAAGTTCAATGGCACCTCCGCGGAGTCCGACGCCGCCCGGGTAATCAGTGGATCTGACGCGGTGGTTGTGGCCACCCGGCACGACACCCACGCCAGCTATGCAGCGGAAGTCATCCGCGCCGGCAAACCAGTTTACGTCGAGAAACCGATTGCTCTCAATGACGCTGAACTAGACGCGGTGGTCACGGCATTGGCGCAAGGCGCCAATCCCTCGGTGATGGTTGGTTTCAATCGCCGGTTCGCCCCGGCGGCCGATCTTGTTCGGCAACACTTCCGGGGAGGCGGTACCCGTCTGCAGATTGTGATGCGAGTAAATGCAGGGCCTATTCCTGCCGACCACTGGATTCAGGATCCCGAGGTCGGTGGAGGGCGCCTTGTGGGTGAAGGGTGTCACTTCGTGGACCTCGCTGTGGCGCTCGGAGGATCGCTCATCCGAAGGGTTCATGCGTCGGCCATTTCCAAGGCGGGCCAACCCCCAGCGAGCTGGGAGGATTTTTCGCTCAACCTCGAATTGGCCAACGGCAGCCTGGCCACCCTCGCCTACACCAGCGTCGGGGATCCAGGGCTCTCCAAAGAGCGGATCGAGGTCCACGGGGGCGGCCGGAGTGCGGTCATTGACGACTTCCAGTCGGTCGAACTTTGGACAGGGCGCAAATGCCGCCGGGAAAAGACCTCCACCCAGGACAAAGGCCAACAGGCTGAAGTGGCGGCGTGGGCGGCCGGTCTAAAATCGGGCACGTCGCCGATTCCTTGGGAGGAGATCGAGAACGTCCACCGTGCCTGTTTCGCCGCCTTGCGCTCCCTCCAGACCGGCCAGTGCGAACCGATTTTTTAACCACGGATTTTACGGATAAAACGGATTCTTAGGGAATGCGGAACTCAGAATGAGTTAGATCCTCGCAGAGCTTCCCATCCTCGAGACTTCTACCGCATTCCGAGTCCCAGTTCCTGAGTAAATCCGGGTCATCCGCGGTTAAACGCTTCATTTGAAATCCCCACCTTCAATCCCTCAGTTTGATCCGCGGTCGTCGACGCTTCGGCTCCTGGAGTATTGCCGGAGTAAGGAGTGGATCGGGTATGATCCGTACGATGGCCTGAACAGCGTTCTCTTCCAAAAGCTGCCGTTCCTTCATTCCCGCTGGCCGCGGCTGATCATGATCCAAGGATTCAAGCGCAGCCCAATTAATCTTCGGCCGCTGTTCGGAATCCGGCACAGCCCGAATCCAAAGGGCATCGGGTTGTTCGCCTCCTCTCTGATCCGGTTGGCCCGAGTGGGACTGGCGTCGGAAACAGAAGCCCGCGGCCTGGCGGATCGCCTGGAGGGGTTGCGATCCCCGGGTTGGAAGCACGCCTGTTGGGGTTACAACTTTGATTGGCAGACCCGCACTTACCTCGTTCCGAAGTTCCATCCCAACATCATCTGCACGACCTTTGTCAGCGAAACACTCCTCGATGCGTTTGACCGGTGGCAGGACGAGCGATATCTCGATCTGGCCATCGGGGGGGGGCGATTTCTGCTCGACGACCTCAAGCGGACCGAACTCGGCGACTCGTTCTGTTTTAGTTACACGCCTCTGCGACCTTCGAGGGTTCACAACGCGAACTTGCTCGGTGCGGCTTTGCTCGCACGCCTGTGGTCCCACACCCGGAATGACGAATTCCGCGAGGCCGCCGAGGCCGCCACTCGTTACGGAATCCGGCACCAGCAATCGGACGGATCCTGGATCTACGGTGAAGATCCGCACCAGGAGTGGATCGATAGTTTCCACACCGGCTACAATCTGATCGCCCTGCGTGCAGTGGCCAGAAACCTTGAGATGAAGGCTGCCGACATATCGCTTCGGGAAGGTTACCGCTATTACCGTCAGGCATTCTTCCCGGGAGGCGGCTTGGTAAAGTACTTCCACAACCGCCTTCACCCGATCGATGTTCATGCGGTCGCGCACGCCATCCTCGCGCTGGTTCAGCTCTCCGACCTGGATGAAACGGCCGAGGGGCTTGCCGCGGAAATCGCCCACTGGGCAGAGCAACACCTCCAGTCCGCGGAAGGCTATTTCTACTATCAACAGACCCGCCGGATGACCAATCGCATCCCATACATGCGGTGGGGGCAGGCGTGGATGCTTCGGGGACTCTCCGAACTCCTCGTGGCCCAGTCGGGAAGGCGGGCTGAACCACAGAGGCACAGAGGTTGCTGAAGGAATTTCAGTTTCAGAATTGTGATAAACTCGGCCCCGTACTCTTAAATCAGGAATTCGTTGCCTTTCCTCTGTGCCTCTGTGCCTCCGTGGTTCATTTCCCCGTTTTTTAATGCAAAATATTGCCATCGTCGGCCTCGGTTACGTGGGCCTTCCTCTCTCACTCCAGTTCGCTCGCTCCGGCGTTCGTGTTCTCGGTCTCGACATTGATGGGACCAAAGTGGACGCACTCACCGCCGGCCAGAGCTACATTCACCACATTCCGTCGACTTCCGTCTCGGAACAGGTGCAGGCGGGACGATTCGAGGCCTCGACTGCTTTCTCCCGTGTCCGCGAGGTCGAAGCAGTGATCATTTGTGTGCCCACACCCCTCAACAAGAATCGGGAGCCGGATATCTCCTACATTCTGATGACCGGTGAAGCGCTGGCGCCTCACCTGCAACGCGGTCAATTGATCGTGCTGGAATCGACCACCTACCCCGGGACCACCGATGAAGATCTCCGCGCCGTCCTGGAGAAGGGCTCCGGACTCAAGGCCGGCACCGACTTTCACCTGGCCTTCTCACCCGAGCGTGAAGATCCGGGCAATCCCCAATCCAAAGTCTCCGACATTCCCAAGGTCATCGGTGGTCTGACCCCAGCCTGTTTGGAAAAGGCCAAGGCGCTCTACAGTCAGGCCATCAAGACGCTGGTACCGGTGTCTTCTTGTCGTGCGGCCGAGGCGACTAAGCTGCTCGAAAACATCTTTCGCAGCGTCAACATCGCCTTGGTGAACGAGCTGAAAGTGGTCTACGCGGCCATGGGCATTGATGTCTGGGAGGTCATCGCGGCCGCCAAAACCAAACCTTTCGGCTACATGGCCTTCTATCCCGGACCCGGACTCGGCGGGCACTGTATCCCCATCGACCCGTTCTACCTGACCTGGAAGGCGCGCGAGTACGGTCAGGCGACCCGGTTTATCGAACTGGCGGGCGAGATCAATACCGCCATGCCCGATCGGGTGGTCCAGCGCGTCGGGGACGCCCTCAACTCGCGAAAGAAGGCGATCAACGGCTCCAAGATCCTGATTGTGGGTCTCGCTTACAAAGCCAACGTGGATGACGACCGCGAATCGCCCAGCTACGTATTGCTGGGCAAGCTTCAGGAGCATGGCGCCGAGGTGAGCTACTACGATCCGTATGTTCCGGTGATCAAGCCGACGCGCGAGCATCCGCAATGGGCGGGCACCCGATCAATCGAATGGTACCAAGAGACGATTGGCGCTTTTGACTGTGTCCTGATCAGCACGGCTCACGCGAACGTCGATTACCGCCAACTCGCCCAGTGGGCGCCGTTGATTGTCGACACCCGCAACGCCATGGCCGGCCTCTCCACCACGCCCGGCCAGATCTGGCCGGCCTAAAATAAAGGCATTTTTAACCGCGGATGGCACGGATTAAACGGATGACTAGTAGGTTCCAATTAATAATCGAATTTGAGTGTTATCAGCGTATGGTTGAATTCTTAATTAAGCAAAATCCATTATTTATCAGTATTATCCGCGCAATCAGTGGTTAAAATCCCGTCCCCTTCTCTCCCGAATCACACGCTTCCAGGCCAGCCGGGCCTCCTTGAAATTCAGGAGCAGGGCCAGTTCTAATTCAGTGATGTTCAGGTAGCCGAGCATTTGAGCGACATGAGAGTCGTTAAAAGTCGAAGCGACCTTGGTGTCGACGATCACACGCTCATCCACAATCAAATCCGGTATCAAAGAACCCACTCTGTGTTCCCGATAGTGAACGGGAAATTCCCGCTGCTGATCAACCGAATGTCCCCGGGAAATCAATTCGAGCACCAGTGCATTTTCGTACAGCTTCTCGTCGAGACCCGGCCTCAACTGGTTCAGCACGCACATGGCGGAGCCAATAATTTCCTGGGTAATGTCCGCGTGCTTCATAAATCAGTCGCTCGTATGCCAAGGTCACCCGACCCCACGCTGCCGCGCCATCACCAGATTTCAGGATAAGGAAAGTGGCTTTGACCGCAGATATCGGAGATGGCACAGATCATTTGCCATTTTTCCTTCCGAAGTTGATCAATCCGTGTTCATCCGAGTCATCCGCGGTTAAAATCCCCTCTCATGAAGATTTTGGTTACTGGCGTTGCCGGGTTCATCGGCTTCCATGTGGCTCAGCGGCTCCTGGCTCGCGGCGATACGGTGGTCGGGCTCGACAACGTCAATGCCTACTACGACGTCCGCCTCAAGGAGGCCCGCCTGGCCAAACTCCAACCTCACCCGGACTTCACCTTTCACCGCCTCGATCTCGCCGATCGCGCGGCGATGGAGCATCTGTTCCGGTCAGAGAAGCCCCTGCGGGTGATCCACCTCGCGGCCCAGGCCGGAGTGCGCTACTCGATCGAGAACCCCCATGCCTATATCGACAGCAACCTCGTCGGCTTTCTGAACATTCTGGAGGGGTGCCGACATCATCAGGTGGAGCATCTGACCTACGCTTCTTCCAGCTCGGTGTACGGGTCCAACACCCAGATGCCCTTCTCCGTGGAGCAGGGGGTGGACCACCCGGTCAGCCTTTATGCCGCCACCAAGAAGGCCAACGAGCTGATGGCACACACCTACAGCCATCTCTACCGGATCCCGACCACCGGACTCCGCTTCTTCACGGTCTACGGGCCTTGGGGACGACCCGACATGGCGCTGTTCCTCTTCACCAAAGCGATCCTGGAAGGTCGACCCATCGATGTTTTCAACCAGGGGAACATGCGGCGCGATTTCACCTACATTGACGACATCGTCGAAGGAATCCTCCGAACCCACGATCGACCGGCCCAATCGGCCTCGGCTGAGGATGCCTTGAAGCCGGGTCGCAGCGCCGCGCCGTATCGGGTTTACAACATCGGCAACCACACGCCGGTGGAATTGCTGCGCTTGATCGAACTGCTGGAGCAGAATCTCGGGAAAACCGCCGTGAAGAATCTTCTCCCCATGCAACCGGGCGATGTTCCGGCAACCTGGGCCGATGTTACGGATTTGACCCGGGACACTGGATTCCAACCCGCCACACCGATTGAGGCAGGCGTCCGCCGATTTGTGGATTGGTACCGCAATTACTACCCGGACCAGTGCTCCTAACCGCGGATAAAGCAACTCACCGCAGAGGCACAGAGATACAGAGATCGAATTGGAAACAGGAAAGGAGAAAGAAAAGACGTTTAACCGCGGATATCACGGATAAGATAAGGACGAGGAAATTAAACCACGGAGGCGCAGAGACACGGAGGAAGAAATTTTGCCACAAGAGAAGGCGGAGAAACTAAGAGCAACAAATAAACCTAGAAATATCATTGGGATCGAACAGGAGTAAAAAAGAGTCAGCAGAGACTGAAGATTTCCGCGACCGTGTCGGACTCACCGAGTGCCCATAGCTAATTCTTTTCCTTAGTTTGTGTTGTTTGGTGGCTCATTCCTTTTATCCGTGTCATCCGTGGTTAAAACTTCCCCTCTCCCTCCCTCTCTGTGTCTCTGTGGTTAAAATCGTCCCCGCTTCATTCCCCTTTCCCCTTCGTGCCTTCGTGTCTTCGTGTGAGTCGCTTTATTTCTATCCGTTTCATCCGAATCATCCGCGGTTAAAATTCCCTTATCTTCTCTCTGCGCCTCCGTGCCTTCGTGGTTAAAATTCCCCGCGTTTTTCACCACAGAGGCACGGAGACACAGAGATTTAAAGACGGGGAGGAGAAAAGCAAAGGCGTTTAACCACGGATTTCACGGATGACACGGATAAACAACGGAGCGGAACGGATTTGATCGCCGAAGGACCCAAAGAAATCGAATCACTGTGTTAATATATTTCCTGCTTCAGTTGGTTATTAAATTTATCCGTGCCATCCGTGTCATCCGTGGTTAAAACTTCCCCTCTCCCTCCCTCTCTGTGTCTCTGTGGTTAAAATCGCCCCCGCTTCATTCCCCTTTCCCCTTCGTGCCTTCGTGTCTTCGTGTGAGTCGCTTTATTTCTATCCGTTTCATCCGAATCATCCGCGGTTAAAATTCCCCTATCTTCTCTCTGCGCCTCTGTGCCTCTATGGTTAAACTTCCCGCTAGAAACCATGACTCCCCTTTGTCCCAGCCCGGATCCATTCCTACTTCCGCGAGGACCAGGACGTCCCCCACGGAGACGTTCACTCGTTCGCTGGGTTCGCTGGTCCCTTACCTCCCTGCTGATTCCCGGACTATCCGGACCGCTGATGGGGCAAGGTCAAACCAGCACAGCCACCGCCGCTTCCGTGTTTGATCCGATCTCTATTCCAGAGGAGACCGAAACACCGCGGGAGCCTGTCGACCGAGCTACCCTCAACCCGATCGTTCCCTGGTGGCAGACGAATCAACCGCCCAACAACCTGATCACTGGTCCTCAATTCGGAACCGACGCCATTGGGAACTTGGCTCCTGGATTTAATCCGCTGCCACCGCCCATTGCCGGAGCCAGTCCAGCCGGGACGCCGCCGGCTTTACGGTGGGGTCAAGTGACCGCCCACCCGTTTCTGAGCTACGGATTAACCTATGGAAACGGACTGCTTTCCGGCCCAGGTCAGCAGGAGAACACCTTCATCAATACAGTCACCCCAGGAATTTCCTTCGATATAGGAAAGTACTGGAACCTGAGTTACGTGCCGAGTTTGGTGTTTTTCACGGCCGACGGTTATAACAACACCGTTAACCAGTCAGTCTCACTGCGAGGTGGGACCACTGCGGGTGAGTGGGGAATAAACCTCGGCAACAACTTCGCCAAAACCGATAATCCCACGATTGAGACGGGTGCTCAAACCCAGCAAACCATGAATTCCACGCAATTTGGAGCCTCCCGCCCGCTGACACCGGTGTTGTCCCTCGATTTGGGTCTTTCCCAAGCGCTGCGCTGGAGCGACGACTTCAACAACACCTTCTCGTGGGCCACTCAAAACGGGATTAACTATCAATTGCGCCGGCAACTTTACGTCGGTGCCAATCTCACGCTGGGCTATGATCTCGTCGAACCGGGCACCGACATGACCAGTGAGCGTTTCCAATTAACCGCCGGCGGTGCGTTGGGTGACAAGTTGAGTTATAATTTTTCCGGCGGATTCGAAATTCGGCAGTTTCTTGACACCGAGGCGGAGATGAAGCTGTCGCCCATTCTCAATGCCTCCTTAAATTATGCGCTAACCGAGAAGACTTCGTTTAACGTTTACGCCAACCGCCAGGTCACCCCCTCCTTTTTCGATAATCAATTCACGGAATCAGCGGCCTTGGGCGGTGGTGTCAACCAGCGGATCTTCGGTCGATACTTTCTTTCTTTTTCGGGCGGTTACCGGTGGACGGAAAACAACAGCACTTTTAATCCCACTGAGGTGGTTCAGACGGCGAACTTTGCTTTCATGCGAGTGGGAGTCAGTGCGCGGTTTCTCCGTCGAGGAACCGGTTCGGTTTTTTATTCGTGGAGCAACAATGATTCGAGTATTCAGGGCCTAACCTTTTCGAGCAATCAGGTCGGGATGCAACTTTCTTACGGGTGGTGATTCTTGATTAGAAGGGAGTTTAACCACAGAGGCACGGAGGCACGGATAATTAAAAAACACGAATTAATACCACAGAGACGCGGAGACACAGAGACCCAATTGGAAAGCGGGAACGAGATAAGCAAAGTATTTTAACCACGGATTTCACAGATGACACGGATAAGCAACGGAGCGGAACGAATTTGATCGCCGAAGGACACAAAGAAATCCAATAACTGTGTTAATATATTTGCTGCTTCATTTGGTTATTAAGTTTATACGTGACATCCGTGTCATCCGTGGTTAAAATTCCCCATTCCGCTTCCCTCTCTCAGTGCCTCTGTGCCTCCGTGGTTAAAACCCCCTTTCTTCTCTCTGCGCCTCCGCGGTTAGAATTGCATTTCCTCAACTGCCGTCCTCTGGCAGAAGTCTCAGATCCCCTTCCCTTAATTGCCTGTGACCACCCGGTTACCCACCTCTTCGCCCTCAGAGCCAAAAGCTCTCGGCCTTCCCTATAGCGCCGTGATGGACCCGTTGATTGTCCAATCTTGGCGACGCTTTGGTCTGATCATCCTCGGCTGGAGCTTGCTTTGGATAGTTCCACTCAGCGCCCTCATCAAACTGGCTCTGCGGTACGATCTGCATTCCCATACCTTGTTGGTACCGTTCGTTTCGGCCTACCTGATCTGGACCGATCGCCGGCTTTGTCCCCAGCCCGACCCGCTGGCACGGCTGCCCACCCTTTTCCTGGGCTTAGCGACCGTTGGATTTTCGGTCACCGGGTTGACCTCGCTGGGTCCCTCAGCGGCCGACGAACGCCTTGCCTTCCAGCTTCTGGCGTTTGTTTCGGGAGTAGGCCTCTGGACCAGTGTCTTTCTGGGTCGAGCCATTCTCCTTTTCGCCGCCTTTCCCTTAGCCTTTCTGATCTTCCTCGTCCCCCTGCCCGATTCGCTGGTTCAAGTTTTCGAGACCGCCCTCCAGTACGGCTCCGCGGAAGTCGCGGACTGGATGTTTATCGGTGCCGGAACACCCTCGATCCGGGACGGACGCTTTTTTCGACTCCCCGGTTTGAGCATTGAGGTGGCGCAAGAGTGCAGCGGCTTCCGCTCCACCCTCGTGTTGTTCATGGTCGGTCTACTGGCCGCTCGCCTATTCCTAAAGACCGGTTGGAAGCGTGTCCTGCTGGTCCTGACCATTATTCCCTTGGGTTTGCTGAGGAATGCCTTCCGGATCTTTACTCTGGCGACGCTGTCGATCGAGATCGACCCGTCGATCATGCACTCGGCATTGCACAAACGAGGTGGACCCTTATTTTTCGCCCTAGCCTTAATTCCCTTGAACCTATTGCTTTGGGGCCTTTACCGCTCAGAACGTAAGCGCCGCAACCCGTCGAATCCCCTGACTCCCCCAATCCACTCATGAAAACCCTGACGATCCTCAGCTTCCTGATGATGCTGTTGACGGCCACCACTACTGGCTGTTCCCGCAGTAAAAACCCGGACAAATACCTCGAGCGCGCGAACAAGTATTACGACGCGAAGGAGTTGGAAAAGGCCAAACTCGAGTACCTCAGTACTCTTAAACTCGACCCAACCAACGCCACCGCCATCCTGCGCCTTGGCAAAATCTTTTACCGCCAGGGCCAGCTTCGGGAAGCCTTCCCCTTTTTGTTGGAGAGCCGGAAACGTTCGCCCTCCGACCTCGAAGGCGCTGGACAGTTGGCAACGATTTATTTGGCCGGTGGCGATTTGGTCAAAGCCCGCACCGAAGCGACCGGTATCCTCGCGATTTCCCCGACCAACGAGCCGGCCCTGACCGTCCTCACGGATGCGGCTCAAACGCCCAAAGAAGTTCAGGAATTCTTGCAACAGTTGGACCAACTGGAAACGAAAGCGGGAAAACAGGCCATTTTCCACGCCCTCCGAGCTCAAATTGCTCAGCGCCAAAAAGACACCCCGGCTGCGAACGCCGAAGTTCAGAAAGCCCTGACGTTGGATGCCAATTCCATAATAGCGAATCTAGTCCTGGGCAGTATTCGCTGGTCGCAGGGCCAAACCAACCAAGCCGAGCAGGCTTTCCGCACCGCGGCACAATTGGGTACTGCCGCCGACTCCGCCCGCTATCGGTTAGCCAATTTCCTTCTCCGCACTGGACGACTGGAGGAGGCCAAGAAAACCCTGGATGACATTAACCACGACGCACCGGAGCGAACCGCCGCCTGGACCCTGCGAGCCGAGATTGCGCTCTCCGAAAAGCAGTACGACGAATGCGAGCGACTCTTGGGACGCGCCTTAAGCCAAGCCCCGCGCGATTTCGAGGCACTCTCCACCCGTGCGCAGCTCAAACTAGCCCAAAACAAACCCGCCGAAGCAGTCACTCAGTTGGAATCCCTGGTGGAAATTCGCCCCCGTTCAGGTGAACTTCAATATCAGCTAGCGGTTGCTCAACTCCTCAATAAACAGCTCCTTCCAGCCGTCGAAAGCTTGAGCAAAGCCGCCGCCCTAGATACGAATAACATCAGCGCTGTTTTGATGCTGGCGGAGCTCAATCTGGCGAGAGGCCAGGCGGCTTCCGCAATTGGTACACTCAATGATCTGGTACGCCGACGGCCAACCTTAGCTCGAGCCCAGCTTCTTCTGGGACGTGCCTATCTGGCCGCTGGGCGCCCCGAGGACGCCCTCGCCGTTTTTCGGACCATGCAGACCCAATTTCCGAAGGATCCAGTCCCTCCTTTCCAAATCGGCCTGCTATTGCGTGAGAAAAAGCAAGATGCCGAGGCGCGGAAAGCCTTTGAGGAATCCCAGAAACTCGCTCCGGACGACCTCGGTGTCCTTGATCAATTAGTGAGCCTTGATCTCGCCGCTAAGCAACCCCAACAAGCCTCAGCTCGCCTGCAGCCCCGCCTCGATCAAACCCCAAAGTCAGCCCGTCTGTGGCTCTTACGCGCCCGGATTGAGGCAGCGCAACAGAACAAGGACGGTGCCGAGAAGGCCCTGGAAAAGGCCATCGAGTTGGAACCAGAACTGCAGCCGGCTTACCTGATGCTCGCCGAATTGTATTTAAGGACGGGAGAGCCCAAGGAATCACTGAAACGTCTCGACGAGTTGTTGCACAAAAATTCCTCCAATATGACCGCCCTAACGTTGAAAGGGATGATCCATGGGCAACTGGAGCAACTCGACGAAGCCCAGCGCACCTATGAGGCTGCCTTAAAATTGAATCCAAACTTTGTCTTGGCGCTCAACAACTTGGCTTATCTCCTCGCCGAGCGACGGAACCAGTTAGACGAGGCTTATACGTATGCGGCGAAAGCGCATGAGTTAGCCGCCAAAGATGCCTCGATCGCCGATACCTTAGGCTGGATCGAATATCGCCGGAAAAACTATCCTGAGGCCCTCCGCTTGTTACTGGAAGCCCAGGAAGGCCTGCCGGGTCAGCCCGAGGTCGAGTACCATTTGGGGATGACCCACGCGATGATGGGCGACGAAGCGGCCGCGAAGCGTTCCCTGACCGTCGCCCTAAAGTCGCCGACGAAATTTCCGGGTCGCGAACTAGCGGAAGAGCGTTTGGCCGTTCTCAATCTAAAGCCGGGACAAACCGGAGAGGTCGCTATCGCCACCTTAGAGAAGCAGCGGCAAACCGATCCGAAAGACCTGTTGACGACGCTGCGCCTGGCCGTGGCTTACGAAGCGGCCAACGACCTAACACGGGCCCGCGAGGCCTACGAAGCCGCGATCAAACTAAACCCGTCCGCAAGTGAAGCGGTCACTCGTCTGGCCGCCTTGGAGATCGACCGCGATCCCAACCGCGCCCTGGAATTGGCGCGCCAAGCCCAGAAACTTGCTCCGAACGACCCCGTCGTGAATCAAACCCTCGGACGTCTGGCCCTTCTCAAAGGGGACGCGACCGCTGCCTATGGCTTATTGCAAAGCAGTGCGCGTCAACAAACCAATCAACCCGGAATCTATGCGGATTGGGCAGTGGCCGCCTTTGGAACCAGTCGTCTGAAGGAAGCGGGGGAACTGATGAGCCAAGCCATCCGACTCGGCTTACCCACCCAGCGCACGAATTCAGCAACCGTGTTCCTGCGACTGCTGGAAGCCGGACAGAATCCGACCGATGCTGGCCAGAATTTGACCTGGATTGGACAGGTCTTGAAGCAGGACCCGACCAATGGACCGGCCTTGTATGCCTCCGCCCTGGGGTTGGAACAGCAGGCCAAATATGCCGAAGCGCGGGAAGCCCATGAAAAGCTACTCCAACGGTATCCGTCTTTCATTCTCTCGACCCGACAACTGGCCATTCTTTACGCCGAACGCCTGAACAACGACGCCAAGGCGTATGAACTAGCCACCAGAGCCCGGACCTCGCTACCCAAGGATGAAGTACTGGCCCGAACGCTCGGCGGTCTGGCCTTTCGCCGCGGTGACTTCCGCTATGCCGTTCAGCTCTACAATGAAGTCGCTCGCAACCAGCCTAAAGATGCGGATCTGCAGTTTCAGTTAGGCCTGGCCTATGTGCGTCTGAAGCAGCTTCCCGAAGGACAGGCCGCCTTGGAGCGGGCGATCGCCCTGAACCCGAAGGGGTCTTTTGTTCCGGAGGCCCGAAAAATTCTTGCTGAACATAAAGCGGGATAGTCCGCTGCTTAATCCTCAAGCTGTGGGGTGCGAAAAGGCAGGTATCTTACCTGCTTTTTTTGTTTTTAACGGTCCATAGCGGGAACCTGAGCACGAGACGATTCCGTTGGCCTCACTTTAGCGGAGCGACAGACCCGGCGGCTAAGGATGAATCCGACCTCCGAGTAGAGTCGGCTCATCATTTGTAAATTTTACCGACACTTTTAACGCGGACTCTTGATTTTTAAATGATTTCCAATTGGTTACGAAAATTTCGAGCAGAGTCGTTCGTAAAAACGACACGCCTGTCAGGTTTCTTTACACTTCTTACAGGGTTAGTGGTTCGAACGGAGACGTAATTAGATATTTCTAATCTCCCAGATCACTCTCCATCAATAACTTGCGATGCTGGTCAAACGTTCGAAAGAGCCACATGGCACTTTATTTGCATTAATGTTTAAAGTTCAGTTCGACTCAAATCGAAGACAAAGAAATCTATGATTAGAACAAAGCGCCAATTCAGCATTCTCTGCGGCGCCTTCGTTGCCGCGGGAACATTTACTGCTGTCGCGGCAAAATTTGACATCACGGTCCCCGATCCCTACACGGGCTCAGGTGATAAATACTTCGGAGGCAATCCGGGAGACAGTGTTTCTGCACCCTCGGGTTATCGCGAAGATAACGAGGTCGAGAACAATGCCATTGCCAACCAGTCCTGGGACCTGGAGGGTTTCGTGGTCAACACGCCCGCTTCCGGTCCATCTACCTTGGCCATCGTTGCAGGTTTCGACATGAAGTCTGGCAATGCCAGCAACGCGAGTGGTGGTAATGAGTTTGAAATGGGTGATATTTTTGTTCGACTCAACTCTCCAGTCAATCACCTCAATACGGGGGCGAACTTCAATACCGGCTACGATTTCGTGATTCATTTCACTGAATCGGCCCGTGATACCAGTGCCGCTGGCAATTCGGCCGACTGGATCCCTCCAGTTTCCTATTCAGTCTACAGCGCCGGACAAGTCACTTCTCTGGCTTCTACAGTGAGTGAATCTGGCGGTAGCGGAGCGCTTCATGCGGGCCTCAAATGGTATGCTTCCACAACCACTGGCAACGCCATTTACAACGGAAATGCAAACTACACCGACAATCAGACCGCTGCCCAATTGTCTGGGGCGGGTTATTCAGGTTATGGCGACGGAGTGTCGGGTGATGGTGCGAATCACGATATCCTAAGCGACATTGCTTTGTCTTGGTTGGCTCCCTACGTCAACAGCACTACAACATCGATTGAGTTTTATACAACGATGCAGTGCGGCAACGATGTCCTAACGGGCAGAGCGAGGCCGGGGCAGAATATCACCGTGCCCGATGGCGGGTCCACGGTGCTCCTCATGGGCGCAGGCTTGACCGGCCTCGGATTGATTCGTCGCCGGCTTTTCTGAGGCAACTTTGAATCTCCAAAGGCGGGGCGTGAAGACGCCTCGCCTTTTTGCTTTTCGCGACCTTAAACTTTGCCGCAAGGAGGCGAAAAGGCACCCTCTCCTTATCGGCAAATCTTATTCCACCCCGTTGATTGGAATGAATCGGACACTCTTAACCCAACGCCTCCGATGATACCGCCCGGCGCTGCTTCACAAGGATCCGAACCACTAGGTCAAATGGAACCGAGACACCTCACCCCGATTCAGCAGCGGAATCGGAGGACGTTGCGGGTATTGGCCATGCTGTTCGGCTTCGGAGTCGCAATTTTCGGCACGGAAATCGTTCTCCGAATCTGGAGAAACCACGTGGGGCAAAGCGACCAGATGGAACCGGGAATGATCCAACGCGAACCGAAAGCAGGATGGAAATTGTCGGCCGGCTGGAAGGGAACCCACCAACATCATGATTTCTCGGTGGCGTATTCAGTTGATTCCTCCGGGCGGCGATTTGATCCAACCGTTCAAAATGGCGCCTCGAACTGGGTGGCGACCGTGGGTGATAGTTTCACTTTCGGTTTAGGGGTCGAAGACGCTGAAACCTTCACAGCTCTGCTCAATCGTCAGGAAAGCTCACGTTTTCTGAATTTCGGGATTCCGGGTTTTAGCACGGATCAGGAATTAATCCTGATCGAGAACGAAATCCTCCCGCGCCATCCTCCAGAGATCATCCTCGTCGTTTATCTTGGAAATGATCTCTTCGACAATTTGCGTTTCGTTCCGCTGCAAGTTGGCGCTCCCAAACCCCGGTTCGAAATCCAGAATGACCAACTCGTCCTGATGCAACCCGAGGCAGAAGGGACCGTCAGCTCAAACCCGGCCGGGGTAGATCCAGCGGCGGCAGTGTTGAATCCCATCAGTCGGTATCGTTGGCGCCAAAAACTCGAGCAATCGTCGCTGGTTTTCGGATTCGCGAGCCGTAGCCTACCCGCACCTGATTTGACCGATGAATTCTCAGTTCAGTTTCAGCCAGCGCTGGCTCTGTTCTCCAAGTTGATGTCGCGTTTGAGGGACCGATGTCGGGAGAACGGAACCACGCTCCGGGTGGCACTTCTGGGCAGTAGCGCCTTCATCAACCAACCCCGGTCCGTATCGGGCCAGTACCAGGAGTATCTTCAGAGGGAAATTCGCCAAATCGCCCGAGAACAATCGGTAGCCCTGATCGATTTGGCGGAGGAAATGCGCCAACTGCGAGCCAGTGGCGTTTCTTCCCGGGGCTGGTATCATCCGAATGAGGGACACCTCACTCCGGAGGGGCATCAAGTGGTGGCGGACCTGTTGGCGAAGGCCCTCAAAGTGAACTGAGCGGAATCATCCTAAAACCGGGAGTTGAACCACAGAGACACAGAGGCACAGAGATTTGAAAACGGGGAGGAGAAAGACCAAGACGTTTAACCGCGGATATCACAGAAAACACCGATAATTAGAGCCTGTCCCCCAGGTGAGAGGGGCCTGAAGGGATTGGATGGAAATGCAGTTTTTGGGAATGGATGGAGGGTCAATTTGGAACGGAGGCCCCAAATCGAGCCCTTATGATGAGGT
>Ga0163144_10006361_pt1 | contig 26059 bp, 16 predicted proteins | sample OliLak19BULKMAT1_FD_123175 | JGI IMG/M metagenome (GOLD analysis project Ga0163144, IMG submission 123175) | Freshwater microbial mat bacterial communities from Lake Vanda, McMurdo Dry Valleys, Antarctica - Oligotrophic Lake LV.19.BULKMAT1 | ecosystem: Environmental > Aquatic > Freshwater >...
CGGCTGTGGGTCTGCGTCCTGGGCGAGAAGCGCCCGGGCGTGCTGATCGTTCCGCCGCCCCTGTGGCACGGGGCGGCCACCGTTGGCCCATCGCCCGCGGGCCTGCTCTACTACGTCACGCACGCGTACGACGCGAAGAAGCCCGACGAGGAGCGAGCCCCGTGGGACTCGTTCGGCGGGTTCAACTGGTCGACGGAGCATCGGTGAATGCGAGCGGAGACGGGTGAGAACGCGCCGATGACCCAAACCACGCAACCCATCCCTCGCGATGACACAGGGCGGGCTCTGGTACCGAGCGAAGACGCGCGGCTGCTGGTGATCGGCGCGGGCGGCATGTTGGGCCGCGCGATCACGTCCACCTGCTCGGCCCATGACCTGAACTGGGTGGGCACTGGGCGGGGCTCGATCAACCTGGGCGACCCGGGCACCATTCGGCGCGACGCGCGCGACTGGGTGCCACCGGGCGGCGTGGTCATCAACTGCGCCGCGTGGACGGATGTGGACGGGGCGGAGAAGGACGAGGCCGGCGCCACCGCGGTGAACGCCACGGGCGTCGGGATGCTCGCGGAGGTGTGCCGGGCGCAGGACTCGGTGCTCGTCCACTTCAGCACGGACTATGTGTTTGATGGGCGCCACCAGGCCGCCGGTGCTGTGACGGGCGCGACTGGTGCGAGCAGCGGCGCGGGCACTGCTCGCCCTTGGCGCACCGACGATCCCATCGCTCCGATCAACGCCTACGGGCGGTCGAAGGCCGCCGGTGAGCGCGCGATCGTCGCGTCCGGCTGCGAGCACCTTATCCTCCGCACGTCCTGGCTGCATGGCGCGTGGGGGAAGAACTTCGTCCGGACCATCGCCGGCCTGTGCTTGAGCAGGCTCGAGATCAAGGTCGTGGACGACCAGGTTGGGCGACCCACGTGCTGCGGGCACCTGGCCAGCGCGACCCTGGCGCTGCTGCGGCACGGCAGGCGCGGCATCGTCCACGTCACCGACGGCGGCCCGGAAACATCGTGGTTCGGCTTCGCGCGCGAGATCGCGTCGCACGTCGAGCGCCGCTGGAGCAAGGCCTGCGAGGTCGCGCCCTGCACCACCGCCGACTTTCCACGCCCGGCCAAGCGACCCGCCTACAGCGTTCTTGATCTCTCGGCGACCGACTCCCTGATCGGCCCTCGCCCGGACTGGCGGATCGGGCTGGCGGAAGTGATGGCAACGATGGAGAAGCCCGGGTGAGTCCGATCAATGATGATGGAGGGGAAGGCACCCAGGCAGAAGGCATCAGGTCCACTCCCCCATTCTTTCTGGCCTCTCGCTGTGTCCGCGTGTCTCCGTGGTGAACTCCGCTGGATCCAACCATGACCACCCGAATGCTCGTCACCGGCGGCGCCGGCTTCATCGGCTCCAACTTCGTCCGCTCTGTGCTCGACGCCCGGCGTGACGTCGACATCACCAATCTCGACGTGCTCACCTACTCCGGCAACCTCGAGAACCTCGCGGGCCTCGAGAAGAATCCCCGCTACCGCTTCGTCAAGGGCGACATCCTCGACCGCGAACTCCTGAACGCCCTCCTGAACGACATCGACATCGTCATCCACATGGCCGCCGAGAGCCACGTTGATCGCTCGATCATGGACTCGGCCCCGTTCGTCCGCACCAACGTGCTGGGCACCCAGAACCTGCTCGACGCGGCCCGCGTGTCGCACGCCGGCAAGGGCGTCTCCCGCTTCGTCCACGTCTCGACCGACGAGGTCTACGGCTCGCTGCCGCTGGAACGCCCCGACCTCAAGTTCACAGAGGACACGCCGATCCAGGCCAACAGCCCGTACGCGGCCAGCAAGGCCGCCAGCGACCTGCTGGTGCGGGCGGCGTTCCACACGTTCCACATGCCGGTGCTCACGACCCGCTGCTCGAACAACTTCGGGGCGTACCAGTTCCCCGAGAAGGTCATCCCGCTGTTTGTCACCAACCTGATCGAGGGGCGGAAAGTGCCGCTGTATGGCGACGGCAAGAACGTCCGCGACTGGCTGCACGTGCTGGACCACTGCGAGGCGATCCTGACGGTGGCCGAGAAGGGACGCGCCGGCGAGGTCTACAACATCGGCGGCAACAACGAGTGGTCGAACCTCGAGCTGACGCACGCGATTCTGGGGATCATGGGCAAGGGCAAGGACATGATCCAGCCGGTTGAGGATCGCAAGGGTCACGACCGCCGCTACGCGATCGATGCGAGCAAGATCGAGCGGGAACTTGGGTGGAGGCCGACGCGGTCGGCGTGGCCGGGTGCCTTGGAGGAGACTGTCAAGTGGTACGTTGAGAATCCCGAGTGGTGGAAGCGGGTCAAGAGCGGGGCGTATCGGGAGTATTACGAGAGGCAGTATGCGGGGAGGGAGAGGGCGGGGGGCTCGCCGGGCTGACCCAGTGCGAGCCGCGCGTGTGAGCACGCCGCGGGCTGCTCGCCCGAAGGGCGGACGAAGCGTGGAATCTGAAGCAACATCGAGACGGACTCAATGCCCCCCCCCGTAAAGCGATCGAGTAGACTCCGTCGCATGACCCGCCCGCGCCCCCTCCGAGCGCGCCTCCTCCACCTCCTCGGCTTGCTGCTCATCGCCGCCGGGCTGAATGTCGTTGTGGCGTGGGCGTGCTCGCTGTGGTCGCCAACGCGCATGTCGGGCACCGTCGCGCGCCCCTCGATCGAGCGGGCCGCGTGCCGTCGGACGCCCGCGAGTTCTCCCGCCTCTCGCGCTTCCCGCCTGCGGGCCTCGCGCCCGAGCCCGACTCGGCCGTCTCGCGCAACATCTTGGCGACGCTCACGCTCGGGTTTGGTCACCGCCAGACCCGAGTCGCGGTTAGCGCGACCCGGGTCTGGCGGTGATCCGAGGAACGGCCGTCGCCCGCCGCCTCGGCTTGAACGCGACGGGTACGCTGGGCGTACTCGCCAGCGCCGCCGAGCGGGGCCTTGTCAGCCTCTCCGCGGTGTTCGATCGGCTCCAACGCACAACCTTCCGTGCCGACCCGGCCCTCTATCAACGCCTGCTCGCTCGAGATGCCGCACGCAGAGGCGTGTGATCCCCGCCCCCGCGACTCACGCCAGACCCGAATAGGATGTCCCGATGACCACGCTCAACCGGCCGCGCCCGTGCCTTCCCCGCCCCTTCCTCGCCGCCCTCACCACCCTCCTCCTCGCTCTCCCCGCCCTCGCCTCGGGCCTCGCCCTCGGCGACTACGACCGCTGGTTCGTCGTCCTGCTCGACGGCCAGCGCTGCGGATGGTCGCACGAGTGGCAGGTCACCGAGGGCGACCGCATCACCACCTCCAGCGCCATGAGCATGTCGATTCGTCGCGGCCCCACCGAGGTCAAGATCGACATGGAGGGCGAGTTCATCGAGACCGATCGCGGCGTGCCCATCTCCAGCCGCTCCGTACAGGCCATCGGCAGCCAGCCGATCGTCCGCGAACTCATCTGGACCGACGACGGCGTGCGGGTCATCACGACCCAGGGCGGGCGCGAGGCCCAGGAGGTCAAACCCTCGCCCGCCGAGGGCTGGCTGACCCCGGCCGCCGCCGCCGAGTATGTGCGGGCGCGCCTTGAGGCCCACGCCGACGAGATCAGGTACCAGAGCCTCGACCCCAGCGAGGGGCTGAGCCTGGTCTCGACGACGATGAGCGGCTTCGAGCCGGGCAGCGCGACGCTGCTGGATCGGAGCGTTGACGCCATCCGCTGCGATGCGGTCGTCTCCAATGCTCCCAACATCGTCTCGCGGACGTGGATCGACCAGGACGGGCGCGCGGTCCGCACCGAGATCCCGTTGGGCGGGCTGTCGCTCACGATGGTGATGACCGACCAGGCGACCGCGATGGTGCGGGGCCAGGCGCCCGAGTTGATGGTCCAGACGCTGATCCGCCCGAATCGCCCGATCGACCAGCCGCGCCGGGCGCGAACGGCGTCGTACCTGCTCACGGTGACTTCCGAGGGCACGCTGCCCAGCCTCCCCACCACCTCGACCCAGACGGTCGAACTGCTTGAGACCAATCGTGCCCGAGTGACGGTGGACATGCGGAGTCCCTCCGCCGCCGAGGTCGTGGATGACACCGTGTTCCTGGCCTCGTCGTCGCTGCTCGACCTGGACGATCCCGAGTTGATCGCGCTCACCGAGCGGTCACTGGACCGCGCCGGCGAGGACCCAGTGCGCCGGGCCGAGGCGCTCCGGCGTGCCGTGTATCGCCACATCCGCAACAAGTCGCTGGGCGTGGGGTTCGCGTCAGCGTCAGAGACATGCCGCAGCCGGGCGGGCGACTGCTCGGAGCACGGCGTTCTGCTGGCCGCGCTGCTGCGCGTCGACGGAATCCCATCGCGCGTGGTGAGCGGGCTGGTGTACGCCGATCAGTTTCTTGGGCAGGAGGGCGTGTTCGGCTTCCACATGTGGACCCAGGCTTTGCTGGAGGTCGACGGCGAGCCGCGATGGGTCGATCTGGACGCGACGCTCACGGCTTCCACCCCCTACGACGCGACGCACATCGCGCTGGCGGTCTCGGCCCTGGACGACGGCTCGTCGTCCAGCGACATGGCGGCGATCGCCACTCTGCTGGGCACGCTCAAGGTGCATGTGGAGCGCGTGGGGCGATGACCGCGGGCGGCTCCGACCTTCCCGCCGCCCTCCCCGCCCGCGACCCTCGCGGGCACAAGGGCACCTTCGGCACCGTCCTGGTCGTCGGCGGGTGCAGCGTGGGCACGCGCCGCATGATCGGCGCGCCCGCGCTGACCGCCATTGGCGCGCTGCGTGCCGGCGCGGGCCTGGCTCGTCTGCTCGTGCCGCGCCCGATCCTTGAGGCCGCCATCACCATCGCGCCCTCGACCACCGGCCACGCGCTCGAGGTTGACGACAACGGCGCGATCATCCCGCACCTGGCCGCCGAGTCATTCGACCGTCACAGCGTCGACGCCCAGTCCATCGTGATCGGCCCGGGTCTGGGAGAAGCCCCCGGCGTCGAGTCCCTCACCCTCCGGGCCGTCATGCAGATGGACGCGCCGGTGGTCGTAGACGCCGACGCGCTCAACGCGCTCGCGTCGATGCCCGACATCACTCGCGACGTGCGAGCCCGCGCGATCCTCACGCCGCATCCCGGCGAGTACCGCCGCCTCGCAGACTCGCTGAGCATCCGCCACGACGCGGTCGACCCCACGACCCGTGCGGCGGCGGCCGACGCACTGGCACAGCGCCTGGGCGTCATCGTCGCGCTCAAGGGCCCGCAGACCATCGTCTCCGACGGGCACCGCACATGGACGTGCGGCCTCATCTGCCCCGCGCTGGCCACCGGCGGCACGGGCGATGTGCTCGCGGGCGTCATCGCGGGCCTGGTCGCGCAGTTCGTCCCACCGCTGGCGTTCCTGAGGCTGCCCAAGCGACCCGCGGGCAAGCCCCTCGACCTGTGGGAGGCGACGTGCCTGGCCGTCCAAGCCCACGCGATCGCCGGGCAGGCGTGGTCGGTCAAGCACAAGGCCACCGGCGGCCTGCTGGCGACGGAACTGGCCGATGAGATTCCCGAGGCGCTCGAGCGCCTTCGCTCTCCGAACTGACCGCCCGTCGTTCACTCGATCGAACGCAACGTACGCGAAGAGACACACAACGCGAAGGTCGCGAAGGGCCGACGAGCACAGCGCGGAGAGAGAGACAGAGACAGCGCCGGCGTTGGAGCCAGACGCGAAGCCTCAAGACCACCCAGGCCCGCTGCCTCGCCGCCTCGCTCCGCGACCTCCGCTTTCCTCTCCGCCCCCCCGCGGCCTCCATCTCTTGACGAACTTCGCGTCCTTTGCGACCCTCGCGTTCAACCCCATCTCGCCGCGGCAGGCAACACCCACTCACCACACCGCGAACCCCCCGCGCCGCGCGAACACGATGAACGCCTTGAACCCGCCCTTGTTCGGCCCGCCGAAGAACTCGTACGGATTGACCCGCCGGTCGCTCGTCAGCGTCCGCAACGCCGGGAACCCCGGCACGTTCAGCTCGTGCGACACCTGGCCCTCAAGCGGGTCGTGGTCGGGCAGGTCATCCACGATCGCCTGCAGCGTGTCGGCCAAGGCCCGCGCATCCTCGGGGCGCACGCGCTGGCCCTTGCCGTTGCAGTAGTCCGCAGGCGTCCACGCCGTGGGGCGGCGCTCTTCGGGAACGCTGGCCCAGTGGGCCGGCTCGGCGGTGCCGACGGGGCGCCACCCGCGCTGGTGGGCCAGCGTCAAAATCTGGACCCACCCGCGGTTGTTGAAGACGAAATCACCGGTTGAACCACGCAGCACGACCGCCATGGATCGAGGATAGGCGACGACCAACAAAGCCGCGTGCGTCAGCGCGCGGGGCGCGGGGCGAACGCGAGGCGCGGGGCATGGGCTTTCGAGCCCATCCCGAATCGGCGGAACCTGGCCGAGTCACGGCGACTCGACTCGGTGCAACGGTGCCCGACCGAAGTTGCTCTCGTCCCAGACGCCCCTCCGCTCTCGGGCGGGGCTGGAAGGCCGCCAACTCACTCTTGCGGTCAACCTGAGGCGGACTGCCAGCGTGCCGACGCCGCAACGAGAAAGCCCCGGGCCCAAGGCCCGGGGCTCCCAACTCTCGAAACTCAATCGCTTCAAACCTTCGCCGGCGGCGGCGCGGCCGGCGGCTCGCCCGCCCGCCCGAACGGCAGGCGCGGCTTCATCGCCATCAGCCTGTTCATGAACTTCACCATCATGAACACCACCATCGCCACGATCAGGAAGTTGATCACCTCGTTGATGAACATCCCGAACCGGATCGCCACCTCCGTGATCTCGGGCGTCGTCACGGTTCCGGCCGGCGTCGCCACCGCCGGCGCGCCCTCCTTCAGCACGACCTTCAGGTCCTTGAAGTCAACCCCGCCGATCATCATCCCCACCGGCGGCATGATCACGTCGTTGACCAGCGACTGCACGATCTTGTTGAACGCCGCTCCGATGATGATGCCCACCGCCATGTCCAGGGCGTTGCCCTTCATGGCGAACTCCTTGAACTCCTGAACGAAACCCATGCGTCACCCCTTTCCAAAGCCCCCGCCCGGAGACACGGGCAATGGGCGGGCAGCATACTGAGCTGGGGCTCGCGCCCTTGCCGAGGCGTTGAGCGGGCACGCTACCCACCTATCCCAGCGCCGCCGCCAACCTCCCCGCCAACGCCGCATTGCTCTTCACCAATGCCAGATTCGCACGCAGCGTCGCCCCGCCCGACACGTCGTGCAATCTCGCCAGCACCGCCGGCGTCACGGCGCGACCGCGCGCCCCTGCCTGGGCTGCCTCGCGCTGCGCCCGGGAGAGCCACAGCCCAAACTCGACAGCGTCCAGTGCATCATCCTCCGGAATCGGGTTGCACACCAGGATCCCCGACCCGCGCCGCGCCAGTTCATGCCGCACGAACTCGCCCAGGTCGCCCACTTCATCGAACCGCGCATCGACCGCCAACCCCGACTCCCGCAGATAGAACGCCGGCAACTCGTCGGTCGCAAACCCGACCACGCACACGCCCAGCGTCTCCAGCGCCTCGCGGGTGGCCGCCACATCCAGCAGGCTCTTCACCCCGCTCGCGACCACCGCGACAGGATGCCGCGCCAGCGCGCCGAGGTCCGCCGACACATCCGGCAGCGCGGCGTACCCCTTGTGTACCCCCCCGATCCCCCCCGTCGCGAACACCCGCACCCCCACCGCCGCCGCGAGTTCCATCGTCGCGCTCACCGTCGTCGCGGCGTGCACCCCGCGGTGGATGAACAGCCCCAGGTTCGCCGAGTTGGCCTTGGGCACGTCGCTGGCCGCCAGCATCGCCGCCAACTCCTCCCCGGTCATCCCCACTGTCGGCGCGCCACCCACCACCCCCACGAGCGCAGGCGATGCACCCGCCGCCCTCACAATCGCGTCCAACTCCGTCGCCAGCGGCCCGCCCGACCCGCGCGGCACACCATGCACCAGCAGCGTGGTTTCCAGAGCCACGGCCCGAGGTCCGGCACGATTCACAAGCGTCTTCAATCAGCACATCCCAGCCGCGGGCCTCAGCACGCGAGTCGAGTCCTAACAAGGTGACAATCGACGACTCGCAACGCCAGTCCTCAGTCCTCCGTGCCCTCCCACTCCCTTCGCGGACCTTGCGTCCTTCGCGCTCCAGGCGAACTCCCGAAACCGTTCAGAACTCGTCGCGAGCCTCCGCTCGCGGCTCTGCTCACCCCACGATCCCCCGCCGCCGCAGCGGACCCAGGATCAACCCCGCCACATCATCCGTGCTCGACACCCGCAGGTACGTCATCGACCGCGCCAGGCAGTCCTTCTCCAGTTGCTCCAGATACGCCCGCAGCCGCCGCTGATACCCCGTCAGCGCGGGACGCGTCAGCGTCACCTCCAGCCAACGCCCCGTCTCCACGTCCATCAGCCGCAGGTCGCCCACCAGCCCCGCGCCCGCCGCCAGCGACGGGTCCATCTCCTCGGGCGACAGAACCTGGATGCAGTGCGTGTCATATCGCCCCGCGCTCGACCCCGCTCCCCCACCGCCCGCCAGATAGTTCAGCCCCCGCGCCACGCCGCCCGGCACCAGAAAATCCGACAGCACGATCATCACGCCCCGGCTCGCCCGCGTGAGCGCCAGCGTCCGCATCGCATCGCTCAGCGAGCCAGACACGCCCTCCCGCGATTCGATCGGCCGCGCCAGACTCCCCAACAGGAACTCCGCCACACGCCGCACGCCCACGCGCCCACGCACCGCGGCCAACGTCGCCAGCGTCCCCGCCCGCCCCTCCTGCCTCGCCCCGAACACGCTGACCCGCACCCGATTCCGCGCCACCAGCCCCAGATACGCCAACGACATCGCCAGCCGATGCGCGAACACCAACTTGGACGGGGCGGCCCCCGACTCCCCGGTCATCATCGACCCCGACGCATCCACCAGAAGGTCGACCGCCAGATCCTCCTCCTCGCGGAACAACTTGAGCACGAAGCGGTCAAACCGGGCATAGACGTTCCAGTCCACGTGCCGCAGGTCGTCGCCGGGGATGTACGGTCGATAGTCGTCGAACTCGACCGACTGCCCGCGGCGTTTGGACCGCCGTTCGCCCGGCAACTTTCCCGCCAGCATCCGGCGTGACAGCACGTCCAGCCGATCCAGACGGTCCCGCAACTCCGGCGGCACCAGGTCATCCAGCGTCGAAGGAGGTTGGGCCCCGGCAGACACGAGCATGGCCCATCGTAAGGAGCCCGACCGTGAGGCAGGGCGTCGGCCACCGATGGCGCCCCAAAAGCACCTCCCATCGAGGCGGGCGTCGCGGGGCCACCGTTGCACCGAGAGGAGTTGCGGTGATTCGTCCAAGCGCCGCCGACTCGGGACGGGCTGGAAAGCCCGTCCCCCGCCTTCAGGACGTCTGCCCGCCCGCCCCCCACGAAACAACCCCCCCGCTTCATCAGTAAAGTGTCCTGGCGACAACGCCCTGGAACACCCGATGCCCACCACCCACCACCCTCCCGCCTTGGCCCGCCTCTGGACGCTGCTTGCTCTTCTCCTCCTCCCGGCGGCCTCGTATGCACAGCCCGCCTCACCAGCCGAACTGCGCCGAGAGATCGACCGCCTGCAGGCCGAGAACGCCAGCCTCGCCAGCCAGGTGCAAGCCCTGACCACGCGGCTCACCCAAGCCCAGACCGCACGCGATCAAGAGCGTTCCCGCGCCGACCAACTTGCCGCCCAAGTCACGCAGCTCGTTGAACAACTCCGTCAGGGCGGTGCCCCGGCTGCGGACCCCGATCCGACCGAGATCACCCCTCCCCAGCCCGCCGCGCCGACCCATGCCCCCGTGCCCGCCGACCCGCTCGCCTCACCCGCGTCGCTGCTCGCCGAACTGCAGCGTCGCTACGCCGCCGACCTCGCGCCCACCGACGCAAACCCAACCGATCCCGCCGCGCCTCTCTCCGGCGAGCGCCGCCGCAAGATCGACCAGTGGTGCGTCGAGCAGGCCAGCCTGATCCAGGGCCCGATCGAGTGGCGCGTCCGATTCACCGACTTCCGCGAGGCCGCCCGACGCGACTACCGCGCCCTGATGACCGTGACCGATCCCGCGTCGGGCCTGCCGATCGGCGACGCGCTCGACGTGGCCGTCCCCCGCACGCTCGCCGAGCGTCTCGCGCGCGAACTCACCCTGGGCCGCGACCCGGACAAGGCGCCCCTCTGGACCCTCACCGGCACCCTCGCCGCCGCCCCGAAACTCAACCCCGATCGCCCAACACCCGGCGTCTTCAACCACCCCGCCTTCGTCGGCCCTTACGTCGAGTTCGACTTTCACCTCACCTGGCGGAATGTCACCGTCCTACCGAACGTGCATCCCGCCAGCACCACCGCGACGCCTCCGACCAACCCTTGAGCAGGGCAACGGACACCGGACCTGAGGAGGCTCTGCGACGAACGTTCGGGTTACAGGGGCACCAAGGGTGCGAGCCGCCCCGTGCCCCCGCACCCAGACCGGCGCTCGAAGTCCCACTCAGTCCGACGGCCAGCAACCCGGCGCACATTCGAGCCCGGTCGCCCTCCCACCACCGCACCCGCGCTTTTGACCCCCCGTCCGGCCTTTGGTCGATCCTTCCCTGATATGCTGTCACCAGCGTGCCCTCGCCCCGGTACCACCCGATCAGGGAGTTCCCACGCACCCCAAGCCTTGCCGCCCGAACCCCACCGACAGTTCCCCGCGTACAGACATATCCCGCACGCCCGCGCAACTCCTGCCTCGGGTTGCCACACCGGGTTAGATGGAGCAGACACCATGACCTCGCCGACTCCCGCCTCCAACCCCGACTCTCAAATCGCCCACACCCGCGCCCCCGCCAAGAAGCCCTCGGGTCGGACCGGCGGGCTTCCCCGCATGTTCCTGCCCGCCTGGGCTCTCGTCGCGCTCGCGGGCACGACCGCGGCACTCGCCTTCCTCACCTCCGCCCCCGCTCTCGCCCAGCCCGGGACCAGTCAGCCAACCCCCGCCACCCAGCCCACCACCCCGGGCTTCCTCCTCGTCCCCGCCGACACCACCGACCCACGCGCCTTCGACCTCTCCCAGCTCGCCGGAATGATGGGCGGCGGCGTCCCCGCCGGTGGAGGCGGTGACGACACCGGTACCCCCTGGGCCACCCTCTCCGAGGGCTTCCGCAAGGTCGCCACCACCGCAGAGGGCCAGTCCCTCTACGGCGTCTGGGTCAAAGACGACGACAACCAGATGCTCCTCGAACTGCCCTCCGGCTTCGAGAGCCAGAAGCACTTCATCGCCGTCACCCTCGCCGGCGGAGACGCCTACGCCGGACTCCAGGTCGCCGACTACTACGTCTACTGGAAGCGCCTCAACGACCGCCTCCTGCTCATCCAGCCCACCCTGAACATCCGCTCCACCGGCGACGCCGAGAGCCAGTCCTCCACCACGCGCCTCTTCACCGACCGCGTCATCCTGGACGTCGCGATCCTGGGCACCGGCCCCTCGGGCAACCCCGTCCTCGATGGCGACGCCTTCCTGGCCGGCAACGTCGCCCAGTTCTTCGGCTCCTTCGACGCTCGCCCCGACCTGGCACGCATCGCCAAGGCCAAGGCCTTCCCCCAGAACGTCGAGCTCGCCTTCGAGATGCCCGCCAACGGCGGCGTCCTCACCACCTTCCACTACTCCATCAGCATGATCCCCGACTACGGCTCCTACCAGCCACGCGTCGCCGATGAGCGCGTCGGCTTCTTCACCACCGGCTACACCGACCTCGGCCAGATCGACCCCTCCGAAACCTACGTCCGCTACATCAACCGCTGGCACATCGAGAAGTCCGATCCCGCCCGCCGCCTCAGCCCGGCCCGAGAGCCCGTCGTCTTCTACATCGATCACTCCGTGCCCATCCGCTACCGCCGCTGGGTCCGCCAGGGCATCGAGTACTGGAACTCCGCCTTCGAGGCCGTGGGCATCCTCAACGCCATCGAGGTCCGCCAGCAGGACTCCACCACCGGTGCCTACATGGACCTTGATCCCGAAGACGCCCGCTACAACTTCGTGCGCTGGCTCGCCAACGGCGAGGGCACCGCCATCGGACCCAGCCGCGTCAACCCCAACACCGGGCAGATCCTCGACGCCGACGTCGTCCTCACCGACGGCTTCATCCGCGCCTTCTGGAAGACCCACGAGCAGCTGCTCCCCTCCATCGCCATGCGTGGCATGGGTCCCGAGACCCTCTCCTGGCTCACCCAGAACCCCGCCTGGGACCCCCGCGTCCGCCTCGCACCCCCCGCCGAACGCGCCCACATCGCCGCCGAGCTCCAATCCCGCGGCGTCGTCCGCTACGGCGGCCACCCCGCCGGCAACCCCGCCTCCACCCTCCTGGGAACCCAGCCCTTCGATGGCCTGGCCAACCGCACCTCACAGTTCAACGGCCTCTGCCAAGCCGGCGAGGGCGCCATGCTCAACATGGCCACCATGCGACTCCAGCTCGAAATCCTCTCCGCCGCCGCGGTGGACGCCGCCGACCCCGACGACCCCGCCACCATCCCGCCCGAGATCCTCGAGTACTACCGCACCAACCCCCAGGTCGTCGACATGCTCCCCGCGGAGGTCCAGGCCAAGGTCCGCGCCCTGCTCGCCGCCGCGCCCCTCGCCGGCGCCTCGGGCGATGCCGCCACCTCCGACACACCCGCCGACTCCCCGGGCCCCGGCGAACCCAAGGAACCCTCCGACCTCATCGACGGCGTACCCGAGGCCTTCGTCGGCCCCCAGCTGGCCGACCTCACCGCCCACGAAATCGGCCACACCCTCGGCCTGCGGCATAACTTCAAAGCCTCCACCGTCTACGACCTGGCCACCATCAACTCCGACACCCTCGCCGGCGCCAAGACCTGGACCGGCTCGGTCATGGACTACCACGGCTGGAACATCCGCGTCGAGGCCGGAGATCGCCAGGGCGACTACGGACCCATCAACATCGGACCCTACGACATGTGGGCCATCGAGTACGGCTACGGCGATGGCGACCCCGCCACCGTCGCCAGCCGCGCCGCCGACCCCATGCTTACCTACGGCACCGACGAAGACACCTGGGGCTCCGACCCCACCGCCCGCCAGTGGGACCTCTCCTCCAATCCCCTCGACTACGCCAACGAGAAGATCCGCCTGGCCGAGTTCCACCGTCGCCAACTGCTCGACCACTTCGTCAAGGAAGGCCAGTCCTGGTCCCGCGCCCGCATGGGCTACCAGCTCACCCTCGGCCAGCAGATGTCGGCCATCAACATCATGAGCCAGTGGATCGGCGGCGCGTACACCAGCCGCGCCAAGCGCGGCGATGAGGGCGCGGGCAACCCCATCACCCCCGTCCAAGTCCAGCGCCAGCGCGACGCCCTCACGTTCATCCTCGAGCACACCTTCCGTGATGCCGCCTACGGCCTCACGCCCGACCTGCTCGCCCACATGTCCCTCGACAAGTGGTGGGACGAGGGCGGCTTCGCCACCATCTTCCAGGACGTGCCCTACGCCGTTCACGATTCCATCCTGGGCATGCAGGCCTCGACGCTCACCATGCTCCTCAACCCGACCACGCTCACCCGCGTCTTCGACAACGAGCTGCGCGTCGCACCCGATCAGGACATGCTCACCCTGCCCGAGATGCTCAAGACGATCACCGACGAGGTCTGGTCGGAGACCGCCGCCACCCCCTCGCCCGAGGCCGTGCGCGGGTTCACCAACCGCCAGCCCATGGTCTCCAGCCTCCGGCGCAACCTCCAGACCGAGCACCTGGGCCGACTCATCGAGCTCTCCATGCCAGGCCGCATGACCGGCTCGGCCGCCGAGCCCGTCCGCACACTGGCCCGTGCCGAACTCCAGCGCCTGGCCGCCCGCCTTGAAACCGCCCGCAACACGGCCCCCAACGACTCCTACACCACCGCCCACCTCGCCGACGCCTCCAGCCGCATCTCCCGCGCCCTCGACGCCTCCTACATCTACAACACCAACGACATCTCCCCCTTCTATCCAATGTTCTCCCCCATCTTCGGACAGCCCCAGCGCTGAGCCGACATCGTCGCACACCACTCCGAACCCCCGGCGCAAGCCGGGGGCTTTCTTTCCCCTCTCCCGCGTGCGGGGGAGGTGTCAGCGAGGCTCCGCGAGGCTGACCGAGGGGGTGTGCGGCACGCGAAAGTCAGAGGCTGTTGCAGGCGTCATGGCTTCGGGTATGCTGGGCGCATGGCGAAGTCCTATCGCGGCAAGGCGAACCCGAGCCTTCACGCCGGTGATGGGGCAACGCCGACCGCACGCAACCTCCGCCGCGAGGCCTCGCCACCCGAACGAGTCCTGTGGTCGCGCATCCGAGGCGGACAACTTGCCGGCAGGTTCCGACGACAGCACCCGCTGGGTCCATGCATCGCGGACTTCTCCTGCCACGAGGCCGCGCTGGTGGTGGAGGTGGATGGGGCCGATCACCAAGGCGAGCGAATCGCTCGCGACGCTCGACGTGATTCGTTCATGCATGGCAACGGGGTGACTGTGGTGCGAGTATCAGCCAGTGATGTGCAACGGGAACCGGACGCCGTGCTCCGCACCATTCGCAGCCCGCTGGAGGTCGCTGTTGGTCGCGAGATCGTCGCATCAAGGGTTGCAGCGGTGAACGCGAGCAAGGCTGCCCCCTCCGTCAACTTCGCAAAGCCCCGTTGACACCTCCCCCGCACGCGGGGGCGCAGCCCCACCCCGCCCCTTGCACATCCCTGCCCCCGCATCGACGCCTTTGTGCGCCATTTCGCGTCGATACGAAACACCACGACAACCAACCCCCATCCCCCCGGTATAGTTGATCCGGCCCCTCACAAAGGCCCCGCAACACCACCAGTCGGGAGACCTCCACATGTCGCTTCGCACCCCCACCGCCGCGCACGCCCTCACCGCCTCCCTTCTGACCGCCCTCGCCGTCACCGCCTCCGCCCAGACCGCCCCCCCCGCCACACGCGTCGACGCCGTCACCGACGTCATCCACGGCCGCCAGATCATCGACAACTACCGCTGGCTCGAGGGCGACAACGCCGACCCCGCTCGCATGGGAACCAGCACGCCCGAGGTCCTCGACTGGACCCAGCACCAGAACGACTACACCCGCCAGATGCTCGGCAACCTCCCGGGCCGCCAAGCCCTCGAGGCCCGCCTGCGCGAGCTCATGGAAGTCCCCTCCATCTCCGCCCCTTCCATGTACGCGAACCGCTACTTCTACACACGCCGCGAGGGCGACCAGCCCCAGCCCGTCGTCTTCGTGCGCAAGGGTCCCACCGGCGAGCCGCGCGAGCTGCTCGACCCCGCCAAGGTCGATTCCACAGGCCTCACCGCCCTCGCCTGGACCGCCCCCAACCACGACGGCACCCTCATGGCCTTCGGCCTCTACCGCGCGGGCGATGAGAAGGCCACCTGCTACGTCATGGACGTCGACACCGCCCGCTGGCACGCCGAGGAGATCCCGGGCAAGGTAAACTCCGTCCAGTGGCTCCCCGATTCCTCGGGCTTCTTCTACTCACGCCTGGCGGACCTCGACAACGCCTACTCCGCCCAGTTCAAGTTCCACCGCCTGGGCACCCACCACACCCAGGACCCCGTCCTCTTCGAGCAGGACAAGCAAGGCCCGCTCGCCATCACCTGGGGCCCCTTCGGCGTCATCGACGACGACGCCCGCTGGCTCGTCAAGGGCTACTGGACCACCACCTCCGCCTGCGACTTCTGGGTCGCCGACCTCGACAACTGGTTCCGCACAGGGCAGCTCAACTGGAACGTCATGGTCACCGGCAAGGACGGTCGGTCCTCCCCCGTCGCCTTCCTGGGCGACACCCTCTACTTCGAGACCCAGATCCCCTCGCCCACCACCGACCAGGGCTCGGGCAACGGCCGCATCGTCGCCATCAACCTGCACAACCCCGCCTTCGAAAACTGGAAGGACATCATTCCAGAGAACCCCACCCGCACCCTCCAGGGCGCGTCCATGGCCCGCGGCATGCTCGCCGTCAACTTCCTCGAAAACGCCTACACCTCCATCGAACTCTACAACCTCGACGGATCCTCCCGCGGCAAGCTCGAACTCCCAGGCATCGGCAGCGCCGGCCTCTCCACCAGCGACGACCGCACCGAGGCCTTCCTCTCCTACTCATCCTTCAACGAGCCCCAGAGCATCTACCACATCGACCTGGCCAGCGCCCAGCGCACCCTCTGGGAACGCCCCGAAGTCCCCGTCGATCCCTCCTCCGTCGAGGTCACCCAGGTCAAGTACAACTCCGCCGACGGCACCCCCGTCACCATGTTCCTCGTCCATAAGCGCGGCCTCGACCTCAACGGAAACAACCCCACCCTCCTCTATGGCTACGGCGGCTTCGACATCTCCATGACACCCGCCTTCTCCGCCACCATGTTCCCCTGGTACGAGGCCGGCGGCGTCTATGCCGTCGCCAACCTCCGCGGCGGCGGCGAGTACGGCGCCTCCTGGCACACCGCCGGCATGCTCGACAACAAGCAGAACGTCTTCAACGACTTCATCGCCGCCGCCGAGTGGCTCATCGCCAACAACTACACCAAGCCCTCCCGTCTGGCGATCGCCGGCGGCTCCAACGGCGGGCTGCTCACAGGCGCCGTCCTCGTCCAGCGCCCAGAGCTCTTCGCCGCCGCCATCTCCGCCGTCCCCCTGCTCGACATGGTCCGCTTCCAGAAGTTCCTCATGGCGGGCTACTGGGTCGGCGAGTACGGCTCGGCCGAGAACAGCGAGCACGAGCTCGAATACATGATGGCCTACTCCCCCTACCAGAACGTCCGCGACGGCGTCCACTACCCCGCCGTCCTGCTCACCGCCGGTGAGAACGACACCCGCGTCCACCCCCTGCACGCCCGCAAAATGGCCGCCGCCCTCCAGGCCGCCACCTCCGGCAGCACGGACCACGACCCCATCCTTCTGTGGGTGGACATGGAAGCCGGACACGGCGGCGGCAAGCCCCTCGACCTCCGCGTCCGCGACGTCGCCGACCAACGCATCTTCCTGATGTGGCAGCTGGGGATGCTCGAAGGGCAGTGAGCCTCACGCGGCTCTGGTCAAGGAATCCGCCGCGCAAAGGGCGCGAAGTCTTCGCACGCAGGTCAGTGTCCTCGCTGCCTGAACACCGCTCTTCTTCCCCATCCCTCCCACTTCCCGCACTTCGCGTTGAATCTGGCAAACCCCGCAGCGCCCCACGCCCCCCGTGCCCCGACCATACCCCGACATCCCCCTCGACCTCCCGCGCGTCACCCCCGCCTCCCGCGCCCGCGCCGCCCGCATCGCCGAAGCGCTCAACGCCCGCTACCCCACCGCCCATTGCTGGCTCGACTTCAACACGCCGCACCAACTGCTCGTCGCCACCATCCTCTCGGCCCAGGCCACAGACATTAGCGTCAACAAAGCCACGCCCGCCCTCTTCGCCCGCTTCCCAACCCCCGCCGCCTACGCCGCCGCCACGCCCGCCCAGATCCAGCCGTTCATCCAGTCCATCGGCCTCTTCCGAAACAAGGCAAAGCACGTCCACGCCGCCATGATCCGCCTCACCACCGACTTCCACGGCCAAGTCCCCGCCGCCATGCCCGACCTGCTCTCGCTGCCCGGCGTCGCTCGCAAGACCGCCAACGTCGTCCTGGGCAACGCCTTCGGCCTCAACATGGGCTTTGTCGTCGACACCCACATCGCCCGGCTCTCGGTCCGCTTCCGCCTCGCCCCCGCCGCCGCCAATGTCGCCACCATCGAGAAGCGCCTCATGGCCCTCTTCGACCGCGGCCTCTGGACCAAACTGAGCCACCAGATCATCTGGCACGGGCGTGCGGTCTGCCGCGCCCGCGGATGGCTCTGCGAGCAGGACTCGATTTGCCAGGAGTTTTGCGTGAACGGGAACAACGGCGACACAGCACCAGAGCGAGACAGCGAGAGAGGGTGAGAGACCCGGCTCCTTCGCCCGATTCCAAGCCCTGTCTCGCTGTTCGCGCTCTCGCTGGCTCGCTGCGTCTCAATATGCTCGGCGGGAGTCGAACCCACAACCTCTGCCTTCGGAGGGCAGCGCTCTATCCAGTTGAGCTACGAGCACTCGATTTCCGACGCCCCATGCTACGATCGCCCCGCGCCGATGGCAACGTGCCCGCCGCAACGCCTTCTGGACCCGATCCCGCCATGACCACGACGCTCGACCCGGGGGCCGCCGCCGCGCCCGGCTCTCCCGCCCGGATCGCCCCGCTCTGGGCCGTGTGCGTCTTTTCCATCCTCAACAGCGTCACCACGACGATCCTGACCAACGGCGTGTTCTTCCTGGCCCGCGAGGCCTACGGGTTCGGCACCCTGGAGAACTACGCCCTGGGCATGGTCGCCGCGGGCATGTACATCGCCGGCGCCCTGGCCGTCGGCCCCGCCCTCGCCCGCGCCTGCCAGCGGTACGCCTGGCTCTCGCATCGCGCCGTGCTGTGCGGCATCATGCTCGCCCTGTCGCTGGTCTGCTGCCTGCCGTGGGCCGCCGCCGGGTTCAGCGATAACCTGGGCGCGGGCGGGTCATGGGCGATCTGGGTGCTGGCCGCCTGCCAGGGCCCGCTCTCGGGGGCGATGTGGCCGATCGTCGAGTCGTACCTCGCCGGCGGACGCCGCGGCGCGCCCCTGCGGCACGCGATCGGCACCTGGAACATCCTCTGGAGCCTGTCGGGCGCGCTCTCGTTCTGGCTCATGGGGCCGCTGGTGGAGGAGGGCCCACGACGCGTGCTGGCGGCCCTGGCGATGCTGTGCCTGGGCGCGATCCTGGTGCTGCCGGCGATGGGGGCCGACCCGGGCCGCCACCTGGACGACGACGGGCACGAGGTCCCGCCGGTCTACGAGCGGCTGCTGGCGGCGTTCCGCGTGCTGCTGCCGATGTCGTACTTCGTCATCAGCGCGCTGTCGCCGAACCTCCCGGTCGCGCTTGAGCGGCTGGGCGTGCACGCCGACTGGCGGACGCCGTTGGCCGCCACCTGGATGGTCGTCCGCGTGCCCGCGTTCATCCTGCTGGCGCGTTGGCACGGGTGGCACGGCAAGTGGTGGATGGCGACCGCAGGTGCGGCGTTCCTGGGCAACGGCTTCGCGCTGGCGGTCCTGGGCCCGGTCCTGGCGGGCAGTGCGTCGCCCGTGGCGGGCATCATCTTGCTGGAAGCGGGGCTGGCGATGGTCGGCCTGGGGATGGCCATGGTGTATGTCGGCGCGCTGTATTACGTCTCAGCGGCCCGCCACTCGGCGGTGGGTGCGGGCGGGTCGCACGAGGCGCTCATCGGGGCCGGGTATGTGGCCGGGCCCGCGTGCGGGCTGGCGGCATCCGGCGGCGTGGCGGCGGGCGTGCTGCCGGAAGCCGCGTTCGCACCGCTGGTGTTGGGTCTGGTCGGTGTTGTGCTGGTGGGCGGGAGCGTGCTGGCGTGGCGGAAGGCGAGGTCCAGGGGGTTGCGGAACTGACGGGCGGACCACGCCTTGCTCCGGGGCTGAATCGGCGGCGTTGAGCGGTGGCCGAGCGTGGTCGCTCAGAGCCGCGACCACGCCACCCAGGCCATCCACACCCGCCACGCCACGCGGCGCAGGCGTCGCAACCGATGCGGAGTGCGCCCGTTATCATCCCCTGGGTCATGCGGGCTCGGGCCGCCGCTTGACCGCGTACGCCTCTCCGCCCGATGGAACATCCACGCGGGGTCGCCGGTTGGTTCGGGGACTGGTTGTGTGGACTCGTCCGCCCGCGTGGGCGGTCGGGGCTGGTTTCGAGCGGGCCTTCCGGCCCGTGATCCGCCCGCGCGAACCGGGCGAATGGTCGTGTGTGCGGGCAGTTCCCCTTTTTGGGGCGGAGTGGACATGAGCAATCACCGGCGCGTCGGCGTGCGGTCGGCCTGGGCTTTGGCGTGCGTGCTCTCGGCGGGGCTGGCGATGCCGGCTCCGTTGGGACTCGCGCTGGCGCAGCCGCAGGTGGCATCGTCGGGCAGCGCGCGGGCGGAGGCCGACGAGTGGGCCCGGGCGGTGTGGTCCGCCGCGTCGGCCGATGGCGACCGCGGGCGACTTGACGAACTTCTGAATCATCCGCCCGCTCTGCAGCCGATGGGGCTGGCCACGTCGATCCAGATGCTCGAGACAAACCTGGCGGCCCGGGAGGAGCAGCGGGTGCGCGAGCTGGACGAGGCCAGCACGCGGCTTGACGAGCAGTTGGGCAGGGCCGAAGGGGATGGGACCGCTCCCGACCTGGCGCTGAGCGAGGCGCTGGTCACCACGGTGCGCATGCACCTGCTTTCGCTGAACAAGAACGAGTTCCTGGGGCAGGCGCGGACGCAGCGGGTGATCGCGCTTGCCGCCAACGCGGCCAACCAGGCCGAGGCTCGTGGCGACTGGCTGATGGCCAACGAGTTGTTCGTGCGACTGAACGCGCTGCTGGAGCACGAGCGGACGTACCGGGCCGATGCCGAGCGGCTGGGGCACCGCCTGAACGTGCTGCGGCTGTTCGTTCCCGAGCGCCTGTGGGAACTCCGCAACAACCGCGAGCTGGCCGAGGGCAACGACCCGCTGCCGGCGTACAACCCCTTCGGCGACGACTACACGATCAAGCTCAACGGCGTGCGCGAGAACGTGGTGGTCAACGCCCTGCAGCGCTCGGCCACCGAGTATGTGGAGCGCGACCGCGTGAGCGCCCTGGACCTGGCTCTGGGCGGGCTGGACGGCGTGGCGACGCTGGTCTCGACCAGCGACATCGGGCGGGTGTTCCCCGGGGTGAACGACGAGCCGAAACTGGCCGAGTTCCTCGACTACATCGCCACCACGCGCCAGACGCTGGCGGCCCGTGGCACGCGGATCGACTTCGCGCAGATCGTGGCCCGCCTGCTGGATATGAACGACGCGACGGTCGGCTTGCCGCACATGGTCATCCTGCACGAGCTGGGCAACGGCGCGGTGGCGCGTCTGGACGAGTTCACGCAGATCATCTGGCCCGACGAACTCGCCCAGTTCCAGAAGCAGACGCAGGGTCGATTCGTGGGCATCGGCGTGCAGATCCAGCAGGACGAGCAGGACAACATCGTGGTGGTGACGCCGCTGGAGGGCACGCCCGCGCAGCGCGCGGGCGTCCACGCGGGCGACATCCTCAAGGCGGTCGACGGCCGCTCGATCGTGGGCTTCAGCCTGAACCAGGCGGTGAGCGTGATCACCGGCGAGCCGGGGTCGGTGGTTCGCCTGACGGTCGAGCGCAAGGTCGGGGACATCTCGGCCGAGGTGGACATCGAGGTGTCGCGTGCCCAGATCGCGATCGGCTCGGTCAAGGGCTGGGAGCGGACCGGGGCGCGCGAGGACGACTGGAACTGGTTCATCGACGAGGCCGCCGGCATCGGCTACCTGCGCATGACCGGGTTCGTCGACACGACCGACCGCGAGTTCGACCGCGCGATCCGCGAGATGAAGCAGCACGGGCTCAACGGCCTGATCCTGGACCTGCGCTTCAACCCCGGCGGGCTGCTGAACCAGGCGGTGGCGATCAGCAACCGGTTCATCCCGGTGCGCAACGGCGCGATCGTGCGGACCGCCGACGCGGACGGGGCGATTGCCACCGAGGAGCGGGCCGATGCGCGGCGCGCCACCGTCACCGACATCCCGATCATCGTGCTTGTGAACGAGGGGGCCGCCAGCGCCAGCGAGATCGTCGCGGGCGCGGTGCAGGCCTACGCCCATGACGGCACGATCGACGCGATCGTGCTGGGCGAGCGCACCTTCGGCAAGGGCAGCGTGCAGAACGTCTACTTCCTGCCCGGCAACCAGTCGGCCATGCGCCTGACCACGCACTATTACCTGCTGCCCAACGGCAGACGCGTGCATCGCCTGCCGGGGGCGACCGACTGGGGTGTCAACCCCGACCTGCGGGTTGAGATGCTGCCCAGCCAGGTCGAGCAGGCGATCAACCTGCGGCGCGACGCCGACGTGATGCCCATCGACGAGACGGGCCAGGTGGTGGACACGGGCGTGGTCCGCCCCGATCCGAACGACCTGCTCAATCGCGGGCTGGACCTGCAGTTGCAGTATGCCCTGGTGCTGCTGCAGAGCCGAAGTCGCGAGAGCACGCTGGGGCAGGTGCCGCAGGCGATGCCGCCGGTGAGCACGTCCAACTGAGTCCGTGATGCGTGTGGCGTGGTCGCGGCGTTGAGCGCCACGCGGATCGTCGGATGTACCGGAGTCTGTGTGCGCTTGGTGCGCCCGAGCGTGGCCGCCCAGAGCTGCGGCCACGACACGCGCGGGCGGGTCAGGCGTTCTCCTGCTGCCGCATGAGGGTCACGTCCTCGCGCCCGATCATGCGGAGTCGGAGCAGGGCCAGGGCGGACTGGGCGGACCAGACGCGGATGTTCTGGCGGTCGCCCGCGAGTTGGAAGCGGCGGGCGGCGGGCGGCTGATCCCGAGAGGCCAGGGCGATCCAGACGGTGCCGACGGGCTTGTTGGGCGAGCCGCCGGCGGGGCCGGCGATGCCGGTGACGGAGAGGGCGTGGGTGCAGCCGCTGGCGCGGAGCGCGCCCTGGGCCATGGCTCGAGCGCAGGGGGCGCTCACCGCGCCGTGTGTATCGAGGACGGATTGGGGCACGGCGAGTTGTGCGGCCTTCGCCGCGTTGGCGTAGGTGATCCAGCCGCCCCACACGGCGTCGGAGGAGCCGGGAACCTCCGTGAGCATGGCGCCCAGCAGGCCGCCGGTGCAGGACTCGGCCAGCGCGAGCGTTTGGCGGCCGTCGCGGAGCAGGTCGAGCACGACGGCGGCGAGGGAGCGGTCCGAGTCGGCGAGGACCCACTCGGCGCCGATGAGGCCGCGGCACTCGATCGCGACCGCGTCGGCGGCGCGTGCGGCGGCCAGCTGGTCACCCGTGGCGCGGATGCGGATGGAGACGACGCCGTTGGAGGCGGTGGTGCCGACGAGCGGAAGGTTGCGGGACTCGCGGCCGCGGTCCATGAGGTCGCCCAGGCGGCGTGCGATCTCGGACTCGCCAAGGCCGTAGGTTGGGAGCACGCGGGTCGCGACGGTGTGGCCCGGTGCGTGGCGGAGGCGCGGGAGGACGTGATGCCCGAACATCGGCTGCATCTCGCTGGGCGGGCCCGGGAGGCAGAAGATGTCGGTGGCTTGGAGGGTCGCGTGGAGACCCGGCGCGGTGCCCTGGAGATTGGGGAGGCAGGTGGCAGAGGCGGGCCGGCGTGCCTGGAGGAGGTTGGCGGCGGGCATGTCGCGCCCGGCGAACCAGCGGCTGAGGTCGGCGATGGCCTGGTGGTCGTCGGTGAGCGGCTCGTGCAGCGCGGCGGCGAGGGCGTCGCGGGTCAGGTCGTCTGCGGTGGGGCCCAGGCCTCCGGTGAGGATGATGAGGTCGATGGGGTCGGCGGATGTGGCGGCGAGTCGCTGGATGGTGCGGACGATCGCGGGCAGGTCATCGGGGACGGTGGAGTGCTCGCGGACGATGACGCCCGCGTCGAGCAGGCGCTGGCTGAGCCAGCGGCTGTTGGTGTCGAGGGTCTGGCCGAGTGTCAGCTCATCGCCGACGGAGAGGATGGCGGCGGTGCGGTGCGGGCGTGCGGACATTGCGGTACCGTAGGTGATTGTCGCCTCGCGCGAGGAGCGCGGCGTGTGGCGGAGCAGAGGCCTGCTATGCGTCGATTGCTTGCGTTGGTCGGCGCCCGCGGTTCTCTTGATCGCGGGGTGTCGGGGATTGCCGCGCCGCTGGGGACGCTGAGCGTGAGTGAGGACGGGACGTTCCGGTTCGGGGAGGTCGGCGGAACGGGGAATCAGGGGCGCTGGTCGCGGCACACGGACCCGACGATCGACGGGCTGCTGCTGCCCGCGATGCGCGGCGCGAAGGACCACGCGCCGTACCCGCGCTGGAACGATGTGTCGAGGATCGACGTGTACGACGGGTTCACCGTCGCGGTGGGAACAAGGGCGAGGTAGAGCGCACCGGCGTTGGACTTCGGGCGCGCCACCGATCGCGGCGTTGGACGAACGGTGCCGTGGCGCCGGAGGTGACCGTGGCGCCGATCGCTCAGAGCCGCGATCGGTGGCACGCCTGTTCCTAGGCCGTGATCGCCGTTCCGATGATGCGGAAGTTGAAGGTGGCCTCGTCGGGGTCGTCGGTAAGGACTTCGATATCGGCGCGCTTGGAGCCGATGGTGCTGGGCGCGAAGGCGATGGTGAAGGTGGTGCTCTGGCCCGGCTCGAGGACGGTGAGGGCGGGCTGCTGGATGATGGTGAACTGGTTGCCGTCAAAGCCGGTGATGCGGACGAAGGGGGAGGAGAGGGTGAGGGTGGTTCCGCCCTCGTTGCGGATGGTGTAGACGCGGGTCACGGACTCGCCCAGGGCGACCTGTCCGTAGCGGGTGTCGGTGTCCTCGCGGGCCTTGCGGTCGTTGTCGGAGATGGAGTTGCCGTTGCCGCGGACGCCGATGTCGGGGGCGGACTCGGGCGGGATGCCGCGGCCCGCGATCTTCATGGTGAAGCGGGGGCGGTCGGGGTCGTTGGTGAAGATGGCGATGTTGGCGCGTCGTGTGCCGAAGGCGCTGGGGGAGAAGCGGACGCGGAAGTTGCTGGACTCTCCGGCGGTGATGGTGAGTTGAGGGAAGACGACGACCTCGTAGTCGCTGGGCGCCTGGCCGCGCGGCTCGATGAGGGTGATGATGAGCGGTTCCAGGCCGGTGTTGCGGACCTTGAAGGTGATTTCCTTCTGCTCGGGGTCGAGCTCGACAGGCCCGAAGCCGGTGCCGTTGGAGCGCTGGGCCTTGGAGTTGTGGATGATCTCGGTGGAGAGGCTGCCGCCGCCCAGGACGGTGGTGTTGGGGTCGGGCGGGGGCGGGGCCTCGACGGTGGTGTTGGGGGTGGGGGTGATGTCCTGGTTGTTGTTCTCGGCGGTGCCCTCGTCGATGTCGTCGTCGGGGTCAACGATGATGCCGATGTAGTAGTTGCCGGCGGTGGCGTTGGAGGGGATGGCGATGGTGCGGTTGTCGGGGGTTGACGCGCCGGGTGCGAGCGAGAGCATGACGGCCTTGGAGATGAGCACGATGTCGTCGCTGTTGCCGATGGTGGTGTCGGAGGTGAGGATGTAGGTGATCTCGTACGCGCCGGTGGCGACGTTGCCGTTGTTGCGGATGGTGGCGGTGAAAGAGATGTTCTCGCCGGTCTCGAAGGAGCCGCCGGCGGTGGTGACCTCGACGGCCTGGAGATCGGGGATGTTGGGCGCGCCCACGACGGTGACGGCGGGGGTGGCCGAGAAGTCGATGTTGTTGTCCTCTTCGAGCGGCTCGTTGATGTCGAAGCGGCCATCGACGAAGACGCCGAAGAAGTAGGTCCCGCTGGGGGCGCTGATGGGGATGGTGAGGTTGAAGGCGTCGTTGAAGGATTGGCCGCCGCCCAGGCCGCCGCCGGAGGTGGCGACCGCGAGCTGGATGTCGTCGGCATCGCCGTAGACTGTGTTGGTGGAGAGGAACCAGACGGTGGTGAACGCGCCGGTGGCCGCGGCGCCGTTGTTGCGGTACGTCGCGACGCCCGGGAAGGCCTGGCCCGCGTTGTAGGTGCCGGTGGTGGCGCCCACGCCCGTGGCTTCGAGGTCGATGTCGGCCTGGCCCGAGGCGTTGGCGACGATGATCTGGGCGATGGAGGTGAAGCGGAGATTGTTGTTCTCGTTGGCCTCGGTGATGTTGCCCAGGCTGTCGGCCAGGGCGGCCAGGTGGTAGTTGCCGGTGAAGATGTTGCGGGGGCTGTCGAACTCTTCCTCCAGCAGCGCCTGCCCGCCGGGCGTGATGGGGGAGTTGACGTGGCGGAAGCCCAGGATGACGTCGTCGCCGTCGCCGAAGATGGTGTTGCGGGAGAGGCGGAACTCGACGCGGAAGGGCCCGCTGGCGGCGTCGCCAATGTTCTCCACGACGAAGTCGGCGTCGAAGGTGGAGCCGGGGGTGACGACGGTGTTGGTGGTGGTGATGGAGAGCAGGTTGATGTCGGCGACCAGCACGAGGCGTTCTTCGAGGCGGTCGAGGCCTGTGCCGAAGCCCGTGCCGAAGCCCGTGCCGAAG
>Ga0163144_10006363_pt1 | contig 26052 bp, 18 predicted proteins | sample OliLak19BULKMAT1_FD_123175 | JGI IMG/M metagenome (GOLD analysis project Ga0163144, IMG submission 123175) | Freshwater microbial mat bacterial communities from Lake Vanda, McMurdo Dry Valleys, Antarctica - Oligotrophic Lake LV.19.BULKMAT1 | ecosystem: Environmental > Aquatic > Freshwater >...
GCGTACGCGTTCTACGCCGTGTTCGTCGGCACCGCGAACGGCCAGCGCCAGTTCCACAAGCAGGCCGGCCTCGACATCACGTTCGCGACGCTCCGCCTGGTCGGCATCCTCGGCCTCGCGGTCGCCGGCCTCGGCGTCTACGGCGCGGTCGGCGGCTGGGTGGCGGCGGCCGGCGCGATCCTGGTGATCGCGGTCGCGGTGATCGGCCTGCCCGGCAAGGCGGCCGCCGGCGAGCGGCAGCCGGTCGGGCCGATGATCAAGTTCTTCGGCGGCGTCGCGGTCTACCTCGTGCTGCTCAACCTGATCATGTTCGTCGATCAGCTCCTGCTCAAGCGGCTCACCACCGAGTGGTACCACTCGAACGGCGCGCACCTGCAGGGTGAGCTCGATCGGCTGGCGCCGTGGGCGCGCAAGGTGTCCGGGTTCCGCGTCGACAGCTCGGACCTGGCCGACGTCCAGGTCGCGTACTACCGCGCGGTCCAGAACCTGGCGCGGCTCAGCTACCAGGCGATCATCGCCGCGACCTTCGTGATCTTCCCGCTGGTCTCGAAGTCGACGTTCGAGGGCGACAAGGACACGACGCGCCGCTACGTCCACGTGACGATGCGCTACTCGCTGGTGTTCGCGACCGCCCTCGCCGTCGTGATGGCGGCCAACCCGCTGGCGCTGCTCGACATCCCCTACGCCGAGGACTACGCGCGGCTCGGCGCGCCGGCGCTGATCGTGCTCGCGCTCGGCAACGTCGCGTTCTCGATCTTCGCGATCTCCGGCACGATCCTCAACGGCGCCGGCTACACCAAGGACGCGATCATCACCGCGGCGATCACGCTGGCGATCGCCGCGACCGGCAACGCGATCGTGATCCCGATGCTCGACCCCGGCCGCGACGTCCTGTTCGGCGCCGCGACCGTCACCGCGATCTCGATGGTGATCGGCGCGGTGATCACCGGGGTCGCGCTGCAGCGACGGCTCGGCGCGTTCCTGCCCTGGCTCAGCGTCGTCCGCGTCGTGCTCGCGATCGCCGTCGCGATGGGGGTCGGCTACGTGATCCCGTTCCGCACGCCGCTGATGACGCTGGTCGAGGCCGCGATCGTCGGCCTGACGTTCCTGGTGGTCCTGATCGCGACCCGCGAGCTCGGTAAGGCGGATCTCGCGTCGATCGTCGCCGTGCGCAAGAAGCGCGGCACCGGAGGAGACGCATGAAGAAGTTCCTGCTCCTGTCCCTGCTCGCGGCCGGCTGCGGCGGCCTCCCCTCCAAGGGCGAGCCGCTGATCGACTCGGTCATGCTCTACAACGACGGCGTGCGGTGGGAGCGGCTGACCCACGCCGCGGCCCGCGTGCCCCCGGCCGCGCGCGAGGACTTCCTCGACGTCCGCGAGGAGCTCGCCGAGGACCTCCAGATCTCCGACTGGGAGGTCGAGCGCGTACGCGAGAAGGGCAGCCGCGCCACGGTCCGCGTCAAGTACACCTGGTACCTCGACACCGTCGGCACGGTGCACGAGACCCACGCCGATCAGGCCTGGGAGCGCCGTGGCAAGGCCTGGCTGCTGATCGACGAGCAGCGGACCCGCGGCGAGCCCATGCCGGGCCTGCGCGAGCCCGACGAGCCCGACGAGGACGACGCAGAGGACGACGCCACGGACGAGGTCGCGGGCGCCGAACCAAGGTAGGATCGAGGCCACGTGCCTCCCAGCGACTTCGTCAGTCGAGGACAGGCCCTGGTCGCCGCGGGTCAGTACCAGGAAGCGGTGAAGGTGTGCCGCCTCGGGCTGCTCGGCGCGCCGACCCTGCTCGACGGCCGGCTGGTGCTGGCCCAGGCGCTGCTCGCGCTGCGCCGCTACGACGAGGTGCTCGCCGAGATGCGGGTCGCGCTCGAGCTCGACGGCCGCACCGCCGCGGCGCACGCCCTCAAGGGCGAGGCCCTGCTGCGCAAGGGAGACGTCCACGCCGCGCGCGAGGTCCTGCTGCGGGCCAGGTCGATGGCGCCGGGCGATCCCAGCGTCGCCGCGCTGGTCGCGGAGACCGAGCTGGCGATCTCCAGCGGAGGCAGCAAGCTGCCGCCGCAGACCGGCGACGCGGCGACCCGGCACTATCCGTCGCACCGGGGCGGCTCCGAGCCGCCTCGGCCCGAGTCGGCGCGCGGGCCGGCGCCGCGCGTGGGCGCGTCGTCGTCGAGCTTCACGCGACCCGAGGTCGCCGGCCTGGCGCGCGGGCGCGGGATGCCGCCGCCCGCGGAGCGCACCGGCACCGTCGAGATCGATCCCGAGGAGTCGGGCATCGAGCTGATCGACGACGATCTCGGCGAGGTGATCGATCCGCCCAGCGTGGGCGACGACACCAGCGTCCTCGAGATGGACGAGCTCGACGTGGTGTCGGAGGACTCGCGGCCCGCGAGGCTGCCGGCAGGCAAGGGCATCTCGCGCCCGGGCGCCGAGGACACGCGGGCCGGCCGGCCGCAGCACGTCGCCAAGGCCAGCGCGGCGACCGTGGCGAGCGCGGCGACGATCGAGAGCGGGCGCGCGGCTCGAGACGACAACACCGGCGCGCTCGACGTGCTGCTCGGCGAGCTCGGTGGGCCGCCCGGCGCCTCCGCGGCGGCGGCGGCGGCCAAGGCGGCGGCCGCGATCCCGCTGCGCGCCCCGCCCACCGGCTCGACCCCGCTCGTCGATCCCGTCCCGCCCCCGACCACGCCGCAGCGGACGAAGCGGCCGTCGGCGGGGCCGCCTGCCGACGACATGCAGATGATCCGCGCCGGGCTCGGCCTCGAGCCCCAGACCCGGTTGCCGCCGACGGTCGGCAAGGCGCGCCGCGGCGACGACTCGACCGGCATCGTGATCGAGCCGTCCAAGCAGGGCGCGCGCCCACCGCTGGATCCCAGCGGCGTCCCCGCGCCGATCTCGGACTCGAAGCGCCAGGAGCGGACCCGCAAGGTCGCGACCGACCCCGGCGGTCGCACGATCGCGCCGCCGCGGCGTTCGCGGTGGAAGCTGATCGTCGGCGCGATCCTCGCGGTCGCGGTGATCGTCGGCGGCGTGTTCCTCGGGTTCTACATCCGCGCGTTGCTGCTCGAGAAGAAGATCGCGGCCCAGCGCGCGCTCGCGACCCAGGCGATCTCGCCCACGGCCGACGCCGCGCGGCTCGGCGACGCCTGGAAAGGCTGGCGATCCGCGGCCGAGATCCACGCGGGCATCGTCAAGGTCGACGGCAGCGAGTCCAACCGCGCCGCGCTCGCGCGGATCCGCGCGGTGCTCGCCGCCGAGTTCGGCGACGATCCCGACGGCGCCCGCGAGGCGGCGGTGGCGCTCGCCGATACCCGCCTGCTCGACGCCGACGTCGCGCGGGCGTACGTCGCGCTGATCGACGGCGACGACGTCGCGCTCGCCGCCGAGGTCGCCACGCTCGCCGAGGACGCGCCGGGGTCGACCGAGGCGTCGTACTTCGCCGGCCGCGCCGCGATGCTCGCCGAGCAGTGGGACGCCGCGATCGCCGCGTTCGACGAGGCCCGGGTCGCCGACCCGCGCGCCGCGTCGCTGATCGGCCTCGCCCAGGCCCACGCCGGCAAGGGCGCGTGGCCCGAGGCGCGGGCCGCGATCGAGATGGCGCTCGCGCAGCACCCGATCCACGAGCGCGTGATCATCGCGCAGGCGCGGATCGTCGCCGCGGGCCCCGACGCCTGGGTCACGGAGGCGCCCGATCTCCAGCCCGCGCTCGAGCGCGTGCTCGCCGAGAGCGAGCAGCCGCTCGAGGATCAGGAGCGCGGCGTGTCCAAGGCGCTCGCCGCGTGGGCGGCCCTCGCCCTGGCCGAGGTGCAGGTGATGGCCGGCGATCCGGCGGCGGCGCGCCGCGCGCTCGGCCGCGCCCGCGCCGGCGGGGTCGGGGACCGCACGTTCACCGTCGCGGTGATCCACGCGCTGCTCGCGGTCGGTGACCTCGTGACCGCCCGCCAGGAGGCGGGCGACGCCGTGAAGCGCTGGCCCGACACGATCGCGGTCAAGATCGCGGCCGCCGAGGTCGCGCTCGCGTCGGGTGACCCGGCCAGCGTGATCTCGTCGCTCGGCGCCGACGGGGATCTCGGTCCGCGCCCGCTCGCGCTCGCGCTGCGCGGCCAGGCCCACCTCGCGCTCGGACGGATCGACGCCGCGACCAAGGATCTCGACGCCGCGCTCAAGCTGATGCCCGATCTCGAGGACGCGCTGGTCGCGCGCGCCGAGCTCGAGCTCGCCGCCGGCAACCCGCGCAACGCCGTCTCGCGCCTCGAGCAGCGCTACGCCGCGGGCGCGTCGGCGCGGCTCGCCGTCACCTACGCTGCGGCCCTGCGCGGCGTGGGCGAGCGCGATCGCGCCCGCACCGTGCTCGCCGAGCTGACCGGCGCGAGCGCGCCTGCCGCCACCGCGGGCCGCGCCTGGCTGGAGACCGCGCGGCTCGAGCGCGACGCCGGCGATGCCCGCGCCGCGCGCGCCGCCTACACCAAGGCGATCGAGCTGCTCGCCGACGCGACCGGCGCGCGCCTCGAGGCCGCCCTGCTCGCCGTCGACGCCGGCGACGCCGAGGGGGCGCGGACCTCGCTCGATCGCCTCGTGCTCGAGGCCGAGCACGACGGCAAGGTGCTGGTCGAGACCGCGCGCGTCCACGTCCTGCTCGGCGATCTCGACGGCGCCAAGGGCCTGCTCGATCGGGCGGAGGGCGAGCCCTCCGCGCCGCGCTGGCAGATCGCCCGCGAGCGCGGCCGCCTCGCGCTCCGCCAGCGCGTCTTCCCGGTCGCGATCGAGGCGCTCGAGCGCGCCGCCGGCCTCGAGCCGAGCGACGGCGAGACCCGCCTGCTGCTGATCGACGCCAACCTCGGCAAGCAGGACCTCGCCGGCGCGCGCCGCGTGCTCGACGACGTGATGAAGCGGTTCGCCGGCCTGCCCGAGGCGCAGCTCGCGGTCGGTCGCGTGCGCCTGTACTCCGACGCGCTCGGCGAGGCGCGCGAGGCGTTCGTCAAGGCGAAGGATCAGCTCGAGCGCGAGCACGGCGCCCCACGGTGGATCGCCGAGGCGACCTACTGGCTGGCGGTCACCACCTACTACGACGGCGACCCGATCAAGGCGCGCGCGCTGGCCGTCCAGGCCAAGAACCTCGACCCCGGGCTGGTCGACGCGCACTTCCTGATCGGCCAGATCGACGGCGAGAAGCTGCAGTGGAAGGCGGCGGTCGTGTCGTACACGAAGGTGACGACGCTCGACCCCAACAACCTCGAGGCGTGGTTCTTCCTCGGCGAAGCCGCGCTCAACGCCAAGCAGCGCAAGCTCGCGAAGAAATCGCTCGAGACGTACAAGAAGCGCGCGCCGAGCGGCGACCTCATCCCCGAGGCCAACCGCCTGCTCAAGGGGTTGTGATGCTGCCTCGGCTCACTTGAACAGGAAGACGCCGACCGCGACGCCGGCGCCGACCACGAGCAGCAACAGCAAGATCAACAGGCCGCTCCTGCCGCCGCCGGTGTCGTGGACCCCGGTCTTGTCGGGCTCGAGCATCGTCGAGAGATCGAGCTCGTCGGCGCGGCTCGGCTCGGGCCGGCGCGGCGCGTCCTGGATCGGCTTGCGCTGCGAACCCTGCTTGGCCGCCGCGGCGAGCCGCGCCGCCTCGGGCCGCGGGATCTGCGAGCTATGCACGTCCGCGGCGAAGTCCGTCACCCATCCCGAGGTGTCGACGAAGCTGCCGGGATCGAGGCTCTGCGAGCCCATCGCGAGCGGCTTGGCCGCGCCGCCGCCGTCCTCTTCTTCGCCCACGATCGACGTCAGCCGCGCGACCTCGTCGTTGATCAGCGCGTCGATCAGCGACGCCTTGGGCTCGGAGGAGCGCTTGCGCATCGCCTCCATCTGCGTGTCCCGGACCAGGCTGGCGATGTCGCGCGCGGTCACCTTGAGGCGACGCGAGAACAGGAACTGCGACAGCGCGTCGCCGAGGTCGGCGGCGTTGTTGTAGCGCTCCTCGCGATCGCGGGCGAGCGCCTTGCGCACCACCTGCTCGAGCTCGGGCTCGATCTCGGGGTTGATCGCCGCGATCGACGGCACCCGCGCCTGCCGCACCAGCTCGACGGTCTGGTAGTCGGTGTCGCCGTAGAACAGCCGGCGGTTGGTGAACAGCTCCCACAGGATGATGCCGACCGCGAAGATGTCGGCGCGGTGGTCGACATCCTTGCCGCTCGCCGCCTCCGGGGAGAGGTAGCTGAACTTGCCCTTCACCACGCCCGGATCGGTGGACTCGATCTGGCTGTTGGCCTTGGCGAGCCCGAAGTCCACGAGCTTCACCTCGCCGTTCTTCGACAAGAGGATATTGGGCGGCGAGATGTCCCGATGGACGATGTTGAGCGGCTCGTTGGTCTCGGGGTTCTCGAGGACGTGCGCGTAGCTGAGCGCCTTGCAGCACTCGATCATCAAGTAGATCGTGTGGTTGATCTCGATCCGCTTGTTGCGCTGCTTCTGCCGATCGATGAGCGCCTTGAGGTTGCACCCGTCGACGTACTCCATCACCAGGAAGTAGGCGTCGTCGGGCGTCTTCGAGATGTCGAAGACCTGGACGATGTTGGCGTGCTGCAGGTACAGCGACAGCCTCGCCTCGTCGAGGAACATCGAGACGAACTTCTGGTTCTTCGTCAGGTTCGGAAGGACGCGCTTGATCGCGACGTTCTTCTTGAAGCCCTCGATCGACTCCGCCACGCCCCGGAACACCTCGGCCATTCCACCTTGGTCGAGTCGCTCGGTGATCGTGTACCGGTCACGCATGGGCTGAGGCCGGGATCAATGTAGCAGAGGCCACGACGACGGCGCAAAACCGCGTGCGTGGGCTTGGGGCTACTCCTGCTGTTCGTCGGCCTCGGTCTGCTCGCGGGCGCTCTTGCACTCGAAGCACAGGGTCGTCATCGGGCGCGCGAGCAGGCGCTTGTAGCCGATCGGCTCGTGGCACTCCTCGCACTCGTCGATCGCCCCGGCCTTGATGCGCATCAGGGCCTCGCGGATCTTGCCCACCAGGCGCGCCTCGCGATCGTGGAGCCGCAGCTCGGTGGAGTAGTGCTCCTCCTCGGTGGCCTCGTCCATCGAGTCGCGCCCGACGCGGTCCCGGTCGCGATCCATCGTGAACTGCAGCGCCGACGAGGCGGCGGCGACGAGACGGCCGAGCTCGGCCTCCAGCTGTGCGCGCAAGGTCTCGGTCTGGTCGTCGGTCAGCATGGGACCGATACTAAGTCCGATCTTCGGCGCCGTGTAGTGTGCGTGTCAGCTCGGTTTGGATCGATCAGCTCGCGGCTTTGGACTCGAGCACCAGCTCGGGTCGCTCGCGGTTCTGGACGACCTCGCGCGTGACGACGCACTCCTTCACGCCCTGCAGCGACGGGATCTCGTACATCACGTCGAGCATGACCTCCTCGAGGATCGCGCGCAGGCCGCGCGCCCCCGAGTTCCGGCGGGCCGCTTCCTCGGCGATCGCCTTGAGCGCCTCGGGGCGGAACGACAGCTTGACGCCTTCCATGTCGAACAGGCGCTGGTACTGCTTGGCGAGCGCGTTCTTCGGCTTCCACAACACCTCGGCGAGCGCGTCGACGTCGAGCGCGTCACACGAGACGATCACCGGCAAGCGACCCATGAACTCGGGGATCATCCCGAACTTGATCAGATCCTCGGTGCGGGCGTTGCGGCGGAGCGCGTCCTTGTCGTCCTCGGCGGTCCCGATGTGAGCGCCGAACCCGAGGCCGCGATCGCCGACGCGGCGCCGGACCAGCTCCTCGATGCCGTTGAACGCGCCACAGCAGATGAACAGGATGTCGGTCGTGTCGATCTGGATCAGCTCCTGCTGCGGCCGGTTGCGCGCGCCGTCAGGGGTGATCGTCGCCTGCTTGCCCTCGAGGATCTTGAGCAGCGCCTGCTGCACGCCCTCGCCGGACACGTCGCGCGTCGGGGACGGCACGCCGCCCTTGCGCGCGATCTTGTCGATCTCGTCGATGCAGATGATGCCGCGCGCGGTCTTCTCGACGTCACCGCCGGCCGCGCGGTACAGCGCCTTGACCACGCTCTCGACGTCCTCACCCACGTACCCGGCCTCGGTCAGCGTGGTCGCGTCCGCGATCGCGAACGGCACGTCGAGCTTCTTCGCGAGCGTCTGCGCGAGCAACGTCTTGCCCGAGCCGGTCGGCCCCAGGAGCAGGATGTTGCCCTTCTGGATCTCGACCTCGGTGTTCTTGCCGCGCATCCCGATGCGCTTGTAGTGGTTGTAGACCGCGACCGACATCGCGCGCTTCGCCTGGTGCTGGCCGACGACGTACTTGTCGAGCTCCTCGACGATCGCCTTGGGCGGCGGATACTTCGGGCGCTCGGCGGCCTCTTCCTTGGCCAGGATGTCGTTACAGAGCGTCACGCATTCGTCGCAGATGAACACCCGCGGACCGCTGATGAGCTTCCGTACTTCGCGTCTCTGCTTGCCGCAGAAACTGCAGTGGAACTCTTCCATCTGAAGGACGATTCTTACACGGTCGGCGTCGGTGGCAATACCCGCCGCGTCCGTGAAGACGTGGCTCCGGAGGGGCGAGCGTGCCTCAGATCTCGTCCCGCTTGACGCGGTGGGTCAACCTGGGGCTCATTGTGTCTGTGCGCGCCGTCGTCATCTGCGCCGAGCCCGATACCGCGAGGTTCCAGCCGGACTCCGTCGCGTCGGTGCTCGCCGACCTCGGCTGCAGCGTCGACGTCGCGCGGTTCGACCTCGCCGACCTCGACGAGGAACGTCTGCTGCGACACAAGAACATCATCGTGGTGATCGAGGCTGGGGACGACGTCCTGCGCGGGCTGCGATCCCTCCGCAAGATGCGGGAGTCCGGCCCCCTCGCCGACGCGCCGGTCCTGTTCGCCGTCACCCTGGCGCGGCTCCCGGCGGTCGACGTGTCGGCCGGCATGAACGACTTCGTCCTGATGCCGCTGGTGCCGGCGGAGCTGTACGCCCGGCTCCGCCAGCTCGACTGGCGCAGCGCCACGTTCGGCTCCGACGAGGTCCTCAAGATCGACGACCTCGTGATCGACCTGGCCGGGTACGAGGCGCGCCTCGGCGGCCGACGCCTCGAGCTGACCCACCAGGAGTTCGAGCTGCTCCGGTTCCTCGCGCAGCACCGCGGCCGGGTGTTCACGCGCGATCAGCTCCTCGAGCGGGTCTGGGGCTACCAGTACGCGGGGGGCACTCGCACGGTCGACATCCACGTCCGGCGCGTGCGGGCCAAGCTCGGCACCACCGTGGGGGGCCTCGTCGAGACCGTACGCAACGTGGGCTACAAGATGCGCGGCGACCGGGCGGAAGACTAAGATAGGCGCGTGTTTCGCGTCATGGAGCTGGTCGCCGGCAAGGTCGACCTCTACGAGGGGACCGACCATGTCGGGCCGCCTCCGCCCGGCGTGCTCCGGTGGATCGATCTCTGCTCGCAGGACGCGCCGCAGCTCGAGCTGCTCCGCGAACGGTTCGACTTCCACCCGCTCGCGATCGAGGACTGCGCGCACCACGACCAGCGCCCCAAGCTCGAGGAGTACCAGGACCACCTGTTCCTGGTCACCCAGGGCTTCGCGTGCAGCAAGGACCGCGTCGAGACGCTCGAGCTCCACGAGCTGCACGGCTTCCTCGGCGAGAAGTTCCTGGTCACGGTCCACCTCGGGAACATCGGCTCCCTCGACGAGGTGTGGCGCCGGCTGTCCCGGGACCCGAGGGTGTTCGAGCGCGGGCTCGACTTCGTCTACTACCTGATCGCCGACGGCATCGTCGACGACAACTTCCCGATCCTCGACACGATCGCCGACGAGCTCGAGACGCTCGAGGACTCGATCCTGTCGCGACCGCAGCGCAAGGACCTGGCGCGGATCTTCGAGCTCAAGCACCACCTGGTCGCGATGCGCAAGGTGCTGTCTCCCCAGCGCGACGTGCTCGGGATGCTCGCCAAGCGCGGCGACGCCCGGATCAGCGATCGCACGGCCCTGTACCTGCGTGACGTCTACGACCACCTGGTCCGGATCAACGAGTCGATCGAGGCCAACCGCGACCTGCTCGGCAACGCGCTGGAGGCCTACCTGTCGACGGTCGGGCAGCGCACCAACGAGATCATGAAGGCGCTGACCCTCATGAGCGCGGTGTTCCTGCCGCTCGCGTTCGTGGTCGGGTTCTTCGGGCAGAACTTCGAGGATCTGCCGCTGCTGCACGACTGGACCAAGAGCGACGGGCTGATGTACGTCATGCTCACGATCTGCGTCGCCACACCGCTGACGATGATCTACTGGTTCAAGCGGAAGGGCTGGCTCTAGTGCCCGATCAGGTCACGCTGCTCGCCGCCTCGGTCACCCACGTCGGCGCGGTCCGCACCTCGAACGAGGACGCCCACTGGGTCGACGCCGACGCCGGCGTCGCGATCGTGTGCGACGGCATGGGCGGGCACGCGGCCGGCGAGGTCGCGTCGAACCTCGCGGTGACGGTGGTCCGCGAGCGCTGGACGGACGATTCCACCAAGCGCGCGCGCGAGATGTGGATCCGCACCGGCATGCCCGAGGCGCGCCGCGCGCTGGTCGCCTCGTTGCGGCAGGCGGTGTTCGACGCGAACACCAAGATCATCCAGGACTCGATCGCGGATCGCAACAAGCACGGCATGGGCACGACGTTCACGGGCGTCGTGTTCGTGGGCGGCGAGGCGCTGTTCGCGCACGCCGGAGATTCGCGCGCGTACCTCGTGCGCGACGGGATCGCGGTGCGCGTCACCGAGGATCACACGCTGCTGGCGCGGCTCGAGGAGGCCGGCGTCGACGTCAACTCCGGCGAGCCGCAGCGGTGGAAGGGCGTCGTCACCAACGCGCTCGGGATCGGCGATCCGACCAACGTCGCGACGTTCTCGGTCCCGCTCGCCGACGGCGATCGGTTCCTGCTGTGCTCGGATGGCGTCAGCGAGTACTTCGAGGAGGACGAGATCGGCAAGCTGGTCACGAGCCTGGCCAGCCCGGCCAAGGCGGCGCAGCGGCTCGTCGACCTCGCGATCGAGCGCGGCGGCCACGACAACTGCACCGCGGTGGTGATCAAGGTGGTGGAAGCCGGTCAGAGCGCGCGCTCGCCCGAGGTCCGCAAGAAGGACGACGAGGCGCTGGCGCGGTGCCCGCTGCTGTCCGGGCTGACGTCGCAGAAGCGGCTGCGGGTGCTGCGGATCGCGAGCGAGCACACGTTCCACGACGGCGAGCCGCTGCCGCCGCGGTTCCTCGGCGATCGGGTCGCGTGGATCGTGATCGCGGGCGCGGTCGTGCGCGCGAGCGAGCAGCAGGGCCGCGGCGCGCTGCTCTACCCGGAGTCGCTCGTCACCACGGCGCCCGACGATCTGCCCGCCGAGTGGAAGGCGGCGCGAGGCGAGGTCCGCGCGCTCGTGCTCCGCGCCTCCGACGTCCAGGAGCTGGGGCGCGACGAGCCCGACCTCGGCGAGAAGATCTACGCGACGCTCGGCGAGATGGTCGAGCGCACGCTGGTCGAGTAGCTCACGGCCGCGTGTAGCTGGTCAGCTCGATCAGGACGTCGCCGAGCTCGGTGTGCGCGACGACGCGGACCGGCGCGCGGTCCCCGTCGTCGGTGAGCCAGACGGTGAAGGTGCGCGGCGGCTTCTTGTCGTTCTGCGGCTTGAGCCGCGGGGTCACGCGGGTCGAAACGCCCTCGAACCGGATCGTCGCCTGGTTGCCCATCGTGGTCGCGATCGTCTCGCGCCCGGCCCAGGTCACGTCCGTCTTCCAGATCCGGCGGCCGCCGACCAGGTAGAGCCGGCGGACCTCGCCGTCGGTGCCATCCCAGGTCCGCATCGACGCCATCGCGGTGTGGGCGTCGTGCGCGACGACGTCGCGGAAGTCGTAGTGCGTGTGGCGGAGGTCGCTGTCGCCCTTGTGCCAGGCGAGGTCGACCTGCGCGCCGTCGAAGGTGTTGTCGGCGTGATAGAGCTTCGGGCCGAACTGGGTGTCCGCGGTGTGGCTGATCGGCAGGCCGGTGTCCATGTCGATCGTCGTCGTCAGGGTGTCCTCGACGAGCTTGACCCACCGGAACGCGCCCGCGCTCGCGACGCGCGAGGTGACGACGATCGCTTTGCGGCCGTCGACCTCGCCGGGCTCACCGACCGCGATCGCCGCCTCGCCGGCGAGCACGCCCGCGAGCGACACCTCGAAGGTCATCGCCTCTCCGGGGTGAAGGCCGAACCCGGGCGGCGCGACGTCCGCGGGATCCTCGTCGTCGGCGAGCAGCTCGTCGGCGGCGGTGCGCGACCCGGGCGTGGAGCCCGCGCCGCCGCAGGACGCCCCGGTACCCATGATCGCGAGCACCAGGAGGAGGCTGCGCATATGGTTCAACGTTGCGTTCATCGGGCGGGCTCCGCAAGCGGTGATAGCGTCACCGCGTGATCGCTTCGACGCCGCGACCCCGCCTCGCACTCACGCTCGGCGACCCCGCCGGCATCGGACCGGAGATCGTCGCGGCCTCGATCGCGGCCCTGGACTCCGACGCGGTGCGCCGCATCACGATCTATGGCCACGCGGCGGTCCTGGACCGCGGGGCTCGGGCGATGGGTGTGCGCCTTCCCGACCTGACGGTGCGTGGCGCCGCCGTGGTCTCGACCCCGGGACAGCCCGACGACGCCAGCGGCGCGGCGCAGGTCGCCTGGCTCGAGGAGGCGATCGCCGCGGCGCGGCGCGGCGAGGTGGACGCGCTGGTGACCGCGCCGATCTCGAAGACGTGGGCGCGCCGCGCTGGCCTGGCGTTCCCCGGCCACACCGAGCTGCTCGCCGAGCGGTTCGGCGCGCGCGACGTCGCGATGATGTTCGCCGGCCCGCGCCTGCGCGTCGTGCTCGCGACCGTGCACGTCCCGCTCGCGCAGGTCAGCGCGACGCTCGACGCCGACCGGATCGTCACGGTGACGCGGCTGCTCGCGCGCGCGCTGATCCGCGATCACGGGATCACCGCGCCGCGGCTCGGGGTGGTCGGGCTCAACCCGCACGCGGGCGAGGGCGGCCTGCTCGGCGACGAGGAGCGCGACGTGATCGCGCCGGCGATCGCGCGCGCCTCCGACGAGCTCGGCCTCGAGATCGACGGGCCGCTGGTGCCCGACGCGGCGTTCCGGGACGCGGCGAACGGCCGGTGGGACGGGCTGGTCGCGATGTATCACGACCAGGCGTTGATCCCGGTCAAGCTCGTGGACTTCGAGGCCGCGGTCAACGTCACGCTCGGGCTGCCGATCGTGCGGACCTCACCGGATCACGGCACCGCCTACGATCTCGCGGGGACTGGAAAGGCGCGGTGGGGCAGCTTCGCCGCGGCGCTGAAGCTGGCGTTCGAGATCCTCGATCGGCGGAAGGCGATCTAGAACAGCGCTTTCAGACCCTCGTGATCGGAGACGATGACCTTGCGACCTTCGGTGCAGATGAACTTCTTGCGCTTGAAGGTCGACAGGGTGAGCGACACGGTCTCGCGCGTCGAGCCGATCAGGTTGGCGAGCTCCTGGTGCGTGATCTTGAGCGCGACCATCGTGCCGCGCGCGTCGTCGACGCCGTACTCGCCGGCCAGCTTGATCAGCAGCTCGGCGAGCTTGGAGGTGACGTCGCGGAACACCAGCGCCTCGACCTTGGTCTCGAGCTCGCGGCGGCGCTGCACCATCAGCCGCGTCATCGACATGCCGAGCTGGGCGTGGGTGCCGAGCAGGCGCTCGAAGTCGCCGCGATCGATCTGCGTCAGCATCGCGTTCTCGACGGCCTCCGCCATCTCGGTGCGCGGTCCGCCGTCGAGGAGGCAGCCCTCGCCGAACAGCTCCGACGGTCCGCAGTAGAACAACGTGAGCGACTTGCCGTCGCGCGTGACCTTCGAGATCTTGATCCGGCCGCCGTTGACGAAGTACAGCGCGTCGCCCGGGTCGCCGTTCATGTAGACCACCTCGCGGCGGCGGACCTCGCGCTGCTCGACCCGCTCGGCGACGCGCGCGAGCGCCTCGGGGCCCAGCTCGGCGAGCAGCGGGATCTTCTTCAGGTACCAGAGCGTCCGCTTGAGGTCGGTCATGAGAACCAAGCGAAACGTAGCAGCGATCGCAAGAAGCTGTAACCGTGTAGCGGAAACTACGTCCGAGGCCGCCACGCGAGGGCGATCCCGCCGCCGCACAGCGCCAGGCACGCGACCAGGGCGAGGTCGGGGTGCGCCGCGAGCGCGCGGACCAGGTCGGAGAGGTGACCATCGGCGAGGACGAGGGCGATCGCGTTGTTCAGCGCGTGCGCGAGCATCGCGGGGAGGATCGAGCGGGTGCGGACGGTCAGCGTCGCGAGCACGGCGCCGAGCACGAACATCGCCGGCATCCGCGACACCGACGGGTGGAGCACCGCGAACGCGGCGGCGGAGACGAGGACCGCGCCCACCTGGCCGAGCCGGCGCTCGACGCCGAGCGCGAGCACGCCGCGGCACGCCAGCTCCTCGCCGATCGCCGGCGTCAGCGACAGGACGATGATCGCCGCGAGCGGGGTCGCGCGGACCATCGCCTCGAGGTGCCGGGTCGCGTCGGGGTCGGCGGCGCGGAACAGCTCGGCGATCCGCAGGTCGATGAACCAGATCGTCGCGCCGACCAGCGCCGCGCCGACCACGGCGCGCCACGGCGGCCAGGTCAGCCCGAACGACGCCAGCGGCACCGCCCGGATCCGCGCGATCGCGAGCGGCACGCCGGCCAGGCCGAGCAGCTCCGCCGCGGCGAGGCTCCACAGCCCGCCGCCGCCGAGCACGCCGACCGTGAGGAACGCGGCGATCGCGAACACGAACACCAGCGCGCTGTCGGCGGCGCCGAGCCCGGGCTGCGCTATCGTGCGGGGCGTGCGGTGTTCGTCCGGGCTCGCCATCGGCGTCGCGATCGGTCTGGTGACCGGCGCGTCGGCAATGTACCTCGCTCTCGAGCAGCCCTGGCGCGCAGGACCCGCGGTCGCGACGATCGACGCCGGCGCCCCCGACGGGGGAGCGCCCGCGGTGGCGAAGAAGCAGGGCAAGAAGAAGCGCCGCGGCGGCGGCTCGAAGGCCGGCGGTGGCGGCGGGGGGACCGAAGTCGAGGCGGATCCGACGGTGGTGCTGACCGCGGTGGACAAGAAGCTGGCGTGGAAGGGCGACTCGATGCAGCGCCCAGCCGCGGAGCTCGACCTCGGCGAGGACGGGGAGGAGGCGCGCGCGCTGTCCGGCGGCGAGATCCAGGCGACGATCGACCGCGACGGCGGCGGTCTCGAGCGCTGCGTCGAGGACGCGCTGGGCGGCGCCGTGTGGTCGGGCGAGATCACGGTGCAGCTCCTCGTCGACGGCAACGGCCGCGCGACCAAGACCCGCGCCCGCGCGCCGGCGTTCATGCACGGCCACGACCTGCTGTCGTGTGTCCGCAGCGCCGGCAAGCGCCTCGGGTTCCCGTCGACCGGCGGCTACACCGTCGTCACGATCCCGATGCCGATCGAGTTCTGACCCAGGCGCGGCTAATCGCTGATCGCGGCGTTGTGCTCGTCGGTGTCCGGCGTCGAGACGTAGACCTCGTAGGTCGCGAGGTCGAGGTCCGAGGGCAGGTCGACGTCGAACGCGAACGTGCCGTCGAGCTCGGTGTGGCCGCGGCCGATCAGGGTGGCGTCGTTGCCGGCGTGGCCGAACGGCGCGACGAACACGTCGACGCGGACGCCGCCGACCAGGCCGTCGGTGGCCTCGAACGCACCCTCGACGCGCACCGCCTCGCCGCGATAGCCGATCGGATCGGCGGCGGACACGCGAATCTGCGGCGTGATCTTCGCCGGATCGGGCGGCTTGCGGTCCACGACGTCGCCGGGGCCGACCGCGTCGTCGCCGAACCCCGAGCCGGAGCCGGAGCCGTCGGGGTTCAGCGGATCGAAGTTGCCGGACGCGTCGTCGCCGAGCGGCTGCTGGCGATCGCTGATCTGGTCGTCGGTCAGCCCGCGGACGTCGCCGCTGAGGTTCGTGTAGCTCTGGTCGTACGGCTGCGGCTTGGAGAACGGGTCCTCGGCGCGCGGCCGGTGGAGCGTCTTGCCCTCGGCGCCGGTGACCTCGAGATCGAGCGCGGCGCCGCCGAGATCGATGCGCTGCCAGCCGCGATCCGGGAACCACACCTCGACGAACGCGTGCGCCTCGTTGGTCACGTAGCGGGTCGGGATCCCGGCGGCGAGCGCGGTGATGATGAACGCGAACGAGCGGTGGCGGCACACCCCGGCCTGGGTGTCGAACAGGTCGCGGTAGACGTCGCCGGTGACGTCGGTCATCGTCCGCGCCTCGAAGCTGCGGAAGTAGTCGACGAGCCGGTTGAAGCTGGTGCCGAGGTCGTCGTCGAGCTCGATGCCGAGCTTGCGGAGCGAGCGCTGCGCCTCCTGGAGCACCGTCGGCGGCAGGGTCGGGAGCAGGAACTCCGCCTCGGCGCGGCGCGCGACCTGCGCGAGCGAGTACTCGCGATCGGGGAGCTCCGGCGCGAAGTACCCCGCGTCGGCGTCGGCGAGGAACACCAGGTGGTACGTCCCGCGCGCCTTGGCGTCGTTGGAGCGGACGCTGAAGTTGTCGGCGCCGTCCTTCGAGAACGCCAGGTCGATCGCCGGCGTCGTCTCGTAGCTCAGGATGCGCATGTCCGGCGCGACGCTGGGCAGCGGCACGTCGACGCCGGGGGTGAGCTCGATGGTGACATCGCCCCAGAACCGGTCGCGCGATGCATCGGTCTTGCCGCCGACCGCCAGCTCGATCCTGGACTTCGCCGTGACCACGAGCGTGTAGTCGTCACGGACCGCGTCCATCGCGGTCATGCGCTTGAACGGCAGGACGTCCGGGTTGAACACGCTGACGTAGTGCAGGCTCGGATCGGCGCCGGTGTTGTAGTCGGCGCGGGTCTCGGTGTCGCGATCGGCGGCGAACCCGCCGCGGCCGAGCACCGGCGCGTCCTTCGGCGTCTGCGACGACGGCTCGGGCAGCACCTTGTCACCCGCGGCGAACGCGGCGGGGTTCTGCCCGGCCTTCGGCTCGCCACCGAGCAGCGGCGAGTCCGGGTCCGCGGGCGGCGCCTCGAGATCCTCGTGCAGCACGTGGGTGCGTGGCGTGCCCTGCGCGAGCGCGTACGCGCCCGCGCCGAGGGCGATCCCGAGGCCACTGAACAGGATCGCTAGCCGCCGCGACATGGCTCGATTCTAAGGCCAGGACACCGCGGCGCCAGGCGGAGTTGCATATGATCGGCGAGGTGATGCAGCGGGCCGACGAGCGCCGGTTGGTCGGCCCGGCGACCGCGGTGGCGATCCTCGGCGGCGCGGGCGGGGCGATGGCGGGCGCGAGCGCCGACGCGCTGTTCCTGGCCCACGTCGGGAGCGGCTACCTTGGCCTCGCGCTGGCCGGGTCGAGCCTGCTGGTCGCGGTGGTCCTGGCGGTCGTCGGTGGGCTCGCGGATCGGGTCGACCGGCGCAGCCTGCTCGCCGGCACGGCGACCGCGGCTGCGATCGGCGCGGCCATGCTCGCGGCGCTGGCCGGGACGGTGCCGTTCGTCGCGGGCGTGATCGGGCTGGTCGTGGTCAAGCAGCTCCAGGCCGCGGTCGATCTCGGGTTCTGGGTCGTCGTCGCCGAGCGGCTCGACGCGCGGCAGGCGCGCCGGCTGGTGCCGCGGCTCGCGGCGGCCCAAGGCGTGGGCGCGGTGGCGGGCGCGCTGCTGGTCGTGCCGATCGCGCACGTCGGCGTCGAGGTCGTGCTCGGCGTCGCCGCGCTGTGCTACGTGGGGGCGGCGCTGCTGACCGCGCGGCTCGAGGTCGGGCGCGCGATCGCCACGCGGCCGCGCGCGCCGGCGCTGCGCGGTGGGCTCGCGACGGTGCGGCGGAGCGCGCTCGCCGTCGAGCTCGCGATCGTCGTCGCCGTCGCCGGCGCGTTCGCGTCGCTGGCGTTCTACACGCTCGGGTCCGCGGCGACGCAGGTCGGCGGCGCGCGCGAGCTCGCGCAGTTCCTCGCGACGATCCGCGGCGCGGTCACGGTGCTGACGCTGATCGCGCAGGTGTTCCTGGTGCCGCGCCTGCTCGATCGCGCCGGCGTCGGCGTCGCGCTGGTGATCGCGCCGATCGCGGCGGTCGCGTTCGCCGGCGTGTTCGAGGTCTCGGGCGCGCTGTTCGCGGCCGTGCTCGTGCAGTCGCAGGCGCGGCTGCTCGACGCCGCGATCGAGACGCCAGCGGAGAAGCTCGCGCTGGGCCTCGTGCCCGTCGAGCTGCGCGGGCGGGTCAGCGGCTTCATCGACGGCACCGCGAAGCGCGCGGGCGCGATCGCCGGCGGCCTGCTCGCGATGGCGATGGTCGGCTGGCCGCGCGCGCTCGGCGGCGTGATGCTCGGGATCGCGGGCGTCTGGCTGTGGATGGCGTGGCGGCTGCGCCGGCGCCTGCCCGCGCTCGCGGTCGCGGCGCTCGCGGCGCCGCGGCGCGACGACGCCGACGACGTCGGCGCGCTCGCCGATCCGCGGACGGTCGCGCTGGTCGAGCGCGATCTCGCCGGCGACGGCGCCGCGCGCGCGTCCGAGATCCTGGTGCGGCTGCACCACCGCCGTCGCGTCGACGCCGTGCCCGCGCTGGCCAGGGCGGTGACGGCGCGCGACGCCGCAGCGCGACCGGTGATCGCCGACGCCCTGGTCGACTGCGCGGCGCGGCCGGTGGCGCCGCATCGCGAGCTCGCGATCCCGCTCGCCGCGTGGGCGCGCGCGCGGCCCACCGACGCGTCCGCCGAGGCGGTGGTGCGCGCCGCGGGCCTCCTCGCGGCGAGCGTCGCGGCGGATCGCCCCGCCGGCTCGTCCCTCGGCGCCAGCCCGCCCGCCGATCTGATCGCGCTGACCGACGCCGACGGCCCGGTGGGGACCGCGGCGCGCCTCGCGATCGCCCGCGTCGCCGGTGATCGCGACGAGCTGATCGCGCAGCTCGAGGACGCCCTCGACGACGGTGCGCTGCCGCTGCGCCGGCTCGCGGTCCGCGAGGCGCGGATCGAGCTCGGCCGCGCGCTCGCCGGGCGCGGCGGCGACGCGTCGTCGGCCGGCCGCCGGCTGGGCCGCGCGCTCCGCCGGATCCGCGGCGACGGCGAGGCCGACGTCCACGCGCTCGCGCTCGGGCTCGACGCGCTCGCCGAGCTCGCGCTCGCCGCGGATCGCAGCGGCGCCGAGTGGCTGCTCCAGCGCGGCGAGCTGCAGGACCTCGCGCGCCGCCACGGCGATCGCCGCGCCGACCCCGCGCGCGCGCCGGCGCCGCCGCCGGTCGCCTCCGCCGCGCTGCGCCTGCTGGCCGCGCTGTTCGAGGACGACGCGGTGATCGCCTCCGACGACGTGCGCCTGCTCGTCCACGCGCTCGGCGACCGCGACGACGACGTCCGCGACGCCGCGGAGGCCGCGCTGCGCGAGCTGGGGCCGGGCGCCGCGGGCGAGCTGGTCGAGGCCGCGGGCTACGGCCGTCGCGCCGGCCGCGATCGCGCGCTCGCGCTGCTCCGCGAGCTGCCGGTCACCGAGGCCGCGCTCGACCGGCTGATCGGCGTCGAGCTCGCGACGCTCGACGCCACCCTGGTCCGGCTCGGCGAGCTCGCCGCGCTGTCACCGGCCGTCCAGCGCCGGCTCGAGGAGCGCGCGCAGGAGATCGGGTTCACCGCGCTGCTCCTGCTCGCCGCGCGCCACCGCGGCGCGGCGCTCGCCGCGAGCGCGCGGATGTGGCGGCACGCGCCCGACGCCGAGACCCGCGCCCGCGCGCTCGAGATCCTCGACGCCGCGCTGCCGCGCGCCACCGCCGTCCGCGTCGTCGGCGCGCTCGACGAACGCCCGCCCGCGATCCGCGCGGCCGCCGCCGCGGAGCGCGCCGCCGAGCCCGCGCCCGATCGCGACGCGGCGATCCGCGCCGAGCTCGGCGGTCCCGATCGGCTGAGCCGCGCGCTCGTCGTGCACGCGCTCGGCGCAGACGGCCGCGCGTATTACCGCGAGGCGATCGCGTCCGCCGCCGCAGACGCCGCGCGCGATCTCAGCCCGCTCGCCTTGCTTCGCCGCATCGCCGGCGGACAAGATGACGACAGCGAGACCGACGTGCCGACCCAGGTCGAGACCCTGCTGCTCCTCGGCACCGTCCCGCTGCTCGCCGGTCTCACGACCCGCCAGCTCGCCGACCTGTCCGAGGCCGCGCGCTGGCAAGACCTCGCGTCTGGCGACGTCGTCGTCGCCGCCGGCGAGCTCCTCGACAGCCTCGTCGTCGTCGCCGAGGGCACCCTCGTCGTCGACGGCCGCCGCATCACCGCCAACCAGGTCCTCGACGACCTCGCCGTCGTCGCCCCCGCGCCCGCCCGCGCCGCCGTCACCGCCGACGGCCCCACCCGCGTCCTCCGCGTCGCCCGCCTCGACTTCGAAGAGCTCGTCGACGACATCCCCGGCCTCGCCGCCGCGATCTGCCGCGTCCTCGGCGCCCGGGCGCGGGCCCAGCACTAGCGCCAAGGACGCCAAGCACGCCAAGGTCAGACGCCAAGCTCAGAACCATATTGGTTCTCAGCTTGGCGTCCGACCTTGGCGTGCTCGGCGTCCTTGGCGTTAACGCCGGGTCCGCGCCCTACCGGCCCACGTAGGGGCGAGCCTGGACGATCCACATGGTCTCGCCCTCGAGGACCCACTCGACGTCGAGGGGGTGGTCGCGGGAGAACAGCGGGATGAACTTGCGGACCTGATCGACGAGGCGCTTGGCGCGCTCCTCGGTGAGGATGACCTCGGCGGCGGGATCGATCGGCAGCTCCTTGATGCCGCCGTTCTCGTCGAACACGAGCATGACCGGGTCGTCGGAGCGCGAGATGATCTTGGTGCCGTCGTTGGTGGAGTCGAAGATGATCTGCTCGGGCACCTTCTGGCCCTCGACGACGCGCATGCCGAGGCCCTTCTTGGCGTTGATCGTGAAGCCGTCGGTGTCGCGGCGATCCCACAGGTTCTTCGAGACCAGGACGCCCGACGCGGTGGCGTTGACGCCGACCTGCACCATCACGCCCATGAACACCTGGCGGTGGTCGATGCCGAAGGCGGCCCGCTCGTCGACGGCGCGCAGGTTCCACACCGACGCCCACACGGTCCGCAGCGCCTCGCCGAGCGCCTTCTTGCCCCGGACGTTGGGCATGGTGTCGTAGAGCCCGGCGCCGTTGAAGCCGGGGAGGTCCTCGGCGTTGGTCGAGCTGCGCACGAACACGCCCTTGCCGCGCAGCTTGAGCCGCGCGCGCTTGTAGATCATGTCCAGCACGTCGGGATCGATCGGCGCCGCCGCGATCTCCTTGCGCAGCCCCTCGAGCGCGGCCTTGCGCCACGCCGCGTCCTTGAACTGCGGGTCGTCGAGCACCGCGTCGACCTTCGCGTTCAGGCCGTTCTGCTCCATGTGCCGCACGTAGTAGAAGAACGGCACGCCGAACCCGTCGGGGATGTTGACGCCGTCGAGGTTGGCGGTGCGGATCTCGGCGAGGTTCGAGGTCTTGGTGCCATAGATGATCACGTCCTTGGCGCGGATCCGCGTCAGCATCGCGAGCCGCGCGCTGGTCACGTCTGCCTTCGGCAGGTCGACGTGCTTGATCTCCTCGATCCGGTTCTGCAGCTCCTTGATCTCGTCGGCGGTCGCCTCGCGCAGCGTCATCTTCGCGTCGGTGACCTCGTAGTAGACGACCTTGCCGTCGAGGTCCTTGTACTTGTCGCGCGCCTTCTTGTCGCCGGCGTTCGGGATGCCCCACGCGCCCGCGCGCAGGTTGACGTGCGACAGCGGCGTCGAGAACGTGGTCGCGATGATGCCGCTGACCGGCGTGATGTCCGGGTAGCTCTCCTGGAGCAGCACGATGTCGTGGCGGTCGTAGTTCATGTCCTCGTACGGCGTCCCCACCGGCACGATCCGCAGCGTGCCGACCGCGCGTCCGAGGTTGAACGCCTGGTAGTCGGCCTCCTTGTAGATCTGATCGTTGGTGACGACCTTGAGGCCCTTCTTCGCGACCTCCTTCGACATCTTCTCCTGTGCCGGCGAGTCGGGCCGGAACGGCAGCTTGGTCTGGTAGGAGAACGTCGCCTCGAGCTTCTTCGACACCTTGAGGACACCGGCAGCGTCGATCTTGTCGCCCTCCCAGAACGAGAAGTCCCAGGACCCGAGCTTGGTGTGGTGCGTGAGGTAGCCGAGGATGAACTTCGGCTTCACCTTCTCGTAGTTCTTGTTGTACTCGCGGACGTTCTCCGCGGTCCACGCCTGCTTGAGCAACACGCCGAGGACGAAGTCGGCGTGGAGCTCGAACAGGTTGGCGTCGATGAAGTAGATCTTGTCGGTCTTGATGTCGATGATGAACTTGCCGAACTCGTCGGCGTTGAGCACGCGCGAGTAGCGGCCCCAGGTCGCCGCGTCCGGGACGGCGTCGACCCACGCGCGCTGCTCGTCGGCGCGAGCCGCGCGCCCGAGCCCGAGCAGCAGTACCATCACCGACAGCAGGATCCGCTTCATGCCCGGAAGATACACCGCGCCGACCGAGCGCGCCGTCGTCCTCGCCGTGGTCGTCGCGGCGCTCGGCTACTTCGTCGATATCTACGATCTGATCCTGTTCGGCGTCGTCCGCAACGCGAGCCTCCTCGATCTCGGGGTCGCGAAGGAGGACGCGAAGGACGTCGGCATCGGCCTGATCAACCTCCAGATGATCGGCATGCTGATCGGCGGGATCCTGTGGGGCGTGATCGGCGACCGCAAGGGCCGCCTGTCGGTGCTGTTCGCGTCGATCCTCACGTACTCGCTCGCCAACATCGCCAACGGCCTGGTCACGAGCGTGCCGCAGTACGGCGCGATGCGCTTCATCGCCGGCATCGGCCTCGCGGGCGAGCTCGGCGTGGGCATCACGCTGGTCGGCGAGCTGATGAAGAAGGAGGGCCGCGGCTGGGGCACGACGATCGTCGCGGCGGTCGGGATCTGCGGTGGCGTGGTCGCGTCGCTGGTCGGCGGCGAGGTGCCGTGGCGCACCGCGTACTTCATCGGCGGCGGCCTCGGCCTGCTGCTGCTGGTGCTGCGGATCGGCGTGCGCGAGTCGCACATGTCCCAGCGCCTCGACACCAGCGTGAAGCGAGGCGACTTCTTCGCGCTGTTCCGCGACCGCCGCCGCTGCGTCCGCTACCTCGCGGTGATCGCCATCGGGATCCCGATCTGGTACGCGGTCGGCGTCCTGATCTTGCTGTCACCCGAGCTCGGCGCGGCGATGGGCGTCACGCCGGCGCCGCTCGCCGCCCGGGCGTTCCTGTGGTGCTACGCCGGCCTCGCGATCGGCGATCTGGCCTCGGGCGCGCTCAGCCAGGTGCTGCGCTCGCGCAAGCAGGCGCTCGCCGTGTTCCTCGGCCTGATCGTCGCGGCGCTGCTCGTCTACTTCACGCTCGGCGCGCGCTCGCAGACCTGGTTCTACGCCGCGTGCGCGTTCCTCGGCCTCGCGTGCGGCTACTGGGCCGTGTTCGTCACCACCGCCTCGGAGCAGTTCGGCACCAACCTACGCGCCACCGCCGCGACCACCGCGCCGAACTTCGTCCGCGCCGCGACCGTGCCGTGCACCCTCGGCTATCAGGCCCTCACGCCGAGCTTCGGCGTCGTCGGCGCCGCGATCGCCGTCGGCGCGATCAGCCTCGCCCTCGCGTTCGCCGGGCTCTGGGCCGTCGACGAGACCTACGGCAAGGACCTCGACTTCGTGGAAAGCTAGCGCGGTGGGGCTCACGCGGACCGCCGGGCGACGCTGCGATCACTGTGGCGGCGTGGTGGTCTACAAGCCGGGCCACGCCGCGATGGAGTGCCGGTTCTGTGGCGCGCTCGCGCCGATCGAGCCGGCCTCGCGGCCGCTCGCGGCGCACGACTACGCGACCGCGGCGACGACCGCGCCGCGCGGCGCGCTCGCCGGCCACGAGATCGCCTGCCACACCTGCGGCGCGCGGGCGGTGGTCACGGTCCACGCCACGCGGTGCGCGTTCTGCGACTCGCCCGCGGTGGTCGAGACCTTCGGTCAGAATCTGATTTCGCCGGAGTGTGTGCTGCCGTTCACGGTCGACGCGCCGGCCGCGCGCGCCGCGTTCCGGGGGTGGATGCGGTCGCGGTGGTTCGCGCCGTCGGACCTCATCCATCGCAGCCGCGTCGGCGCGGTCGACGGCGTGTACCTGCCGTACTGGAGCTACGACGCGCGCACGACCGCGCGCTACGACGGCGAGCGTGGCGACGACTACACCGAGACCGAGCGGTACTGGGACGACGGCGACTGGAAGGACCGCCAGGTCACGCGGACGCGGTGGTCGAGGGCGTCCGGCACGGTCCACGTCGCGTTCGACGACGTGATGGTGTGCGCGTCGCGGTCGGTGCCGCAGCGCCACGCCGATCAGCTCGAGCCGTGGGACCTGCCGTCGCTGCAGCCGTTCGACGATCGCTACCTCGCCGGGTTCGTCGCCGAGCGCTACGCGATCGATCTCGAGGCCGGGTTCGCGCTCGCCGAGCGCAAGATGGGCCCGCGCATCACCCGCGCGATCGAGCGCGACCTCGGCGGCGATCGCCGCCGCATCCACCACACCGAGCTGCACCACGCGAGCGTCAGGTTCAAGCACGCGCTGATGCCGCTGTGGATCGCCGCGTTCCGCTACCGCGACCGTGTCTACCGCGTGACGATCAACGCCCGCACCGGCGCGATCGCCGGCGATCGCCCGTGGAGCGTCGCCAAGCTCGCGATGCTCGCGATCGTTGTCGGCGCGCTCGCGTTCGCGATCTGGTGGTTCACGCGGCGCTAGGAACAACGGTGAGGCGACGGACGTTGCACGCCGGTGCGCGCGGTGCTGAGCCTGCTAGCCGCGCGGGCGCGGTGGCTTCTTGCGCGAGCTCTTGATCTTGCCCTTCGTGACCTCGATCGGCACCGGCGGGGTGAGCTCGTAGAGGTAGCCGCGGGTGTTGATGCGCGCGTAGAAGCTCTCGCCTTGTGCGCGGATCCACCGTCGATAGCCTGACCGCTGGTCGCCCTTGCGGACGTGCGCGCGGTGGCGGAGCAGGAACGAGCCGAGGCGGACGGCGAGGTGGTTGAGCAGGCGGTGGCAGCCGTGCGAGCTCCCGCGGATCACCGAGGTCACGCTCGAGCTGCCGTGGACGCGGATGCCGTTGTCCTCGTCGTCGCGGTACCGCCGCTTGCCCTTGCCGCGCCACCGCTCCTGGTGGTGGATCAGCATCACCATGCCGTACGCGGAGCGCGCGCCCGGGCCCATCACCTCGGTCTTGAGCCGCACCCCGGGCCACATCCGCTTGACGAGCTCGTCGTCGGGCGTGGACTTTGGCGGCTGCCAGGTCGGCGCGACGTAGAGCTCCTTCCAGATCCGCGGCCCGACGTCGCTCTCCTTCCACTCGTCGCGGATCCGGCCGCTGGGCAGCTTCTGATCCGCCCAGCCGCCGATCGTCGACGGCCAGCGCACCAGCGGGACGTCCGCGCCGTCGACGCGCGCGTACAGGATCAGCGCCGGGCGGCGCGCCGGATCGCGGTGACGCGGCCGCTCGTCGTACCAGACGTCACCGCGATCGAGCACCGCGCGCAGCTCCATGTGCGCGGTGTGATACGGCGGCGGCGCGGGCAGGGGCAGCGCGACCATCAGCGCCTCGCCGGCGTGGCGCACGAGGAAGGCGCGCGCGGTGTCGGGATCGTGCCAGCCGAGCGAGACCGCCGCGACCTCGGCGGCGGCGCCGACCAGATCCGCGGCGGCGCCAGGCAGCGGCGCGTGGCCCTTCGCGATCCGCATCGCCCCCGGCTCGAGCGGGCGGCCGAGCACGGGCCTCGGGCCGGTGCCGGCGCTGCCGTCCTCGATCAGCCCCGTCGCGTCGACCACGCGCTCGCGCAGGACGCGCAGCGCGGCGCGGAAGTCGAGCTCGCGGCTGCCCGCGGTCATCGCGCCCTGGGTCTCGGCGTCGAGCTTGCCGTCGGGCATGAGGAAGTGCGAGCGCTGGTAGAGCTCGAGGGCGTTGCCGGTGTTCCACCGGAAGATGCCGTCGACCCAGCGACGGCCGAGCAGCTTCTCGCACA
>Ga0163144_10006364_pt1 | contig 26051 bp, 20 predicted proteins | sample OliLak19BULKMAT1_FD_123175 | JGI IMG/M metagenome (GOLD analysis project Ga0163144, IMG submission 123175) | Freshwater microbial mat bacterial communities from Lake Vanda, McMurdo Dry Valleys, Antarctica - Oligotrophic Lake LV.19.BULKMAT1 | ecosystem: Environmental > Aquatic > Freshwater >...
AGGCCGACGCGCCCGAGGGCGACGGCTGTACGGCGATCTATCTCAGCGGCCCGGACGGTCCGGTGCTCGGGCAGACCTGGGACATGCACGCCACCGCAGCGCCGTACGTGCGGATGATCCGCGTCGCGCCGAAGGACGGCAGCGGCGAGGTGCTGTGCCTCACGCTGACCGGCTGCCTCGGGATGGCCGGGATCGGCAAGAGCGGCGTCGCCGTCACGATCAACAATCTGACCTCGACCGACGCGCGGGTCGGGCTCGTGTGGCCGGCGCTCGTGCGGGCGATGCTCGCCGAGCCCGACGCACGCACGGCCTACCAGCGTCTCGTTGCTGCGCCGCTGTCGTCGGGTCACCACTACATGATCGCCGACGGTCGCGAGTTCTTCGGCGTCGAGACCAGCGGTGAGCTGAAGGTGCTCACGCAGGTCGGGCCGAAGGCCGCGCATGTGCACACGAACCACTGCTTCGATCCCGTGCTGCGCTCGCGCGAGAGCGTCAGTCGCGACACGACGAGCTTCTTCCGCCTCGACATGGCGACGACGCTGTACCTGCAGGAGCGACCACGTGATCTCGCGGGCGTCTGGTCCCTGCTCGGCAATCACGACGGGCATCCGCGCAGCATCTGCTCGCATGTCGATACGGTGCGCGGTGATCCAGGGGCGTCACGCACGTGCGCACGACTGGCGATGGAGCTGTGGTCGGGCCGGGTTCGCGTCGCACCGGGGTGCAGTGCGGACGATCGACCGCTCGAGCTCCACCTCGATGGGTTCGTGCCGCGGGGGGCCCCGTGAGCGGCGGCAGCGACGGGCGCGACGAGTGGGGCGAACGCCTGCCGCGTCGGCTCGGGCCGCTCAGCGCCGGTGCGGTCGTGGTCGGGTCGACGATCGGCAGCGGCATCTTTCGCACGCCCGCGACGATCGCCGAGCGCGTCGAGTCGGTGAGCATGTTCGCGGCGGTGTGGATCGGCGGCGCCGTGATCGCGCTGTGCGGTGCGCTCACCTACGCGGAGCTGTCCGCGATGATGCCGCGCACCGGCGGCATCTACGTGTACCTGCGCGAGGCGTTCGGCAGGCTCACGGCGTTCCTGTTCGGCTGGGCCGAGTTGCTCGTCCTGCGACCGGCGGCATACGGCGCGATTGCGGTCGCGTGCAGCGAGTACGCGTGGCGACTGCTCGCATCCGATGGCACCGCAGAGGTCGCGCTCGGATTCTCGCGCACGCAGGTGACGGCCGCGGTGCTGATCGTCGTCGTCGGCGCGGTGAACATCCGCGGCGTGCGACTCGGCGCCGGGATCCAGAATGTGAGCACCGTGCTGAAGCTCGCGGCATTGCTCGGGCTCGTCGCGCTCGGCCTGCGCTATGCGCTCGGCAGTGCGGTCGTCGACGCCGTGCCGCCTCCACCTGCGCCGGCGAGCCCGATCGCGGCGTTCGGCCTCGCGATGGTATCGGTGATGTGGGCGTACGACGGCTGGTCGGACGTCGGCTTCGTCAGCGGCGAGGTCCGCGATCCGCAGAAGAACCTGCCGCGCGCGTTCTTCTTCGGCACCGCCGTCGTCGCGGTCGTGTACCTCGCCGTCAACGCGGCGTACCTCGCCGTCGTGCCGCTCGGGGCGATGCCCGGCTCCGCGCTCATCGCTGCCGACGTCGCCGCGCGCGCGATGGGTGAGGGCGGCGTCGCGTTCGTGTCGGCCACGGTCGTCGTCAGCACGTTCGGGACGCTCAACGGCTCGATGATGACCGGCCCACGGGTCTTCTATGCGATGGCCGAGGACGGGTTGTTCTTCCGCGGCCTCGCGCAGATCGACCCGCGCTACGGCACGCCGAGCCGCGCGATCGCGATGTCGATCGTGCTCGGCGTCGTGTTCGTCTCGGTGCGCGGCTTCGCCGAGCTCGCTGATCAGTTCATCATCGGCATCTGGCCGTTCTATGCGCTCGGGGTGCTCGCGGTGTTCGTGCTGCGCAAGCGCTATCCCGATCGCCCGCGCCCGTATCGCACGTGGGGCTATCCGTTCGTCCCGGCGATCTTCCTGACAGCGACGCTGTACCTGCTCGGCTCGTATCTCGTGACCGAGCCGCTGCTGTTCGTCATCAGCTTCGGGGTGATCGCGACGGGGGTGCCGGTCTATTTCTTGTGGACGCGGCGCGCGTCCACGTCGCCGTCGTAGTCGCGAAGGATCTGCTCGCGTAGCGCGACCTTCTCCACCTTGCCCATCGCGTTGCACGGGATGATGTCGAGCACGATCCACTGGCGCGGGCACTTGTAGTCGGCGAGGTGCTCGCGGCAGTGGGCGACCAGGCGCTCGACGAGCGTCGGCAGTGGTGTCGCATCCGTCGTCGCTACGGCGGCCGTGACACGCTCGCCCCATCGCGAGTCCGCGACGCCGACCACAGCGACATCGGTGATACTCGGGTGCGCACGCAGGCAGTCTTCGATCTCGCGGGTCGAGATCTTGAAGCCGCCACTTTTCACGATGTCGGTGCTCGTGCGGCCGACGATGCGGACGCGGCCGTCGGTATCGGCGGTTGCGATGTCGCCGGTGCGGAACCACGGCCCGTCGAACGCCGCGGCGGTGGCTGGCGCATTACGCCAATAGCCGCTCATGAGCGAGGTGCCCTGGACCTGCAGCTCGCCGACCTCGTCCGTCGCGACGTTCGCACCACTGTCGCCGACGATCCGCGCGACGACGCCGGGGAGCGGCATGCCGACCGCGCCCGCACGGCGCTCGCCGTGCAGGGGGTTCGACAGCGAGATCAGCGTCTCGGTCATGCCGTAGCGCTCGAGGATCGCGTGGCCCGTCGCCGCCGCGAACGCAGCGTGTGTCGCCGCAGCGAGGGGTGCGCTGCCGGCGGTGAACAATCGCGCACGCGCGAGCACGTGGGCGTCGTCGGGATGCGCCCCGAGGTGCTCGAGTAGCGCGACGTACATCGTCGGCACGCCGAGCATCACGGTGGTGCCGTGCTCGGCGACGTCGACGACCAGCGCGGCCGGATCGAACTTCGCGTGCAGGCGGATCGTCGCGCCCGCGAGCAGCATCGCGTAGACGCCGATGCACAGGCCGTGGACGTGGAACAACGGCAGCATCACCGTGCAAGTGTCGCGTGGCCCGAGGGCCCACGCCTCGCCGATTGCGCCCATGTTCGACACGAGCGCGCGCCACGACAATGCGACGCCCTTGCTGCGTCCGGTCGTGCCGGAGGTGTAGACGAGCATCGCGATCGCCTCGTCGTCGACGGGCGTTGGGTCGGTTGGCTCGGCGTGCGCACCGACGATCTCGTCCGCGCTCGCGCGGGCGCGCGATCCGGGCGCGGCGCCGATTCGCTCCACGAGCGTAGGGTCGATGACGACGAGCACGCTGTCGCTGTCCTCGATCACATGCGCGAGCTCGCCGGGGGTGTGCCGGGGGTTGAGCGGCACCGCGATCGCGCCCGCGGCCTGGACGCCAAACACACCGATCACGGTCGTGGCCGAGGTCGGCCCTAGCCATGCGACACGATCGCCGGCTCGGATGCCTCTGGTGCGCAGCACCGCCGCCGCACCGGCGATCGATCGCGCGAGCGTACCGGCATCGACCACGCCGCGCTCGCAGGTGAGCACCGGCCGATCGCCATACGCCGCGACGTCGAAGCAGCGATCGCGGAGCTCGCCCATCCGGTCACCCGACCGCGATCGCGATTGTCCCGAGCACGACGAGATACACGACGAACCCGAGCACGCGTCCGCGGCCGACGAGCAACAAGAGCCCGCGCAGTGCGACCAGCCCGACCAAGAGCGATGCCGCGAACCCGGCGAGGTATGGCACCGGATCGATCGGCGCTGCGACACCGCTTTCCATCGCGACGCCGAGCGCCTCCTTGCTGACGGCGCCGCCGACGGCGATGACGCTCAGCAGGAACGAGAACCGCGCTGCCATCGCGCGGTCGAGCCCGAGCGCGAGCGCGGATGAGATCGTCGTCCCGCTGCGCGACAGCCCGGGCAGGATCGCGGTGACCTGGGCGAGCCCGATGACGAACGCCTGCCCGAGCGTCGGGAGTGCTCCGGGCGTCTTCGGCGGGTGCACTCGTTCGTGGCGAAATCCAAACCACAGCGCGGCGGCGGTGACGAGCAGCCAGACGCCGATCCAGCGCACCTGCGATTCCATCGCGATCACGAGCGCCTCGACGCCCGGCAGCACGGCGATACCGAGCGGCAGGCTCGCGACGAACATCGCGAGCAGCAAGCGTCGATCCTCGGTGTCGCGCATCGGCCGTAGTACGCTCGCGCCCAGGGCGATCAGGTCGGCGCGATACGTCCAGATCACCGCGAGCAACGTGCCGGCATGCAGTGCGATCGTGAACCGGTGCCCGCCCGCGGTCGCATCGATGCCGAGCAGGATCTGCCCGAGCGCGAGGTGACCGTCGGAGCTGATCGGCAGGAACTCGGTGATGCCCTGGACGATGCCGAGCAGGATTGCGGCGCCGATCGTCAGCGCACCGCCGCCATCGCCCTCGTTCGCTCGCGCGAACGAGGCGGCGCCGAAAACCACGAGTAACGTCGCGACGCCGACGCAGAACCCGGCATACTCGCGCGGGTGACGTGGGTGATCGCCGCGTGCGGTCTCGTGGCGACGCTGCAGGGCGTCGCGTGGATCTCCAACGCGACCGGACTGCGTCGCGCTCTCGGCACGACGCTCGCTGCCGTCGGCATCGCGGTGCTGTGCGCTGGCGTCGTTCACGGGTTGGTACCGGCCTTCCTCGCGGGTTGATCCGACTCAGCTGCGCCCGCGCCCGGCAGCGGCGAGATCCTCGTCGTGATCGAACACGAACTCGCCCGCGACCGCGTCGACGAGTCGCACCGGCCGGTCGACGCGTCCGCGCGCCCACAGATGGTCCTCGACCGCGTCGAGCAGGCCGCGCGTCGTCGTGCGCTCGCGTGCGCTCACGAAGTAGCGCCGCGGCGCATCGACGCCCTCGCTCGGCTGCGCGCGCAACGACGCGAGCTCGGCGGCCGGCAGCGCGTCGATCTTGTTGAACACCAGCAATCGAGGAATGCGCGCCGCGCCGAGGTCACGAAGGATCCCCTCGACCGCCGCGATCTGCTGATCCTGATCCGGGTCGGCAGCGTCGATGACGTGCAGCAGCAGATCGGCGTCCGCGACCTCCTCGAGCGTCGCCGAGAACGCCTGCACGAGGGCAGGGGGAAGGTTACGGATGAAGCCTACGGTGTCGAGCAGCACGATCTCGCGCTCGCGGGGGAATCGCAGGCGGCGCACGGTCGGATCGAGCGTCGCGAACAGCTTGTCCTCGGCGTCGACGCTGCTGTTCGTCAGGTTGTTCAGCAGTGTGCTCTTGCCGGCGTTGGTGTAGCCGACGATCGCCGCGACCGGCACGTGCGTGCGCCGACGTTCGGCACGCTGTTGCTCCCGGCGTCGACGCAGCGTGCCGAGCCGGCGATCGAGATCGCCGATGCGCTCCTTCGCGCGACGTCGGTCGATCTCGAGCTTCGACTCGCCCGGGCCCGTGCCGCCGATGCCACCGGCCAAGCGCGACATCGTCGTGCCCTTGCCGATCATCTTCGGCAAGTTGTAGCGGAGCTGGGCGAGCTCGACCTGCAGCTTGCCGTCCGAGCTCTTCGCATGTTTCGCGAAGATGTCGAGGATCAGCATCGTGCGATCGATGACCTTGAGATCGGTCTCCTTCGAGATCGTGTGGGCCTGCGACGCCGTCAGCTCGGGATCGCAGACCAGCACTTCGACGTCCTGCTCGAGCGCGCGCACCAGGATCTGTCGCAGCTTGCCCTGGCCGAAGAACGTCCGCGGATCGGGATGCGGGCGCCGCTGCTCGACGAGCTCGACGAGGGCGAGCTGCGCGGTGCGACACAGCTCTCGGAGCTCCTGCTTGCGCGCGACCACGTCGTCGCCGCCGTCGTGGACGAGCAGCGCCATCGCTCGCGTGCCCTGGAGCTGGGCCCGCGCGCGCGCCGTGCCAGCGACGAGGCTCGCCTCGAGCTCGCGGAGGAACACGTCGAATGGCACGGGCAGATCCGCCGGTGCGTCGGGGGCCGGATCGTCGCGATCGATCGCCGACATCGGCGCGCGCGGCCACGTGCGGGTGACGAACGTCTCGGTGCCTTCCTTCGTCGACGGTGTCAGGCACGCGAGGTCCGCCTGTAGACCCGAAGGTCCGCGATGGATCGCGGCGAGCATGTCGAGCCGTAGCTTCGTGAGGTCGGCGAGCTCCTCGCGATCGATCGGCTCGGGGACGAGATGCGCGATCACGAGTCGGATGCCGCGCAGACGGCCGTCGACACCGCGAACGCGGGCGAACTCCGGCACCTGCACGCTGTGCGCATCACCGAGGATGACCCGCACCACGCGGCCGCGACGGTCGATGAACAGGCCGATTCGGCGATTCAGCTCGCACGCGAGCTCGACGACGTCGCGCGCGAGTGCGGCGCTGATGATCCGATCGGCCGCAACCGTGCGCTCGGCCAGCCGCTGCAGTGCGCGGACGTGGCTGACCTTGAGGTTCGCGGTATCGCCGTGGATCTCGCGTGCCGTCACTGCGCCGCACGCTCGTCGAGGACGCGCATCGCGACCGCCAGGGCTTGCTCGGCCCGTCGGGCGGCCTCGCGACGTGCGGCGAGATCCGACTCGGCGGCGCGCAGCGTGGCGCGAGTGTGCTCGAGATCCGTCGTCGTCGCCTGCAGCGTCGTCGTCTCGCGATCGAGTGCGGCCTTGGTCTCGTCGCGTTCCGAAGTGAGCTCCGCCGCGAGGCTCGCCGCTTCGGCGCGGACCTCTGCGAGCTGTCGCGTCATGCGATCGCGCTCGGAGCGGGCGGTCTCCTCGGCCTCGGTGATCTGCGCGCGCAGTCGCTCGATGTCGGCGCGGGCCGCTGCGACCGCTTCTTCGCCTTCGGTCCGGACCTTGTCGACCTCGGCGCGGCGCTGGCCGTCGGCAAACTCCATCTCGGCTTGCTGCTCCTCACCGAGCGCACGCAGGGCCGCAGCCTTGTCGGTGTCGGCGAGCTCGCGGGCCTCGGCGAGCGCGGCGGTGCGATCCTCTTCGCCTTCACGGCGCACGCGCTCGACGTCACGTCGCAGCGCAGCGGCATCTTCCTCCGACTTGGTGACGCTGTTCGAGAGATCGGCGTTCCGTGACCGCGTCTGCTCGAGCGAGCCCGTGGCCTCGCCGAGCCGGGCAGTGGTCGCGCCGAGATCACTCTCGAGACCATCGGCGCGCGCGCGCTGCTCGGCATGCTCCTGCTTCGCAATCGCGAGATCGCTGCGTACGCTCGCGAGCTCGGCCTGCGCCTTGCTCTCCGCGGTCGCTGCGGCTGCCTTCGCCGCGGCGAGATCGTCCTCGCTGTCCTTGATCTTCTTCTGGATGGCCTCGAGGCGGGTCTTGAGGCTCTCCTCACGCTTGAGGATCGTGTTCTTGTCGCGCACCGCAGCGTCGGCGCGCTCCTTCGCGGTGATGATCTGCTCTTCGGCAGCGACGAGCTTCTCCTCGATGTCGCCGATCTGCGCCATCAGCTCGCGGTTCTTGTGCTTCAGATCGAGCGCGGCGCGATCACGGCTCTCGAGCTCTTCTTTGAGCGCGAGGATCTCGCGGTTTTTCGCGTTGACCTGGGCCTTGAGCGCGATGGCCTCGCGCTGTGCTCGAAACTCGCCCGGAGCATTGCCACTACTGCCGCCCTCCTCCTCGATCGGTGCGTCGGCGGCAGGCTCTGGATCACGGGCCTTCGTCGCGACGGCGATCGGTGCGGAGGGCTCCTCGGGCATCGGCTCGGGCGCAACCTCGGGTTCGGGCTCTGGTTCTGGTTCGGGCTCTGGTTCGGGCTCTGGTTCGGGTTCGGGCTCTGGTTCGGGCTCTGGTTCGGGCTCGGGCTCCGGAGCTGTGGTCTCGGCACGCGGCTCGTCGGGATCGAGTGTCAACGCATCGAACGCCGCATCCGTCTCGGCACCGAGACCCGTGTCGGGCGCGCGCACGGGCTGATGCGGACCGGTCTCCTGCGACATCGCATCGAACTCCGCGTCGAACTCGCGCATCTCGAGGCCGGTGGCCGGTGCTGCCGCCTTGACGCTGCCTTCCTCGTCGACGTCGTCGATGTCGACATCCAGCGCGCTGCTCTCGTCGCCAACGACCGCACCCGCATCATCCGGGATGTCGATCAGTCCGCGCACGATCGAGAACAGCTGACCGTCGGCGAACGGCAGCTTGATGTACTCGTCCGCGTGCGTCTTGAGGTTGCGATGCTGGTTGAAGACGTCGTCGGAGACGCCCGACGCGTACATCACCAGCGGCACGTACTTCGTCTCGTCGCTGCGGCGGAGCTTGTTGCACACCGAGAAGCCCGAGACGTTCGGCAGCTCGACGCGCAAGAAGATGATGTCCGGGGTCGCCGTCCGGGCGAGGTTCATCGCCTCGGTCGCGTCTTGCGTCGAGGTGAACTCGAAGCCGTGCGGCCGTAGCGAGGCCTGGATCGACCGCGCGGCGTCCGGGTCTGCGTCGATGATGAGGGCAGAGAACACCGCGGGAGAGTATCGCTTCGCCCCGAGTGAGACCAGGCCCGCGCTCTCGTGCGCGCACAATGGGAAGTGGCGTCGGCCTCGGCCGCTACGGCGTCGACGCTGCAGGGTGGGTCACCCCGTGGTCGAGCTCTTGATCGATGAGCTCGAGCAGCATCGAGAAATCCCGATCGCGTCGACCACCCTCGAGCACGAACCTGTGGGACACGCCTGCCAATTCGAAGTGCACCGCGGGCTCGCCCCCGGAGGTTTGGTCGACGAGGAACCGCCGACCGCGGAACTCCACCGGCGTTCCGACCGGGGTGAGACCGGCCGGTGCCTGCTGGTCGATCACGTGCTGCCCTGTCGGCAGGCCGTCACGCACGATCTGATAGCGGAGCCGTGCGCCGGTTGCTGCGGGCGCCAGTGCACCGGGGACCTCGGCGCGCACCAGCTGCAGCTCGCCGAGACCCTGGGCCGTCATGGGCGGGAGGCTCGCGCCCGGACGACCGGACGGCGCCGCAGTGCCGCGCTCTGCCTGCTTCGCTGCACCATCGCCCGCGCTCGCGAGCGCGGAACCGAGACCGCCGGGCATCGTCTGCGCAGGCGTGAGCCCCTCGCGTACGACGAGGAACAGCCCGACCGCGACCGCGCCGGCGGGAACCATGATCAGCGCGCCACGACCCGCGTCGGCGACTGCCGACAGCATGCGCGACCACATGCCCGGTCGTTTCACTGCGGGCGCGGAGACGACCGGCGCCGCCTCGCGATCGACCGCATCGAGGTCGATGAGGATGCGGCTGCGCAGCGACACGGGCGCGACCTCGCGCTCGACTGCACGCAACGTCGCGCGCACCCATTGCTGTTCCGAGACGGCGGCGCGACATGGGCGGCAGCACTCGAGGTGCGCCGCGACTCGCTCTTGCTCTGCCTCGGCGAGTTCCCCGTCGACGTGGGGTTGAAGCAGCGCTGCCGTGTCGGAGCACTCGGAGCGGATGTCTTCGAGACTCATGCCCGGCCTCGCATACGATAGTCCTGCAGATGGACGGTGTTGCCCGCGGATTGCTCGCGAGGCTCGCCCTTGTCAATCGGTTCGGTCAGCCCGAGCTCGACCGCGTGATCATGCAGCAGCTTGTGCAGCAGCTTGCGGCCGCGGAAGATCCGGCTCATCACCGTGCCGATCGGGCAGTCCATGATCTCGGCGATTTCCTTGTACGCGAGTCCCTCGAGATCGGCCAGGATCACCGCCATGCGGTAGTCCTCGGGCACCGACTCGAGCGCGGTCATGATCCGCTCGCGCGTGATGCGAGCCGACAGCGCGACCTCGGGTGACGGCATGCTGCTCGTCGGATGACCGACGGCCGCTTCGACACCGAGTGCCGGGAGCTGCGCCTCGAGATCTGCGTTGGCGTGGCGCGTGCGGTTGGCGCGGTGATAGCGGTTGATGAACGTGTTGCGCAGGATCGTGAACAGCCACGCGCGGATCGACGTGCCGCTCTTGAACGTGTGCCAGAAGCGGTAGGCGCGGACGAACGCGTCTTGCACGAGATCCTCGGCCTCGGCCGAGTTTCGCGTGAGGCGCAGGGCCGCCCCGTAGAGCGCATCGATCTGCGGGAGTGCGGTGGCCTCGAAATCGTGTCGGGCAGTGACTTCCATCGTTCGACTCGCGCGGACCCGCGTACTGTGGCCGTTATTCCCGATCCGGGCCGGCGGGGCCGTCGTATCGAGGGCAAGTCATCGACATTCGTGGGGATTTCTCGGTTTCGTCCCCCACGCTATGCTGCGGCTGTGGTCCCGGCCCCGCCCGAGTACAGCAGTCCCCTGGCGACGCGGTACGCGACCGCGGCGATGGTCGCGAACTTCGCCGACCGCCGACGATACCTATTGTGGCGCGACCTGTGGATTGCGCTCGCGACGGCGCAGCGCGAGCTCGGGCTGTCGATCGACTCGGCGCAGATCGATGCGATGCGAGCTCACCGCGACGAGCTCGACCTCGCCCGCGTCGCGGCGCACGAGGCGAAGACCCGTCACGACGTGATGGCGCACGTGCACCACTTCGGCGAGCTCGTCGGGCCCGGGGCGGAGAAGATCATCCACCTCGGCGCAACGAGCTGCTTCGTCACGGACAACGCCGAGCTCGTGATGATGCGCGACGGGCTCGAGCTATTGATGGATCGCCTGTACGCCGCGCTCGATGCGTTGCGCGCGTTCGCGATGACGCATCGCGCCCAGCCGACGCTCGCGTTCACGCACTTTCAGCCGGCGCAGCTCACGACCGTCGGCAAGCGCGCGGTGCTGTGGGCGCAGGATCTCGCATACGACCTCGAGAACCTTGCCGCGCTGCGCGATCGATTGCCGTTGCGCGGAGCGAAGGGCACGACCGGCACGCAGGCGTCGTTCCTCGCGCTGTTCGACGGCGATCACGCGAAGGTCCGCGAGCTCGATCGCAAGGTCGCCGAGGCGATGGGCTTCGCCCACACGGTGCCGGTCACCGGGCAGACGTATCCGCGCAAGATCGACACGTGGATCGTCTCGACGCTCGCCGATCTCTGCGCGTCGGCGGCGAAGCTCGCGAGCGATCTGCGACTGCTCGCGCACGAGCGCGAGATCGACGAGCCGTTCGGTACGGATCAGGTCGGCTCGAGCGCGATGGCCTACAAGCGCAACCCGATGCGCTCGGAGCGGATCTGCAGCCTCGCGCGGTTCGTCGCGTCGCTCGCATCGAGCCCGCTGCAGACCCACGCCAACCAGTGGTTCGAGCGCACGCTCGACGACAGCGCGAATCGGCGGCTCGTGCTCACCGAGTCGTTCCTCGCGACCGATGCCGTGTTGAACCTCGTCGTCGACGTGGTCGGTGGCATGGTCGTGCACCCGGCGGTCATCGCCGCGAACATGGCCGACGAGCTCGCGTTCATGGCGACCGAGAACGTGATCATGGCCGGCGTGAAGGCGGGGAACAGCCGGCAGGCGCTGCACGAGCGCGTGCGCACGCACAGCCACGCTGCGGTGGCGCGGATGAAGTCTGAGGGAGTCGCGAACGATCTGCTCGTGCGCATGCGTGCCGATCCGCTGCTCGCCCGGTTCGTGCCGGCCGACCCGATCGACGCGATGCGCTACGTCGGTCGCGCGCCCGAGCAGGTCGACGAGTTCCTTGCTGAGGTACTCGGGCCGCTGCTCGACGCCCACGCGCATCGTCGCGGGCGGTTCGTCGCGTCGGTCGGCGTCTGAGGTCGCACGCGGCCCATTACCGGACTACATGCGCCGGGCAGCGCGGTCGATGCCCACCACGTGCTGGGTTTCGCGAGCTCCCCTTCGTTCGTCCTGCTCACGCTGTGTGCCCTCACGCCGCTTGCGTGCTTTCCGGCGCCGAAGGGTGAGGGCGACATCGCGATCGGCACCTCCGGCATCGACGACTTCGGCAGCGACGACGCGCCGTACACGACTGCGTCCGCGACGCCCGACGCGACGTCGACGCCCGAGTCGACCGCCGACGCGTCCACCGACGCGATGGAGACCACCGGCGGAGATGATGCACCGGGCGAGTCCTCGTCGGCCGTCGACGTGACGACCGACGGTGGCGGGAGCTCGGACGATGGTGTGCCCGGCGAGCTGCCGCCCGGCTATCCCATCGAGCAAGCATTCGGCGACGACGTCCGCGAGACCGATCTGATCGGTACATGGGTCATGCCGTGGGTACCGGTCGCGGTGCCGCATGTCGTGCTCGTCGTCGCCGACGACGGTGGCTTCACGTGGACCGAGCGCGGTGCGGATTGCAGCGTGACCGGGAGCGCCGACGGCAACCTATGGGTCGAGGGCTCGCAGCTCGGGATGAGCGTCGCGAGCTGGGACAAGACCGCGCCGTGGGAGACGCTCGACGCGACCGGCACCGAGTTCGATGCGCCGTTCGCCATGCGCATCGGCTACACGCCCATGGGTGGATTCCTCGGGCTCGCGGCGCCCGAGGGCATGGTCGACATGGCGCCGTGGGAAGGTCGCAGCTACTCGCGGCTGGACGTGAGCAGCGGCGTGAACGGCAACTGGGCGGCCGAGAGCGAGCTGTGGGCGACGCCGCCGGGTGACGATGCACCGGTGCTCGTCGTGCGCGAGCGGTTCGACGCGCATGTGCCGGACACGTCGACGGCGACGCTCGTCGACACCCGCACGTGGTGGTACCCCGAAGGGCCGAACGCGGATGAGCCGGCGCAAGACATTGGTCCGTGGAGCGACGACACGCCCGGGAACGTGGCCGGTGCGGCGACGATCGTCGGCGTAGCGCACGCGTACGACGGCGTCGGCCTCATCACGTTCTCGGGCGATCGCACGTTCAAGCTCGGCGTCGCAGCGCCCTGCGGCTGAGCCCTACTCGAAGATCATGCTGCGGCCCCAGCGGGCCTGGACGCCGAACAGCGCGCTCATCCGCTCCGGTACGAGCATCTGCTCGGTCGGGCCGACCGCGGTCGTCTCGCCGATGCAGATCACGCGATCGGCCCAGCGCCGGGCGAGCTCGAGCTCGTGCGTCGCGAACACGATCGCGGTGCCTGCGGTCGCGAGCGCGTCGCAGCACTGCATCACGCGCATCGCGTGACCAACGTCGAGCGCGCTCGTCGGCTCGTCGAGCAGCAGGATGCGAGCGTCGCTCGCGAGCATTCGCGCGATCATCACGCGTTGGCGCTCGCCGCCGCTGAGCGTCGACCACTTGCGCGTCGCGAGGTCTTCGACGGCGACACGTGCGAGTGCGTCACGCGTGGCGGCGCGATCGGCATCGCTGGGCCGTGCGAGCGCGCCGAGATGCGGCGTGCGGCCGAGCGCGACGATGTCCTCGGCGATGACGTCGGACCACGGCTCGGCGCGCTGCGGCAGCCATGCGATCCGGCGCGCGCGAAGGCGCGGATCCCAGTCGATCATCGGGCGGTCGTCGAGCGTGATCGTCCCCTTCGTCGGCGCGACGAGGCCGGCGAGCGCCCGCAGCAACGTCGTCTTGCCGGCGCCACTGGGACCGATGACGGCCACCCTCGCACCCGCGTCGATATCGACCGCGAGGCCTTGGACGAGCCAGCGCGTGCCGTGGCCGCGGGGCACTCCGAGTGCGCAGTCGGTCACGCGGATCACTGCGACCTCGGTCGGGCCTGCGCGAGCAGGATCCACAGGAACGCCGGCGCGCCGAGCAGGCTCGTGATCACGCCGGGTGGAAGCGCCTCGGTCGCAACGCGAGTCCACGTGTCGACGGCGAGCAGGATCACGGCACCGCCGAGCGCCGAGATCGGGATGAGCGATCGATGGGCGCCGCCGAGGCGCCAGCGCACGACGTGCGGCACGACCAGACCCAGGAAGCCGAGCACACCAGCGACGGCCGTCGCGCCACCGACGAGCAGCGCGACCGAGGTCACCGCACGCCGCCCGACCCGCCGTGGCGACGCACCGAGCGACGCCGCAACATCGTCACCGAGCGCGAGCGCGTCGAGGTCGCGGGCCTGCGACATCGCAAGCACGAGGCCGAGCCCGATCGGAATCGCCGCGCCGATGAAGTGCCCCCAGCTGCGCCCCTCGAAGCTGCCCATCAGCCACCGCATGACGCGGATGCCGAGGTCGTAGCGATCGCCGGCGAGCGCGAGCACGCACGTCGTCGCGGCGCCGCACGTCGCACCGAGTGCGACGCCGGCGAGCAGCAGTGTCGTCGTGTCCGACGTGCGCGACGCGAGCGCGAGCAGGATCGCGAGCGCGAGCGCGGCACCGGTCGCCGCGAGCACCGGCGTCACCCAGATGCCGGCGCGGTCGAGGCCCATGAGCAGCCCGAGCACCGCGACGAAGGCGGCGCCGAGCGAGATGCCGAGCACGCTTGGATCCGCGAGCGGATTGCGGAAAAGCCCTTGGGTCACCGCGCCGCCGCCGGCGAGCGCGGCACCGACGAGCAGCACGACGAGCACGCGTGGGACCCGGAGCCACCACACCAACGCGTCGCCGAGGTCGCTCGGGTCGTCGCGGCCGACCAGGCCGCGACCGATCGCTCCGAGGATCTTCGAGACGTCGAGGTCGCCGGGTCCGACACCGATCGCGACGATGCCCAGGAGCGCGGCGACGATCGTGAGCACGACGCCGAGCCGCCGCGCGGGGCTCACGGCGAGTGCTCCGGCCGACGTGCGCCGAGCTGGCGCACGACCTCGAGCATCCCGGCCCCGACGCTGTATAGATGATGCGCCTGGATCGCGACGATGCCGCCTTGCTTCGCGGCCCGCGTCGCGGCGATACCCGGCCGCGCTGCGATCTCGCGCTCACGCGCCGTGCAGTCGTCCTCGCAGCTCACCACGATGTACTCGGGATCCCACGCGACGAGGGTCTCGACGCCGATCGTCGTGTGGCCCACGATCCCGTTGCTGGCCGCGACGTCGACGAAGCCGGCGGCCGCTGCCGCGTCGGCGAACGAGGTGCCCGCGCCCGCGACCGCACCTTCTTGCCAGCTCACGACGCCGGGGTGCGGCTCGCCCGCGAAGCGCTCGCGCAGGCGTGCGAGCTCGGCGTCGAATTCGGCGACGCTGCGGGTGCCGGCGGCCTCGACGTCGAGCGCATCGGCGATCTCGCCGACGTGGCGGCGGTAGTCGTCGAATCCATTCCAGCCGGCGAGCTCGAGCGTGCGGATGCCGATCTGCTGGAGCGCAGCGCGAGTCTCGGCGGCCGTGAACTCCGCCGTGATCACCAGATCCGGGGTGAGGGCAGCGATCGCCTCGGCACCGACGGGCCGCGCGAGCGAGCTCGCCCACAGCCCGACCGCGTCGCTGTAGCGCGCATCGTCGGCCATCGGCGACACGCCGACGACGCGCGGATGGACCTCGGGTCCGAGATGCCACAGCTCTTCGTCGGCGAACACGACCTGCGAAACGATGCGCGCCGTACCGGTGCGGGGCATCGCATCGCGGCCGCACGCGATCGTGAAGAGCAGTGTACCGAGCACGACGCGGATCATGGATCGTGCACCCTGGCGACGCCGTCGAGGTCGAAGCCACTGCCCGCACCGCCGCACCACATGTCGTTGCCGTAGTGCGCGCGCGTGCGATCGACGATGCGGACCCAGACGACCCGATCGAGCGCCAGCGCGTCGAGATCGAAGGCATCACCACCGGCGACCATAGGATCTCGCGCAAGGGCGGCATCGACGGCCGTGCTCGGCGACACGCCTGCGCAGCCGTCGGCATCGTGTGCCTGGGCATCGCACTCGAACGCGTACCAGTCGATGCCGTCCTCGCTGACGAGCACGCGGCCCGGCTCGGCGAACGTGCCGTCGGTCGTCGCGAACGCGTTCTCGAATACGATGAGGTCGTCGCCGGGACCATTGCGCACGCCGCCGGCGAACCCGAGCGTGATGCGGCCGTCGCACCCGAGCGACGCGACGTCCATGCCGCCGCCCGAGGCCGGTGGCATCGGTGGCCCGAGCACGATGCCCGGCATCTCGTCGTGACCGAAGCTCGCCGGCGCGCGTGGATCGAACGAGCCGACACACGTCGCGAAGCCGTCGTCCTCGCCGTCGTCGCACATGCCGGACACTGGCGCCTCACCCGGCACGGGGTCGGGGCGCTCGCGAGGATCACTGCAGCCGAGCACGACGGCGAGCACCGCAACGCATCCATTTCTCATGGCATCGCCACCAAGCTGAAGGGAGGCAGGCCGACCGACAGCGGGCCGGCGATCTGGGTCGGTGGATCCCCGCGGAGATCGAACACGAAGAGTCCGGGCGCCGTGCGGCGCGTGCTGCCGTACCATAGCTGCTCGCCGATGCGCTCGAGCGTGCGCTCGACCGAGTCGTGGCCCTGCGCGAACGAGCGCGGGACCTGCGGCGCCGCGTCGTCGAGGCCGACCTCGTAGAGCTGCACCTGGCCGAAGTCGGCGTCGTACGCCGCGACGTACGCGAGCGTGCCGGTCTCGTTCATCGCGAACGCCTGCGGCTGCGGCAGATCGGCGATGCCCGCCGCCGCGAAACGTGCGGGCGGCACCGCCCACGACACCATGCCCGCGGCGAGATCGAAGCGTTCTAGTCCGGTCGACAGCGCCAGCACGGTATGGCCCGACGCGTCGCCCGGATCACGACGGAGCTGGCGGAGCCACGCGCCCTCGCTGCGCAGGCCCTGCACGCCGTCCTTGCTCGCATCGAGATCGATCGGCTGCGCCGCGATCATGTCGATCGCGACGAGCTCATCCGGTCCGATGCGCGCGTAGTCGGGATCGAGGCGCTGTACGACCGCCCACATGATCGAGCCGCACGCGATCGACGTGCCCAGATCCGGATTGCCGTCGTCGTCCGGCACACCACGCATGTCGATCGCCCCGACCGTCGACGACGATGCACGATCGACTATCGCGATCTCCGGCACGTCCAGCTGCGTCACGTAGCCGCGCCCGTCCGGCGCGAACACGATCGATTGCGGGTTCGGTGCGTCGGTGCACGACGCGGTGATCGGGATGTCGGCGACCTTCGTCCATGCGTTCGCGGGATCGAGGAGCTCCACCCGGTCGAACCGATAGCGGTGCACGAGCACCGCGAGCCCGTCGGTGTGCGTCGGAATCGCGTCGGTGGTGCCGAGCGCGACGTCCTTGGCAACGGTCATCGTCCCGACGTCGACGACGCTGACCGCACCGGTCGAGAAATCGGTGGTTGTCACGAGCAATCGCGTCGGTGCATCGACATCGTTGCCACACGGGCCGTCGAGCACGACCGGGCCGGGCAGGACGGTGGCCGACGGCTCGCCGCCACACGGGTCGTCGCCGGGGGTCGGCGCGCAACCGACCGCGAACAAGATCATCATGCGCTTCACGCCGCCTCCTTGCGCCGCGCGCGAGTCGGATCGAAGTCGACGCGGAAGCTCGCCCACACGCTGCGCCCCGGGAGCGGATAGCCGATGAAGTCGCTGACGGCGACGGGTGACGGTCGCGAGCCTGCGACGGGGATCTCGACGGTCGTGCTGCGGAGGTCGAGCAGGTTGCGGACCTCGACGGCGACGAGGAAGCGCCGCGCGATGCGAAGCTGTGCACCGATTCCCTGGAACGCGCGCGGTGGCAGCACGTAGCGCCCGCTCGGATCGAGGAACGTGCGCGCCACGAACTCGACTTGGTGGAACATGCGCGGCTCGACCGCGACACCGCGCGGCGTGAACTCCCAGCCGAACGACATGCGCGTGAACAGATCATGACGCGGTCGTCCCGGCAGCGCGTTGCCGTCGCGCCCAGGATCACCGCTGCGATCGGTCGCGTCGAGCAGCGTGTAGTGCACCTGCAGCTCGAGGCGATCGGCACGCGAGCGCGCGACCCACGAGGTCTCGAGCCCACGGACGCGCGCACCCCCGACGTTCTCGGGGCGCGCGATCGATCCAGCCGGAATCCACTGGATGAGCTCGCGACTCTTCACCCAGAAACCCGCGACGTGCCCGACGATCGATCCGAAGCGCGTGCCGTGCTCGATCGTCACGCCACCATCGGCGACGAGACCCCGCTCCGGCACCAGACCCTCGTTGCCGACGAAGTAGCCGCGGTCGCCGAACAGCTCGATCAACGTCGGCGCGCGGAAGTAGCGCCCGAAGCTGCCGCGCAGCACGAGCGGTCCCCACACACGCGCGCGCGCACCCAGGCGCGGCGATGCGGACCACGCGAGATCGTCGCGACCCTGATCGTCCTGCTCGCCTTTGCCCCGCGCGACCGCGAAGCCGCTGGCGATCCCGTCGATGCGCACCGCGGGCACGATGTGCACGCGATCGTTCCACGCGAACTGCTCGAGCTCGACGCCTGCACCGACCGCGGCGCGCTGCCGCGTCGCATCGCCGTCGGGCACACCACCTGCCCGCTCGACGCGCTGATCGATGCCGATCCACTCCACACGCGTGTCGGCCATGAGCCCGAGGTACGCGTCGGGCCACAGTGGCGTGCGCCAGCGCGGCGACAGATACACGTCGACCGACGTCGTGCGTTGATCGTCGACGCCGAGACCGACCTCGCCGGCCGGATCCGCGAAGCGTCGACCCTCGGCGCCGAGGCCGAGGAGCCACTCGAGGCGCGCTCCGTCGTCGAGCTCGCGTCGCGTCCGCACGATCGTGCGCGATGACAGTTGGTCAGTGTGTGCCCCGACGGCCTGTGCGCTGCCGGGACCGGGCACGCCGGCGCGTCGCACCATCGCGAGCTCGTGCACGCGCACGCGCCACCTGCCGCGTCGGGCATCGAGCCGGAGCTGCGCGACGATCCGATCGTATGCATTGCCGCTGCGCCGCGCCCACCGATCGTCGCCGCTCACCGCCGTGCCGCGATCGTCGTAGAACCGGTAGTTGCCGATCGTCCCGCCGTACGTCGCGCCGACGCCGATGCGCACGCGCCGAGCCTCGACGCCGACGCGCGCACCGACGCGTCGCGTCCACCACGAGCCGAGTCCACCGTCGATGCTCGCGCCCTCGGGGCTCGCGCCGACCAGATCGATCGCGCCGCCGAGCGCCGAAGATCCGTACGCGATCGGCACGTAGCCGCGATGGATCTCGACGCGCGAGATGCCGTCCATTGCGACCTCGCCCGTGTCGACGAGCCCCGCCATGCTGCTGCCCAGCGGCACGCCGTCGAGGAACATGCCGACCTGCTGCGGCGCGCTGCCGCGGATCGATACGGCGCCGAACTGTCCGAGCCCGCCGAGCGATCGCACGTGCACCGCCGGTGCCTCGGCGAGCGCGTCGACGAGGCCGTCACGCGCCGCGCCGCGATCGCTGCGATCGGTCTCGACGACCGTGACGAACCCTGGTGATCGGTTGGCCGCATCGCTGCCCCCTCGCGGTCGCACGACGGTGCGGTACGGCGCGCGCGGGGTTGCCTCCGCCTTCGGCGGATCGGATGGGCTCGGCGCCGCGAGACCAAGGGTCGTCGCGAGCGCCACGTGTGACGTGGGCACGAACAAGGGCGAGAAGACTCCCGTCTCACCGAGTCGAACAGGACCTGTGCTCGGTTGAAGCAGCAGGTGATCGCGGCAGGTTTCCTGACTCGAGCGGGTCGTCCTCGGGCAGCGCCTTCCCAGTTCGACCGTGCGTGCGTCGTTCCAGTGGCCTTTTGCTGCCGTCGTCTCCGTTCACAGTGGCGGGAGCCGTGTCGGATTTTCGCCGACTTCCCTCGTGCTCTCGTGCGACACGGATCTCGTGTCGCGTACGCGAGCGCGTCCGCAATGCTGAAGGCGTTTTTTCAGGAAGCGCGCTCGCAGTCGTGGCCGCCGATCGACGGCGCAACGATTGCGAACGAGCGTCATTAGAAGCCGCGCGCCGCCACCGGTGTCAAGCGCGTCGGTGTGGCCGCCCGACTTGGCGCGCGTCCGCAGGGGCGCGGCATTCGTGCGTTCGCCCGTACCGAAGGTGTTTCCGAAGGTGTTTCCGAAGTTGTTCCCGAAGGTGTTTCGGACACGCGCGCGATCGGATAACCTACGACAAGACGGAGATCACGCCATGCTCGACTTCCCCATCGGAGAGCTCATCACGCCCGAGGAGCAGGTCGCGGTCGCCCGCGCAGTCGCCATCATGGCGTCGCGCGACGATCAGGTCTCGGACAGCGAGCGCCACTTCGTCGAAGAGCTGATGGGCCAGATGATGCTCCTGCCCGAGGAGCGCGATCTGGTCCGCAAGGAGTTCTCCTCGCCATCGGACCTGCTTCGCGTTGCGAAGGCCGTGCGCCATCGCGAGGCTCGCATCTTCCTTTACTACCAAGCGTCGTGCGCCGCGATGGCGGACAACAAGATCGTCGAGGGCGAGCTCGATGCGCTCTTGCAGCTCGCCGAGGCCTTCGAGTTCGAGGCCGAGGTCGCGCGCCGCTTCATCCGCTGGGTGCAGGACAGCCTCGAGCTGCGCGAGCGCGGTCAGCAGATTCTCGTCGAGATGTGAGGTTTGTCTTCACGGCCCTGGGGGCCTGAGATGTCTTCACGGCCCTGGGGGCCTGAGATGTCTTCACGGCCCTGGGGGCCTGAGATGTCTTCACGGCCCTGGGGGCCTGAGATGTCTTCACGGCCCTGCGGGCCTGAATTCGGCCGAATCTCGTTGCTTGCACGCGGTCGGGTGGGTGGACATACTCCGCCCCGCATGGCTCGCGTAACCGTCGAAGACTGCCTCGCTCGCATTCCGAATCGCTTCGCGCTCACGATTCTCGCGTCGCGCCGCGCTCGTGCTCTCGGCGAGGGTCGGGGCCGCGCGATGGTCGAGTGCGACAACAAGGAAGGCGTCACGGCACTGCGCGAGGTCAGCGATGGACGCGTGCGCTTCCGTGAAGACGTCGCGGCCGCGATGCGTGACTTCATCGAGGAGCAGCGCCGCCAGCTCCGCGTGACTGCGGGCGAGCACACGTTCCTCGAGGCCGCGTCGCTACGCGCGCTCGAGGACGAGGAGTCGGACGACGAGGTCGAGGACACCGACGTCGACGAGCTGCAGACGGATCCCGAGGCGCTCAACAAGCAGGCGGCCGGCGCCGACGAGGATGCACCCGAGGTCGCGCCGGTCGACGACGCAGATGCCGAAGACACTGGTTTCGCCGACGACGACATTCCGGAAGAGGCCGCCGACATCGAGGCGCCGGGCCTCGGCGACGACGAAGCGTCGCCCGAGGACGAGGACGAGGCCGGAGCTGCGCCCGACGACGAGGAGTGATCGTGCGGCGCAGGGCCGCGATCTTCTTCTTGTTCCTGTGCGCGGGGAGCATCGCATGCGGTGATCGATCGCCGCCGGCGCTGTGGCCCGAGCCCCTGCCGCCGGCGTTGGCGGAGCCGATCGGCGTCGCCGATCCATCGACGGCCGCACCGAGCGCGTCGGGAACGGTCGGCGATCCGAAGGTGGAGCCGGCCCCGGCGAAGCCAGAACCGAAGCCAGAACCGGAACCCGCCGACGCGAAGCAAGACCAATGAAGTCGTTGCGCAAGGTGTTGGTCGCGAATCGCGGCGAGATCGCCCGCCGTGTGTTCCGCACCTGTCGCGAGCGGGGCATCGCGACGGTTGCGGTGTACAGCGACGCCGACCGCGAGGCGCTGCACGTGCTCGAGGCGGACGAAGCGGTGCACATCGGTCCCGCGCTCGCGGCCGAGAGCTACCTCCGGGTCGACGCGATCATCGATGCGGCGAAGCAGACCGGCGCCGATGCGATCCATCCGGGCTACGGCTTTTTGTCCGAGCGCGCGGCGCTGCCCGACGCCTGCGACAAGGCCGGCATCGCCTTCGTCGGCCCGCCCGCGAACGCGATGTACGTGATGGGCGACAAGGTCCGCGCGCGAAAGGCAATGATGGCGGCGGGCGTGCCGGTCGTGCCCGGCGTCGACGACGTACGCGACGCCGCTGCTGCAGTCGCGCTCGCGACCGAGATCGGCTTCCCGGTCATGCTCAAGGCGAGCGCCGGGGGTGGTGGCAAGGGCATGCGGGTCGTCGCGGATGCGGACGGCGTCGCGTCGGCGTTCGCGTCGGCGCAGCGCGAGGCGAAAGCCGCGTTCGGCGACGACCGCCTGTTCATCGAGCGCGCCATCATGACCGCGCGCCACGTCGAGATCCAGCTCATGGCCGACGCACACGGCAACTGCGTGTGGCTCGGCGAGCGCGACTGCTCGGTGCAGCGACGCCACCAGAAGGTGTTCGAGGAATCACCGAGCCCGAGCCGGTGGATGGACGACGAGCTGCGCCGCAAGATGGGCGAGGTCGCAGTGCGCGCGGCGCAAGCGGTCGCCTATCGCTCCGCGGGCACCGTCGAGTTCCTCTTCGAGGAGACCGATCGCGGCGCGCACTTTTACTTCCTCGAGATGAACACGCGACTGCAGGTCGAGCACCCGGTCACGGAGCTCGTATGTGGCCGCGACCTCGTGTGGGATCAGCTGCGCGTCGCGGCGGGCGAGCCGCTCGGCTACGGCCAAGACGATCTCGTGCGTCGCGGTCACGCGCTCGAGTGTCGGATCTACGCCGAGGATCCCGTGACGTTCCTGCCGCGGCCCGGGCGCATCACTGCGCTGCGGTGGCCCGAGGGCGCGCACGTGCGCGTCGACGCTGCGGTGACTGCGGGCAGCGAGGTGTCGAGCCACTACGACCCGCTGATCGCGAAGCTCGCGACGTGGGGACGCGATCGCGACGAGGCGATCGCACGCATGCGCCGCGCGCTCGCCCAGACGGTGATCCTCGGCGTCGAGACGAACCTCCCGCTACACCTGCGGATCCTGGCCGATCCCGATTTCCAGGCCGGGACTTCGGTCACGACCCGCTACATCGGCGACCATCCGCACGTGATCGAGCCCACGCCACCCGCGACCGGAGAGCTCGCTGCCGCGATTGCGGCTGCGGCGGCGGCTCGAGTCGCCCAGAGCGTCGTGCGGCAGGGCACCGCATCGCAGCAGACGTTGCCGTCATCGCAGGCGTGGCCAGCGTCGGCGCGCTGGCGACGATAGTGATAACGTGCACACCCGGGAGCCAGGCGCGCCGCCATCGCGAGCGTCCTGCAACGACCGAGGGCCTGCGGGCCGCGGCAAAGGACGACTGCCATGCGACCGGGCCGAACCAAACGAACGAAGTTCATCTTTGTCACTGGCGGCGTCGCATCGTCGTTGGGCAAGGGACTCACCGCTGCGTCGATGGGGGCGTTGCTCGAGGCCCGCGGCCTCACGGTCGGGATGCAGAAGCTCGATCCGTATCTCAACGTCGATCCGGGCACGATGAACCCGACGCAGCACGGCGAGGTGTTCGTCACCGACGACGGCGCGGAAACCGATCTCGATCTCGGTCACTACGAGCGCTTCGTGTCGCATCGCATGACGCGGCACAGCAACTACACGTCGGGCCAGATCTACGAGTCGGTCATCCGCAAGGAACGGCGCGGCGAGTACCTCGGGCAGACCGTCCAGGTCATCCCGCACGTCACCAACGAGATCAAAGAGGCCATCATCGCGGCGACCGACGGTGTCGATGTACTGATCGTCGAGATCGGCGGCACGGTCGGCGACATCGAGAGCCTGCCGTTCCTCGAGGCGATTCGCCAGCTCCGGCTCGAGGTCGGGCGCGAGAACTCCGTGTTCGTCCACCTGACGCTCTTGCCGTACATCGCGACCGCCGGCGAGCTGAAGACCAAGCCGACGCAGCACTCTGTCATGAAGATGCGCGAGATCGGCATCCAGCCCGACCTGCTCGTCTGCCGCAGCGACCAGCGCATCGATCGCTCGACCCGGGACAAGATCGGCCTGTTCACGAACGTGCAGCTCGACTGCGTCATCGGCCTCGAGGACAAGGCGACGATCTACGAGGTACCGCTCGCGCTGCACGAGGCCGGCCTCGACGACAAGCTGTGCGAGCATCTCAACATCTGGAGCCGTGATCCGCAGCTCGAGCAGTGGCAGCGCATCGTCGAGACGATCAAGGCGCCGAAGCAGCGCGTGAAGGTCGCAATGGTCGGCAAGTACGACCTCGCCGAGTCGTACAAGAGCCTGTCGGAGGCGCTCGTGCACGGCGGCCTGCCGAGCGCGGCGGCCGTCGAGATCACGTACGTCGATGCCGAAGAGATTGTCGTGCGCGGCGCGGCGAAGCTGCTGCGTGGGTTCGCCGGCGTGATCGTGCCGGGCGGCTTCGGCAAGCGCGGTAGCGAGGGCAAGATCGAGGCGATTCGCTACGCGCGCGAGAACAAGATCCCGTTCCTCGGCATCTGTCTCGGCATGCAGATGGCGGTCATCGAGTTCGCGCGCGACGTCGCCGGAATCCCTGCGGCACAGAGCTCCGAGTTCGTGCCGGATGCCGCGGACAAACTGATCGACATCATGGCTGACCAAGCCGAGGTGACCGACATGGGCGGCACGATGCGGCTCGGCGCGTATGACTGTCAGCTCGTCGCGGGGACTCTGTCGGCGAAGATCTACGGCATGCCGAAGATCTCCGAGCGTCATCGTCACCGCTACGAGGTCGCGAACGCGTATCGCGACAAGCTCGAGCACGCGGGCCTCGTGCTGTCGGGCCTGTCGCCCGATGGCCGCTTGGTCGAGATGATCGAGCTGCCGACGGCGACGCATCCGTTCTTCGTCGGCTGCCAGTTCCATCCCGAGTTCCGCAGCCGACCGACCGCGCCGCATCCGCTGTTCTCCGCGTACATCTCCGCGGCGATCGAGTACGCACGCTCGCACGCGTGACGCCCCCGCACCTCGCGGCGCCGAAAGTCAACAAGGTCGGCGCGTTCGTGCCGGAAAAAACCGGCGCCCGCGCCCGCGACATGCGTCGCGACGGGTCATCTCATCTTGCCGATCCACGGCCGCGCGCCCCGCCCGTAGCGGCCAACCCTGCTATGCTGCGCTCACCTAGGGAGACCTCGATCGCTCATGGCCCTCAACATGCGCCAAGAGCTGCGGATGAGTCAGCAGCTGGTGATGACACCGCAGCTGCAGCAGGCGATCAAGCTGCTGCAACTGTCGCGGATGGAGCTGCAGGATCTCGTCCGCGGTGAGCTGCTCGAGAACCCGCTGCTCGACGAGCAGGCCGAGATGGGCGGCACCGCCGACGAGCCGGTGTCCTCGGTCGAGATGCAGGATGGCATCGACATGCAGCGCGACGGCGAAGGCGATCGCGCCGCGACGCGCGAGCGCGAGGAGCTCAAGGTCGACGACACGCCGAAGGACAACTTCGACTGGGAGGCGTATCTCGAGAACAACGCCTACGCCCCGCCGACCGGCAGCGGTGTTCGCGTCGAGAACGACGAGCTGCCGTCGCTCGAGGCGACGGCGTCGCGCGCCGAGACGCTCGCCGAGCATCTGATGTGGCAGATCCGGCTGTCGAGCTTCTCCGCGGTCGAAGAGGACATCGCCGAGTACATCGTCCGTTCGCTGTCGCCTGCGGGCTACATGCGCGACCAGACGGTGCCGCAGATCGCGAAGCGCTCCGGGTACTCGTGCATGCGCATCGAAGAGGTGCTGCGCAAGGTACAGAACCTCGATCCGATCTCGATCGGCGCGCGCAACCTCGCCGAGGCGCTATGGATCCAGATCAACCACCCCGACACCCCGATCGAGGATCCGCTCGTGCGTGCGCTCGTCGCGAAGCACCTCGGCAACCTCGAGAAGCGCGCGTACCCGGCGATTGCGCGCGACACCGGTGAGACGGTCGAAGAGGTCTACGAGGCGGCGAAGGTGGTGCTCGGGCTCGAGCCGCGACCGGCCCGCGCGTACGCGGCCGAGGAGCCCCAGTACATCGTGCCAGACGTTTACATCGCCAAGATCAGCGAGGAGTACGTCGTCACGCTCAACGACGACGGCCTGCCGAAGCTGAAGATCAGCGGCTTTTACCGCGGCGCGATGGGCTCGAGCCGCGAGGCGAAGGAGTACATCACCGAGCGCCTCCGTTCGGCGCAGTGGCTCATCCGCTCGATCCAGCAGCGCCAGCGCACGATCCTCAAGGTCACCAAGAGTATCCTCAAGTTCCAGCGCGAGTTCTTCGATCGCGGTGTCGAGCACCTGCGGCCCTTGATTCTCAAGGACGTCGCCGAAGACATCCAGATGCACGAGTCGACGGTCAGCCGCGTGACCACGAACAAGTATGTGCACACGCCGCAGGGCATCTTCGAGCTGAAGTACTTCTTCAACGC
>Ga0163144_10006365_pt1 | contig 26050 bp, 21 predicted proteins | sample OliLak19BULKMAT1_FD_123175 | JGI IMG/M metagenome (GOLD analysis project Ga0163144, IMG submission 123175) | Freshwater microbial mat bacterial communities from Lake Vanda, McMurdo Dry Valleys, Antarctica - Oligotrophic Lake LV.19.BULKMAT1 | ecosystem: Environmental > Aquatic > Freshwater >...
GCATCCCCCTCGTATTTTCGTGTCGGCCAACTCAAGCCGGCGCCCGATCTCGACGAGCCGTTGAAAACGCTGTTGGAGTACTCGCGCCTGATTCGCTTCGGCCCGGAAGTGGACAACGCTGCCGATCAGGAAATAACACGGGCTTCCAAGCAGAACGCAACAAGGCTTTCATGGTGGTGGTATCTCATTGGAGTGTGCCTCGCCCTTGTGCTAGGTGCGGCCGTCTATTACTATCGTCGGTCACGAATCGCACGGGGCTGAACGCCATGTTGACTTTGACGGACGTTCGATGTTTGTTGGTTCGTGTCGCGTGTCTAATGATCGCGCTGATACTCGCGTGTCACACAAGGGCGTCCGCGCAAGCCGACAAATATCCGCCCTGGCTCGAGATGCTAAAGAACGACAAGCGCTTGCAAGTCAAGATGTCAATCGACCTTAGACCGGATCCGACCGTGGAAGCATGGTTCGCGGCAATCAAAAAGGAAACCGGGGTGACCTTGACCTTGGCCGACCCTCCCAAGACCGGGCGCATCAAGTTCGACGCAATAATTGTTGCTGAACCCAAGTTGTACGCCTGGGGGATCATGCGGGCGGGGGGAACTCGTAATTTCAACGATCCTGTTTGGGAAAAAACCGAGGACGGCTACCGACTCCATGCCAAGCCGAAACGTATCATCACACCCGAAGCCGCGAAGTTGGAAGCCCGTAAGAAAGCAATCGCAACGGCCCCCAAGGTACTCTTCGATCTTCCGAAGGGTCACCCGCTCCGCGTCGACCCCAAGTACAATGTGCCGCACGGGGTAAAGCTTAGCCGGCCGCTCCGACCCCTTTTTCATGCTCATTCTTGGGCGGGATGGAAATCTTGGCAGGTTGATTCCCCCAGACGCGGCGGCCGTCCGCGTCGAAGTCGGTTTTTTTGTTGCGTCCAACTTCGCGCCTGCTTACACTTCAAAAACTGCGGTACGCCGTTATTGCACGAAACTTCCATGCCGAAGCGCACCGAACGGAGCATCGAAAACAATGCCTTTGACTCACTCACGATCCACGTCCGCTGTCTTTCTGACTGCGGGTTGGCTCTCCATTAGCGCCTCCTGCCTGGCTGCACTGCCTTTATTCGCGGGGGACGAAACGACGCTAAACGCGGAGACCTTCCCAGCGGTGCATGCGCAAATTCGCCCGCAGCCGGGCGAATCCCGTTGGATGGACATCCCCTGGTTCACCGATTTGCACGCGGCCCGGCGGAAAGCGGCAAAAGAGGGCAAGCCTCTATTCATCATGGCCGCGGGCAAGGCGACAAGCCTTGGAACCTGCTGAAGCGGCGGCCGCGACGTGGGCCGGGCGCCCGCTTACTGGAGTGAAGAAAACGCCAAGCTGATTCGGGAAAAGTTCGTTCCCGTGGCCATCATCGGCTCGGAGCAGGCGCGCAAGGACGCGGTGGGCCAATTTTGCCGCGATGCGGGTTTGCGACTGGACCTGTTCGAAGGCGTGCGCTGCTGCGTGACGGCCGGCGGCAAGGTGCTCGCGGAGACCCATCTGGATATCGATCTCAAGAAGACGTTGGCACAATTTCAGGCCCTGCCCGAAGCGGAACGCGCCCCCGGCGCCGTCAAAGTGCCCGATCTGGGCGCCGTCAATGCCGCCTACCTCGCGCCCGTCCCGCCCGCTGGCGGCTTGATCCTAAAGATTCATTCCCGCGTGTTAATGCACGATGGCGAAAAACTTCGCTACGTGACCGGCAAGGATCTTCGCTACGACGCGGTCGGGAAGAAGTCGCTGGAGCCTTCCTTCAGCGAGGGGCGCAGCGCCGCCTACCAAGCCCAACCCGATCACATGTGGCTGACGGAAGCGGAATGGAAGGGTCTCATGCCGGCCAAGGCCAAGAAGGGCGACCCGGTCCCCCTGTCGGCTGCCGTCGCCAACCGCATTCTTCAATGGCATTCGAACCCCCTGCGGTTTTATGGCCGATACACGTCGGACACGCTCGATCGCGGCGAGATTCGAGCAAGCGAATTGAAGTTGACCGTGGATGCCGTGTCGCCCGAAAAGGTCAGGCTGCGGCTAGACGGTTTCGCCAAATTCGGCAAGGCGCCGCCGCCCGCCGTCCGCGAAGGGAAGGTCGCCAGCTTCGATCAATGGGGATATGAGCCGCAGGTGCTTGGGTTTCTGGAATACGATCCGCGCACGCGCGTTTTCACGCAGTTCGACATCGTGGCCATCGGCGATCACTTTGGCCGACTCGGCCTCGGCGTCGGCGCTCCGTCGCGCATTGGTTTGCAACCGCTGGGATTCGCGTTCACATTGAGCAGCGGAGAGGAACCGGCGGATCGAGTGCCGCCGGGGCGAGGTGTGGATTTGGGGAGTTATTATGGGCGAGGAAAGTAAAGGGATGACGCGCGTGGAGGACGAAATATTGCTCCGTCCCGGAAAGCGTGAGTATATCCTTCAAGAGTTGCTCAACGATGTGACTCCGGAGAATATCCATGGCGAAACGGACTGGGGCGAACCCGTCGGCAACGAAGCAGGTTGATACGCCCCACGGTGGGGATTTACTCTGGCTTTCGTTCACTCGGCACGCAGGGCGCGAGCTCCCGTTAAAGTTAATTCAGGCCAGCGGATGTGCTTGCCGGGGCAGACGCCGCACTGGGAAGTTCAACTTTCCAGGTAACGTTCACGACATCCGGTGAACTAGGCGATCCATTACCGGATCTGATGCAGGTCTTTTTCGAGCCGGCGGAAGGGCAAGAACTACAGAGAATGACGTTCCAGGCCAGCGCTACCGGAGAATTGCACGAGATATTTGGCGTCGCCGAGGGCACAACCGGCCAAATCCAGGTCATCCAGGTGGGAAAATTCACTGGCAATGGCCATGGCGCCACCGCCGACGGTTTCCCAGTGGAAAAGGTAAAGATTAATCCCATCGGGGGAGGCAATCAGTCCGAGCAGAACGGGCAATTGATCGCCGCGCTCGATTGGCTGTACGCCGAGGAAAGCAAGCCGGGCAAGAAGAAGTAAGACGGAGTCGGCAGTCCCGTGGTTGCTCGCGGATAATTGGTCCACCGAGAAACCCGTCGCGTTGTCGCGGCGGGTTTTTTCACAATTGCACGGGCTTTCCTTTTTTGGAGCGTCCTGAAATAAAAAAAAGGGGCAGGATAGGTTTAATCCATGCTTGGCTCATTTGCTGAGCCTCCAGGGACGGAGCTAGCAACAGGTGCGAGTCGATAATCCCACCATTTTTCCCGCCCCGCCCTTGCTGGCGCTGCGGGCTCGGCGGGATTTCGCACTCGGCGACCTCCATTCGTCGCGACCGGGTGTTTGCCATCGTTAGCCGCTCTGAGAACGCCCATGCAACGGTTCCCCCAATTCGTGCTGATCGCTTCCACCTTGCTGGCCTCCTGGCTCGGCATGCAAGCGGTTCACGAAGCGGGCCACGTCGTCGGCGCGGCGCTGACCAATGGCAAAGTAGCTCGCGTGGTGTTGCACCCGTTGACCATTTCGCGCACGGATCTCTCGGACAACCCCAGGCCCCTCTTGGTTGTCTGGGCTGGGCCTTTATTCGGCGTGTCCGCGCCTCTTGTAACCTGGGCGCTGGTGGCCATCGCGCGCTTGCCGGGCGCCTTCGTGTTGCGCTTCTTCGCGGGCTTCTGTCTGATCGCCAACGGCGTCTATATCAGTGTCGGTTCATTTGACGCGGTCGGCGACTGCGGCCAAATGCTCCGACACGGCTGCCAAATGTGGCAACTCTGGTTCTTCGGCCTGGTGACGGCGCCGCTTGGCATGCTGTTGTGGCATGGACAGGGACCACACTTTGGACTTGGAAACGCGAAGGGTAAGGTAAACAATAGCGTTGCCTGGGCGACTTTGATAACCTGCATTGCGTTTGTTGTTCTTGGATTCGTTGTCGGGGAGTAGACGCAAATGATCGACATGCACATCCATGCGGTTCATCCCAACCTGCCGGGCGTCAAGCCATTAACCGAGCTTTACGACGGCCCAGTCGAAAATATGGTCGAGGCGTTGCGCGAAGAGATGCGGCTGTCCGGGACGAGTGTGATGTTGGGCATGGGCCATCTCGACGGCGCGGCCGACGACCCGCTCGGCGTGGACTCCACCTTGCACATCGCCAAGTCGCTCCCGGAATTGCGGGCAATCGGCATCGCCGACCCAACGCGGACCGATACCGACCACTTGCAACGCGTGGAGGCTCAGCTAAAGACGGGCAAAATCGTCGCCCTCAAAGGCTACCTCGGCTACCTCTACCACGGCCCGGACAGCCCCGGTTATCTGCCCTACTTCGAGCTGGCCGCACGTTACGATTTGCCGTTCATCTTTCACACCGGCGACAACTGGTCCCGGAAAGCCAAGGTCAAGTACGCCCACCCGCTGCTCATCGACGAGGTGGCCGTCGACAATCCGAACGTCAAGATCGTGATGGCCCACTTCGGCAATCCGTGGTGCCTGGATGCGGCCGAGGTGATGTACAAAAACGAAAACGTCTGGGCCGACGTGTGCGCGATTTTGGTTGGAGACGCAGCCCACTTCGCCACGATCACAGCCAGCGGCTATCTCCGCCGCACCGTCGAGCGCGTCCGCCACGCGATCGAGTTCACCGAACGCCCCGACCGATTCCTCTACGGCACGGATTGGCCATTGGCCCCGATGAACGTGTACCCCGACTTCGTCCGCCAACTGTTCGACGAACAGCATCATCAAGCCGTATTCGAGGACAACGCGCGGGCGTTGTTTAATCTGTAAGGGAAATAAAAAACACGATGGCTTGGACTCCGTCATAAGCGATCGCGAGATCTCACCTCCTGGTTCGCACTATGCCGTGATCACGGCACCCAATCCATCGCTCCCGTCGCCGTCAAACAAAACTCGGCGAGCAGGCGGGCCGCGTTTTCCAGGTCGTCGAGGCTGACGACTTCCACGGGGCTGTGCATGTAGCGGTTGGGGATGCCGACGAGGCCGGTCGCGACGCCGTCGCGGGAGAGTTGCATGGCGTTGGCGTCCGTGCCCGTGGCTTTGGGTACGCCGCGAATCTGGATGGTGATTTCCTTGTCCTTGGCGGTCGCATGCAGGCGCTCGAAGACGCGCGGGTTGATATTGGGGCCGCGCGTGAGCACCGGGCCGGCGCCGAGTTTGACCTCGCCGAGTTGTTTCTTTTCGGTGCCGGGCGTGTCGGTGGCATGGGTGACGTCGACGGCGATGCCGACGTGCGGATGGATGCCGTAGGCGCTGGTGGTCGCGCCGCGCAAGCCGATCTCTTCTTGAACGGTCGAGACGCAGAACACGCCCGCCTGCAAGGGTTTGCCATGGAGAAGCCGTAGCGTTTCCATGACGACCCAGACGCCGACTTTGTCATCGAGGCCGGGGGAGGTGAACAGGCCGCCGCGCATTTCCCTATGCGTCAACTCGACCGTGGCCGTGTCGCCGATGGTGATGAGTCCCTCGGCTTCCTTGCGATCCTTGGCGCCGATGTCGATCCAAATGTCGTGGAATTGCGGCACCTTGTTACGCTCCTCCGTCGTCAAGACATGCGGGGCTTTGCGCGAGCAGACGGCCTGGATCGGTCCTTCCCTCGCCCACACGGTCAGGCGTTGGCCCAGGAGAATCTGCATGTCCCAGCCGCCCATCGGTTGCACATACAGGAAGCCGTTGTCGTCAATGTGCTGGATCATGAGAGCGAGTTGATCGCAATGCCCCGCGAGCATGATGCGTGGGCTGCCCTTGGGATTGAGGGCGGCGATGACGTTGCCGTGGCGATCGCTGGTCACTTCGTCGGCAAGGGGAGCCGCCCACGTTCGCACGACATCCTGTATCTCTCGCTCGTAGCCGGACGGACTGGGCGTGGTTAAGAGACTCTTGAGGAAGGAATAGGATGCCTCATGCATGGCTTGTTGTCGCTCCGTGGAAGAAACAGTTCGGCGGAACCGGCGCCGTGGGTATGAACAAATCGGAATCAATCGTTAAGATACAAGGAAGGGACACGAACGAAACGGATGATGTTGTACGCATGGCGGGACGATTATCCAACAAACGCTGCCTGATCGTCGGGGGAACCGGCGGGATCGGGCTTTGGTCCGCGCGGCGATTTCTTCAAGAAGGCGCCGGTGTTTTCATCACGGGTCTGACGGTGGAAGAAGGTCAAAGGGCGGTGCGGGATTTGGGCGACGTCGGCACGCTCGGTTTTCAAGTCTGCGACACAACGGATACGGAGAGCGTGTTTTCTCTCTTTCAGCATGCCGTCGCTCATTTGGGAGGACTGGATGTATTGTTTCACGTCGCGGGCATCAGCGGCCGACGACTTGGCGATGGGCCGTTGCATACCTGTACCGAGGAAGGTTGGGCGGGCACGCTGGACGTGAATCTCACGGGCGTCTTTCGGACGAACCAAGCGGCGCTGCGGCAATTTCTTACGCAAGGACAGGGCGGTGTTATCTTGAATATGGCGAGCGTGCTCGCGTTCGATCCGGCGCCGCGTTTTTTCGATACGGCCGCCTACGCCGCGAGCAAGGCGGGCATCATCGGCCTGACCCGGTTGGCGGCCGCGAGCTATGCTTCCCACGGGATTCGCGTGAACGCGCTTGCCCCGGGAGTTGTCGATACCCCCATGGCGGCGCGGGCGATGCAAAATGAGGAGATTCACGCGTTTCTGGTGGCGAAACAACCGCTGGCAAAGGGACCGGGCGATCCGCTCGACTGCGCGGAGGCGGCGGTGTTTCTTTGTAGCGACGAATCACGGCGAATTACCGGTTCGATCCTAGCGGTCGACGCCGGCTGGCATTTGAGCGACGGTCCCATTTAGGAGAAATTCGGCGGGCACAATCGCCTGTCCGGGCATGGATCATGAAGCAAGTCAACGAACAGTTCATCAACACTCTCGACGCTCTGGAGGAATGCTGTCAACAGCTGGACCAGTGCAAGGTTTTTGGCTTCGATACCGAGTTTGTCGGCGAGGCCAGCTATCATCCCGAGTTGTGCCTGATTCAGGTGGCGACGGAGGAGACTCTCTACCTCATCGATCCCTTCGCCTTCGAGTCGCTCGATGCGTTTTGGCAGCGCGTGGTCGATCCCGCGCATACCGTCGTCGTCCACGCGGGTCGTGAGGAAGTTCGCCTGTGCCAACTCGCGTGCGGCAAGGCGCCGACCAACGTCTTCGATCTTCAGATTGCCGCCGGCTTGACCGGCCTGCCCTACCCTATGGGGCATGGCAATCTCGTCGAGGCGTTGCTTAGGCGAAAACTGTCCAAGGGAGAGACGCTTACCGAATGGGGCAAAAGACCCCTCACGCCCGATCAGATTCGTTATGCCTTCGACGATGTTCGCCATCTCCTCGCGCTGCACAAGAAGATCCACCATCGGCTCAAGGAATTGAACCGCCTCGAATGGGCCGGCGAGGAGTTCGCGCGGCTGCGGGAACTGTCGCAAGCGGAACCCGATGGGTTGTTGCCGACCGGCGAAAAATGGCGTCGCATCAAGGGCGCCGGCACATTGGATCGACGCCGGCTTGGTTTGCTGCGTGCCGTCTTTCAATGGCGTGAGGAAATGGCGCATCGCACGAATCGCCCGCCCCGCGCCTTGCTGCGTGACGATCTGCTCGTGGAAATCGCCCGCCGCAATCCGCGATCCGTCGTTGACCTGCATGTCGTGCGCGGCCTAAACAAAAAGCACGCGGACGCGCTTTTTCCTCTCATCGAAAAGGCCAGGCATATCCCGCTGGAGGAATGTCCCGCGCCCAATGAAAAAGATCTCGATTTGCCGCAGGTCGGTCATTTGGTCAGCATTCTTGGCTTGGTGCTGGCGGAATGGTGCGGCCGAGAACATTTGGCGTCGAGTCTGGCGGCCGCCGTCGCGGACCTCAAAGCCTTGGTCAAATCCCGCCTTCAGGAGTCGCCGATGCCGTCGACGAGCGCGCTTACCCGCGGCTGGCGGCGCGACCATCTGCTGCCCGTGCTCGAAGCCTTTCTCGACGGCAAGGCGGCATTGCGCGTCGACAACCCGCGTTCGCCCATGCCCTTTCGAGTGGAATAGATCGTGGGGCCGGTATTCCACCGGCCAGTCAGGCATCCGCTCGTTAGAAATTGGGCACGCCATTTCGCATCCATATAATTGGCGTTGGATTCAATAGGAGATTCGCTTGAGCGACGTCGTATTTCAACGCTGCATCAACCCCACCTGCCAGGCTACGGTCGCGGCCGATGATACTTCGTTTTCCTGTCCAAGTTGCGGCGGGCTGTTGGACGTCGCCTACGACTGGGACCGCTTGACGCCGCCGCGCAGTCTGCGTGAATTCGAGGCCAAGTGGAGCCGGCGTTCCGATCCGCTCGATTTCAGCGGCGTGTGGCGGTTTCGCGAACTCCTTCCCTTCGCGGCGCCCGACAAGATCATGACGATCGGCGAGGGGCAGACGATCCTGCAAAAGGCGGACATCGTCGGCAAGTACGTGGGGACCAATCCAGGGCAACTGTTCTTGCAATACGAGGGCATGAACCCCTCCGGCAGTTTCAAAGACAACGGCATGACCGCCGCCTTCACGCATGCTCGCATGGTCGGCGCTCGCCGGGCCGCCTGCGCCAGCACGGGCAACACCAGCGCCAGCCTCGCGGTCTTTTGCTCCGCGACCGGCCTGATGCGTGCCATCATCTTCATCGGCAGCGGCAAGATTTCCTATGGCAAGCTGGCCCAGGCGCTCGATCACGGCGCCCTCACCGTGCAACTTGCCGGCGACTTCGACGACGCCATGCAGCGCGTGCAGCAGGTGTCGCGCAAGCTTGGCATCTATTTGGTCAACAGCCTCAATCCCTTCCGCCTCGAGGGGCAGAAGACGATCATGTTCCGTGTGCTCGAAGCGCTGCACTGGGAAGCACCCGACTGGATCGTCGTCCCCGGCGGCAACCTCGGCAATGTCTCGGCGTTCGGCAAAGCGTTCAGCGAGCTTAAACATCTGGGCCTGCTCAAACGGCTGCCGCGCATCGCGGTCATCAACGCGGCCGGCGCCAATACGTTTAGCCAACTTTTCGACCGCTTCGCCGTGCGCTGGAACGCCGGCAAACCCGATGGCAACATCATCGACGGCTACTACCGCGCCCTGGAAGCCGAGAAAATCCGGGCGGCCACCATCGCCAGCGCGATCGAGATCAATCATCCGGTGAACCTGCCCAAGGCGTTGCGTGCGCTCGACCTGTGCGACGGCGTCGTCCGCGACGTTACCGATCAAGAAATCCTCGACGCCAAAGCGAAAGTCGGCGCCGGCGGACTCGGCTGTGAACCCGCCTCGGCCGCCAGCGTCGCTGGCGCGCGCAAGCTGATCAAGGAGGGCGTCATCGCTCCCAGCGATCGCGTGGTTTGCATCCTGACCGGCCATCAACTCAAAGATCCCACCGCCACCGTCGCCTACCACAGCACCGATCAAAAAACGTTTGACGAGGTACTTGGCCATCGCGGCGTCCGCCGTGCCACCTACGCCAACCGCGCCGTGCAAGTGCCCAATGATCTGGACGAGATCATCAAGGCTATTGAGTTGTATAGCTGAAGGCGGGTAGGATAAAAACCACCCTAAACCTGAAGTTTCACCCAATTGAACCGCCATGTCCGCGCTTATCATCAATCGACCCAAGCCAATGTTCGGCCGTCGCTCCAACGGCATCCTGATGACGCCCGCCGAGTTTGATCGCTCCGACTTCGAGAAAGGTTGGCGTTACGAACTTATCAATGGGGTACTCATCGTGTCGCCCATCCCATCCAGTCAAGAGCGCGATCCGAACGAGGAATTGGGACATCTCCTTCGGAACTATCGAGACGACCACCCAAAAGGAGCGGCGCTCAATGCGACGCTCCATGAGCAAACGGTAGAGGCTACGGATAATCGACGCCGCGCGGATCGAGTGATTTGGGCCGGCTTGCGGAAGAAACCCAAAATGAACGATGTGCCCACCATCGTGATCGAGTTCGTTTCCGGCCGTAAGCGTGACCGGGTTCGCGATTACGAAACCAAGCGCGACGAATATGAGGCCATCGGCGTTTCCGAGTATTGGGTGATCGATCGCTTTCGCCGGACTATGACGGTGTTTGTGTTCACGGGCAAGAAGCGAACGAAAGTGGTCAAGGAACAACAGACGTACAAGACCGGTTTGTTGCCTGGCTTTGAATTGCCGATGGCGCAACTTTTCGCCCGCGCCGATTTTTGGCAAGATGAGCAAGACGAAGACGAGGAACTCGATTCATGAAAACGACCATCGCCGTCAATGGCGCCTGCGGCCGAATGGGTCTGCGAATCATTCAACTCGCCCACGAGGACAAGTCGCTTGTCCTTGGCGCGGCCCTGGAATTCGCGGGCAATCCCAGTCTGGGCAAGGATATTGGTGAGTTGGCCGGGTTGGGCGCGAGCGGCGTGCCGGTGACTTCCGAGATCGGCATCAACCAGAAGATCGACGCGATCATCGACTTTTCGACGCCGGAAGGAACGGACGCGATACTGCCGACCTGCGTGGCGCGGCGCATCCCCATCATCGTCGCCACCACGGGGCACACCGCCCATCAGAAGAAGGAGATCGAGGCCGCCGCCCATCAGACGGCCGTGATGTTCGCCCCGAACATGAGCCTCGTCGTCAATCTGCTTTTCAAGCTGGTCGGCGAAGCGGCGGCCGTGCTCAAGGACAAGGGGTTCGACATCGAGATTATCGAACGTCATCATCGCTATAAGAAAGATTCGCCCAGCGGCACGGCATTGCATTTCGCCAAGTTGATTCAGGATGCCATGGGCGATATGGAAATGCGGCACGGTCGAGAGGGCGTCGTCGGCGAACGGACGCCACGGGAAATAGGCATGCACGCCGTCCGCGTCGGCGACAACGTCGGCGAGCACACCATCATCTTCAGCGCGCTCGGCGAGACGATGGAATTGGTCCACAAGGGATACAGCCGCGACGCCTATGTTCGCGGCGCCCTACTTGCCGCGAAGTATCTCGCCAATCGGCCCGCCGGTCGTTACGACATGAAAGACGTGCTTGGATTGTAGCCCCCGTACCCGGTTAGCACGACGCCCAAGTGAGTGAATTCACTCGCTTGCGCTTCGTGCTAACCGGATGAGCGAAAGCGCGCGGTGAAGTGCCGCAGCGTCGCCGGTTTGTACACGAATTCGAGCCCCTGAATCGCGGCCTTGCGCGACGCCACATACGCGAGCGCCTCGGCCACGTAGTCGACATGGCTCTGCGTGTAGGTCCGACGGGGAAACGTCAAGCGCACCAGTTCCAGCGCCGCGGGAATCTCCGTTCCGTCCGCGTTCTCTTTGCCGAACATCACGCTGCCGATCTCGACGGCGCGGATCCCCGCCGCGAGATACAACTCCACGCACAGCGCCTGGGCCGGATAGCGCTGCGGCGGAATGTGCGGCAAGAGTTGCTTCGCGTCGATGTAGACGGCATGGCCTCCGGTCGGCTGCACGATGGGGATGCCGGCGGCCGACAGCTTTTCACCGAGATATTCAATCGAGCGAATGCGATAGCGCAGATAGTCCTCCTCGAGCGCCTCGTGCAAGCCCTGAGCGATGGCTTCCATGTCGTAGCCGGCCAAGCCGCCGTAGGTGGGGAAGCCCTCGGTCAGGATCAGTAGGTCTTTACATTGTTGGGCGAGCGCGTCGTCGTTCATAGCGAGGAAGCCGCCGATGTTCGCCAGGCCGTCTTTCTTCGCGCTCATCGTGCAGCCGTCGGCGAGATGAAACATCTCCTGGGCGATTTGCAGGGGAGTGCGGTCGTGAAAGCCCTCCTCGCGCTGCTTGATGAACCAGGCGTTCTCCGCGAAACGGCAGGCGTCGATAAAAAACGGAATGCCATGGCTTTTGCACAACGCGCTCACCGCGCGGATATTTGCCATGCTCACCGGCTGGCCGCCGCCGGAGTTGTTCGTCACCGTAATCATCACCAAGGGAATGCGGTCGCGACCCACATCGCGGATGGTCTGCGACAGCATTTCCACATCCATGTTGCCCTTGAAGGGATGTCGTAGCCCCGGTTGTCTCCCCTCGGCAATAACCAGATCGCGGGCTTCCGCACCCTGGGCCTCGATATTCGCCCGCGTCGTGTCGAAATGCGTGTTGTTGGGCACCACGAAGCCCGACTTGCATACCGTGCCGAACAAGATGCGTTCCGCCGCCCTTCCCTGGTGCGTCGGTATCACATGCTCGAACCCCGTGATCTCCCGAACCGCGCGCGCCATCTTGTAGAACGAGCGGCTGCCCGCGTAACTTTCGTCGCCTTGCAACATCCCCCCCCATTGCACCGAACTCATCGCCCCCGTGCCCGAATCTGTCAGAAGGTCGATCAGCACATCGTCCGCGTGGAGTTGGAAGAGATTGTAGCCCGCTTCCGCGAGGGCGGCGGCGCGTTGTTCGTAGGTCGTCGAGCGAATCGACTCGACCGCCTTGATGCGGAACGGCTCGATGATCGTGCGCGGCTCGAACATGTCGCGAATTCCTCTCCGTAGGTTAGGACTTCGCCCCGGTCGCATTGTCGCCAAATTGCCGAACATGGCGCGCGATCATCCGCTCTTCATTCGTGGGCACGACGAACACGCCTACCTTGCTGCCCGATTCGTGTAACCGCAGCGCATGCGCTCGATTCGCGTCGGCGTCCATTCGCACACCGAGCCAGGACGCCTTTTCGCAAATGCGCTGGCGAATCGGCGCGGCGTGCTCGCCGATACCCGCGGTGAAGACGATGGCGTCCAGCCCTTCCAGAATTGCCGCCATTCGCCCCAACTCACAGGCCGCGCGATGGCAGAAAAGCTCGACGGCCTCTTCCGCGCGCGGATCGGAACTCTCCAACAGATCGCGCATATCGGAGCTGATTTCCGAGACGCCGAGCAATCCGGATCGCTTGTACAACAAGTCGGCCATTTGATCGGGAGAGAGTTTTTCTTCCTGCGCCAGATACAGCAAGACGCCCGGGTCGATCGATCCGGTTCGCGTGCCCATCATCAAACCTTCCAGGGCCGTGAATCCCATGCTGCCGGCGACGCTCCGGCCGGCACGCAGGGCGCACATGCTCGCGCCGTTGCCCAGGTGGAAGACTACGGTGCGGCCCGAGGAAGCCGAAGCGTCGATATCGGGCAGTTGCGAGGCGATGTACTCGTATGACAAACCGTGAAATCCGTACTTCTTCACGCCTTTGTCGAAATACGCGCGGGGCAAAGCGTAACGGCGTTCCAGCGGCGACTGGGTTGCGTGAAACGCCGTGTCGAAGCAGGCGATTTGCGGAAGATTCGCGTCCAACTTGGCGAGCGCTTTGATGGGAACCAGCGCGTGCGGCTGATGCAAGGGGGCCAGCGGCACGAGCGATTCCAAATACCGTATCACCTCGTCATTCAGTTCCACGGGTTGCGTGAAACGGTCGCCGCCGTGGACGACGCGGTGTCCCACGGCGGTAATCGTTTGAGCGGGAAGTTGATGTTTGAGAAACGCAAGCAGCAGGGACAGCGCGGCGTCATGATCGCGCGCCTCCACGATTTCATTTCGCAGCGTTTTTCCCTCCGCGTCCTTTGCGGAAAAATGCGGCTTGCCTTCGGCGCCGAGTCGATCGATGGCTCCGCGCGCCGGGTTGTCCTCCCCTTCAAACAGGGAGAACTTGAGACTCGACGACCCGGCATTGATTACGAGTATCGCCATGAACCGGTGGCCTCCTTCCCCGTTTCGCGCTCGCGGACAACCGTCAAAGCAAATTGTCCCAATCCCGCGTGCGCGAAACGGCAATTTCTCCGCGGGTTAGCCGGCTTTTTGCTGCACTTTCGCCAGAGCGTATTGCTCCAGCTTGCGGGCGTCGGCGTAGAACTTGCGAATGCCGTCGCTCAGCTTGTCGACGGCCATCGGATCTTCGTTGTGCATCCAGCGGTAGGTCTTTTCGTCCAAGTTGATCTTACGCGCGTCCGTCGCCTTGGCCTTCTCCACCGTCAAGGCCGGCTTCAACTCGCCGTCCGTTTTTTGCAGCTTGTCGAGCAGATCGGGGCTGATAGTGAGCAGGTCGCTCCCCGCCAAATCAATAATCTGTTCGACCTTGCGGAAGCTGGCGCCCATGACCAGCGTCTGGTAGCCGAACTTTTTGTAATAGTTGAAGATCTTCGTGACGGACGCGACGCCCGGATCCTCGTTCGCGGGGATGTCGGCGCCTTTTTCCTTCTTGTAGTAATCGAAGATGCGGCCCACGAACGGCGAGATGAGCGTCACCTTCGCCTCGGCGCAGGCGACGGCCTGGGCGAAGCTGAACAGGAGCGTCAGATTGCAGTGGATGCCTTCCTTCTCCAAAATCTCCGCGGCCCGAATCCCTTCCCAGGTGCTGGCGATCTTGATGAGGATGCGTTCCTTGGCAATTCCCGCCTTGTCGTAAAGCTCAATCAACCGCCGCGCCTTGGCGATGGTGCCGTGCGTGTCGAAGCTGAGGCCCGCGTCGACTTCGGTCGAGACTCGGCCGGGCACGAGCTTCAGAATCTCGCAGCCGAACGCGATCAGGATGCGGTCCATAAACGCCTCGGCGCGGGCGGACGGGTCGGCGCTCTTGGCCGCGAAACCGACGGCGTCCGCGACCAGATGTTGATACTCCGCCTTCTGCGCCGCCTGGAAGATGAGCGAGGGGTTGGTCGTGGCATCCTGCGGCTTGTACTGGGCGATGGCTTCAATGTCGCCCGTGTCCGCCACCACCGTCGTGTACTTCTTCAGGGAATCAAGCAGGGACATGAGACTCTCCTTGGGAGAATGAATATCGGGCGCAACTCGCGAAACGTCGACTCCGTTGCATCGAGCTATCTTACCAAAGCGCCCGCGTGCCGACTGCCCCCCGGGCGCGGCAATTGCACGATGCCGCAAAATGCAAAATCCGGCGGGCCGAGCGGTGCCAGCCTCCGGAACGTCTCGCCCGGCGCATCAGGGCGAAGGGAAACGCCGATGGAGGTGTCGATGACGAGGGCCATTGATGACGAGGGCCATTGAGGCAGATCGGACGGATACCGACAGAAAAAGTATACCGAAAACATCTCGCATAACATTCGCCGGGGTCGTATCCTCGATGAATGGCGCGGCGGGCTCGACATGCAACTGACTGAGAAGGCTGGAGCGAGGAGCGGTCGTTCACCGTGAAAGCGTCCACAAGGAGATTTGGCCCAAAGAAAGAAGAGAAAAAGGACGGCGAATAAGATTTGGGACTTTAGCTGTGCCGTGAACACGAAAGATTGACGTCAGGAAGAGCGTCCCGACGGCTCATCAAGGATTTGCATTCTGATTAAAAGAAGGTAAGGGACGAGGATTTCGTTCGTGAACGACGCGCCTGGCGGTACTGTCGAACTGATTCAAAACGCCCGCGTCGGCGATGCGGGCGCGAAGGAGGCGTTGCTGAGGCGTTATCGTGAATACGTGCGTTTGCTCGTCCGCTCTCAGACTTCAGGCCGCCTTCAAGCGCGGGTTGACAGTTCGGATTTGATCCAGGAAACACTGTTGCGCGCCGCTCAAAATATCCACCAGTTCCACGGTTCCAGCGAAGAAGAATGGCAAGCCTGGCTGGCCCGTATTGCCAAGCACGAGATTATTCACCAACGGCGCCGCCACCTCGGAGCCGCAAAGCGAGCGGCGATACGGGAAGAGCGCTGGACAGCCGAATCGGATGGGGGCGGCGCCTCCTTGTTGATGCAGTGGTTCGCCAAGGACCAATCCTCGCCCAGTCTTGCGGCCATGCGCAACGAACGGGCCCTTCTTCTCGCCAATGTGCTGGCGTTGCTGCCCCAAGATTATCGCGAAGTGCTGATTCTACGCCACCTGGATGGGCTTGATTTTCCAGAAGTGGCTGAGCGGATGCGGCGTTCGGCGGGCGCAGTTCGAGTTCTTTGGACACGCGCTCTCAGAAAACTGAGAGAAGAAATGCAAAAGAGTCCGCCGCTCGATTATTGACTTTCTCGTGTTGGTGGGAGCTAGCCCATGTCCGACATGCAAAACAACGACCCCAATCTGACGGAGTTGGAACTGGCCGAGGTCCTGGATTATTACCGCCGGCAACTTCACCAAGGCGAGGATCCAGACCCGGAGGCATGCCTTGTTTCCCATCCGGAACAGGCGACCGGCGGGATCACCAGTGCGGCAACGGATGTTTACGCCCTGGGCGCCTTACTCTATGAGACGCTCACGGGCAGGCCTCCTTTCCGGGCCGCGACGCCCTGGGATACCCTCTTGCAAGTAACGTCGATGGAACCGGTGCCGCCTTCCCGCCTGCAACCAAAATTGCCGCGCGACCTCGAACTGATCTGTCTGAAATGTCTGCACAAGGAACCGAGCCGGCGCTTCCAATCCGCTCACGAATTGGCGGAGGACATCGGACGTTTTCTGCGTCATGAACCGACTCACACCAGACCGACCGGATTTGCCGAACGCTTTTTGCGCTGGTGCCGTCGGAACCCAGTCGTTGCCGCGCTCTTCAGTTTGGCGACCGCCCTGACTTGCCTCGTGTGTGTCCTGCTGGTTCTCCGCGTCATGGATGAAAAAGCCTCTCGAGAGCGGATACTTGCCGAAAATGTGTTCGCCGCGAATCATCTCGCCAACACCATCCTCGTGGAACTTTGGAAGTCCGCCGAGGCGGTAGATCAGGTTGCGAATAACCCCGTCCTGGTGAAATGTTTGAAGGAAGACCGCGAACGCATGCAAGCCCTCCCTGCTGGTAAGGATCCTGCCAGGCCGCGTTTCGAATTGCCGGACGAACTGCGCCAACTGCAACCGTTCCTGGAGAAAACTCACAAGGAGGGCGGCTTCGCCTTCCATAGCTGGCATGCGGTGGACGGAGATGGCATCTTGCTGGCGGATGTTCCACAACCCGACAAGAGCGTCTTCGGCGTACCCTTTCTGGGCCGCGATTATTTTGTCGGCGCCATGCGGCACGTCGGAACGTTTGGCCGGGCTCGGGTTCATGTTTCCCGCGTCTATCAATCCGCCAACGACGACCTGTTCAAGATCACGCTGTCTGCAATCGTCTACGACGATATCGACCGCAAGAAACCACTGGGCGTCGTCTGCGCCACCCTCCCGACCGATGCCAGCCTGGGATTCCTGGATCTGAAGGATCCTGAGCACACGGCGGTTCTCGTCGGCCGGATTGACCCCAACGATCCCCACCTGCCGCCTGGGCCAGAAAACGAGCCGCCAAAATTCATGATCCTCGTTCATCCGGCTTATGGAGAGTTGCCGGAGTGGGGGCAGGGTAGGAAGGCGGTCATTGTGCCTCCTGCAATGCTGCCGTTGATCCCCTATCGGCGTCCCGAACACAAAGATGAATTCGCGCCGGTGGCGCGCTCTGTCATCGATGTGGCAAAGGCCCGCCACGATGCCTATGAAGATCCGCTTGAAAAAGCGTATCCGTAGAAATACGCAGGCCGCTGGTTGGCGGGCTTCGCCCAGGTGGGCAACACGGAGATGGTCGTCATCGTACAACGACGTCGCGAAGGCTGGTCCGGATCCTGGCAGGGTGGTTTGCTTGGTTTCGGTGGACTGCTGGCCGTTGGTCTTGTTGTCTTGGCGCTGCGGCGGCGTCGTCTCAGAAGCCGCCACAGCGCCCAGGCGCAGCCCTCCGCCAATGACGCTCTTACGGAAGTGTTCCCGAAAGCCAAAGCCGCATCCAAGTTGAAATGAAATCCAACGTGCCACGGGCCGCTCTCCGTCATTTCAAAGTCTTTTCCGCCTTTTTGAGATACGCTCCGCTTTTCGGCATTAGCCGCACGAAGTTGTCGCGGGCGACCTTTTTCGCGGTCTCAGGTTCGAGGGCGTCGAGAAATATTTCATAGCGGTGGATGTCCTTTCGATAACGGCCAAATTTGCCCACCGCATCCGAACCAATCATGAAGCGATCCGGATGGTCGTTGACCAGTTTCACCCACGCCCTGTCGGCTTTCCCGTTAATGACAAGCTGCGTGTCGTAAACGACCCAGGAGAGATCAATGTGCAAATTCGAGTGAGCCTTGAGCATCTCGGCAAGGATGCGAGGGAGATCCGGTACTTCGACGCGCCGACTGATCCCAGCATGGCACCAAATGAATCGCGTTTTCGGATGCTTGGCCAGCGCGTTCTTCAACTCCTTAAGATAAATGGGCTCTCTCTTCCAGACGGAGCTGATGTTGCTATGGATCGAGACGGGAAGACCGTGCTCAGCCGCGAGTTCGTAGATCGGATCCAGCGCGATGTGATCCGCACGCCCCTTTTCGCCGGGCACGAGATTGCTGAGATCGTCATGCCGTGTCATTACCTCCCCGATGCCTTTCCATAAACCGGGATACCATTCGATCATCCGCTTGACATGATCGACCGCGTTTCGATCCGTCGGATTGAATCCGCAGATGAATGGAAAAAAGCGGGACCGCTCCTTTTCCGAAAGCTTGAGCAGTTCCCTGGCCACAAGCACGTCCGTCGCCGAATACCAATAGCAAGGGGTGTCGCTGTCAAGGTAATAGGTGGGCCGGATTGGCGCATCGTGGGTCCACGTCACTACGAGTGGCATGCCGCTGATCTTGCATTCCTTCACGCCCGCCCGATCCATCGCCTGCATCGCTGCATGAATTCCCTCCGTCTGTTGGAGAAAATCCACCAAGTGAAGATGGCAGTCGGCGATCTCATAGCGATGCTCGGGTGGTTCTACTGGGCTTGGCGGCGGCGCTGTGGGTTTTTTGCAATCGGCAGCGTCGGCAAGTTGATCGTCTGCCGTCGTGGACCAACCCGCGGGAGCTTGGTTGTATCCAAAAAGGACGAGGATAACGAGGATCACCGCAATGGCAAACGCTCCAGCGAAGTAACCGAGCCGATATGTTGGGCAAGGAAGAATTGTCGAACTTTTGGATTCCACACGCATGGGAAAGCTCCTGATGCGATATTGTTTGGGGAAATAGGAAGAACTTGAAATAGGTGTTGACGGAGTCTGGCTTCGACAGGTCTGGTAATCGATCTGGGTCAACCGCCACATCCGCCACATCCGCCACCTCCTCCACCGCCCCCGCCTCCACCACCACCTCCACTGCATCCGCCGCCGCTGCTGCTCGGGCTGGATCCGCCGCCGTCGCTGGTCCATCTGCTGGATGGCGGAGTTAGGTAATCGGCGGCCACGCCATTTAGCGGCGAACCGCGCAGGATCTCCGGGCTGAACAGGGCGACGGCCCACGCCACGGTCATTGGCGGTGTGGTCGATCGAATGCGTCCCCAGCGTGCCCAGGAACGATGCTCCGTCTTTAATTTGCGCAGAGTCGCCTTGCCCCGGCGCGTTGGTCGGGTCTTCCAGAAGAGAAATGCAAAGCCAACGATCGCGGTCAAAATGCACAAGCCAATCAAGTATCCAACGGGTCGATGTCGTTCCAGCCCGACGTAAACCTTGGAGATTCCAAACGCGAGCAGGACAAAGAACATGCCGGCGGTAAACAAACAGATCTTCAAGCCCAGCCAGAAGGAAAGTAAGAGTCCCTTGCTCACCAGACTTCGATCGAGCGCCTCGCATTCGCGACGTGTGTCGGGCCAGGAGAGCAGGTCCCGGTAATAGGCGCCGTCCCGTTCGTTTGCCCTTGCCAGGATCGCCTCTTCGAGTGGATGTGTGTCGGCCAAAACCGGGGTGCCAAGCACTAGGCGACGCAGGTGAGGAAACTTTCTTTTCAGATGGCCGCGATGAACAAGGTTGGCCGTCGCGCAAGCGACCGCGCGTGATTCGTACCCTTCCAGGTACGCAACCTCGTAAGGAGTGGGATCAGCGTCGTCCCCGACCCTGTGCGGCGCACCGGTTCGAGCGAAGCGGCGAATCCCGAGCGCAACTAGCACGCTTCCCAGAAATAGGGAGATGTAAAGCTGCAGAAACTGCGGTCCCCGCAAATCCCAAGGTCCACCCAAATGCAGCAAATTCCCGCAGCCGGATGCGACCAGGACCAACAAGATCGGCGCCAACGTTCTAAGGCGCATTCTGGGTTTGGAAATGATCCAGATACGTCGGCGATTGACTTGGACAGGCGACGGCAGGCGTGCAAGCCGCTCGTGCCCGCTAGGCCAAATATCGCATGGCGGATCTTCCCCGAAAAATCGCTTGTAGCTTGCCAAAGTCTGTTCATACCAATCCTGAAACTTTCGTGCTTCCCCCTCCCCACCCTGACTTGGCAAATGGTGCAACGGCTTCCTCAAAACCCGGCCACATAGGTCATCCCAGTAAGAACGGGAATAAAGAAGGTGCAAGTGCCACGCCTCGTCCACTTGAGGGGAGGGAGACACCGGATGTCCGGCCTCCAGCGCCAAAAAAAGAAAGCGACGGTATTCTTTCAGCACGCGCTCCGTCTTCTCGAGAGCCCAACCGTTTTCCCGGGCCAATCGCCGGGAAAAGGGCAACGAGGCGCCGGGATCATCCAGTTGGAATCGTGCGAGTCGATCCCAGAGGGCGCGCTGAGCCAGCGACATGTGCTCCATGGTTTCTCCCTGTGTTTGAGCGGGCAATCCCGGTAATAAGTCGTCGCAGGGCAATCGGTTGACGGCAGCTCTGGTTGCGCTGCAACGATTTCCACAGGTACAGATGCGTTTCCCGGCCGACGTGTTACACCATTCGGCTGCTTTTTTTGAAACAGCGTAAGTGCCGGAAACGCCTCGAAGACACATGCCACCCTGCCGTTCGACCCCATCAATGGATTAACCCTGCAAAGGAAACGAACACCGGTTACGATAGGCGGAGTACGGAGAACATGTTCGCGTGGAGACGAGTATGCCGCCCGTCCGCGCGGCCGCGTTTTCGTGTTGATTCGCCCGGTCGGCTTTCTTCGCGGCTGGGTACGGGAGACCTATTGTGGACGACTCAGCGACGTGCCCGAACGGCCATGCATGGCGGGGCATCGACCCTGGCGCTTGCCCCTATTGTGCTGCGGATGCCGCGACCATGCCCCCTTCATCGGGCGATCGGGGTTCCGCGGCGGAGGAGGCAGCGACCCTTCCTCCCGCGGAAAGTGGCGTCGATTTGGGCCAAACGATTGACCATGTTTTGCCGCACGCCAGAGGGGCGAGTTCCTCTCCGGAGGGGTACGAAATCGAAGCGGAGCTGGGGCGCGGCGGCATGGGAGTGGTCTACCGGGCGCGTCAAATACGTCTGGGCCGCACGGTCGCGCTCAAGATGATTCTTGCCGGCGGGCATGCGGGGCCGACGGAGCGTGAACGGTTCACAGCCGAGGCGCAGGCGGTTGCCCGTTTGCAGCATCCCAACATTGTGCAAATCCACGAGGTGGGCGATCACGACGGGCTTCCGTATTTCGCGTTGGAGTACTGCGCGGGAGGCAGCCTCGACAAAAATCTGTCCGGCACGCCTCTCAAGTCGAGAGACGCGGCAGCGCTGGTGGAGAAACTGGCCGGCGCCGTCCAGGCCGTGCATACGAAGGGCATCATCCATCGCGACCTCAAGCCTGCCAACGTGCTCCTGACAGCGGACGGGACGCCCAAGATCACGGACTTTGGATTGGCCAAGCTGGATGACCAAAGTCGAACCGCGACAAATGCCGTGTTGGGCACGCCGAGCTACATGGCGCCCGAGCAGGCGGAAGGCAAGTCCCGAAAACTCACGCCGGCGTGCGACATCTATGCTCTTGGCGCCATTCTCTATGAATGTCTGACTGGGCGGCCTCCGTTCCGCGCGGCAACGCCGCTGGACACGGTCCTTCAGGTGGTCAGCGAGGAGCCGGTGCCGCCGCGCTTGCTCAATCCGCGCGTTCCGCTTGACCTGGAAACCCTCTGTCTCAAATGCCTGCAAAAGGAAGTGCGGCATCGTTATCGCAGCGCCGAACACCTCGGAGCGGACCTGGGGCGCTTCTTGCGCGGCGAACCCATCCTGGCACGCCCCGTCTCCCCCCTGGGACGGACCATCAAATGGATAAAACGCAAGCCAATGCTGGCTGCCTTCTGGGGCCTAGCGGCGCTGTTCCTGGTCACACTCGCCATCGCGGGGCCGTGGGTCGCGTTGCGGCAGTCGGCGCTGCGCGAGGAAGCGGACCAAAATCGCGTCCTCGCCGAGGAGGCGGCGGCGAAGGCAAAACGCGAGGCCCATCGAGCCAACACCGCCCGCCAATCCGCAACATTGAACCTCGCCCTGCGCGAGTGGAAGCGCGGCAATCTCGCCAATGCGGGACGCCTGCTCGACGACGCCGATTCCAACCTTGTTGGCTGGGAACTCGACTTTCTCCGGAACCTCATTCCGCGACAAAGTCTAAGCATCCCCCACTCCCCCCCGCACGCCGTTGCCTTCAACGGCGACGGCAAGCGCATCGCGTTCCTGCGTGAGGAAACCGCAAGGGAAAGAGCCGATCGCAAACCCGCCGCGCCCGCAAGCTATGTCACCGTCCAAGACATCGACAGTTCGAACAAGATCGCGGAGTTTCGCATCGACGGCACGCGGCAGGGAGGCTTCGAGGAGAATTATCTCGACCCGGCCGGCCGGCGCCTTGCCCTTCCCTTGCCTCACCCGGACCCGAAGGCAAAAGGGCGTCTCGATCAGATCCACATCTTCGACGTTGCCACGGGCAAGAAGCTCCAGAGCCTGGAAAAGCCAATGTCGATCCGTTGCCTGAGCTTCAGCCCAGACGGAACGCGGGTGGGCGCCGGCGGCTTCGATGGCCTGGTACGGGTCTGGGACGCCGCCACAGGAGAAGAAGTCCACACCTTCCCTCTCGCGGCCGACGACGGCATCCATTGCGTGGCCTTCTCGCCGGACGGGCGACAGCTTTTCGCCGGCGGCGGCTACCTCCAGGCTCGACTGGTGATTCTGGGTCTGAGCGCCTATCTCTGGGACTTGCCCTCCGGCAAGCAGCGCTGGGAGTATCGCTGCCCCGGGCTTTCGTTTCGCGTCGCGCGTCATCGGGGAGATCGCATCGTCGCGGTGATCAAGAATGCCGACCTGATGGTTTGGCCGGTCGCCTCCGGTCAGCCTGGAGCGCCGCGGGCGATTACCGGACCTATCCGTTTACCTTCGTGCTTGAATCTGAACGAGCAAGGAACGCTGCTGGCGGCCAGTGCCGATCGGGTCGAGAAACAGGAGGGCGGCACGGCGGCGACACTGCACCTCGTTCCCGTCGTTATGGAAGCGAAGGCCTATTCCACGCGGAAAATGGAAGAGGGCCCCGTGCATTCCGTCGCCCTGGGACCGAAGGGGCGCCTTCTGGCCGCGACGGCATACGTTCCTCGAGCGCGAATCCTGACGCCCAAGCCAGGCGAGGTCAAGGTGTGGGACCGAGTGACGGGCCGGTCCTTTCCGGTCCCTGACTTCGATCGACCGGTCGTGCGCCTCGCATTTAGCCCGGACGGGAAATGGCTTGCCGCCGCCCTGGGGGGAAGGCGTTCGCGCGGTAAGGAACCGGCCGTGCCCGCCCAGATGGTGGTATGGGATGTGGAAACAGGCAAGACCGCGGGAACCTTTCCATTTGACGCGGATAGCATCTGGGGACTACGCTTCGCGCCCGACAGCGACCTGCTCGCCGTTGCATCCGTGGTCCGCGAAAAGGGTCTCGACATTTTGGGATACGTCACCATGGCAAGCGTGCGCGAAAAGCGCGTCCTCCATGCTACACCAGTGCCGAACCTGCCCCATGAAATTGCCTTCACTCCCTCCATCGAAGTTTTCGCGGCGGGAGGAATGTCCGGCGTCGGCGTCTTGGACGTGGGCGGCATCCTGCCTCGACAGAAGTTGAAGCACGGGACGGCCGTCGCGTTCGCGCCGGATGCCAAGACGCTTCTCGGGGTCAGCGTGCGGCCAGACATTACCGCGCTCGAATCCTCCGGCGTCGTGACGGCGTGGGACTGGAAAACAGGAGAGGAACTTCACACGCACGATTTTCGCCTCACGGGCGCCCTGCTTTCCTGGGCGGTCATTGCTCCGGACACACGCCGCTTCGCCACCTCCTCCGACGATGGCACGTTGCGGATCTGGGATGCCGCGACCGGGCAAGAAATGCTAACGCTGGAAGGACCAGCCTCCCAAGGCGAATGCCTGAGTTTCTCGCACGATGGACTGCACATCGCCGTCGGCCACAAGGATGGCGCCATCGCGATCTGGGACGCTGCCCCGCTGCGGTGAAACGGGGACGCGGAACGCGCGGGATGGCCGCCACGCCGACAACCGCATCGGATCTTGGTGCAGTGCCTCAGGCAGCATGCGCTCGAATGCGCGATAATCGCCGTCCTTCTGAAACAACGGCAACCTCGCCGCCGCCCGATTCAGGACGTGGTACACAAGACCGCCGGGTGCATGTCGAGCCCGACACGCCATTCATCGAGAATACGACCCCGGTGGAGGACATGCAAGGTGTTTTCGGTATGCATTTCTTGTAAGTCCCCGTCCCGATGACTCAATTCGAGTTGCGTCCCCTTTTCCGCGTCCTTTTCCACGTCGATGGCCCGCGAATTTGTCACTTGGGCAAGTCCGGTACAGCATTGTAAGAGATAAGAAATTCCCCCACCCAGGCATCGAAATTAAAATCCACGCCGCGGTCCCACGGACTGTGAGATACTTGCACGAACAACCGTGGTGAATGCTTCCAGTCGAATTCTCCAGGGTAGTATTTCCGGGCGAATTCCTGGAGCTTTTCGCCTGAAACCGTGAGAACGCCTTGCGCGCTCTTTCCCGCAGGCACAGTGATGAACCACTCCTTGGTTCTAGTCCTTATCTTGAATCTGTCCGGATCCAGCAGGCTGTGTATGGGTGGGCGTTTCGGGAGCGGTTTCTTCTCTCCATAAGCGTCAATGACGTAGTCGAAATCCTCCGTCAGACTGGAGTCCTCCCACGGACTGGACACCAAGAACGGCAAAGCATAATCTTTTCCCTTCGCCGCGGCATAGATAGTGATGGTGGTCGCCATCGTCGTGAGTTTTAGGCTCGGCTGTACGATGATGAGAGGAGGCCGAGGCCCCGAATAAGTAATCGTCCAGGCCACCTCAATATCCGTGAATTTCTTGTTCGGCACTGCTTTCAGCTTGATCGCCAACTCGACGCCGTTGCTCTTCGCGGACAACACGCCCTTGGCGGCCTCTTGGTCGAGCATGGCGATTCCTACTTTGCTGTCCTCCACGAGCTTCCGCGGGTCGTGCTTCTCCTTGCCGGACGGCTTACGGGTCTCGACCTTTGGGTACTTTTTCTTCGCCGGCTCTTGGCCCTGGACGAAAAGCAGCGACAGGAAAAGAAAGTCGAAACAAACCACGGAGATGATTGTGCAAAGCTTCATGGGGTCTCCTGACAATCCAAAATGCAATAGCCTTGTCAAATCGGGCGTCCGAGTTGACATGCTCACAACGGTGCCACGGATTCGTTGCCCCGTACCCAGACTGGATGTACGGCTTCCATCGCACTTTTATGGGACTGAAGACTCAACTCACCCTAAACGGACGCATTCCGGCTGTCAAGGCGCGGAAAAGGGGACGCGGAAAAGGGACGCAACTCGATTCGCTCTCTCGTAGGCGGCATTCCCTTGCCGTCGATGCCGGGGGGTTACTTCAAAATAAAGAACAACAACACCCCAAGCACCAACAAAAGAAAAGCGCAAAACCCGGCCACCACATATCCGAGGCGGTGCATGTCGCGGAGGCGGCGGTCCATTTCGTCTAGGCGGAGGAGGTCGGGGTGGGGCGGCGGCAGGTGCGGGTTGCCGTCACCCGGTGTTGGGGCAGGCGTCCGTTCGTCGCGGACGATGGGGATGTCGGCAAGCGATTCGGCGGCGGGGGCTTTTTCGATCTCGGCGACGGCGCTCATGAATTCGGGATCGCCTTCCTCGTCCATCGGTTGAATGTCTTCGGGCTTGCACCAAGGTTTGAGGGCGTCGCGGACGGCGGCCATGTTCGCGGGGCGAGCGTCCGGCTTCTTGGCGAGCATGCGGTGAACCAACTGGGCGAACTCGTCGGGTATGGCCTTGGTGCGCCACTGGAGGGGGCCGGGTTCGAGGTGGCGGTGGGCGTGGATTTTTTCTTTGATCGTGGTCGCGGTGAAGGGCGGCGAACCGGTGAGGGCGAAGTAGATCGTGCAGCCCAGAGCGTAGACGTCGCTGCGGGCGTCGA
>Ga0163144_10006367_pt1 | contig 26049 bp, 23 predicted proteins | sample OliLak19BULKMAT1_FD_123175 | JGI IMG/M metagenome (GOLD analysis project Ga0163144, IMG submission 123175) | Freshwater microbial mat bacterial communities from Lake Vanda, McMurdo Dry Valleys, Antarctica - Oligotrophic Lake LV.19.BULKMAT1 | ecosystem: Environmental > Aquatic > Freshwater >...
GCTCGAGAAGAGATTTTGTTCTTCGCATCTACTCAGCCAATCGCTGAGGCGGTCAGAGCCTGTGGGCGCGCCAAATCTTCCACAAAAATCCCACGAAATCGAAATGAACGCCGCGCCCTCATGGATGAGCTCCTTGGCGATAAATATCCTCTGCTCTCGCGTCTCACGTGAGCGCGAGCGCCCAGCTGCCGCCGATGAGGGCGACCGAGGCGAGGCCCAGGGCGATCTGAGGGGCGCTCGAGATCGTGCGGCTCTTCTTGGCGGCGAGCGCGAAGGGGATGCCGATCACGAAGCCCGCCAAGAGACCGAAGGCGTGCGCGCCGATGTCGGTGGAGGGGCTGGAGCCGAGGGCGCCGAGAAGGGCGAGGCCGCCGATGATGGGCGCGATGTACTCGGTGATGTGGCGTTGGCTCTGCGGGCCTTCCGCCGACCCCGGTCGAGAGGTGCGCTGCGAACCGAATAGGAGCTGCGTCGTCGCGAGCAAGCCGACTGCACCGAACACGGCGGTCGATGCGCCGATCGACCTGTGTATCTCGCCCATGGAGGCGTAGAAGACAGCGTTGGCGACGTTGCCGACTGCGCCAGCGGTCAGAATGGAGAAGGCGGCTGCACCTGGGCCCAAGCGCCGCTCGAGCGCGCGGCCGAAGATGGCACCCGACACGAGATTGGAAAGCACATGGGCGCCGTCGGCGTGCAACGTCAGCGCCGTCACGGCGCGGAACGGCTCGCTCGACAGCACCAAGCTCGAGACGCTGGACCCTTCGCGAAACCATGCGCCGCTCGGCTTGGCGACGGGGCCCGTGAGCCACGCGAAGCCGACGAACAACGCGAACATCGCCACCACGAAGGACAGCCCGCGGTAACGCGCGCGCTCGATATGACGCTGCGGCGGAAAGTAGCGGTTCTCTTCTTCGTAGCGATCGAGCTGGGTGCGTGCTCGTGAATAGTCTTGGTCGCGCACGAGCAGCACGCCGCCGCCGATGCCGCGAGCGACGCCGTGCGGGATTGTCTTCGACGCGAGCACCAACGCAGCGTCGCGCAGCGCGCGATCAGAACCGAACGGGCCGATCGCGGTCCAGCCGGCAGCGACCTCGGGCTCTTGGCTGGCGGGAGCCAGCGCCGTGCTCGGGCCGAAAGAAGCTACCGGGTCGCGCGTCATAGGGGCCCCAAGCTGGGGACTGCCATGCAATCTGTCAACCAGGTTGCGCGCCCTCTCGACTCGGTCTACCGATCGGGCGTGTCGAACGCCGTGACAGATGGGATTCGGGTCGCCGTCTCCACCCAGTACATCCCGCAGCAATCGATGCCCCAGGCAAAGCGCTACGTCTTCGCTTACACCGTGAAGATCGCGAACGAAGGCGAGGCGTCGGCCCAGCTCAAGAGTCGCCACTGGATCATCACCGACGGCAACGGCAAGGTCGAAGAAGTGAAGGGCCCCGGCGTTGTCGGGCAGCAACCCTTGCTCAAGCCGGGCGAGCACTTCGAGTACACCAGCGGCTGCGTCCTGGAGACCCCGCGGGGCAGCATGCGCGGCGCCTACCAAATGCGGCGCGGCGACGGCTCCGAGTTCGATGCCGTGATCGCGCCGTTCGATCTGGCGCTGCCTTACTCGTTGAACTGATCGGCTCGCCGAGCTCGGCCGCTACTGCACGCGAATGATCGCGTCCGGCTTCGGAGCGCGTGGGTCTTCATCGACGGCGGGGGCTGCGGACGCGGAGGACGAGGGTGAGGGGACGGCCTCGAACAGTTTCCCTTCTCGCTCGCTGCAGAAACGCTTGCGCGCGTCGAGGCTGGGCGGGCCGGAGAGCACAACCGTGCGTTTGCCCTTCAAGTCGCATAGCGCGAGCGCGCTCTCGCGTGGACAGCCAGTGCCTGCATGGAAGACGCCGCCAAACGTGCGGCACTCTTCTTCGGCCGGCTTGAGACGAGGCGTCGCGTGTATTTCTTCTTCTTCGCAGGCGCTTTCGTACTTGCCGACGCAGCTGGTCATCGTGACCAAGTCAGGGGTGGGCGGCTTGTCGCCAGCAGCAAACCGCCCCTGACTGGCCTGGCAGGCCTTCTCGAGCAGCGCCAACGTTTTGGGCGGGTAGCCGAAGCGAACGGTGCCCTCCGGTAGGCGACAAACGCCGAGCACGCCCTCCCGTGGGCACGCCGCGTCTCGCACGAACTTGCCCTCACAGGCCCCCTCACGTTCTTTGGTGAGCTCTTCATCTCCGAGCTCGAGACAGCTGTGATCGTCGATGGAGGTGGTCTCGCAAATAGCCTCGACGATCTCGCTGGCTGGCGCCGCTGGCGCTGCGCTGGCGCTGCCGTTGGAGCCGGGAGGCCCAGGGTCGCTTTTCTCGCCACAAGCGAGGACACAAACCAGCAACGCAGCAGCGAGCGCGCTGCTCGCGTGCCGGATCAAGCCTCGCCCTCGCTCGTCGCGAGCTTGGGCTCGATGGCTGGCGAGGCGGTCGTCTCCGGCGGAGCAATTCCTTGCGCAGCCAAGTCAACCGGCGGAGCAATTCCTTGCGCAGCCAAGTCAACCGGCGGAGCAATTCCTTGCGCAGCCAAGTCAACCGGCGGAGCAATTCCTGCAGCGCCTTGATGTGCCTCGGCGCTCTCGAACGCGAAGCTGAGCTCCTTCTTCTCTGCGTCCACACTGACCTTGGCAACGCCGCCGTGCTCGAGCGCACCGAACAGGATCGCGTCGGTCAGCTTGGATTTGAGCTCGTCTTCGATGATGCGCGCCAGCGGACGTGCCCCCATCGATGGCTCGTAGCCCTTTTCGGCGAGGTGAGTGCGGGCGGCTTCGTCGAGCTCGATGGTGACGTTGCGATCGGCTACCAGCGAGCGGAGCTCCTTGATGAACTTGTCGACGATGGAACCCATCACAGCTTTGTCGAGCGGCCCGAACGCGACACGCGCGTCGAGCCGGTTCCTGAACTCGGGGCTGAAGGTGTTCTTGTAGGCGCGATCGTCGTCACCGACGACCCCTCGTTCGCCGAAGCCGACCTTCCCGGTCTGCAGATCGCGGGCGCCCACGTTGCTGGTCATGATCAGCACCAGGTGCCTAAAATCAGCCTTTTTGCCGTCGTTGTCGGTCAAGGTGCCGTGATCCATCACTTGCAGAAGGACTTGGTAAATATCCGGATGCGCTTTCTCGATCTCGTCGAGCAGCAGCACTGCGTGTGGCGTTCTTGCGACCGACTCCGTGAGCAGGCCACCGCGATCGTAGCCGACGTAGCCGGGGGGCGCGCCGATGAGCCGTGAGACGGTATGCCGCTCTTGGTACTCGCTCATGTCGAAGCGCATGAAGCCGATGCCCAGCGTCGTCGCGAGCTGTTTGGCGAGCTCGGTCTTGCCGACACCGGTGGGGCCGGTGAACAAGAATGAGCCGATCGGCTTTTCTGGGCTGCGCAGGCCGGCGCGCGAGAGCTTGATGGCGGCGGTGACTGTCTTGACCGCCGGCTCTTGACCGAAAACGACGTTGTTCAAGTCGGACTCGAGCTTCAGTAAGCGCGACTTGTCGTTTCCAGCGACCTGCTTCGGCGGAATCTGCGCAATCTTGGCGATGACCGTTTCGATGTCGACCGCCTGAATGACGTAACCAGGCCCGTGCGCGAGCTTGGCAACCGCGCCCGATTCATCGAGCAAGTCGATCGCCTTGTCAGGCAGCTTCTTGTCGCGCAGGTAGCGAGCGGCGAGTGTGGCCGCCGCCTCGAGCGCCTCGTCGGTGTACGTGACGCCGTGGTGCTCTTCGTACTTCGGGCGCAACCCTTGAAGGATGCGGCGCGTCTCGTCGACGCTCGGCTCGCCCACCTCGATCTTCTGGAAACGGCGAGCGAGGGCGCCGTCTTTTTCCATGTGGCCGCGCAGCTCTTCGAATGTCGTGGCCCCGATGCAGCGAAGGCGCCCGGAAGCGAGAGCGGGCTTCAGCAGGTTCGACGCGTCCATCGTGCCGCTGCCTGCGCCTGCGCCGATGATGGTGTGGATCTCGTCGATGAAGAGAACGCTATTGGGCTTGTCGGCGAGCGCTTTCAGCACGGCTTTGAGCCGGTTCTCGAAGTCGCCGCGGTAGCGCGTGCCCGCGATGAGCGCGCCCATGTCGAGGCTGAAGATGACGAAGCTCTTGATCGGGTCGGGCACGTCGCCTTCTACGATGCGCTTGGCCAAGCCCTCGACGATCGCCGTCTTTCCGACGCCGGCGTCGCCGATCAGGAGCGGGTTGTTCTTTCGCCGGCGCGACAGCACGTGAATCGTGCGCATGACCTCGTTGTCACGGCCGATCAGCGGGTCGATGCGACCAGCAGCCGCTTCATCGTTGAGGTTCAGCGCGAAGGCCTTGAGCGGGTCTCTGACCTTCGGGGCATCTTCGCTGCCGGGGCCATGCTCGAGGGAGTCCGCGCCGCTCTCGATCACCGGGTCGGCGCCGTCGTCGATCTTGGAGGCGCCGTGCGAGATGTAGTTCACCACATCGAGGCGGGAAATGCCCTGCTCCGAGAGGAACACGACGCTCGCCGAGTCGCGCTCGGCGAAAATGGCGACCACGACGTTTTTGCCCTTCAGCTCTTCTTTGCCGCTCGACTGCACGTGCATCGCTGCGCGGCCGACGACTCGCTGAAAGCCCAGACTCAGCACCGGGGAGTCGAACAGGTCTTCGCTGACGCTTTCGATCTCCTCTTCCAGGTAGGTCTCGAGCTTCTTCTTCAGGGCTTCGATGTCGCCGCCCGAGTGGCGCAGCACCTCTTTCGTCTCTTCATCGAAGAGCAGCGCGTAGAGCAGGTGCTCGACGGTGACGTATTCGTGGCGGCGACGCTCGGCTTCGCGCGACGCCAACCCAAAAGCGACTTCGACCTCAGGACTAATCCGCATTTACCGGGCCTCTAACGTGGTCACTCAGGCTCTGCCGTCAAGCTATTCAGGTTCGGCCGTCAGCAGGAGCGGCATGCCATTTTCTTTGGCGTAGTCCATCACTTCGGCAACTTTCGTTTCTGCGACGTCGCGCGAATAGACACCCGCGACGCCCGCACCCTTGTGATGGACACTCAGCATGATTTGGGTCGCCTCGGTCTCACTCTTCCGGAAAAACTGAGTGAGTACGCGAACAACGAACTCCATCGTCGTGTAGTCGTCGTTGTGCAAGAGCACCTTGAAGCGCCGGGCTTTTTCGAGCTTGGGGCGCTCTTTCGTTTCGACGGAGCCTTCGCGCTCGTCTTCCGAATCGAACTCGTCATCAGGCGGGACCATGCTAGCGGAGAACCTTAGCACCCGCTTGGCGGCTCGCGAGCAGTTGAAACACGGCCATGGGTTCGAGCGTCACCCGCTCCGCGCCATCACGATCTCCAGCGTTCGTTCGATGCACCAGGCCGCGCCCGCGCTGCCCAAGCCGTAGCATGCCAATTGGCGCAGCGCGGGCCTCTGTAGCCGCTCGCCGGCGACCCTGGCTAACCCGAACGCCAGCAGCACCGCGGCGAGCTGCCCCAGCTCGACGCCCACATTGAACAACACCAGCGCCAGCGCAGAAGAGTCGCGTGGCAAACCCAGATCGTTCAGCACGCCGGCGAAGCCGAGGCCGTGGACCAAGCCGAAGATGGCCGCGACCAGCCACGGATAACGTCGGGCAGCAGTCGCGCGATCGTGCAGGCCTTCGCGCGCAACCAAGACGACGCTGGCAGCGATCGTGGCCTCCACCGGCCGGCTCGCCAGGCTCAAGTTGCCGGTCGCCGCGAGCGCGAGCGTGAAGGAGTGCGCCAGCGTGAACGCTGTAATCGTCGTCACCAGGCGACGATTGCAGCCCACGACCAAGAGCAACCCGAGGACGAAGGCCAGATGGTCGAAGCCCGTCGCGATGTGCTTCACGCCGAGCTGTAGCCAGACGAACATTTCGCGCCCTGGCACTCCGCCCACCACGACCCGCGGATCGGCACCGGTGACCAACCGCTCCAGCGTGTCGCCCCCGGCCCATTCGATGATCACGATGACTTGCATCCGGCTGCCGTGCATTCCGTCGAAGCCGATGGTGCCTTGCAACGGTGCTGCGCCGCAGTCGAGCAGGGCGCCTGCATAGCTGCACGGCGCGGGAAAGGTGAGCGCGACACCTGCCGGTGCGCCGCGCGAATCGATCGGCGGTGACCACGCGACATCGAACCGGTGAGGGGCCGACTCTTTGAGTACCAACACGCCCGGCTCGAAGTCGTGCGCCGCGGCGACGCCGGGCCGGGCGAGCAGCGCAATCGTCGCGCAAATGATGGCGAAGAGCCGCTTCATTCGCGAACCACCGTCCACTCGGCGCGCAGCCGATTCATCGCTTTGGCGACGCCCTCCGCTCGCTTCGCATCACGATGGTGTTTCTCGACGTCGCGCCGCGCCGTCTCGAAATCCGGCGCGGCGCCCGCGGTGATGCTGTCGACGCGCACCAGGTGCTGGCCGTGGCGAGAGCTACGTAGCTCCCATGTGTTCACGGCTTGCTCGCTCAACCCCTCGATAAAGGGCTCCCCGAAGGTCGTCGCCAAATCGGCGATCTTGCGGTGGCGATAGCGGCGACCGCCCTGAAAGGGGTCGCCCATCCCTGCCGGTTCGGCGCCGCCGCGCAGCGCCGCCAACAGCTCCGCTGCGCGACTCTTGGCTCCGTCACCTTCCCCTGCGACGAATACCTGGGTGAAATCGACGAGCGGCGGCGCGGCGAAGCGCGCTTCATGTTCGTCGAACCAGGCGTGCAGCTCCGGCTCCGTCGGCTGCGCCAGGAGGACACCCTCCTCTAGAATGCGCGTCATCTTCTGCGCCACGCGCTCGCGGATGCGGGCATCGTCTTTGTCGAGCCCACGCGCCACGCCCGCGCGGAACAAGATCTCCTCGTCGGTCCAGCGTGTGATCAGCTCGCCCAGCTCCGCCTCGTTCGGTGGGCGCCCCATGCTGACCGCGTACTGCTCGGACAGCGAAGCGGTCACCTCTTTGCTCACAACGAGGCGATGTGATCCCGTGCCAGCATTCAGCCTCGCTTCGAGGCCGAACAAGAGCGCGCCGATCAGGACGAAGTGGAGCAGCGGCTCGCGGATGGCCTTCTTAGCGATTGTGAGCGCCGACATTCGACGAGCGTAAGCTGGTTACTCGATCGTGAAGCTCTGAACAGGCGTCGTGACGGTGTGTGCACAATCGGTGGCGCTGGCGTACCACTCGTAGACCTTGCCGCTGCGCAAGCCCGAGACGGTCACCGCGGCGGAGGTCTTCGCCGGGTCGACTTTGCCGGTCTCGGCGAAAGGCCCACCGGAGCCGTCGATCTTGACGTCGAGCGTGAACTCGCTGTTCTCGTCCGTCTCCCACTCGTCCTTCGTGGGCGAGTAGGTGCGGACCGTAAGCTCGTCGTTCAGCGGCGAAAACTCCCAAATGCGCAGCAGCCCGCCGCCGCCGTCGGGTCTGCCTTGGTAGTCGGCCAACATCGAATGAATCACGTGTCCCTCGAAGTCGTCGCTTCGGCGGGCCTCGGCCGCGACATGACCGTTGGTGAACAGGTGAACGTTGGGCGCGTCGCGCATGGCGTCGTAAATGTCTTGGCCCTGCGGTCCAAAGTTACCAGCCGCTCCCACGATGTAGTGCGAATTGACGATGCCGAAGGCGTCGGGGTGCGCCTCGAAGATCGCCCGGCCCCAATCCAAGACAGCCGCGTCGGGGCTTACGTTGAACTGGAAATTCACCACGACGAACTCGACGCCACCGGCGTTGAACGTGACCCAATTTTCGTCGTTGTCGTCGCCGTAGTGGCCGCCGTAGTAGCTCTTGTCGATGAAGCGATCGACACCGAAGTAGACGTTGAAATTGGCCGTGTCGTCTGCTGAGCCATTGGGGCTCTCGTCGTGATTCCCGGGGGTGACGCCATAGGGCATGCCTTCTGGCAGGTTTTCTTGCGGCACTTCCAGTGTGCTCATCGCCTGGTCGGCGACTGTCCACTGCGAAATGGTGGCGCCTTTGTCGACGATGTCGCCATTGTGAATGACGCCCACGATGTTGTAGGCGGCTTGGTTCGCCATGATCCACTTCGTCTGGTCATAGAAGAAGTCGTGGTTGTCGTCTGGGCGCGTGTAGTACTGCGTGTCGGGCAGCACGACGATGGTGAAGTCGTCGTCGCCGGTGATCTCGCGAAGGTGAAATGTCACCACCATGTTCTCGGCCTCGGGGTCGGCGATGTCGACTTCGAGATCGACGGAGCCTGCAGCGACGGCGGCGCCTGCCTCGGGGCTGAGTGGGGTAATCGAGGGTGCGCCACCGAGATCCGTGACGGCGCCGGGCTTCGTCGAGACTGCACCGACGATCGTGCCATTGCTGGCGCCCACGCTGTTTGGTGCGCCGGTCTCACCTTCATCCAGCGCCCAGCGCCCGACGAGGCCGGCACCCGGCGGCGCGGTCACGATCATGCCGGCAGCGATCTCCGCATCGGAGCGCGCGTGGTCCCACACGCGCACTTCATCCAGCGCGCCATGCAGGCTGCCAGCCGCGACACCCGCCGAATTGAAGGCGGCACCCAAGCCGAAGTGTTGAATGCTGTCGGCGCGCGGCGTCGCGTTCACCGCGAGCTGAGCGTCGAGCACGCCGTCCAGATAGAGGCGCCAGTTGGTTCCGTCGTAGGTGGCAGCGACATGGTGCCAGCTGCCCCAAGGCACCGCCGTAACGCCCGTGATGGGGTGATTCAGCCCAGTCTCGGCGTCTTCGAAATCTGCGCCGAGCACGTCGCCGAAGAACCCGAACGCATAGTTGCAGTCCAGATTGGTGCCGTCGCTCTCACCGCGGCCTTTGCCTGCGATCGGCACCAGCTGTAGCCCGCCCGCGCCCGTGCCCGCCGTAGCTCCTTTGCCGTCGCGGCGCACCCAGCCCTCGACCGTGAAGGTGGCCAGACCGAGCTCGGGCGCGACGCCCATCGACACCGAGTCGCCGTCACCGTCGAGCGCGAGCGCGCTGGTACCGATCTCGATGCCAGCGGTACACGCAGGGTCGTCTTCAGCGCCGCCGCCGTCGCCTTCGCCGCTGCCTCCGCCTTCCGTATTGTTGGCGCCTTCACCTCCAGTGCCGTCGCCGTCGGGATCGGCGGAGTCATCGCTACAGCCAGCGAGGGACGACGCGAAGAGAAAGAGCAACGATCCCACTCGGGGCAACGTTGTGGTCGACATGGGTTGCTTCTAACGCGGCGCTGCGAATGACGGAATGTGCGTACTTCGCTGGGCGATTCGCCACCCTGGTCAGCGTTGGCTCACGCGAGGGGTGACAAGCCGGACGCTGTCGCTTCAAAATTGCAGCCCGCGTGCGACTACTTGACCAGTCGCGCGCTCAGCGTCGCCTGGCAACCTGCGAGCTTGGGATTCTTGTTGCACAGCGCCTTCTTGATGGCCTCAGCATGGACTGCGCGCGTCTTGATTTGGTTGTTCACTACGAAGGTGGGGTCCAACAGTGATGTTGCTGTTCAGCGAGTGTGCGCGCGAGCTCACGAGCAGCTTCGCGCCCTCGACGCCCTCGACGCCCTCGGCGCATTGGGCGATCGCGACAGGGTCGAAGCCTGTCGCGTCGCCGGTGCAGAGCTGCCAGTCAGCGCTCGGCGGAGCGGCTGCGCGACAGTAGAGGTACTGGAGAAAACGCAGCTTCGGTTTGTAGAGCTTCTGCACGCAGCGTTGCCTGCGCGCTTCGACGTTGCCTTGCGTCGGACTGGAGCCGACGCAGCACCCACTATCAGGTCGTGCATTTCGGGCGACTTGGGGGCGTCCGCAGCCGCGCACGAGAGCCCCAAACCGGAAAGCGTCGTAGCCCAGCGGTGTAGCCTACTCATCAGCGCGAGTGGGTTCGAGTGAGCATCCGGGTAGCAGAAGTTGCGACCCGCCTTCGAGCAGCTCCATCACGCCCTGTCCACAACATCGACGGACATGCGAGGACAGCTAGTCGACTCGCGCACCTCGCTCGTGAAAGGCTGCCGAGATGAGCCGGCGACGCGAGGCATGGCAGCAACACGCCCACATCGAGAAGCCAGGGCAAGCGTCGCCCTTCGCGGTTCGCTTCCTCACGCGCTTCATGCTGCCGCTGGTTCGCGTGCTGTTCCGCGCGACTCTAACGGGCGAAGAACAGCTGCCGACGAAGGGCGCGTTTCTGCTGGTCGCCAATCACCCGTCGAGCCTCGGCGTCGCCGAGTTTGCCGCCTTCATGGCGCTGTACGCCGACCGCTTCGGTGGCAGCCGACCGCTGGCTGGCTTCGCGCATGCAGCCTCGTTTCGTTGGTGGCCGCTCTCGATCGTCTTTCCGCAGATCGGCGCCATCCCTTCCACGTATGAGGCCGCCGCGTGCACCTTGTCGGCCGGCGTTCCGATCGCGCTGTTTCCTGGCAGCGACCACGAAGGCTTTCGCCCATTCTGGCAACAAGGTCGCGCGGACTTCGGTGGCCGTGTCGGCTTTCTGAGGCTTGCCAAGCAGGCGTGGGTCCCCATCGTGCCAATGGCATTCATTGGCGTAACGGCACCATTACTTCATCGATCTTTTGTCTTGCCGTACCTATTCGCGTGGCCTCGACTGGTTGGCGTGAAACGCTACGGCCTCAGCGTTCTCGCTGTTGTCGGCGCGCTCTTGATCATGGCGCTGGTGCCGCTCGCGTGGCATTGGCGTGCGCTGCTCGTCTTCGGGTGGGCCGCTTCGCCGCTGGCGATGCTTTCGTGGCTGCCCGTGCGAGTCCAGATCCGCATTGGCGCGCCGATCTCGCCAGAAGCCCTGTTTGGAGACCGCTTGGCAGCTGACGCCGCCCTCGTGCCCGCGCTCTCGCAGGTCGAAGCCGGCGTGCAGCGCTTGATCGACGGCGGCGCGATCAACTGATGCTGCGCAAGCGAACCGGCGCCCGATAATCAGGATGGCTGCGGCGATCAGCGGGCGGATGCACGAGAACGAGTGAGGCTATCACCTCCCGCACTGACGTAAGCGGTGCCCCCATGGTTCTTGTGAACGCCTCGAAGCGGTCGCCCATCTCGTTCGAGCTCGCGCTCAGCCTGGCTTCGGCCATCGGAAAGACGACCGCCTCTTCGGTCGCGATATCGCGATGTAAAAGCTCGCAATAGCTCGAGGCCGCGTGCGCCACTTCCTCACGCTGCTGCGCACTCCAGGGCGCGGGCAAGCGAGAGAGCTCGTCCATCGACGCAAGAAGGCCGTTCAGCTGCCCGTGTTCGCACACGGTCGCCGCGACGGGTCCGCGTTCGTGCGCCGGGCAGTTGAGGTCCAGCGTTTGGAAGAGAATGCCTTCTTCCCGGGCGTGATGCCAGTCGGTGACGAACGAGCGCAACACACCCACGAAGCGCGCAGTCTCGACTCGCCCATCGTCTGTGGTCGCCATCAGCTCTTTGGCCCAGGCGCTCAATGCAATCAGCAATGGGGCGATCTCGCGGTGCTCGGACGTCAATACATTCACAGCCGAGAAGGGGATTGCGGCCACGAGTGCGGGCGCGGCGACGCCGAGTGATCTCGGCTCGTGGAAGAACTCCTCTTCCGCGTCGATGTCGTCCATCAGCGCATCCGTGTCGTCTTTTTCGTGGCGCTCGGCAGCTGTCTGATGGCCGAGCAGCCCACCTGCCAAGGCGCCTAGCCCCGCCCCGGCGACAACGCCGAGTGGCCCTGCAAGCACACCGATTGCGCCCCCGGCCAACGCTCCGATTGACGCGTCGAAGAGCTCGGTTGCTGCGTGGTCGGGCTTCGTAAGCGGTTCGGCGCTGGGCCCGGGAGTCTGGGGGTGTGTGGCCATGCCGTCGTAGCAAGCACGGGGCGAGCCAGCACAGGCGGTCGGCGCGCAGCGACCGATTCCTGCAGGAAGCGCGGATTTGCCCGTTGGCGGGGCGTGGCAGAAAGGTGCGCGGCGGGCGCAAACGAGTCGTTCACGCGCAGATTTGGCGGCCGAATCAGGGAGCGTGATTCTCCGCCAAAAAAGGCCACAGGCTTCAGGCCCAGGGCCACAGGCTTCAGGGACAGAGAGTCAGCTTGGCGCCATGGCGTGGCAGCTTAGCTGTGGCCTGAAGCCTGACGCCTTTCGCGCTGCAGCTGGTGACAGCACCGTCGAGATCATGCGCGCTCATTTAGCGCGGGGCGCAGGCGAGCGTCAGCAGGGCGGCAGAGAGCACCCCGCTCGGCGTGCGCACATGGTTCGCCAGGTTCCATTCGCTGAGGCAGCGCGCCCACGCGAGCGCCGCGCCTGCTGCGTCAGGGTCGAGCGAAGAGGCGCATTGTTGCGCGGAAGAACGCGCCAGGCTCGAGCGTGCAGGTCGAATGTCACCATTCGTGGATGGCCAGATCGCGGCCATCGCTGCGACGTGCGGCCTCCCGGTGGTCACCGCAAAGTCAACCGATTTTGCGTGGTTCAAGGGTTTGGTTACGCTCAACTGGTCGACTTCGTCGACGGGCTAAACGGCCTGGTCCTACGCGCCTGCGGCTCTCTGCAGCAAGTTCGCTGGGAACTGTGATCGAGAGCTTGCTGCGCGCTCACCCATGGGGCGCATGCGTCGGGCTGCCACGAGATCAAGGATAGAGAAAGCTGCCCACCGTGATCGGTCGAGGGGAACTGCTCGGCGTAATCGTAGTCGACACCATCGTAAGTGCAGCCGCCCACCGACGACGGGCATGTGCGGTCGGTGCACGTTGTCGAGCCATCCGCGTTGCAGTCGCAGAAGTTGCAGTTGTCGCCGACAGGGTAGCGCTCGCCGGCGGTGTGACCTTCGTCGATGCAGCTCGTGCCGCCGCCGGCGCCGCCTGCCGACGAGGTGGAGCCACCCGCGCCACCGGAGCCCCCAGCCCCTCCGTCAGCTTGCACGCCTCCCGCGCCTTCAGCCCCGATGTTGGTCGTGCCGCCTGTATTCGACGAGGTCGAGTCGTCGGTTGTGGCGCTATCGTCGCCACAACCGGGGGCTGTGATCGCTGCCAAGAGGGCGACGAGGAGAAGCGAAGAACGCGTCGAGCTCCGGACAAGGGTCCGGCCACCCGACCTGGCCCAGTCACGACCAGAGCTCGCGCGGTGCGGGCCCCTGGGGCAAGGCGCGCTCCTCGTCCTGCAGGCGGGCGGTCACTTGATCGCGCAGCGTCGGGGCGTCTGACATGCTTCGGCAGCGTACTTCACGGCACGCTGAAAGCGGCGCCGCTCCCGCCGGGGCGCCGAACGCGGCTGCAATCGGCCGAAGGGCACATGGCGGGCGTCAGTTGAAGGGTGACACCCGCTACGCGTGACCCGACTCAGCCTCGCTCGAGAACACTCAGCACCTCGCTCAACAGCCGCTCGAGCTGCTTGGTGTCAGCGCGCGAAAACGTAGGGTCGAGCTGTTGATTCCCCAGAAACGCGGCGTACTCGAGGCGGCCGAGTAGCTCACGTCTGCTGCGCGGCAGGGCCTCCGGCATCAGGTCGGCGAGGTATTGGATGCGCAGCTCGTCGACGCGCTCGACGTAACGCCGCGCGCGTGGGTCGCGCAACCCCCACGCGCGGACGGCGATATCGAGTCGGCAGTCGAGCCGCTTGACTGCGCTGCTCAGCTTGCGGCGTCGGGCTTGTGTATTGGGGCCGAGATTGGCTTCTTCGATTGGGCCTTTGGTGTTTCGCTCTTCCCACGCCTCGAGGGCCGCATCGAGGTACGCGTCCACATTCTCGAAGTGGTGGTAGAACGAGCCCTTCGTCTTGCTGAGCGCCTCACACAGTCGCTCGATGGTGAGTGCGTCTTGGCCGCCCTCGCGCAGCAGCGCAAAGCCTGCTTCTACCCAAGACTCTTTGGTCGATCGCGCCATACCTCAGGCCTGCGCGCCGACGCCGATGAGTAGGGCGAGCAACAGCGACAGTGGCGAATAGAGCAAGCGACTCCACGTCATGTAGGGCGTGCCGCGTATGGCAGGCCGAAACGCGACCTCGAAGAAGCCGCCGATGCCTCTTGCCGTGAAGACCACCACCAGCACGACCGGGGAGAGGTCGAGCAACGCGGCGAGGCGCCCGCCGACGCTCGCTGAGCCAACCGTGAGAACGCAGCCGGCTGCGGCGAACAGCAAGCCCGCCACCAGCCAGGTCAAAAGCTTTCCAGGCATCTTGTTGCCGGGCAGGCCGACGCCGATCACGTGCCGTGTCAGCTCGGCGTGCGAGCTGGCAGGAAACGCGCTGCCAAGCGCCCAGGCAACATGGCAGATGGCAATGGCGACGAGCAGCAGCGCTGCCACCATTCGCGCGCCGGTGGCCAGCGAACCGAGGGACAGCGCGGCGAGGTTGGGTGCGGCGACCGACAGCAACATGATCGGTACGAACAGTGCCCATTGCGGCATGTGCCACACGTTGCCGAAACGTTTGATGCCGTAGGTGATGAACAGCGCGGCAAAACCGCCCGCGCTCGCGGCGGACAGCAACGCGAACAGCCCCTGGTGCTCGCCCCGGATCGCGCTGAAAGCGCCCAGCGCGCCGATCACCAGGAATTGCCAGGTGATCAGATGCCACACGACTTCACTGGTTGCCTTGGCCGTACGGTTCACCCCGCTCTCGAGCACGGGCCGCAGAATCTCGCGACCGCCCAGCACGGCATGAAGGAACGCAGTAAACAGCCACAACGCGGAGACGGACCCGAGGATGCTCGACATGAACCATACCATAGGGTATGTTTTAGGAAAATCAAGAGAGCGGCTAGGCTGCTCAGCCACTCGAAAGGTCGAACACCTTGGCGTAGAACGCAGCCTCTTTCTCGAACACGTCGCGAATCGTCTCGGCCTTGCGAAAGCCGTGTTGCTCGCCTTCGTAACAATGAATCTCGGTCACGACGCCTCGCAGCTCGAGCGCCGCGTGAATGCGCAACGTCTGCTCCGGCAAGACTGCCTTGTCTTCCATTCCTTGGAAGAAGATTACTGGCGTGCGGATTTTGTCGACCAGCGTGATTGGGCTGCGCTCATCGAACGCTCGTTCGCGCTCGGCGCCGGTGCCAAATAGAAAGTTCGCGTAGGGCGACTCGAACTTGTGGGTGGCTTCGGTCAACGAGCGTGGGTCACTGACGCCATACAGGCAAGTCGCGACGCTGAAGGTGTCGGGGTGCCTCGCGAGCGCCAACAGCAGCGTGTAGCCCCCCGCGCTGCCTCCACGGATGGCGAGCTTGCGTCCGTCCACCCTGCCGCGCTCGACCATCGCGCGGGCGCCAAACACACAATCGTCGACGTCGCTTCTGCCCCAACGCCCTCGCAGCTTCTCCCGGTAGGCCCTGCCGAAGCCGACCGAGCCGCGGTAGTTGACGTCGAGGACGGCGAAGCCGCGTGTGGTGAGCTGCAGAATGCCGAGGCCAGCGAGGGGAGCGGCGACGCCCGTTGGTCCGCCGTGGCAGAGAACCATCAGCGGCGGAAGCGAACCGGTTGGCGCATCGGCCCGAGCGCTGACTGGGGCATAGAAGAACGCGTGCGCTTCGTCGCCATCGCTTGTGGCGAAGCGGACCGACTCGGCCACCGGTACATCGCGGGTGCTCAAGATCGCCTGCGACCCCTCGAACAAGTGCGCCGTGGTGTCGCGCAGAACCTGGCGCTCGAGTGTGTCGAGATCACAGTGGAAGAGGCGCGTGGCCGAGCCTGCCCAGCCCTGCGCCAGCAGCACGTCGCGACCACGAACGGCCACCTGTCCGATATGCCCGAGGTCTTCGATCAACGTCTCGCGCTTGCCTGTCTCGACGTCGAAGCGCACCAGCGAAGAACGGCCGCTGGCCATGGGTGCACCGACGATGGTGTGGGCGTCGCTGAAGCCGAACAAGGTCGTACCCAGGTTCCACAGCGGGGCGCCCCATTCTTCGTCAGCGCGGCACACGTGCTCCACTTTGCCATTGCGAAGACGGTGAACGTTCCAGGGCGCCTCCATCGATTCGAGCGCGAAGTAGAGCTCGCCGCCCGGCGACCATTGCGGTGAAAACGCAGATCCGTCTGGGCCGCCGGCGATCTTCTCCGGAGCAGCGAGCGCGCCGTTCGATGCGATGGCGGCGGTATACACGGCAGCGGCGTCCCAGGGCATGTGCGGAGCGCTCCACGCCAAGTATGCCAGCGTCTCGCCTCCTGGCGAGACCCTTGGAAAAGCGAAGAAGTCATGTCCGCGCAAAAGCCAGTCGACCTTGCCCGTCGCGAGATCGACGGAGACGAGGCCGTTCTCGGGGTGGGCATCATCAGCGCCGTAGAGCTCGCCAATGGCGATCAACCGGTTCTGGTGGGCGTCGTGAACCGGCTCGGCGAGCCGCCAGGCGTCGGGCGGTCCGACCAGACGCGGCTCGGACCCGCGCGCGACGCAGTAGATTCCGCGGTCGGTTTGATCGACCAAGTAGAGGTCCTCGCCGATGAAGAGATGTGCGAGACCACCGTATTCATGCACGCGGCTTCGGGCGTTCCGCGGGGCGGGGGACAGATCGCCAGCGGTGCTCACGACGACGCTGCGGCCCGACTCTGCCGGTCGACTCTCCAGCCAGGTAACCGAGCCGCTGGCCGTGAACATCGGGAACGACAGCTTCAGCGCCGCGCCGCTGACCAGCTCTGGCGTAATGGGGGTGGGCCATTGCCCGAACGGGGCGATTGTCTTCGCGTTCATGGTAGTCCCAGCTCTTTTTCCAGCATGGTTATCAGGCGCTCGGGCTCACAGCCGGCGCTGCAGCGCTCTTTCAGGCGCTGGCCGACCACGAACGCGCGCGCGCGAAAGTTGTCGTTGTGGCGTGTGCTAAGAGCTTTTGCGTGGTTGTCCCGGCAGGCGTTACGCCAAGCCTCGTCGCCCGCCGGCCCTTCGTAGCGTTCGAGGCAGCGCTTGCTGTCGCCGCCTTGAGCCTCTTCGAATCGACAATAAACTCTGGGAAGCACCGAATTGACGCGGCAGCGACAATTGCCGCGCTCGCAGGGCGTCACCACGCCTCGATCGAAGGTGTAGCGCGTCGGGCCTTTGCCGAGATCTTCGATTACCTCGCCCGAAATCGGAAATATGCGTGAAGACTGGTATTTTACGTGCCTGACGAAGACCTTCACGCCGCGCAACCAAACCTCCGGGTGAGAAAGGCGAATGGCCTCTAGCGGCTCGGCGTAGCTGGCGGCGTCTACTGCCCAGTCGACGACTTGTTCTGCGGTGGGGTTCGCCACCACGATCTCGGCAGCGAGCCCCATGACCTCGTAGCGACAGCGCAGAGCGGTCGGCAGCTCGGTCGTGGGGGCTTTGACGCAGCTCTCTTCTACATAGGGTTTTGTAGCGATCGACGCCACGAGCGCGGCGGGTGGTGGTGGTCTTACCGGAACCGCGCTGCTGGCACTCTGGACGGCGGGAGCGACGCTCCCGATGCTGGGTTCGGCTGTCGCTACCGAGTCGGCTACCCGCTGAGACACGGCCTGTTGCGAGAGCGCGCGCGGGTCGGGCTCGACCTGGGCCGTGCACGAGAGGCCGGTCGCCAGGGCAACCAGCCCACAGAGCCGGCGCGTCATTGCGGCGGAGCGATCTCGCGCAAGTCGGAGCCGGCCGCGTAGGCGTAGCTCACGAATGCGTCCCAGCCGACCACGTTGATGAACACTGGGGCATTGGACGAAACGCGATGTACGCCGTCGTTTTGCGTGCCGAGGCCGATGATTGGCGGGTCGACGGAGCCGTCGATGGTCGGAAAGGACAGCTGGCAGGTGTAGACGTTGAAGGGCGGTTCGGGCGTGCCTCGCTCTGCGGCGGTGAGGCCGTCAGCAGGCTCGATCAAGCAGATCTCGTAAGTGAGCAGCTGATTGTCGAGCACCACTGCTGCCCCAAAGGGCGCCACGATCGAGATGAAGTCGAAGGCGTATTTGTCCGGCGTCAGAAACACGTAGTCGGTGCGGGCTTGTTCGAGCGGCGGAATCATCACCAAGCTGGGGTCGCCGCCTGGATAACCCGGCTTGGGCACGCTGCACGCCCGCTGACTTGCCATCACTTGACCGACGATGATCGGATCCGACGCCGTCGCGAGAAAGTGCCCGAACACGGTGACCTCTGCCATGTCGCCGAGGCCGGTCAGCACGATCTCGTTGTCTGGCGCGGGCAACGTGGTGGTGATAGTCGAGCCTTGTTCTTGGGTCGCGATGAAGCGCACGTACTCCGGCTCCGGGATCGAGACCAGGTCGGCCCCCGCAGCCCGTGCCGCGTCTCCGCGATTGGGTGTGTGTGGCAGGCCGAAGGTTTTGCCGGCCGAGCGAATGGGTGCGAGCTGATCTTCGAGGTGGTCGGCGCAACAGAAGCGGTCGGCGAGCGTCTCGAAGTGCGGCGCGTCCGATGCTTCATTGCCGCTGAAGACTGCGACCGGCGCATCGGCGAAGATCTGCGTGCCTGAAAAGTCGGCGTTGAAGCCGCCTGTCTCCAGGTTGAGCACGTCGAACGGACCGAGCGTCGCGATGATCTCGCCACCGGGCGGCGTCTCGTCGACCGGGCCGCCACCGATGACGGTGGTCGTGGGCACCACGCGGACCGTCGTCTCTTCACGCGTGCCCACGATGGTGAGGGTCGCGCGTAGATGAATTGGGTCGAGCGGATTGAAGTTGGTCGCGGGGTCGTCGGTGGCCGCGATGGTCTGCGGCCAGCCGAGCACCACATACGAGAGCAGCAAGCTGGAGGTGCCGTAGTCGAGCGCCTCTGTTGGATACAGCAGCGATGCGTCATTGGAGAAGACGCTCACGTTCTCCAGCGGATTGAACTGGTACGCCACCACTGGAAAGTCGGTCTTGATGCGGTAAGCGTGCCGCGTGAGCGCTGTGTGTGTGCCGGTGTCGAACTCGCCTGGCGGGCTGCCATCGATCTCGCGCGGCCCGAGCTTGAACACCTCGAGATTGAGCGGCGCAATCGTGGTGCTGGCGATCTGAAACGGCGCGTTGAGCTCGCCTGGTGACGAGTCGTCTTGTTCGATCACGACTTGGATCGGCACGTCCGGCTGGGGGTTCGACACGACTACGGCGAATTGCTGAGCCGCCGCGTTGCTGGTGGCGTCGATGTTGGCGTTGTCCAGATCGACCGCCCAATATTCGCAGCCGACATTGCTCTTCTCGATGCGTGCAGTGACGCAGAGCTGGTCGCAAGCGCCATTGCGGCAGGCAAACCCCATCGACGCGTCGCAGGTGTCGACGAAGCTGGACGATTCGCCGTCGGAGCCGCACTTGCGCACGTCGAGGCCGTCGCAGAAAAGACCGTCGGGGATACATGTCTTGCACTCGAAGATGCCCTCGACGCAGATCTTGCCTTGTGCGGCGCAGTCGTCGTCGACCACCCAGCTCGCGTTGCTACCGGTCCCCTCGCAGCGCTCGACAGCCGTGCTGCAACGCAGCGCGCCCGCGATGCACGCTGCCGGCGGCGGCTCTACATCGAGCCAGCGATCGCCGCGATCGAAACATGCGAACGGCAATGAGCAGGCGAGGGCGATCGAGGTGACTCCGATCGAGAGCGTGCCGCGACGACCGTCTCTGTCGATCGCACCTGCCTGCGTCACGGCAGATGAGCTTCGACGTAGTCGAGCGAATATGCGTTCATTCCAACCGGGCGCAGATTTCGGTAGCGGAGCTTGGCGTAGTCGAAGTCGTCGACTCGCGCGCCGTATACCCCCACCACGATTGGGCCGGAGGGCAACCCAGAGTCTGGCAGCTGTCGTAAGTCGGGCAGCTCGATGGCCTGTGAGCCGCCAGGAGCTGCGACAGTCCAGTGCATCAACCCGTTGCCGCTGGCGATATCGTAGACGGTCAAGTCAGGCGGCGCGCCAGCGCCGAACGTCGTCTCGAGGTGGCTGCCGTCCCAGGTCGCGTTGAGCGCCGGTTCGTCGACCGTGGGCAAGCCAACGAAGCCGTCGACGACGATGGGAAACGCAGTTGTCGTGGTCTGCAAACTGCCGACGACGCTCATGGGTGCCAAGAACGTGGGCCCTGTCACGGCGCGCGCGGAGGCGAAGTAGGTGGCGCCGTCGAAGCCCCCCGCCAAAAGCGGCAGGCCCACGAACGACACGTTGCCGTTCAGCGGCAACAAGGGCGCCTTCTGCCCGGCCGGCAAGATCGCGAAGCCATCGGTGCCGAGCCGGATAGAGACGTTGGAGAGCAGACGATCTGGGCCGTTGGAGCCGGGTGGGGGTGGGTTCGGATCCAGCGTGAGCGCGAGATCGAGCGCCGTCATCTCGATGTACACCTCGGTCGTGGTCTCATCGCCGACGACAGGGACGCCGCGGACGAGGCCCATCGAGTAGGCGACGAAGGTCGCGGGTGTCTTCGTGCGGTCTTCGAGGCCCGCCAACGCGTAGTAGGTGCGATTGCCGGGCGAGCTGCCGACTGCGAACTGATAGCCGAGGCCGCCGTCGGCTGAAGGCAAGATGGCGGCGGTCGCGACCGGCAACACGAACTGCGCCGTCGGGTTCAAGCTCGCCGAGAACAGATACGCAGCCTGCCGCTCGTCACCGATGGGCTGCGGCACCAAGAATGGCCCCTTCTGGAACTCGCCGGTCTGCGGGAAGACGATCTCGCCCTCGACGAAGCCGATGCTGGAGAACTTGCCGCCGACGCCCGGCGGGTCACCGTCACCGGCGCATGCAGGTGTCAGCATCGGGTCGAGGTAGACGGTGACGGTGTCGACCGGCACGCCCACGAAGCTGATTGGGCTGTGGCAGAGGGCGGCGACCGAAACCGTCACGGCGCCGGTCAGCGATGGGTCGTTGATCACCACTACGCCCGTGCCGTCGACTTGTTCGATGATGGCGCTGGCGATGTCGCTACCGACGACGACGTTGGCACCCGCGAGGGCGTCGCCGGTGAAATTGTCGTACACCAAGACGCGCAGGCTGCCGTCGAGCGGCTCGCCGCTGAGGCCGCCTTTGTAGCCGTCCGCAGAGTCTTCGTAGGTGTAGCCATCGAGCACCGTGATGGTCTCGTCGCCGCCGTCGACGCGAACTGCCTTGGCGCCGGGCGTGCCCTTCGGCACCACGCATTCGATCTCGGTTTTCCCGGTAATCGTCATGCTCTGGCAAGGCAGGTTGTCGATGAAGGCCACTGTGTCGGTGTCCCAGTTGGTGCCTTGACCGACAATGGTGATCTCGGTGCCGCCTGAGACCGGGCCAGTGGAGGGATCTGCGTAGAGCGCGTCGTAGGCGTAGCCGCCAGCGAGCGTACGCAGCGTCGAATCGTCGTCGCCGTTCTGGGTGGAGAGATCGACCGGGCCGCGCGCGCCCGGAGGCGCCGTCACTTGGACGCGGGTGGCGTCGATCGGCACCACGTCGCTGACCTCGACGGCGCCGAACCAGACGCGCACGTCGGACCCGAAGCCGTTGCCTGTGACGATGACGCGATCGCCGCCGCTGAACGGCCCGTGAGAAGGAGTGGCGCCGACGACGGCGTGCGGCTCGGTAACGGGCGCGTCCGGCCAGGCATCGGCGATGCCACCACCGGTTTCACCGAAACCGGCATCTTCATCGCCGGTGATTGGATCGAGTGGGGGGCCGCCTGCCAGGCATGAAGGCAAGGCTGCGGCTCCAACGAATGCCGCCAAGCTTGCAGCCAGGAGGAGCGCGCGCTTTTTCGCTCCGAACATGGCCGGAAGTATACCCGCGGGGCGCTCGGCGTCGGCCACCGATTGCAGCGGCGAAGCAACTCCTTGCGAAGCCAATCGAGGCAGGCGACAAAACGCCTGAATCGTGGGGGGTCTATTGACTACACGCCGCAAAAAAGTAGAGTGCGCGCCCTTCGCGGTGACCTCTCACCGCGGGCTCTCGGCAAACAGCGAGAGACTCGGCTGAAACGCAGGTTCCTGCGCAGAAGCTAATCGTCACACGCCTTGTCTGGCCCGTCGCTCCAAAAGCTACGGTCCGGCGGAGCGGGTCCCGGTGCTCGGCGCTTCGACTCAGTCGACGGTGCCGGGTTGGCCCGTCCGAGGCGGAGGACACAACCGGAAAGGACCTTGAAAAATGAGTGAAGTAGAGATCGCGCCCGCACCGCCGGCCGATGAATCGATCAGCGCCGACGCTCCCGTGGCCATGGCCCAAGCCTCCGGCGGTTTCCCCCTTCCGCTGCGCACGATGCTCGATGCAGGCGTGCACTTCGGTCACCAGACCAAGCGCTGGAACCCGAAGATGCGCCCGTACATCTACGGCGCCCGCAACGGCATCCACATCGTCGACCTCGACCAGTCGGTGCGCCTCTTCAAGAAGGCCTACGACTTCATCGTCGACGCTGTCGGTCGTGGTGGTCACGTGCTCTTCGTCGGCACCAAGCGCCAGGCGCAAGAGATCGTGCAAGAGCAGGTCAAGCGCTGCGGCATGTACTTCGTCACCAACCGCTGGCTCGGCGGCACGCTGACCAACTTCCGCACCATCAAGGGCGGCCTCGATCGCCTGCGCACCCTCGAGCGCATGAAAGAAGACGGCACCCACGAGCAGCTCTTGAAGAAAGAGGTCGCCAAGCTCGAGAAAGAGCGCGAGCGCCTCGAGAAGTACCTCGGCGGCTTGAAGAACATGGGCTCGGTCCCGCACGCGATGTTCGTGATCGACCCCCATCAAGAGGCGATCGCCATCAGCGAAGCCCGCCGTCTCGGCATCGCAGTCGTGGCCATCACCGACACCAACTGCGACCCCGACCTCGTCGACTTCGTGATCCCCGGCAACGACGACGCGATCCGCTCGATCAAGCTCATCACCTCGCGCATCGCCGACGCTTGTGTCGAAGGTGTACAGCGCCGTCGCACCGAGGGTGAGTCGCGCCGGACAGAGGGTGATGTCCCGGTCGTCTCTCGTCGCAGCCGTAACTAGCAGTAGGAGTTCATCATGAGTGGCGTTACCCCCCAGGCTATCAAAGAGCTGCGTGAGCGGACCCAAGCGGGCATGAGCGATTGCAGGAATGCGCTCGTGGAATCCGGAGGCGATCTCGAGAAGGCGATCGAGGTCATCCTCAAGAAAGGTCTCGCCAAGGGCGCCAAGCGCGCTTCTGCGATCGCGACAGAGGGCGAAGTTCGCGCTGCCGTCTCCGCCGACAAGCGCGAAGCGACCATGGTCGAGGTCAACATCCAGACTGATTTCGCCGCACGCAGCGAGGGCTTCCAGAAGTTTCTCGCCGACGTGATGGCGTCTGCGGTCGCGGCGCCTGCTGGCATTGACTTGGCCAGCGCACCCCTGGCCGGTCGCACGGTCGGTGAGGTCGCTGCCGAGCTCACCGGCAAGATCGGCGAGAAGGTCGACGTTCGTCGCTGGGAGCGACTCGCCGTCCCCGCCGGCAAGAAGGGCATCGCCGTCTCGTACGTCCACATGGGCGGCAAGATCGGCGTCATACTGGCGCTCGAGACCGAGAGCGACACCGCCGCGGCGCATGCCGAGGTCGTGAAGTTCGCAGAAGACACGGCGATGCAAATCGCGGCCATGACCCCGCTCGTGCTCAAGCGCGACGAGGTCAGCGCCGACACCATCGCCAAGCAGAAGGAGATCTTCGAGGGTCAGCTGCGTGAAGACCCCAAGCCGAAGCCCGAAGCCAGCTGGCCCAAGATCATCGAAGGCAAGCTGACCAAGTGGTACTCGGAGATCGCCCTGCTCGACCAAGAGTCGGTTGTGACGCCGGGCAGCACCATCGAGAAGCTGCGCGAAGCTGCCAGCAAAGCAGCAGGCGCAGCGGTGACGATCGTGCGCTTCGTTCGCTTCGAGCGCGGCGACGGCCTCGCCAAGAAGCAGGAGAACTTCGCCGAAGAAGTCGCCAAGATGACGGCACAGGCCTGAAAAGGAGCTGAGCTTGCTGGCCGCGATCTCGGTCGATTTGGACGAGGTCGCGCTGTATCGCAAGATCCACGGGCTGCCCGCTCCTCAGGGAGAAGGCGGCCCGTTGGTTTATCGGGCGGCGCTGCCCAGGGCGTTCAAGCTCGCCGAGCGGCTCGGCATTCCGCTGACGTTTTTCGCCGTGAGCAGAGACTTGGTCGATCCGACGTCGGCCTCAGCGCTGCGAACGGCAATCAGTCTGGGCCATACTGTCGAGAGTCACTCGGCGTCGCACCCGTACGATCTGATTCGTCTGGGGACCGAGCGCATACGCGCCGAGATCCGCGAGAGCTTCGATGACATCGAGCGCGCGGTGGGCGCGCGGCCGGTGGGCTTCCGAGCGCCTGGCTATTCGCTCAGCGACGGGGTGCTCGACGCGTTGGAAGAGGCAGGCGCTGGCTTCGACGCATCGGCGTTTCCTTGCCCTGCGTACTACCTGGCGAAGCTCGCCGTGCTCGGCGCGATGTTCGAGCGGGGTCGGCGTTCGGCGAGCATCGTCGCGTCACCCGTGCAGCTCTTCGCCCCGACAGAGCCTTATCGGCCTGGAAAATCTTGGTGGAGAAAGGGCGATCGCCGCTTGATCGAGATCCCGATGCGCGTGACGCGCGGCGTGCGCCTGCCGGTGATCGGCACCACCTTGCTGTACGCGGGCGAGCGGGGAGGTCCGCGGCTGATCGACGCATGTGGCTTGCCGTCCAGCTTTTCGCTCGAGCTGCACGGCGTCGACTTCTTGGAGCCGGACGACGGCGTCGCCGATCTCGCCAAACACCAGATCGAGCTGACCCGCCCCCTGGCGCAGCGACTGCGCATCCTGGAGGCCTGCGTCCTTCGCCTGAAGAAGAAGGGCTACAAGCTCGTCTCGCTGCGCGATCTCGCGGCCTCCGTGGCGGCGGCGCACGCGCAACGTCACATCGCTTTGTACTGAATGGTCTCGCTGCCGTCTTCGGCGGCGCGGTCGACGCGGCTGAGCGTCTCCGGCGAAATGCCCGACGCAGCGATGAACTGGCGAGCCTCTTCGCAGTCGCCGTAGGCGAGCTCGTCGGGCTTGCCTTGGGCGATGATTTTGCCCTTCACCAGCAAAAACGCCTGGTGCGCGATGCGAAAGGTGCTCGTCATGTCGTGCGAGATGACGACGCTGGTGACGCCGAAGCGGTCGCGCGTCTCTTCGATCAGATCGTCGACCATGCGGCTGGTGATCGGGTCGAGGCCGCTGGTGGGCTCGTCGTACACGATGATGCGAGGCTCGAGCATGAGCGCGCGCGCGAGGCCGACGCGCTTGCGCTGCCCGCCCGAGAGCTGGCTGGGCATGGCGTCGTGTTTTCCCTCGAGCCCGAGCAGCTTGAGCATGTCGAGCACCTTTTCACGCACGTCTTTACGCGACATGTTCTTGCGGTGCTCCCTCAGAGGGAACGCGACATTGTCGAAGATGGTGAGCGAATCGAGCAGCGCCGCATACTGAAACACCATGCCGAACTTTTGCCGCACGCGGTTGAGCTGGACTTCGCCGAGCGGCGCGATGTCTTCGCCCTCGACCCAGATGCGACCAGTGGTCGGCTTCTCGAGGGCGATCAGCATGCGCAGCAAGGTCGTCTTGCCCGCGCCGGAGCCGCCGATCACCACCGCGGTTTGGCGCTTCTTCAGGTGAAGCGTGACGCCACGCAGCACCACCGTGTCCGCGCCGAAGGTCTTGGTGACGTTGTCGACGAAAATGTGGTCGTCGGGCTGGAAGCCGGGCGGGGCGAGCTGCACGGGGCGCTGCGCATCTTGCACCCGCGCGGCCCCTGGTGCTAGCTCGCCTTCACCATGACTGAAGCAATGCTCAAGCGAATCCTGGACGAGGCCCAAGCCAAGAAGGGCGAGGGTGGCGAGCAAGAGCTCGGCGAAGGGCGGCGTATTACGCTGTATGCAGCGCACGCAGGTGTACCGCTGACGGTGAGCAAGGTGGTGGCGCTCCGCGTGACCGAGGGCACCCTGCACGCCCGCAACGACAAGGGCGAACGTTTCTTTCTCGCGCTGGAAGATGTGTTCGCAGCTGGCGTCGAGGGCGGCACCGCCGCGGCGGCACTTTCACGCAAGGCCGGTTTCGTAGGCCAATAGTCAAGATTGGCCTATCCTTTGCTCCGATGCATCCAGCTGTGCGAAAAGCAGTGCGAGCATTCGAGGCATCGATGAGCGGCCGAGCGACGTCACTTGTTTGTAGCGCGGCCATCGTCGCGTTCGCGCTTGCGACTGGCGTCCCGGCTCGCGCCGACGACACGGGGGCTGCCGATGCCCTCTACGCGGACGCGAAAGCGTTGGCAGAGGCGGGTAACTGGGCTGCCGCGTGTCCCAAATTCGA
>Ga0163144_10006368_pt1 | contig 26046 bp, 22 predicted proteins | sample OliLak19BULKMAT1_FD_123175 | JGI IMG/M metagenome (GOLD analysis project Ga0163144, IMG submission 123175) | Freshwater microbial mat bacterial communities from Lake Vanda, McMurdo Dry Valleys, Antarctica - Oligotrophic Lake LV.19.BULKMAT1 | ecosystem: Environmental > Aquatic > Freshwater >...
CCGCGCGCAAGGCGCTGCTGCAGGCGCTGGCGGAAAAGGGCACGCCGGTTCCCGCGGACCTTGACGCTGCCACAGAGATTTTTGGCAAGAGCTCACTGCTGGATTCCTTGGGCCTGGTGACCATGGTGATGGAGCTGGAGGAGCGCCTGGAGGAAGAGCACGGCGTCACGGTGGTGCTGGCGGATGAGCGTGCCATGTCCCGGCGCTCCAGCCCCTTCCGGACGCTGACGTCACTGGTGGCTTACATGGAAGAGCAACTGGGAAAGACCGCGCCATGACCGCTGCGGAGAAACCTGTGGCGCTGGTGACCGGGACGCGCACTGGTCTGGGACGGGAGATGGCCGTTCACCTGCTTGCACGCGGTTACATTGTCGTCGGGTGCAGCCGTTCTGCGCCGGAGACACCGCTGGCTGGCGCGTACCAGCACGTGGCGTGTGATGTGGCGGAAGAAGCGCAGGTGGTTGCCATGGTGCGCGGGATTGCGCGTGAGCATGGACGGTTGGATGTGCTGGTGAACAACGCGGGTATTGCCAACATGAACCACGCGCTGTTGACGTCCGCCGCCACGCTGGACCGCCTGTTTGCCACCAACGTGCGCGGAACGTTTGTGGCTGCGCGGGAAGCAGTGAAGGTCATGCAGCGGCGGAAGTTTGGCCGCGTGGTGAACCTGAGCAGCATTGCGTCACCGCTGCACCTGGCGGGTGAAGCGGTGTACGCGTCTTCCAAGGCCGCTGTGGAAGAGTTGACGCGTGTCCTGGCAACGGAAGTTGCGCCCTTGGGCATCACCGTGAATGCCATTGGCCCCGGGCCCATCAAGACGGAGCTGATTGCCGGGGTTCCGGAGGCCTCACTCAACCGGTTGCTGCAGCGGCAGGCCATTCCGCGTCTGGGTGAGACGCGTGACGTCATGAACGTGCTGGATTTTCTCATTGCGCCCGCCAGTGACTTCATCACGGGCCAGGTCATCTATCTGGGAGGCGTGGCGTGACGGTGGGGTGGCTGCTGGATCGCCTGGCGCAGTTTGGAGACGCGCCCGCGCTGGTGCAGCAGGATGATGCGTGGAGCTACCGGCAATTGCTGGACGCGGTGACGTTGCAGCGCGCGGTGTTGGATGTGGGCGCTGGTGAAGTGGTGTTGCTGGACGCGGACTTTTCATTGGCCGGCGTAGCGGCGTTGCTGGCGCTGGCGGAGCGCGGCGCCATCATTGCGCCGTTGATTGCTGCGGCGCGGATGGAGACGCAGCGGTTGCAGGCGCTGTGTGAAGCGTCCGTGGTGATGACGGAGATGGGCGTGCAGCGCGTGGCACAGGTTTCCCAGCAGCCGCTCTATGCACAGTTGCGGGCTGAGCAAACACCTGGCCTCATCATTTTCACGTCTGGCTCCAGTGGGCAGCCCAAGGCGGTGGTGCATGATCTTGGACGTCTGCTCCAGAAGTTCCAGAAGCCCAGGCCCGCAGCGCGCACGCTGAGCTTCCTGTTGTTTGATCACATTGGCGGGCTCAACACGCTGTTCCAGACGCTGGCCAGCGGTGGCGCGTTGATCATTCCATCTGCGCATGACCCGGAGACGGTGGCTGCCGCGGTGGCGCGTCACAGGGTGGAGTTGCTCCCCGTCTCGCCGTCATTCCTCAACCTGCTGCTGCTCAGCGGCGCGGTGGCGCGGCATGATCTCAGCTCCTTGCGCGTGGTCAGCTACGGCACGGAGCCCATGCCGGATGCCACGTTGAAGCGGACCGCGGACGCGCTTCCCTGGGTGCGTCTGCATCAGCTCTACGGGCTTTCTGAGGTTGGCATCCTGCAATCCCGCGTGCGCGCAGAGGACCGCGCCTGGCTTCAGCTGGGGGGCCAGGATGTGCAGACGCGTGTGGTGGACGGCATCCTTCAGGTCAAAGCGCCCACCACCATGCTGGGCTATCTCAACGCGCCAAGCCCGTTCACTGCGGATGGTTGGTTCATCACCGGTGACGAGGTGGAAATGGATGGAGAGTGGATGCGCATCCGTGGCCGCCGCTCGGAGCTCATCAACGTGGGCGGCCAGAAAGTGTATCCCGCGGAAGTGGAAGGTGTCCTGGCAACCATGGACAACATTGCGGACGCGGTGGTGTTTGCGGAGCCCAACGCCATGCTTGGCCACGTGGTGGGCTGCCGGCTGAACCTCATCCACCCGGAAGACGCGCCCGCGTTGCGCTCTCGGGTCCGCACGTTCTGCCGGCAGCACCTGGCGCCTTTCAAGGTTCCGGTGAAAGTTGAAATCTCAACGGAGCCGCTGGTTGGCGCGCGTCACAAGAAGCAACGCTGATGGTGGTTGGGGCAGGTCTCCAGAAGATCCGGCCAGCCCCAAGGGAATGGTGCCTAAAAATGGTATGACTCAAGGGTGCACTGCCTGAAGACCCAATCTCTGCCGAACCTGTTGAACCCCAATTGCCAGCGTCCTCTTGAAGCGGTGCACCCGGCCCGCCCCAAGTCCATCCAGCAGCTTGTGCGCGGCGGCCACGTCCTTGAAGCAGTGCGTGATGGTGTTGGGATCCACAAAGTTGTGCGCAATGAGGTCTGCAACCTTCCGCTCCACGCTGTCAGGATTGTTTTCAGCGCTGCCATACTGGGCTGTGAACAACATCTGACCCGCGGGCGTCATTGGCTTGGTGAACAGGTCCGCAAACTCAAAGGTGGCCTTGCCGTGGGCCCGGTAGAACCCCTCAAAGGTCTCCCTCATGAAGGACTCATCAAAGCTCTTATCCCCGTGCGCAATGATGGCGTCTGCATAGTGCTTTGCCATCTTGGTGCCGTTGTTGGCGCCTTGTCCTGCAACCGGATCCATGGACATCGCGGTATCCCCAATCGCCATGGCCAGTGAACCGTTGGGCAAGCGCGCAACCGGTCCCCGGATGCTCGGCAGGACGCTCCCCACAACCCAGCCCTTGTCGTCGGCAATTCTGAGGTCAGCCAACTTGCTCAGGTCCCAAGGAGTCCGTTTTCCAACCAGCGCGCGCATGGTGTCCAGCACCTCCTGCGCGCTCTTGCATCCCGAAAAGCGATCAAAGCTGCTTCCCGGAATTGCCTCCGCAAGAAACGCCCATGACGGGCCAATGTCCTTGTGAAAGTACGGCATCCAGAAGATCTCGCCCGCCTCAGGGCAGATGTTGAACTCCACCGGCATGAAGGCATTGGGATCTTCCCGGGGTTTGAGCTCCTGGGTGACCACGGCGGCAATGTTGCGGGGTGGCTCATGTGTAAGACTGCGTTCACGGTCCCGTTCAAACAGCGCGCACAGTGGGCCGCGTCCAACGCCCACCAGACACAGCTCATGCTCCGCCGCAATCTGTGCCAGCCGCTCCGGCGTGACGTTCTCAACAACAATGCGGCCACCGCGCTCCTCAAGCGCATTCATCCAGTGATGGCTTTGCAGACGCACGTCAATTGCGGCGCCCGGCCGGCGCAACTTGGCCGTTGCGGTCAGGATGCGGTTTTTCTCTGAGACGGACACCGTGACGTGGATACCCTTGGTTTTGTATGACTTTTCTTCCCAAAAATTCAAACCCAGCTCGCGTTCATAGTCCAATGCAAGCTCAAACCGCCCTGCCAGTCCCGTGGGTTTGGAATCCAGCCATTGAGCAGCGCTGCGATCTGAGAAGAGGGTGACCTCATGGCCACCCTTGCGCAAACCGTGTGCGGCAAGGAGGCCGGAGATACCCGAGCCGACGATGGCGATTTTCCGTGACATGGGCGCCTGCGCTACTGCGAAGCAGGGGCGGGGGCAACCGGGATTCTGGTCAAACGTGGGCGCTCAGCGACGGATGTGACAATGGCCGCCAACACGTTCCGGTTTGCCGGCGCGAGCCGCGCGACGACGGGGAAATGCTCTTCTGTGAGTCCGGGCCTGGTCTTCATGCATCACGTCTCACCGGTGGCATCCCGGCCGCCGCTGAAATCCGTACGTGGTGTTACCAATGGTCAGGGACCGGGCGGCGCCCTGTGTGTCCTGGTTGATGCGCAAGGCCAGGCGCTCCACGGTGCCATCCCGGTGCGTCAGGACCATCACGGTGCCGCCCTCTTCCACGGACCAGCGCCCGCGGTGGAGCTCATTGGTGTTGCTGGAGACAATGGCCGGACTCACCACACTGAACACCTTGTCATAGACGTAGTTTCCGTCGTGGCAGAACCAGAAAGACCATGTGGTCCGGTTGTCCACCGCGCCGGCCTCGGCGTCCCAGACTCCGGGGATGGACGCCACCAGCTGCTTACGCGCCCGTTCCTGTTGAACGGCCTCATCACGGTACACCTGCTGCCGCTGCTCGCCGGTGCCGGAGAGCGCCATGCTGTTGAGGACACTTTGTGTGAGCTGCCGAACCATGGCCGCCTTGGCCATGGGACCTTTCCCCATCACCATCATCACGCTGGGGCCCGCCTGCACCACGGCATAGTGCATGGCAAAGTTGTCCCCCATGATGGGTGAGAGCTTGAAGTCCGCGGACCTGCTGCCCCCAAATGGCGCGCGTGATGAGGAGACCTTGCTGCTCATCTCCGAACCATGCAGCGGCATGAACGGACCCGCGGAGATCAGCCCGTCAAGATCTCCGCCGGTGGGATGTTGCGCCACCAGGAGTGTGAGCTGACCGTCCGCGGACATGGCGGTGATGTTCTGCGGCGTGGGCATCACGCGCCAGCCTTTGGGGAACCAGATGGAGATGTCTCCCCAATCCGCGCGCTGGCCGCTGCGCGCCTTGGGTGGCGCGCCATTTCCGGCCTGTTCTCCCTCATCACTTGCGCGGCCCTTGGGGCGGCTGGCCTTGGCGGGTGTGAGCTGCTGGTAGATCTCCGAGAATGCCGCGGGATCCTCCACCCGCACCACCACGGGGTTGACATCGGGTGCGCCGTCGCAGAGCAGCACCTTTCCCTCCTTGCCAAGCTTGTGGACTTTCAGCCTGTCTCCCGCGGACGCGTTGCAGAGGAGCGCGGGTGCACCGCCATCCAGAGCAAACTCCAGGCCCCGTGACGTCATGGTGGCGGTGCCGGGAGTCCAGGTGTCCATATCCTGGTCATACAATTCCGCTGCGGAGCGCTTGAGCACCACAGACGCCGCCCAGGCATCTCCAGAAACCAGCAGGAGCGCCAACCCCAAACCCAACAACCGCATCTGAGCCTCCGTGAATGCTTGACCACCTCGTTGTCACTCTTCCACAGTTCCGGGCCTTGGAGGAGTTGGTGATGTTCTGTTCTCAATGTGGTGCACAGGCAGAAAGTGGCGCGCGCTTTTGCGGCGTGTGCGGCAAGAAGATGGCCGCATCCGCGCCCGCGCCGGCGGTGGTGGTGCCGCCCGTTGTCACGGCGGCTCCGGTGAAGCGCGGCATATCCATCTGGCTCAAGGTGATCCTGGGCGGCGCGGGCGCGCTGGTGCTGCTGTTGGTGGGTGCGGTCTACGCCGGCAATTGGGCGGTCAGGCAGATGGAGGAGCCTGTGCAGGCCCACTTGGAGGCCATTCGGAAGGATGACCTGGACGCTGCGTACGCACTCACCAGTGCCGGCTTCCATGAGAATGTCCCGCAAGCTGCATTCCTCCTCATGGCCAAGGCCATTCAGCCCACCCTCCGGCAAAGTGCGTTTGTGGTCACGCAGGCCGCCGCCGCCAACGCCAATGCCGGCGTGGTGACGGGGGAGCTGGTGGACAATAAAGGTAAGCGCAGCGCGGTGGCATTCACGGTGGTGCAGGAGCAGGCCGGATGGCGCGTGCATGAAATTGATCTTGACCCCCAGGCGAACAACGCCGGCGTCCGCTGACCAAAGAGGAATCCCATGTTCTGTGGCACGTGCGGCGTGGAAGTTGAGGGTGGTGGCAAGTTCTGCCCGTCATGCGGCAAGCCCCTCAGCGCTGCGGCGCCCCGGGCGCCCATGACGCCGGGAAGTGTGGTGCATGCGTTGGAAACCCGCTGGCTGTACGCGTGCCTGGGCCTGGGCGGATTGATCTGGCTGGGTTCACTGTCCACGCCGCAATCCATCTCCACGTTCCTCATGCTCACGGTGAGCGCGTTCTTCAGCGCCAAGATGATGGCGTCACGCAACATGGCCCACGGCATCCAGGTCACTGAACGGCAACTCCCGGACCTGTACGCCATGTACAAGCGCGTGGCAGACCGCCTGGGAATGCCCAACCCGCCGCCGTTGGTGGTGATGCAGCAAGGCGGTGTGTTGAACGCTTTTGCGCTGAAGGCGGGGTCACGTCATCAGGTGGTGTTGACCAGCACGCTCCTCACTGAAGCAGGGAAGGACCACGGCGTGGTGGAGTTCATCCTGGGGCATGAGTTGGGCCACCACCTGGGCGGGCACACGCAGTTCTGGCGGTTTGCGCTTTCTCTGCCGCTGAACATCAGCCTGGTCCCGCTGGCGTTGGCCTGGAAGCGCAAACAGGAATTCACGGCGGACCGCTTTGGGCTCCTGGGCTGCGGCAACCTGGCAGCGTCAGAGCGGGCCATGAAGCTGCTGATGGCCGGATCCTTTGGGCTACGCGCGGACACGGCCGAGTTGCAGCGTCAGGCGGCGGAGCACCATGACGTCTTCCACTGGCTGGGTGAGATCTCCACCACACATCCCGCCGGGGCCACCCGCATTGAGGAGATGCGCGCGTTTGCAGCCACCCAGGGTATGGCGCAGTCCCGCCCGGGGGCGCCCGCTGAAGCCATGGTTCAGTGAGCTTGCAGCGGGGCTGTTCTATACCGCTGGGCATGAACGCACTCAGAAGTATTGACCCGGACGGATGGAAGAAACCCGTGGGCTATTCCAACGGCATGCTGGGCCGCGGCCAGATGCTCCTGGTGGGTGGCATGGTTGGCTGGGACGGCCAGCAACAGTTCCACTCAGACGTGCTGCATGAACAGTGGGCCCAGGCCCTGGACAACGTGCTGGACGTTGTCAAAGCGGCCGGCGGCAAGCCCGAGCACATTGCGCGGCTCACCGTGTACGTGGTGGACCGGAAAGAGTATGCGGCGCAGCGCAAAGAGATTGGTGCGGCGTGGAAGGCGCGGATGGGCCGGCATTATCCGGCCATGGCGCTGCTGGAAGTGAAGGGGCTGCTGGAGGACCGCGCGCGCGTGGAGATGGAAGCCACGGCAATTCTTCCGGATTGATGGGTTGGAGAGACGCTCTGCGTGCGCTCACAGGGCAAGAACTGCAAGGAAACACGTGCTCATGCTCTCCCTGGCGCGCGTTTTCATGGCACGCTCTGCGGCATGGAGCCCACGATCCTTCCCACGCACCCGTGTCCCGGCTGTCACGCAACGTCCTGGACGGCGGCCGGGGGGTCGTCGTGCAGGGTGTGCGGCGGCTGTTTTGTGTCTGCCGCGGTGCAGCCCGCTGAGATGTTGGCGCGCCTTGCGCGCGCCGAAGGAAAGCCTCGCGCGTCAGAACGGCGCTGCCCGCAATGCACGGGGACCATGCGTGCGCTCGACGTCCGCGGCATGATCGTCGACCGGTGTGAGGCGTGCCGCGGCATCTGGCTCGACGTGGGCGAGATCGAGAAGCTCATGGCAATGCCGTCCTCCGCGGCCGCGGCGTTCCGGGTCTCGGTGGACGCCGGGCCGTCGCTCGTCGAGAGGCTCCTGCATCACCTCAAGAGCCTGAAGGAGCCGGCGCGGCGCGTCCGCGCGTTCGGCGTGAGATCCCTGGTGGCGGCCGCGGGTTCCGGTGGTTCCGTCGCCATCGCCATCACGTTTGGCCAGCTTCCGGAGCGCGCGCTCTCCTTTGCGGCGCCGCTGTTTGCCGCGTGGCTCCTTGGCCTCTGGCTCCTTGGCCAGCTGCGGGAAGATCCGGACGCGTCGTCCAACGGCAACCGCCGCTCCGTCGCCGCCGTCAAGGTTGTGCTGGCACTCCTGGCGTTCCTGCCAGCAATTCCTCCCGCTCCAATGCCCGCCGTGGAGCCGCCTGCCGCGGAGCCGCCTCCGGCCCCGCCGCGGAGCGCGTGTGAGGAGCGGGTGTTGAACCTTCAGAAACTCGCCGGGCAGACAGTGGAGCACCGAGCGCACCGCGAGCAGTGGCATGCCCGCTTTCCGCCCAAAGCGACCTGCTACATGCAGGTGCGGCTCACTTCGCCGCCGGAACCCGCTGGATGTTCCGATGCGTGTGAGGTCCTTCTGGATTGTCAGGGTCTCGTCCCGGCCACGCACGCCATCGAGCACTGCGATCCGCATGCGCTGAAAGTTGAGCCCGCAGCAGGCCGGACCGCCGTCACGCTTGAAGCCCCGGGTGTGACATTTGAGGGCCCGTTGGCAGACGCCGCAACTCCCGACGACATCGCCGCGCTTCCGCGTCCCGGACCCCTCGCGGACGCCAGCCACGCCTGGCTTGGCAAGCTCGCCCCGCGCCTGTCCTTTCTCAGCAGCCAGCCGCGTCTTGAAGCCCTGGTCGCTGCAATGGACCCGGAGCTCGCACTCACGTTCATTGTGAAGCACGGAAAGACCGTGGCCATGACAACGGAAATGTATCCCACCGGCTGCGTCGCGCGCGGTGAGTATTCGCTGTCCCAGGAAGGGCGGCACCTGGTGTTGACCCTCGCGGACCCGGGCGGCGCCGAGAACTGCTCCGCGCCCGACCCCAACGTGCCGTTTGCGAAGCAGGTCACGGGCCTCACAGCGACGGAGATCGATTGCTGGCTGGGGTCGCACGAGGTCCGGTGCAAGGGACACTGCGGAATAAAGACGTGCAACACCAGGCTGGAACGTGTGACCACGGAGGTGGCGCGGGCGCGCACGCCGGCCATGGTTGGGGGTCAAAAGCCTCAGGGTGAAGAACAGTAATACCCAACGTCGTCATTGACGTAGGCGCAGACGCCGCCTTCCGCTGCGCAGTCCCGGCGGCGGAGGTCTCCGCGCAGGCACCACTCAGCCACGTTGCCGTCACAGCGGCCGCGGAAATCCAGGGAGCCGCAGTTGTTGTGGTCCAAACAGTAATACCCGGTATCCCGGTCCGTCCAGCCGCACACCTGGTTCTCATCTGCACAATTGGCGCTGCGCCGGCGTCCGTCATGCGTGCACCACACCGCCACCGGGCCGTCACACATACCCAGGTACGTGACGTCACCACAGTCACTCTCCACACAATTGAAACCCTCCCGGGGATTGGTGAGCAGGCACAACTCACCACACTGCGGGCAGACCCGGGCCTGCACCACACCAAAGTCACACCAGCGCAGCGTCTGCCCATCACAGGTGCCGTACGCGGTGAGGCCACCACACGTGTCCATGGCGTCCGGCAGGCAGCGCCACCCCGTGACCACGCTGTCCCACTGGCAATGGTCCCCCGGTTCGCACGCCTGCTGGATGGGCGTGTTTCCCTGGCCGCAATAGATGGCGTGGGTCCCGGAGGGGGTGCACTGGCCTTCCGGTGTGACACTTCCGCAACCCGCTGGCGCCCCGCCGGGGGTGGGTCCGGTCCACTCTTCAATCCAGGGGCGCGCAACGTCCGTGCGTGCGTAGCGGTCACGGCCCACACAACTGTCATCACCCCAGCTCAACACGCCAATCACGCGCGCTTCACCCTCCGCATTGATGCGCAGGGACGGCCCACCGGAATCTCCAAAACACACGCCGCGGTCACCGCCGCCGTAGACCACAAAGACGTTGCCAGCGGCCTCATATCCAACCAGCTGCTCAACCACAAAGTAGCGCCCGTCTGAGTCACCGTTGGGAGCGGTGAGCCCGTAACCCGCGTTCTCCACCTGGATGCCCACATCCTGCTGGCCAAGATCTGCCAGGGCAATGGGGATGGGCGTGACGTCCAGGACATCCCCCGGACTGCTCTCCAGCTCCAGCAGCGCCACGTCATGCACGGGATGCTCCCGCTTCTGCACCACGCGGATGGAGAGCACCGGGTTCTCATCATCCGGACCAAAGATGGCCCACATGGATGGGGGGTTCTCGCCCTCCGTGCAGTGTTGCGCCGTGAGCACCGTGCGCTCAGCCACCAGCGTGCCGGAACAGTCTGAACCGGATGACGCGCCAAAACCCAGGGCCAGCACCGCAAGCTGCTGGGATGTACTGAGCGGCGCGTATTGCGGCGCACGTGTGCCATTCACCACGCCGTAGGTGCGCGGCTCCCGGAACTTCTGAGGACCCTGGAGACACATCACGGACGCATCCATGCGGCCCGCATCCGGGTAACCTGCATCCGGATCATTGCGTGGCGCCCCGCCGTCACTGCGGTCCGTCTTGGAAGGCGCCGGTTCCCCCGCGTCCGCGCCGGCACGGATCCACGGGGGTGTCCACGGACACCCCATCACCAGCGTCAACCACACCATCAGCGCCGCGCGCACCTGCATGCCGGTACGTCACCATGCCCCCGCGCCAAAGAGAAGCGCGTTGACACACCTTTGTCCGCCCCCTCACATTGACCCCATGGCGAGATTGAACGGGCCCTCAGAAGCCGTGCACGCAGAGCTGGAAGTCCTGCTGAAGCAGGCACGGGATGTCTCCTACTGGGAGAGCCTGGTGCCCGGCGCCAGCGTGGGCGCGTTCTCGCAAACCGTTGAAGATGACGGCGGGACGGAGGGAGACGCCGAGGCCCACACCCGGATGATGGCGGAAGGCTGGTGCCGCGGCGGCACCATGGTGCCGGACCCCATCCTGGCCCAGATGCGCACGGTCATTGAAAAAGTACACCAGGCAGGCTGGCCCACCGTGTTTGCATTTGTGTATGACGTTTTATGGTGGCCCACACGGTCACCGCGGCTGCAGCGGTTTGCGCAGACGGTGCTGGGGACACCGGTCCGGATCATTCCGGACTTCTGGGCGTATTACATTCCCACGTCTCCCACGGCGCACGGTTACCGCCCGCACCGTGAGGTTCTGGACAACACCATGACGGCGGAAGGTACGCCCATGGCCATCACGTCCTGGCTGCCCATCACGGATGCCACGCTGGACAACGGGTGTATGTACGTCATTCCGCAGAACCTGGAGTTGGAGAAGTTCCCGGAAGCAGAGCTGCGCCGCCGCTACGGTGCCAACATCCAGACCCACGGCAATCTCCACCGCGTGCGTGCGCTGCCAGCCCCGGCGGGAACCGTGTTGTGCTGGAACCACTGGATCAAACACTGGGGTGGCTTCTCATCCAGCGCGGCCACCCATCCGCGCATCTCCGTGGCGTATGAGTGGATCCGCGCGGACGTGCGCACCACGGAACATGAGCACACCCGCATCTGGGAGAACGTGCGCCCGCGCGGACCGCGTACGTTCATGCTGGGTGAGCCATCACCCAACTTCAAGCAGCGGCTGTTCCTCATTGGCCGCAACATGAAGCGCTACCTGGAGACCAGCTCCGCGGATGACGTCTTCATGTGGATGGCGGACGTGTTCCTGCTCAGCGGCTATCTGCGGCTGGGACGCTGAGCGGTCACTCGTTGGTGACGTCAAGGCGGGTGCAGGCGGCGGAGTACTCGCTGTAGTAGCTGGCGTAGATTCCGTAGAGGTTGAACGCCGTCCAGTACTCATTGCACTTGGCAAAACGCTCACCCAGCAGCGGCGCGCTGAAATTGACCACAATTTCTCCCTCCTGCGCGTCACCGGAATCTCCGTCCGTCTTCTCAATCTTGTAGGTCAGCGTGCCGCTGATGACGGCGCCCAGGCCCGGTGTCTCTGCAACGTTCTTGAATTCAATTTCCAGGTCCCGCCGTGAGCCGTACCCCACCTCGGTGTCCGGGAACTCTGAGGTGTTGTCCAGCCGCGCGGTGCCGTCATACATATTGAACGTCCCCAGCGAGGGATTGCGGTCATTGTTGGGGAAGCCGGCATCAAAGAAGAAGAAACCCGCGTCCGTGGCGTCCGAGGCGTTGTCCCAGACCAGTTTGTCACCGGCCTTCAGTTTCTCCGCGTTGGTGATGGTGAAGTTGAGCCACGGAGACTGCAGATAGTCATTCTGGAAGGAGCTCCATTGGCCCGCGGTCCATTGACCCCGGTCATCATTGGGGTTGAAGGCAAAGCCCGCCAGGAACACGTTGATGATGGAGCCGCCAGCCGCTTCCTCACGGTCCTCCCAACGCACTTCATCTCCCTCCGGGACCCGCACCTTCACATCCCAGAAGGAATAGGCGGACACATACCTGAACGGGCTGACCGCGGAGCCAAGCTGGCCGCTGGACATGGTGAACGGGAAACACGCACCAACCAACACCATCAACAACACCAACGCATGCCGCAAGTTCAAGGGACGCTCCGGGGACGGGGGGTGATGCCGCGGGCAAATAGTGTTCCATTACTCCGTGGTCAACTGGGGCGCCCACCAGCACTTGTGGCAAGCTGCGGACATGGGACTTTCAGTCAAGCGTGAAGAGCTCCTGGTGCGTGCGTTGAGCGCCAGCGGCTGGACCATCACCTCCCGGCGCACCGTCTCCATGATGGGCGGTGACGTTGTGGAAACCAGCCTCTGGCATCTGACGCATGGGACCGGCGCGTGTTGCACACTTTCCATTGTCACGGAACTTGGATTTGGCGGCTTCTTCCCGCCCATCCTGCGCGCGGTGCGCGGGCATGTTGACGTGGACACCGCGCGCACTGCGGACGGCGTTGAGATGGCATGGGAGGAGGGCAACCCTGCTGCACTGCAACATTTTGTGGACGGACTGGCAGGGTTGTGAGTGCCCGGCCGCTACACAATGGTAACACTCAGGTCAGCAGCGAGGTGAGCAGCGTGGTTCCGGCGTCTCCAAACCTTGAGATGTCCGCACCGCTCACCACGCGCGCCAGCGTGTAGAGGAAGTGCTGGTACTGTACTCCGCCCAGGTTCAGGTACTGGTTGTTCTTGAACCCCGCGCGTGAGCCGCCGGCAATCACCACCGGCACATCATCACGGCCGTGGTTGTTGGCGCCGCCCAGTCCCAGTTCATTGAACCAGACCACCACGGTGGAATCCAAGAGTGTGCCATCTCCATCCGGCACGCCGTCCAGAACACCCAGCAGGTCCGCAAAACGCTGCGCGTGCCAGTTGTCAATCTCCAGCTCATGTCCCATGAAATCACTGGTGCCGCCGTGGTGCACGTTGTGATGACCATTTTCAAAGCCAAATTCTGCGTAGCCGCCAGCGCCACCCCAACCGCCCACGCGCAAGCTGGCAACGCGGGTGGTGCCGCAGCGGAATGCCGCCGCAATGGTCTGATTGTGGGCCTGCCACGTCTGCAACATGCTGTCCGCGTCAATGTTGGGTGAGCCGGGCAACGCGCAGTTGAGCGGCACGTAGGGACGCATCAGTTCTGCCTCCTGCGCGCGCACCAGGGTCAGGTGCTCATCCAGAAGTGCGCGTGAGCTGGCACCAATACGCCCCTGGATGGCGGTGATGTCCCGCGCCACGGAGTCCAACACACTGCGCCGCCGGCGGCGCCGCGCTTCCGCCACCACCGGTGATTCATTGGTGACGGCAAAGACCCGTTCAAACGCACCCAGCGCGGAACCAATGGCCGGAATGGGAAGACCACTGGCCGAGTAACACGTTTGATCATTGGAACCATTGGACGGAGCAACACCGGTCTCCAGCGACGAGAGAGGGGTGGTTCCGCGCCAGTGATCCGCAAGAAACTGGTCAATGCTGGGCCCGCCGTTGGCGCGTCCGTCCGTGATTTCACCAATGGATGGGCGCGCGGTGGTGGTCTCACTCATACCAATGTGGTGCCCGGAGCCGCCCTCAAGCCCGTGCACCAGCAGCAGCTTGTCCCGGTAGGGCGCCAGCGGAGCCAGTGCGGGCGCCAACGTGAAGTTGGTGGCACCGCCGGTAGGCAGCCAGTGCTGAGGAGTCATACCATTACCGGTGAACAGGAAGAAGAAGCGCAGGTCACCCACGCCTACCTGCGCGTGGGCAATCTGACCGGCCAGACCGCGCAGGAATGGCAGCGCCAGGGCGGCGCTGCCAAACGCTTTGAGGAGGTGGCGCCGGTCAACGGCGAGAGAAGACTTCTGCGTGCGGCGTTGGTTGCTCATGCGCTCACTCCACCCGGTAGAAGATCGCGTCTGTTGCCATGGAGCGCACCAGTGCCTGGCGCACACTCTGGGTCTGCAGCGCGGCGGTCAGGGCGTTCACCTGCGTGCCGTCTGACAACGCGTCCATGCGTCCCTGGCTGAACCGGAACCATTGCCGGGCAAAACAATGCAGCAGGTCCGGACTGTCCGCTATGGCGCGTGCCAGCGCAGCACCGCCGGTCAGGCTGCCGTTGCCAAATCCCAACGTGGGGATGCCGCCGGTTGAGTCCACATCCCGCCCAGATTCCATGGTCCGGTGCCGGCCAATCCCGTCAAAGTTCTCAAACCCAAAGCCCACCGGATCAATCAACTCATGGCATGACCGGCAATCCGGGTTTGCTGAGTGCGCCGCCCAGCGTTCACGCGTGGTGAGGTTGGGGTTGGGCTCCGGAGGTGTGGTGTCCACATTCTCAGGCGGTGGTGTGAGGGCCGTGCAGAGGATGTGGTCCAGCACAAACACCCCTCGGTACACCGGCGAGGTTCCCTCAAACCTTCCTGTGACCGTCAGGACACTGGGCTGCGTGAGCAGGCCAGCGCGTGTGTCCGGCAGGTCCCGCCGCTGCGTGGTGTCAACCCCGGTGAAGCCGTACACCAGCGACGTGCGGGGGTTGGGCCATGAATAAGACGCGTTGAAGAACGACGACAGCTGCGCGCTCTCATTCCACAGCAGCTCATCCAGAAAGCGGTGCGTCTCTTCCAACATGGCGTTGGCCAGGTCAGGTGTGAATTCCGGGAAGATGCCCGGGTCTTTGTTGAGTGTGGGAAGTTGTTCCAACATCAGCCACTGATCAAAGAAGCGTTGGACCGCTTTGCGTCCACAGGGCGCGTTCAGAAGCCGGTCCGCGTGCGCCTCAATCTGCTCCAGCGTGGACAGCATGCCGTTGGCCGCGGCGGTGCGCAGCGCAAGGTCAGGTGGGCTTTCACACAACGCGTAGGAGAGGCGCGCGGCAACCTCATGCGGGTTCAGCCGGAACGCCCCCGGACGGTCCGCCACCGGTGTCCCGGCTTCAACCAGATAAAGGAAATACGGGCTCTCAAGAATGGCCTCCAGGACCAGCCGAAGACCCAGCGCAAAGCCGCCGTCCACAACACCGGTGTCATAGAGTGTCCGCAGTGATGTCCGCTCGTCGTCAGAAAGTGGGCGGCGGTAGGCCAGGCTGCCCAGCTGGTCTATCACCGCGTGCGCGCATGCGGTCCGTGCAGCGGCGTGAAGGGTGGCGCCTTCATCCACCGGGCCATCCAAAGTGAGAACATGGAAGTACAGGCGCAGATTGTCGTCGGTGCCGTAGAACGCAAAGTAGAGCGGCGTGGCCCGCGCTTCTGTGATGGTGGCAGTGAAGCTCAGCGTGCCCATTCCGCTGGGCAGCTGCTGAGTTGAAATCACCTGACCGTCAACGCTGATCTCAACGCGGTCAACGGACCCCTCCACTTCCACCAGCAGGTCCACGTCATAACGGCCAGGTGCAAGGAAGTTGTGGCTGTAGCCCGCTGTGGGGCTTGGTGCGTATTGCGTGAAGACAACGCTGGGGTCACTGGCAACGGTATTCACGGCCCAGTCCGGATTCAGGGCCATGCTGGCGCCCACCACCGCCACGGCCTGGGTGGGGGTGGCCGGCGGCAGGATCGCGTCGGGACAGGTTGCGGTGACGTCATCCAGGAGCCGCCCGGCCAGCAAGGTCTGGTGCACCTCCGCGGCAATGGCGCTGTGTGCCTCCAGGTGCGCCGGACTGATGGTCTGATCATTCACAACACGGTCAAACGCGTGGCTCTGACTCTCAGCGGGCAACCGCTCCAGTGTGCCGGGACGGAAGTGGATCAGCGCCTCCAGACTGTTGCCAAGCTCCGTCAGGGAGAGCCGGCGCAGGTTGGCCGAGGAGATGGTGGGCACCTGCGCTGCACTGCTGCTGCCAACCACCGAACCGCCCGAGGACAATCCTCCCGACGTTGACGTGGACCCACTGGTTGCTGAGAGCGCGCCGCTGGAGGAAACAACTCCCGCGTTGGATTGGGCCCCGCTGCCTGACGTGACCGCCCCGCCTGACGTGGTTGTTCCGCCGTTGCTGGGCGCGGCCGCGCCACTGGACGGTCCCTGCCCGCCCGGCGCGCCGGGCTCACCCATTCCCGGAATTCCGAGGAGACCGCAGCCCATGGACCACAACGCCAAGGCGCCCAACGCAACTGCCGGCTTCCGCGCGGTGTACTGCTGCGGCCTGCTGACACGGCTCTTCTTGCGCCGTTGCCTGCTCTCGCTGGTCATTCCGGGCTCCCTCATCTGCGAAGACGGCGCGATGTTACCCCAACCCCAATTGGCCCTGGTCTGAAACGTTGCAGGAAGAACAGATTGTGTTGAGGATCCGCGTTCCCACCCGTGCGTGGCCAAGACGTTTTGACACTTTTCCATCTGAAGCAAACCACTGTTCCGCTTGATGCAAACTGTTGCCAGTTGCACCCGGTCCGTTAGGCATGGCGGGTCGGAGAGGCGGCCAATGCCACGCCACATGACATCCACCGTCGCGGTTCTGTCTGTGGCAATGCTGCTGGCGTCCGGCGCCGCGCAGTACGTGGATGATGATGTCCGGCCCGCACCACCCACGGATGACGGAACAACGCTGCGCGCTGCACTGAACCGGCACGGTGTGGCCTCGGTGACCAACCTGGCCAGTGGCGTCACGGACATCAACCTCCTCAGCCGGGTTGAGCGTGTGGCGCTGCTGGCGCTGGTGGCCACCCGTTCCGGCGCTGAACTGGACGTGATGGTGGAGGCAGAGGGCCAGTTCACGCCGGTGGAGACGTTCTGGGACGGCGCCGCCATCACCTTCCGTTCCGGAGCACCGCGAGCCGGCCTCTACGGGCGCGCTCCGTCACAAGACCAGCTGCAGAAGGATTTTGGTGTAGGACCTTTTGTGAATGACGGTGCCACCTGGGACAATGACGGGCTGTATGTGGTGGGCGCGGCCTTGAGTGAGCTGACCCCGGATGAGCTTGCGCTGCTGGCCGGCGTGGAATTCCACCGCATGGCGCGGGACCCGGTGGGCCTGGCGGTGAATGGTATTTCCATTGCCATGTACCGGCCGGAACAACGCGCGCCGCGGATTGAGCTCTACAACCACGGCGTGACGGCGGACCGCCGGCGCTTTGTGGGAACGGTGGACAAGCCGGTGCCGCTGACCGTGGCCACGGTGCTGCATGAGGCGGCCCACGCCATGGCCCGCAAGCCGCTCTTGAACCTCCGCCGCCGGGTTGCGGATGCTGAGCGCGCCCACGCCCTGGCGGTTGCCCGGGCCAGGGATGAACAGCGCCGGTACGCGGCAGACCGCAAGGCGTACAACGCCAGGCGAGACCCGGCGCTGGCAAAGGCGCTCACAGCGCGCGCCGTGACCATCAAGGTGCTGGTGAAGCAGATGGTGGCGGCACAGAAAGAGCGCGATGCGATCCGCGCAACCCTCATCACCGAGCAGGGCAGGGCGGCGCCACTGGAGCGGGCGTTGGATGCACGGCTTCCGTACCGCAGCGGGCCCACCGCGTATGCGCGGACCTCACCCGGTGAGTCTTTTGCAGAGTGCCTGAAGCTTCACCGGCTGGACCGCGCCGCGCTGGAGCGTGCGGCGCCGGGCGTTGCTGCCTGGTTTGATTCTGCGGAGTACGCGGACCTGGTGAAAGCGTCCGCTTATTGAATGACTTTTAAGGACTCACCCGGGCAGGGAGTCCACGCGGTCCTGCAGCTTGCCAAAGTGCGTCTTCAGCGCATTGAGGACGTTGTCCTCAACATTCATCCGCCGCATGCCTTCTTCCGTGAACCGGGCCACCATACGCGTCTTCTGGTTGGCTTCCAGGCGCGCTTCAATGCCGGGCAGGCCGCCAAACGCCGCTTTGAGCGTGTTGACGGTGACCTGCGCTTCCAGGGACTGCTGCGGGTCCATCAGCGCGGTGGTCATGAGGCGCTCCAGGTCAGCAATCTCACCTTCCACGTTGGCGCCGCCATCCTTGAAGGTCTTGAGCACCTTCTGCTCAATGTTGAGCGCAGCCAGCGCATCCGAGTGCATGCGTGACGTCATTTTGATGTTCTGGATCTCATCCATCCGCGCCGTGAACGTCCCAAAGTTGTCCACCATGCGCTTGAGCGCGGCGTGCTCCGTGCGCAGCGCGTTGTCACCCTCCGGCGTCAGCAGCGCGGTGGTGAAGAGCTGGTCAATCTCCGCCATACGCGCGGTGACGGCGGGAAGGCCGCCTTCTGTGGCCTTGAGCAGCGCCAGGCTGAGCTCCGTCTGGGCGCGCAGTTCAGGACGCATCCGCGCGGTGGCCAGCAGGTTCTCCGTGTTTGCAATCTCACTGCGAACCGTGGGGTAGCCGTGCACCACCGCCTTGAGGGACACGCGCTCCGCCGCATCCAGCCGGGCCGGGTCAATGGTGTTCTCAACCGGGACCTTGACCGGTGTGTTCTGGTTCACGCGGATGTCCACCGCATTCTGGCCGGTCTTGCGCGGCGTCTGCGCTTTCACGTTGCCGTCAGCCACCAGGTGCGTCCTGGACGGAAGTGCGGGCTGCTGCGCCACGGTCTTGGCGGCGGGCTTCTCGCCGGTCTTCTGGGCCGCCTTGGTCTGTGACGCCGGGGCGGCGGCCTGGGATGCCTGGGACTGCTGGGATTTGCTGACGCGCATGGGACTCTCCACGGGGAAGGAGAGCCTGCGTAGTGGAGCCGCGCCGGGGAATCAACGGGACCGCTGGCGTCGTCGGGGTTTGTAGGGGAGAGCGGCCGCTGTGACGTACGCCACAGGTTGACGGACCCGCCTGCGTTCAAAGAATGGTAACACCCCTCCGTTCAGACCCCTGACGCAAACGGGGTCTTGGTGATGCCACCCGGCGCGCGCGCGCGGAAAAAGGGCAGGGCATAGAAGATGGACCCAATGCCGGCCAGGCCAACAAGGGCATAAATGACGCGTGAGATGGTGCTTGTCTCCTCCGCTGCGCCGCCGCCAAAGATGGCGTCCACAAGGTTGAAGTTGAAGAACCCGACCAGGCCCCAGTTCAGCGCGCCAATGATGGCGAGTGTGAACGCGACCGCTGCCAACCAGTTGTTCCGCTCCATCTTCCCCTCCTGAGGTGAACCCAACCGGTGGGATGTACCGGCGTGCGGCTGACGCGGCAGCGGCGTTGCGCCCCACTTCAAGGTGCGGCACAACGCGGCCGCACCGGGAGACCAGCATGTTTGTCCTCGTCCTCAATTGTGGCTCGTCCAGCGTCAAGTACCAGCTTCTGGATACCTCCACGTTCAAGGTGGTCACGTCCGGAAGGCGGGAGCGTCTTGCCGCGGGCGGGCATTCTGCGGCCATTGCGGACCTTATTGCGGAAATCAATGGTCATACCATTGACGCCGTTGGTCACCGGGTGGTGCATGGCGGGCGGACATTCTCGGATGCGGTGCTGGTGGACGCGCAGGTGCTTGCTGCCATTGAGGCGTGTGTGCCGCTGGCACCGCTGCACAACCCGGCCAACCTGGAGGGTATCCGCGCGGCCATGAAGGCGCTGCCCGGTGTGCCGCAGGTTGCCGTCTTTGACACGGCCTTCCACAGCACGTTGCCACGCCGCGCGCGGACGTACGCCATTGACCAGACGTTTGCTCAGAAGCACGGGTTGGAGCGGTACGGATTCCACGGCACCTCACACGCGTTTGTGTCCCGTGAGGCTGCGCGGTTTCTGGGCCGGCCACTGCAGAAGCTCCGGCTGGTGAGCTGCCACCTGGGCAACGGCGCCAGCGCCACGGCCATTGAATGTGGCCACAGTGTTGAGACGTCCATGGGAATGACGCCGCTGGAGGGTCTGGTCATGGGCACACGCTCCGGTGATGTGGATCCCGGTGCGTTGCTCATGCTCCTGGAGCGCGGTGCGTTGACGGTGCGTGAGCTGGATGAGCAGCTTCAGAAGCACAGTGGACTGCTGGGACTCAGCGGCGTCAGCAATGACCTGCGGGATATTGAGGACCGCGCTGCGGCCGGGGATGAGCGCGCGCGTCTGGCCATTGGGGTGTTTGCACACCGGGTGCGCAAGTACATTGGTGGCTACGCTGCAACCATGGGTGGTCTGGACGCCGTGGTGCTGACGGGCGGCATTGGTGAGAACAGCGCGGCCATGCGGCGGCGCATCCTGCAGCGCTTTGAATTCCTGGGACTGATGGTTGATGACGACGCCAACACCGCTGCGCGCGTCTCCAGCGAAAAGCGTGTGGTGGATGTTGCGGCCGCACATTCACCGGTGCGTGCGCTGGTCATTGCCACAGATGAAGAGCGCATGATTGCGGAAGACACCGAGCGCATCACGCAGGGTGGAACACACCTCAAGGCGCAGCAGGCATTGCCCATTGCGGTGAGTGCTCGGCACGTGCACCTGGACAAGCCCACGTTTGCCCGCCTCTTTGGTGAGGGGAAGGAGCTCACGCCCTACAAAGACCTCTCCCAGCCGGGCCAGTTTGCCTGCCAGGAGAAGGTCAACATCATTGGACCGCGCGGCCGGATTGACGGCGTCAGGATCCTGGGCCCGCTCCGTCCTGGCAACCAGGTGGAGATCTCCCGGACGGATGAGTTTGCACTGGGTGTGGATGCGCCGGTGCGCCTCTCTGGTGACGTCAAGGGCACCGCGCCCATCACCCTGGAAGGACCGCTGGGCACCGTCCATCTGGGTGAGGGCCTCATCTGCGCGTGGCGCCACATCCACATGACGCCGGAAGATGCGCAGCGTTACGGCGTGACGGACCGGGATGAGGTGCAGGTGGCCATCACCGGCGGCAACCGTGACCTGATCTTTGGTGACGTCATGGTGCGCGTGAGCTCCAAGTTCCGCACGGAGATGCACATTGATACGGATGAGGCCAATGCAGCGGAGCTGCCGGCGCACTCGGAAGGGATGCTGGTGACGGTCCCGGGTGCGGCGGCGGTGCTGCAGCGGCGCAAGACACACGCCAGTTGAGACGTGTCACTGCCCGCTGACCTCACCCGTCTTGTCCATCCGGCCGTGCATGCGGTGGCGGAACTTGCCTTCCATAGACACCAACATCCGGGCGCGCTGTTGGGGCGTGAGCACACGCTCCAGCTCCTGACGCTCCTGTTCATGCAGCGCGTGCATCTGGTCCCGCGCGGCCCGCACCTCAGCAAGCGCCTTCTCATACGCCGCATCATCCTTGCTGCCGCCGTCCACCAGTGTCTTGAGGCTGGCCATGGACGTCTTCAGGCGCAGGTGCACCTCCTCCTTCTCCTTGCTGCGGGCCGTCAGGATGGACTTCACTTTCTCCACGGTGGCGTCATCCGCGTTGGCTTCCGCCTTGAGGGATTCCAGCATCCGTGCCTGCATGCGTGCACTGTGCTTGCCGTTTCCGTGCCCACCGCCGGCAGATGCGCTGAGGGTGCCCAACATGGCGCCGGCGAGGAGAAGACCTGACAACATCCGCTTCATGGTGATGCTCCGTGGTTGCTGGTTCACCATGGAGACGCGCGGCAGCACCAAGGGTTAAAGCCTTCACACGGGTTTTACACGTGGCGTCTTTTCCGGCCGCGCTTCAGGCGGCAGCACCGGTGCTGCAAATCCATGCACGGACCCGCGTGGACCGCCATTCCAGGAATGCTCAAGCGGACCAGATGGGTTAGGCTGGCGGTATGAAAAAGCTTGTTCTCATCCGTCATGGGCAGAGCCAGTGGAACCTGGACAACCGCTTCACTGGCTGGGTGGACGTTCCACTCAGTGACACTGGCGTTCTGGAAGCCAGGGCGGCCGGAAGACTCCTCAAAGAGGGCGGGTACCGCTTTGACGTGGCGTATTGCTCGGTTCTCAAGCGGGCCATCAAGACGCTGTGGATTGCGCTTGAGGAAGTGGACCAGATGTACATCCCGGTCCATCCGTCCTGGCGGCTCAATGAGCGCATGTACGGCGCGCTGCAGGGCCTCAACAAAGCAGAAGTGGCCAAGAAGTACGGTGAAGAGCAGGTGCAGATCTGGCGCCGCAGCTTTGATACGCCGCCGCCGCCCATGCCGCGGGATGACCCGGAGTTTCCCGGCCGTGATGCTCGCTACGCCGCCCTCAAGCCGGAGGACATTCCGCAGGCGGAGAGCCTCAAGGACACCATTGCCCGCTTCCTGCCGCATTGGGAGCAGGAGATTGCGCCGGCCATCCGCAGCGGCAAGAGCGTTCTCATTGCCGCCCACGGGAACAGCCTCCGCGCGCTGGTGAAGCACCTGGACAAGCTGGGAGACAAGGAGATTGTGGCGCTCAACATTCCCACCGGAATTCCCCTGGTCTATGAGCTGAACGACGACCTCACGCCCATCCGGAACTATTATCTGGGTGACGCGGAAGCGGCGCAGAAGGCCGCGGAGGCGGTGGCAAGACAAGGCAAGGCCTGAGGACCATGCAGCAGCCCATCCGTGATGCAGGTCATCCACGCCAGACGCCGCGGCTCCCCGTCGTGGAAAAGGCGCGTTGGTGTGAGCACGGTGGTTGCAATCCCCCGCTGCAGCGGTGCCCGGACCCGGACGCAACCCTGCGCCCAGGGCCCGGAGGTGCCGCTGATCTCTTGGCCGCTGCGGTGATCCGCGGACGGCAGGCGGGGTTGTGAACGTGAAACTTCATTGCACACTGGTCTGGGTGCTGGTTGCGTCAGCGTTGCCGCTGACGGCGTCCGCCGCTGACGGCGGAGTGGATGCCGGGCCGCAGGACTCCGGCAGCTTGGAAGACGCAGGTCCACCGGTCCGCGTGGACGCGGAAGATGCCGGTGTGACGGACGGGAGCAACCCGGACGGCGGTGATGAAGAAGACGCGGAGGACGAGGACCTGGATGAGGCGGTGGATGACGCTGAGGAAGAGGTTGCGCCCTCCGCAGAAGCCGCGCCCGGACTGTATTACAGCCGTGAACTGTCTGACGCTGAGCTGGAGCGCCGCTGGCGCGAGGACCCGGCAACGCTGGGCAGCATCACCGTGGGGTTTGCGGATGAAGGACGCATCATCAACGGCGTGCAGATGCCGGAGGGTGACGGCTGGGTCAGCGTGGTTCCGGACTACGCATGGGGCACGCAGGAGACCATTGACTACCTGACGGTGGCCATCAGCGCGGTGCTGGAGCAGTTTCCGGATTCACCGCCGGCGCGCGTGAACCACATCAGCAAGAAGGAGGGCGGCTACCTCCGTCCGCACCAGAGCCACCAGAGCGGGCGGGACGTGGACCTGGGTTTCTATTATCCGGGCGGCAGTATTCCCGGCGGGCGAGCCAAGGAGAAGGTCCTGGACAGGGCGCGCAACTGGGCGCTGCTCAAGGCCATCATCACGCGGACGGATGCGCAGGTGATCCTTGTGGACCGGCGCGTGCAGAAGGTCCTCTATGATCACGCGCTGTCCCAGGGTGAGGACAAGGCGTGGCTGGACAGCATTTTCCATGGCGGCAAGACGGCCATGGTCAAACATGCGCGGCATCACCGGGATCATTTCCATGTGCGGTTCTATTCGGCGCGGTCCCAGGAGCTGGGGCGCCGTGTGCAGCCGCTGCTGGCGCAGCGCCCGGAGCAGAACATCACGTTCCACCGCGTGCGCCGCGGAGACACGCTGGGGGCCATTGCCCGCCGCTACGGGACCAGCGTGCGTGCCGTGCAGAAGGCCAACGGAATGCGTAATACGTTTTTGCGGCCGGGGCGCTCCCTGCTGGTCCATCTGCGTGGAGCGTGCACCCGCTGCCCGGTGCCTCCGCCCGTGGTGGTCCCGCCGCGCAGACTGCCAACCGAACGCGCCGCCACCGTCATCCCGCGCGGCGAGGAAACAGCGCGCGCTCAGTGACCCGGGTCAGGTCCCCGGCCGCCGCAGCGGCTTGACCATCACGGCCAGGGCGCAGTCTTCCATGAGCTGCTTCAGACGCTTCTGCTGCGTCTCTTCAGATTTCATCCGGCTCTTGCTGAGCGCTTCCGCCCGATCCGCGTTTTGGTCACGGAAGCGCAACGTGCTGCCTATTGAAGCACCTTGCACCTGAAAGGATGGGAGAACGGCATGAGGTTCTTAGCACCGCTCGTCGCAGCGCTCTGTGTGACTACCGTGGCATGCGCCCACAACGAGACTCAGACAGCTCGCTCGCGGAGCCTGGCCGACGAGCGGCCACCGCTCTTCGCTGAAGCCGGCCTGATCGTCCATGGATTGGTTGAACACCAGGGGCCCATCGGACGCCCGTCCCAACTCGCCGCGGACATCTCGAACGAAGAGCTCGAGCCCTACCACAGCTGGCTGATGCCAAATTTCATGACGCCGGAAGGCGCCATCCTGCTGACCGAGGGAGGGCATCTCTTGCAGCTGAACGGAAAAGTCATCCTCATCGATACAGGTATAGGGCGCGGGGCGGAACAGTCTCCCCCCGATCCGAATGCGCTCTTCCTTGTTGGGTTGCGCGGCGCGGGGATAGCGCCTGAGGATGTGGATATCGTGGTCAACACGCACCTGCACGTGGACCACATTGGATGGAATACCTTTGGCCCGGGCACGCCAACTTTTCCGAATGCGCGCTACAAGATCCCTCGGGCCGATTGGGACTTCGCGCAAGCCAACCGGTCTACCCCCCTCTTCAACACCGTCGAAACAAAAGTCCGCCCGCTCGTCGACGCCGGGCTGGTGGATTTCGTGGAAGGCGGCGAGGTACTGGCCGCGGGCGTTCGTTTGGAGCGGTGGCCCGGCCACACTCCCGGTCACCAAGCGGTGGTCGTCGAGCGGGGCGATTTGCGCGTAGTCTTCGCTGGAGACATCCTGCATCATCCCGCACAAGTAGTACGACCCCAATGGGATTTCTTCGCGGTTGATCGAGAGGCATCGATAGCTAGCCGGCACCGGTTCTTGGAGACGTACGGAGACGGCCGATCCCGAATCGTCCCAACGCACTGCGCTGGTCCTGGGTGGGGAGTCGTGACTCGGAACGAAGGCGGCTACCGCTTTGTCGCGGGGAGGCCTTGATCAATTCGCGTACGGTTAGCAGTCGTCTTTTAAGGGCGGGGGCGTCACACAAGCCGCGCCAGCAGTCACCACCGGGAGCAAACGGATCGCAGCCGCACTCCGCAATTCCGGTGCAGTTCCCGTCGCCTGGCAGCGATGAGCACTCGAAACCGCTCGCAACAGACCCCCAACGATCACGCAAAAGAGGATCTCGTTCAGCGGATGCGAGATGTTGGCCGCACGGGGATCCTCGCGTGGTACCGATTCCATAAATAGCGGCGCGCGGGATGCCGCGGCGCGGGACTCAAACTGCAGCTCTTGTGGCGCATCACTGACGGAACTCGTGTGGGGAACTGAAGTAGCCGGACTTCAACATGGCCGTGAACCGTGAATGAAGTATGACATTTGTAGCACCTGCTTCACAGCGTGAGCTTGTCTCCCTGGCGGGCCAGCACAAAGCGGACACCCAGCGGATTCTCCTCCTTCAGCTCCCGCTCAATCCGCGCCCGCGGTGTTTCCCCGCGCGTGAGGGCCGGTTTGATGTGCGTGATGACCACGGTCAGGCCGTGCAGGGACTTCTCGGGATTTCTCTCGTCAACAAGGGACGCCAGCACCCTGAGCTCCTGGTTCACCCAATGCGGGGTGAGGTGTCCAAAGAGCTCTTTGTCCGGCCGGTCATTGGCATAGGACGCTTCCATGAAGATGGCATGCAGGCGCCGGTCACGGATGAGCGGAGCCACGCTGGTCCACAGTGCCTTGAGATGGGTGGTTCCCTCCACCGCGTCCGGTCCCGTATCACCCAGATAGAGGAGCGATTCACCCGCGTGGTCCACCAGGAACGCAGTGGATTCATACGCGTGCCCATGGCTGAGCGGAAACGCCGTCACCTTCAGCGGAGTCCCCGCAAGCTCCCGCATTTCACCGCGCACAAGCCGCGTCAGCGCGTACCGGGACAACGCCGGCGGCGCTCCCTCCGACGAGAAATTGGGCCAGACCCGCCAATTGAAGATGTGCTCCTGCAGAATGGCCAGCGTGCTGGGCAGTCCGTAGATGGGCTTGGCAACGTCATCCGTGGAATTGATCACCAGACCCGCAGTGTGATCCAGGTGCGCGTGCGA
>Ga0163144_10006369_pt1 | contig 26046 bp, 15 predicted proteins | sample OliLak19BULKMAT1_FD_123175 | JGI IMG/M metagenome (GOLD analysis project Ga0163144, IMG submission 123175) | Freshwater microbial mat bacterial communities from Lake Vanda, McMurdo Dry Valleys, Antarctica - Oligotrophic Lake LV.19.BULKMAT1 | ecosystem: Environmental > Aquatic > Freshwater >...
TGCTAAGGAACCTCAGCGTTTTCTGGACGGCGTCCTTCACCATGACGTTGTCGCGGAGCACCTCGGTCATGGCCGCTTCCATCTCGAATGTCTCTCCTTTCGCCCAGCGTCGGAGCTGGATTGCAAGGAAGTGCGCAGTGAGTGTCTTCTCGAAAAGATGCCCATCCTTACAGATCACGGACTCACAGGGGATTTTGAGATAGGAGGTAATTCCAATCACCGTCAAAGCGTAGCGAAATGGGACAACCTGATCGTACAGGCCGTTAATGATCAACGTGGGGGGCAGGTGTTCCACCTTCGGGCATAGTTCGTCGGGAATGCCTCCGAAGTAACTGGCCACCGCCTTGACGTCCAGCTCTTTGCGAGATGCCACCGAAGTGGCCAGGAAGCCGCCCAGAGAAAAGCCGATCAGGCCCACGCGGTCTTTCTGGACTCCGTCCAAAGTTCGGACATGCTGAACACAGTCGGCCACCGTATCCATCCATGCCTCAAAGTGCTTCTTCATTTCCGCAGCCTGTTTGGGATCCTTGAAATCTTCCGGCTTCACGCCATTTTCATGTCCGGTCCTGTCGAAAAACTGAACCAGGACGACCTCATAGCCCCCCTGGGCGATCCGGGCGGCGATGGCACGATAGACGGGGCCGACGTCCTTGAGGCTTCTGGACTCGGGCACGAGGACGATGGCGGGAAGCTTCTTCGTGAGAGCGGGTCGAAAACGCTCCAGTTTGATTTTCTTGCCGCCGCTTACGAAGTGGCTTTCTTCACGCCGTATCGGTTCCTGGGCTTGTGCAGGCGGAGTTGCCGACGTAAGCCAGGAGATGGTCAACATAACAACGATCACGAGCCTCTGCGTCGCGGAATCCATGGGGCACCTACTAGGAGAAAGGGAAATTGGCATGGAGGGATAGGCGAGATTGCCGCCAGGATGACGCGCACTTTTTTGCAGATTTCGTCAATTAATCCGATGAAGAGCCTTTTTCCTTTGCAACAGTGAGGCTTGGGGCTACGATAAGGCCGGTCTCAGATTCAAGAAATGGACGAAGCTTCCGGAACAGATCAGTGGTTTACACTCCGTGGTAGCGTTCAGCAAGGGAAAGGATTCCGCCGCTTTCGCCTACAAGGACGACTTCGTCCGGCAGTACGACATCGCCAACGACCGCATTGTCTGTCACTGCCGTCCGCAAGGACCGCATGACCGTGCCGCTGGGCAAGCAGCCCACCTTGAATAGGACGATGGCAAAGTATGCGGAGCAGCCGGGGCCAAATATCGAAAGGAAGCCCTGGACTTGGCGTCGCAAACGGCATGGTTGTCAAGCTCGAAGAACTCGGGCTCGTGACCAGGGAACCCGGCGTGGCTCGTTCGATTCGTGTCGCGATTCCGAAAGACGAGATCCCGAAGCTGGAAGAAATGGAAGGGCCACCCTGCAGCATGCGGGCAAATAACAACGAGATCTGGACTTTGGGCAACCCCACCGGAGCCAGCCGGGCTAAGTCACGCTCGCCATGCGTATGCCAAGGGAAGTAATCCACGGTGGAACCGACCTGCCCACCAGGGCCGCGCAGCACGGCGCGCGGCAAAAAATCCCAGCGAACGCCCGGAATACTTCGCGTTGGCGTCGCGAGCACTCAATCGCCCGGATTGCTTCGCGGCGTCACCTTGAGATAAAATGCCCTTTCGACTTGTTAGTGTCCCCGGTTTTGGGCACGAAAAGCCAGTCTTGACCGTCGCCGCCGGTCAGCCCGTCGCTCTTGGTATCGCCAAGGACCGTCGTGGCATCCAACCGATACATGTTTGGCCCAACGCCGTCCTTGATGGTGCCGATGCGCGCGGTGTATTTCTCGCTGGAAGTCCACTCAGTCATGACTGTGTTGAGGGCCGCCAGATCAAGGTTGTGGAGCAAGCGGTCGGCGACGACGACCGGGAAATTTAGACAGAGGCCGCATTGCTCCATGGGCGGCGAGCTACGATTTCGTAACGCGTTCCCGGTGGCCCTTATCGGCGATCGTATCCTGCTTCTTGTTGGCAAAGAACCAATCAACACCAGCGCCACCGGTGAGCGTGTCCTGGGCGCCGTCATTCAGGACCGTTTCTTCGTCTAGTTCGTACCGGTCGCGGCGCCCAACGCCTTCCTCAATTTCTTCGACCCGCTCACGGTAGTCATGTTCTTTGCCGGTGCGTGACCATTCCTTCATGAGCGCGTCCAGGGCGGCTAGGTTGATGTCGTGGCTGCGAACGCCGTGGCAGCTTACCTGGGTGTCGTAGCTGGTGGCGCCGCCGATCAGGATGTCGTCGTCGTCCCCGCCGTCGAGCAGGTCCGCGCCGAAGCCGCCGATCAAGAGGTCGCGGCCGCCGCCGCCGAACAGCAAATCCGCGCCGTCGCCGCCAATTAGAATGTCGTTGCCGTCGCCTCCGCGCAGCAAATTAACCGCGGCATTGCCGATGAGCACGTCGTTGCCGGAACCGCCCGTAACATTGGCAATGTTGAAGATGCCGCCGGCAATGCCGCTGGCCGTGCCGCGCGCCAGATCGACGAGTACGCGCGAGGTCCAGGCCGAGTAATCGAGGGCATTAACGCCGGTTCCGCCGTCGAATCCGCCCATGAGGCCGGCGCCTTTGGCGATCCGGACGGTGTCGTTGCCGTCGCCGCCGCTGAGGCTTGCCGACACGTCACCACCCACGATGGCAAAGAGGTCGTCGCCGGCCAAGGCGTTGGCGGTCAAGAAAGTGATTCTGCCGGAGAGGACCACGGAGCCGTTGAGGGTCACGCTTGTGGGGGTGATGACAAAGGTGTCATTGCCGGCGGTGCCTAGGAGGGTGGCATTGCTGATCGTCGGCGCCGAAACACTCCCGGAAATGGCGCCGCCCGCGTTGACCGACCCCAGACTTTGCGACGCCGCCACCTGCCCGCTCAAGTCGTGGCCCACCAAGATAGCGCCGATGGTGGCGGCTGAGACACTTCCCGTGAGGCTGCCAAGCACGTTCAGCGTGTCCAGCGGTCCCGCAACCACGACCTGACCCGCGAGGTCACCGGTCACCGTCATCGTGGCGACACTTGCGGCCAGCAGGCGCGCCGAAGCCAGCCACGATCCGCCGATAAACAACTGCTGCAAGTCCTGCGTCGGACTGGTTTCACTGATCGTGCCGGCCCCATTGCCGCTGATCATGATCGTGCCCAGGATCGGCGCCGTGATGGAACCGCTCGCGGCGAAGTTTCCGCCGACGCTCACGCTGCCAATGGTCGGCCGACCTTGGTTGCCGCTGTCGCCGAAGCCCTTGACCGTGCCCGCCAGGTCGCCGCCCACGCTCAGCACGCTGAGGTAGTTGACCTTGATCTTTGCGGACGGCGTGACCGAACCACTCACCTGGATTTGCTGCATGGGTTTGGTGCTCGTGCCGACCGCGGGGGCCAGGAAGCTCCCGCCAAAATCGCCCTGCACAATGAGCGTGGCGGAGCTGAAGCCACCCAGCGCCAGCGTTTGGTCATAATTCCCCGCGAAGGAACCGGTAAACGTGTTGTTCCCGCCACCCCCGTCGAGCGTCAGCGGCCGCGCCGTGGTGCTGGGCTGTGTGACGAGCAGCGACGGGGTGACCTTGCGGATGACGTTGTTGGAACTGTCAACAATGAACAAGTTGCCGGTAGCGCCGATCGCGACCGCTGTGGGTTCAAAGAGCTGGGCGGCGGTGGCCGCTCCGCCGTCCCCGCTGTAGCCGAAGGCACCATTGCCGGCGACGGTAGTGATGATGCCCGCGGGGCTGACCTCGCGGATGACCTGATTCAAGAAGTCGGCGATGAACAGGTTGCCGGCGGCATCGACGGCGATACCCGACGGGCTGTTCAACGTGGCGGCGGTGGCCAGTCCGTTGTCGCCGCTGTAGCCCCTGGTGCCGTTGCCGGCGACCGTGGTGATGATGCCGGCGGGGCTGACCTTGCGGATGACGTTGTTGATGTAGTCGGCGATGAACAGGTTCCCGGCGGCATCGACCGCCAGGGCCGTCGGGTCGGCGAGCAGGGCGGCGGTGGCCGGTCCGCCGTCGCCGCTGTAGCCGCCGACGGGGTAGCCGTACTGGTCGACGACGGGGTTACCGTACTGGTCGACCTGGTACATTCCGGCGAACGTCGTGATGATGCCCGCGCGGACCATGCGGACGACGTTGTTCAATCCGTCGGCGATGAACAGGTCGCCACTCGCATTGACCGCGACTCCTGAGGGACGGAAGAGCTGGGCGGCGGTGGCCGCTCCGCCGTCGCCGCTGTAGCCACTGGTGCCGTTGCCGGCGACCGTGGTGATGATGCCCGCAGGACTGACTTTGCGGATGACGTCGTTTACGGTATCGCCGATGAACAGGTCGCCGGCGGCATCGACCGCGACCGCGAAGGGGTAGTTGAGCTGAGCGGCGGTGGCCGCTCCGCCGTCGCCGCTATAGCCTTCGGTGCCGTTGCCGGCGACCGTGGTGATGATGCCCGCCGGGCTGATCTTGCGGATGACGTGGTTGGAGGTATCGGCGATGAACAGGTTGCCGGCGGCATCGACCGCGACCCCGATGGGGGAGGAGAGTTGGGCGGCGCTGGCCAGTCCGCCGTCGCCACTGTAGCCTGGGCCTGCGCCAAAGTTGCCAGAGACCGTGGTGATGGTCCCCGGAAGCACACTGGTGCTGGCGAAGAACTGGTCGTTGCCGCTGCCGGCGTTGATGGTCACGGGAGTGGTAGCGGGCGTATTCTGGACGTTGAAGACGGTGTCGCTACTGCCGCCGTTAATGACCAGGTTGGCGATGTTGTTGTAATTGATCGTGGAAACGGTGGTCACCACTGACGGAATGGAAGACAGGAAACGGTAGGTGGTCACATTGGTCCGCGTCACGCCGCCAGCGGTGATCAAGAACGTAGGGCTGGGGCTGACGGTGAGTGTGGTCTGGGTGTTTAAGTAGTTGGGGATCGAGTAGTAGGCCGTCGCCTGGTCGTTCAGGTTCAGGACCGTGGTGGCGTTGCCGTTGACGGTCATCGTGCGGATCTCGTCCATGAGGTTGGCGGGCCCGCCGACGTTAATGATGTCCGTGCCCGAACTCGCGTTGATGGTCAGGGGGACGGAGGTGCTTGCGACGTTGAAGGTGTTTTGGCCGCTGCCGCCAATGATGAGCAGACTGTCGATATTGTAGTAGCTGATCGATGCCTGATAAGTGACCGGGAAGGAAGGGATCCCGTTCCTAACGTCGGTGGGTAGGGTAAAACGGTTGCGCAACACGTTCTGGCCTGTGATCAGATTTTGGCCTGTGAGCAGGTATGATGTCGTCAGCGGAGTGTACAAATAGGGGAAGACGAACCGTTGCCCCCGGTCGTCGAGAAGGAGCTTGGTGCCCGTGGCCCCGTTGACCGTCAAGTTGCCGATCGCGTCCAGGCTGCTGTTCCCGTTGCCGACGTTGATCGTTTCGCCCCCTGACGCGTTCAGGATCATCCGACTGGCGCCCGCGGTGCTGAGCACGTCGAAGGTCTTAACGAAGTCGCTGCCGTCATAGACGGTCAGGCTGGCCAGGTTGGCATACCTTAGCGAGGCTTGAGTCCGTTTGTCCGTCACTCCGGTTTGCTGCGAAACAACTATCGTCGAACTTGTGCGCGTGACGCTCAGGTCCGAGATCAGGTAGGAGGTAGACACGGGGAAGTACTCAAAGGGATAATTAGCGGCGTGCGAAATGCTCCGGTCATCGAGAATCAGCGTGGTGGCGCCGTTGCCTTGCACCACGACCGTGCCGAGCAGGGCGTTCAGGGTCTGGATGAATTCCGTGACCGTGACTGTATCGGCGCCAGTGCCGGCTTGAATTACGGTGTTTGAACCCGCGCCGGTGCCCTTGACGTTGATTTGATTGACGCCGTTGCCGGTGTTGATAGTCGTCGACGTGCCTAGCCCTGTGGAAAGCACGTTGATTACGTTGGACCCATTGCCCGTGTTCAAGACGACCGCCTCCATCGCACTGAACGTGATCGACGCAAAGAAGGGCGTTTCCGTGGTGACTGTGTTCGAGGTGAGATTGTAGGTGGTCGGCCCACTCAAGTTGTTGTCGGCGTTGACGACAAGGCGGTCGAGGCCGGACGTGCCGGTGTCGTTGATGACAAATGGGCTTTGGTAGCCGGCGAGGTTAATGGTATAGGTGTCGCCGCCGTCGCGACCGTCGAGGTGATATTCGGTCGTTCCACTCACGTCGAAGCGGTTGGCGCTGACGCCGCCGGTCAGGAATGCGGCCTCAATGGAGGTCAGGAAGACGGTGCCATAGGTCAATAGATTTTGGCCAATGAACCGAAAGCGGTCCAGGGAAGTGTCGGTCATGGTGAAATTGAGGTCATTGGTGCTGACCAACGTGTCGAAGCCGGTTCCCCCCGAGAGATCGAGTTGCTGGGTTAAGTCGGAGACATCAAAGGTATTGTTGCCGTTGCCGCCAAAGACCGTAAGGGAAGAGATTTGGTTTAGCTGATAGTTGATCGCGGCGGTTGGGGCGAGGCGAACCAATCCTGTAATGGCAACGTCACTGATCGCCACGCCGCTGTGGGTGTTGGCGTCGGGCCGGTTATCCACAGTCAATTGGGTAACGCCCAAAGCGTTCTTGACGGTCACGTCGGCGAAAAGCTGTTGCACGCCCGTGGTGGCGTTGCCGATCGTAACTACGTCCGAACCATTCATGCCGTTAATAATCAGAGGGCCGCTGGTGGCGCGCACGGCCACCGTATCGAGCCCGGCGCCGGAGTTTAAGGTCGTGGTGAACCCAGAACCGGTGCCGTTGACGATGAAATTGTTTCGGAAGGCGCTTCCGGAGACGTTGAGTGCCTTGAGGGCGGATGCGTTGTAGCCGATCCTGGCCGATAAGCCGGCGATGTCGCCAAATGCGCCACTGCTGCTGGCGTTGACGTTGAGGCTGGCGTTCCAGCCGGAGGGGCCGGAAGAATCGTCCACGTTCAGCGTCGTTCCTCTCGACAGCGTGTTGGTGACGTCGATCGTGCCGTTGATGCTTTGCACGCCGTTCACGGCGTTGCCGATGTTAATTGTCGAAGGCCCGTTGCCCTTGATCGTGGTCTTCGTTGAAGTGCCTGTCACATTGACGGTATTCTGTCCCGTTTCCGACAGAAGTGTTAGAGACCTGACATCGTTAGCGACAATGTGATTGTAAGTCAGCCCGCCGAACAGAGCGGATCGCTGGACGGAATTGCCGCTTACGGTGTAAGTGTCCCCGCTCCCGGAGTTGCTGTCGTCCACAACCAGATCGATGGTTCCGCCCGCGCCACGGACCGAGATGGCCGGGATAAAGGCAAGCTCTCCGTCGCCGATGTTGATGGTGTCATTGCCGGCGCCGGGAGTGATGACGATGGAAGAAACAGAGCCCAAGGGAAACATTGAAACGAACGCCGGCAGATTCCCCGCTCCCGGCAGACTCCCCGTGCCCGGCAGGTCATTGCCGAGGTCCACGCTGACGATCAGGTTTGAGGAATTGACGGAAATGTTGATCTTGTCACTGCTGGCGCCGCTTCCTCCGCGCACCTGAAGTTGCCCTGTGGTTTGGTTGAGTACGGTGTAATAGGTGCCGAACTGCTCGGGAAGGTTGATGCTGTAGCCAAAGGCGTCCTTGAGAATCAGCGCCGTGGTGTTCGAAATGAGTCGGCGCTCACCGTTGTTGTAGTATGCGTTCATCAGCTCGTCAGCGCCCAAATAGGTCGCGGCGCCGACCGGGACCGATACGCCGGCCGGGGCCGCGTGGATGCCAGCACCACTGTCCGTGGGCGGGCAACCGCTGTTGTGGCTTGTCAACAGGTGAGAGATGCTCGGCCCGTCGAAGCGCCATAGGAAGCCGGCGTCGGCGAAGCCGGCGGCGCTGCCGGTCGTTGTATCGGCGACGCCGGTGTTTGTCTGGTATCCGAGGAAGAACGAAAGCGGGGAATCTCCATCGCTGGTACGGACGAAGGAGGAATAGCCCAATGCGTGGCCGAATTCATGAAGAAGGAGCTGAAACAAATCCGCCTGTCCGAAGGCAGGGTTCACCGAGCCATCGGCGTTGTTGGCCTCTGCTTTTGCGGAGAAGGCGTTGGTGATTGCCCCGGCAAACTCGGAGTTGTCCAGGGGAGTTGGGTCCAGGAAATAGCCGCCGCCATCGCCAATACTATCCGAATTGAGGTCGCCACCACGCCCGATGGTCGCGGCGCCCTGAGTAGGCTTGCCATTGTATTCTCCAGTTGGTACGGCGCTGGCCCCGTTACTGGTGCCGGTGCCAGCCATATTCACGGTCATGCTGAAGTTGTTGCCGCCGCCATAGTTGAAGTTGTCAATGACGTTTTCCCACGCCTGGATGGCCCCATCGACAACCCCGCGGGCCAGGGCGGCATTGCCCCCGAAAACGCCATTGATGCCGTCCGTGTCGCTGATGGCGTTGCCCCGGTTCACCCAGGTAATTGAAGGAACAATTCGGTCTTCGAGTTGTTCCAGAACGAGCGACAAGCGTCGCTCGCGGGCCCGGAACGCCTGGGACGGCTTGCTCGACTTATTCCACCATTGACGCCAAGTTGTGAAGTTCATGGGTTAATCCCTTCGATGATAGTAGGTTTCAAAGGTCGAGGCGGTCTGCGATACAATGAAAACGCCACCGCTCTCGGCGCGCAGACTGAGCGCCGGGGCGAGGTCGGGCCGGTGAGTGTCCTTCTTCGCGGTTGGGACTCACCGGCCGCTTTTTTCGCACTTCACGATTCAAACAAGGCGGTTTTGATTTAGCGCCGCGTAACTGGCGTCATTTCTTCTCCACGACTTCGCGGATTCGCACAACGTAAGATCCCGTGGCCCCTGCCACATAAGCAGAGGCAATAATCCGAAAGGTTTCGGTGGTCGGAGCAGTAAAAATAATTCGCGAATTCAAGTTTTTGGCACTAATGTCATCATTTACCGCCATGCGGGCGCCGTCACGGTCTTCTATTGTCAAGTAGGTGTCGAAGGCTTTGCTCTCCAAATCAAGGACATAGATCTTCCCTGCTTTCATTTCCACGTCGTGCATCTGTTTTGCGTTCGTCGCGGTGAGTTCGCCGTTGAGCTTGGTTTCGATGAAACGATGCAGGCTTTCTTGGCCAGCCAGGAGATCCTGCCAAAGCTTGTCGGTGAACTTGGGCGCCAGGTCGCCGAGGTCCACCTCGATTTGCAGGGGCTTGCCGTGGTCCGGGCTGGCCGGCGGGTAGGCCGGCAGGTCCCAGTCCAGCTCCATGTTGGCCAACTCCTTGCGAATCGCCCGCAGATCCCAGACGTGGATCGAATGGCTGTCAGCGGTCGTCGTCACCAGTTGCGACCCGTCCGGAGAGAAAGTCAGGCCGCTATGAACGCGGTCCTGGTTGGGGTCTTCCAAGCGGGCGTATTCGCGGCCTGTGTCCGGGTTGACGAGCCGCACGATGCCTTGGCCGGTTCCCACCGCCAGAAGCTTGATCTTGCCGTCAGGGGAAGTAAAAAAGGCGGGCAGTCCGCCACCGATGTGCGGGCCCGCCTGCCAGGAATCGACCGCCCACAACCGGCCGCCGCCGCCGCTGCTGCTGCTGGTGGCCAACCAGCGCCCGTCCGGGCTAAAGCGGACTTGGCAGTGGCCTTCCACAGGCAGCTCGTGCGCGAACTTTCCCGTCCGCGCGTCCCAGATTTTCACCTTTGCTCCCGAGAAGCTGCCTGTCGCGACCCAGCGGCCATCGGCGCTGACCCCGATGTCACGGGTATCCAAGTGGGGAGTGAGCTGGATCGGTGGTCCGGGCAGGTCTTGGTTCCAGACCAGTCCACCCCAACCCTGGGCTGTGGCCAGCACTCGGCCGTTAAGGCTTGTCGAGAACTTCTCCATGGAGGTGGGCGGCAGAGGAATTTTTTGCGGCGGTCCGATGCGGAGCGCGGCCTGCGGCGGCACAGTTCTTTGGACCGGCCAGCGCAACAGGCCATTCGGGCCGCTACTCAGCAGCGCACCGGACGGCTCAAACAGGACTTCGTGATGCCGCCCGATCAGGAGGAACGCGAGCGGCTTGCCACCCGTTCGGTCCCACAGGCCGACGCCGTCCAACATGCCCACGGCTAGAATGTGATCCCTGGGGCTGGTGTCGCAGCCGAGGTACATTCCCCTGCCCAGGACCGGGTCGCGAACCAACGTACGGTAGCCGCAGGCGCGCGCCACCTCCCAGAGTCTGAGCTTGTCGTCGTCGATACCCGCGGCCAGCAGCCGGTCGTCCCGACTGAAACGGAGGGATTGCACGCCGGCCTGGGTGCTAAACACTTGCTGACCCGTCCCGGGATCCCAGAGGCGCAGGATGCCGTCCCAACAGGTACTGGCCAGCAAGTCGCCGGCATGGTTAAAGGCAAAGGTCACGTTGGCGTTTTTGTGCCCTTCCAGTTGGGCGATCTGCTTGCGCGCGGCCACGTCGAGAAGATAAATGTTCCGATCCGTCCTCGCCACCGCCAGAATGTTGCCTTCGGGGTGCCAATCCATTTGGTGCATTTCCAGCCCGCCGGGCTGCGGCAACTCTTCTAGCACCTTGCCGGAATCCAGATCACAGATCTGAATCTTCGTCCCGCCGGTGCCTACTGCAAACTGTCGCTCTTTGGGATGGAAAGCCAAACACTGCGGTTGCGGGCCAACGTCGAGGCGCGGGAGTTTTCGTTGGGAAGGAAGCTCGATCAGTTGGATCGGTCCACCTACAATTCCGAAGCCAAACAGACGGCTGCACGGACTAAAATTAAACGTAGAAACCCCCGAGGGTTCATCGACCAGCAGCGCCGACTTGGCCCCGTCCAGCTTCCACATCTTTAACGCGGCCAAAGGGTAATACCAGACCGCAACGTACCCGCCATCGCGACTGAAAATCGGACGCGCCGCGGAGCCGTCGGTGCCGAGCAACGGAATGCCGGGCAGGCTAACGATTTCTGTCCCGTCCGCGCTGCGCCGGATCGAGCAATCCCCTCGCCAGTTCGTACATGCGTAGTGTTCGAGCGTGCCGTCGAAGTCCACTTCGCGATCCTTGGTGCCAAAGCCCTTCCACTCCTTGGCCACGCGCAGGTCGGGCAGGGCCAGGCAGGCGATGGCCTCGTTGCGCAATTCGAGCCAGTCCTTCTCCGGGAGGTTCATATCCTTGGCCATTTTGGCCGCCTCCGCCACGACCTCAAGGGTTGTGAAGCGCTGGCCGACGCGCCGGCTCAGGCGGCTGGCCCGCGCCTGCTCCACCAGCGAGCGATAGAGCCGGCGTGTGGCATCCGTCTTGGCTTCCTGCGCGGCCGCAAAATTGGTATTGGCTGTTTCCAATCGCACTTCGGCCAGCCCCTCGGCGTCGGTCGCCCGGGTCGCTTGTTGCGTCGCCAGGATTGCTTGCCATGTGCTCACGGCCGTTCCCAGAACGAGCGCCAGCACGACGACACCCGCCGTCGCCAGGATGCGATTGTTCCGCCGCACAAACTTTCGCAATCGGTACCGCGCCGAAGCCGGGCACGCCTGCACCGACTCGTCGTTCAAATAACGCTGCACATCCATCGCGAACCCGTTGACCGTCTCATAGCGGCGCGTGCGATCTTTCTCCAAAGTCTTCATCACGATCCAGTCCAGCTCGCCGCGCATCAGCTTCGTCAGCTTGGCCGGCTCCATGTGCCTTTGGGCCGAGATCGACGCCAGCGCCTCGCCCGAGTCGCTCAGCCGCGTGCTCGGCTTGGGAGGCTCCTCCTCCTTGATCATGCGGAGGATTTCACCGTACGCGGCTTCCTTCATCCGCTTGTGGGTCAGTGGCGTGCTGCCTGTCAGCAGCTCGTACAGGAGCACGCCCAGCGAGTAGATGTCGCTGCGGGTATCGACGCCCAGGGCGCTCATCTCTGCCTGCTCCGGGCTCATGTATTCGAGCGTGCCGATCATCGTACCGTACTGCGTGAACAGGGTCCGCTCGGTCAGCTTTTGCTCGGTTGCCTTGGCCACGCCGAAGTCGATGACCTTGGGCACCGGCTTGCCGTCGTAAAGCGTGACCATGACGTTGGACGGCTTGATGTCGCGATGAATGATCCCCTTTTGGTGGGCGTGCTGGATCGCCTGGCAGACCGGCACGAACAATTCCAGGCGCTCGCGCGGCGTCAGGTGGTTGTCGTCGCAATAATTCGTGATGGGTACGCCGTGGACCAACTCCATGACGAAGTACGGGCGTCCGGCATCGGTGGCCCCGCCATCGAAGACGCGGGCGATGTTGACGTGGTCCATCATCGCCAGGGCTTGCCGCTCCGCCTCGAAGCGGGCGACGACCTGGCGGCTATCCATGCCCGGCTTGATGACCTTGAGGGCGACCTTGCGCTGAATGGGTTCGGTCTGCTCGGCCATGAAGACGGTGCCCATGCCGCCTTCGCCGATTTGTTGGAGCAGCTTATACGGGCCGATCACGGTACCGGGGCGTTCGGCGCTTGCAGGCGGAGCAATCGTCGGAGAAGAATCAAATAGAGGTCGCTCCAAAAAACTGCCGGCTGCCTCGTGCGATCTTAGCAATGCCGCAACCTGAGCATGTAGCTCGGCATTGTCGGCGCAAGCCCCGTCCACGTAGGCTGCTCGCTCGCCCGGCGTCTGTTTCTCCACGGCGGCCAGGAAGATTTCATCGGCCTTCATTTTGTATACTCCCGTTGCGGGGCCTATCCCCTCTGCCACACAATGCGACGTGGCAGGCTTGCGCGCTCCATGCTCCGCGGATTTTTTTGGATTATTTTTGCCGGGCGTCGCCGTCGCCCGAAACCTGTTGGTGAAGCCAGGCGCGAGCGTACGTCCAATAGCGATGAGCTGTCACCCGCGATATACCAAGCACTTCGGCGGCCTGTTCGATGGTCATGCCGCCAAAAAAGCGAAGGGTTACCAGCTTGGACTTGATGGGATCTTCTTGCTGGAGTTGTTCCAGGGCCTCGTCCAGAGCGATCAATTCTTCCGGAGGCATGCGTGTCGGCAGGTTGGTGATCTCGATCTCGATTCGCTCCAGCTGGCCGCCGTGCTTTATCCGCCCTTTGTGACGGGCGTTTTCCACAAGAATGCGCCGCATCGCTTCCGCCGCGGCCGCGAAGAAGTGCCCACGGCCGTCCCAGTGCTGGGTCTTCTCCCGATCGACGAGACGCACGTAGGCTTCGTGAACCAAGGCGGTGGCCTGGAGGGTCTGGCCGGGCTTTTCGCTGGCCAGCTTTTGAGCCGCCAGCTTCCGCAGTTCGTCGTAAATCAACGGCAAGAGATGCTCGGCTGCGTGCGGATCACCTTGCTCGATGGCGGACAGGATTTGTGTGACGTCATTCATTGCATTGCCGCAACCGGTTCAATGAGCGTGAAATGTCCGTGTCGATGCAGGCGCGGATAGCGGGGATCCCGCGCTGCAGGCCAAATGTCCGCCGGTTCCGAAGAAGTGCTTCGCGAAAAGGAAGGCACCAGGAATCAAGGGCATCGCTATTCTAGTCCTCAATCAAGTGAAGCCCCCCACCATTCCGCACAGATTTTGGCAGTTTGACAAGCGCGCACCTTCCTCGGGCTGGCCTTGCGTGCAGCTGTTCTAATCTGAGAGGGCACGGCCGTCCGGCGGAGCGGGCGGCGGCAACGGACGCCTAGGTCAGGGATTGGCCATGCCAACCAAACGAAGGAGCAAGCGTCGCTCAAGTTGGCGGAGTTGTTCGCGGACGCGACGGATGGGTTTCCCTCGCTGACGAACTTCGAGCGTACCTACGAGAAGTGGCAGGACCAGATCCTGGCGTACTTCGACAAGCGGGAAACGAGCGGCGTGGTGGAAGGCATCAACAACAAGGCCCGCGTCATCACGAAGCGCTGCTATGGCATAAAAAGCGCGGAGAGTCTGTGGACACGCCTGATCCTGGACCTCAACCGCGCCCGCAAAATCGTGCAACATACGATCGCCAGCCTGCGCGCCGTGATCGAGGAAGTTCGCTGCGAATTCGTCTAGGTTTGCACTTTAAAACGGAAGAGCCGAAAAGGTGCCGCATTCGGGCAAGTCGTAATTGGCCCACCTCGTGAACGTGCATCGTTTAATGGCGTCATTGGGCTGCAGCGACGAAATATGCGCCGCCGGCATGTTTCATTCCATTTATGGCACGGAGCAGTTTCAGGGATTCAAGTTGGAAGTCGCCGAACGCGAAAAAGTGCGCGACCTCATTGGCGAACGGGCGGAACGTTTCGCCTATCTCAATTGCGCGATGGACCGCGAGTTTTTCGACCAGAATCTCAATAAAGACCAAGAGCCGTACCCAGTCCGCGACCGTCTCCGCCAGGAAGTGATTGCGTTGACGCAGGCCGATTTTGACGACCTGTGCCGCGTCCATCTTTATGACTGGCTGGAGCAAGCGCCTCGATCGCGTTTGGGATGGAATTATCGACGCGCAGCCTACCGCCGGATGGCCGAGCGCCTTGGTCCTGCCGCCCTTCGAGCTTATGATGACACGTTCGCGCGTGAACCCCTCGGCAACGCCCCATGAATGTCGCGGCGGCGGCGCGACCGTTTCCCATTTTCCAGATACCAAATCCATGGCTGCGGTTGTCCGCGTGCCATTTCGGGCGAGCGCGTCAAATCTCTCCAACTTGACTGTACCAATTACACAGACTGCGATTCGCCAAATCCAAAGAAGACTGAAGAACTTCTCAAGTTTGGTCGAAGATAGTAACGCGGCCTGATCGGGGGCGCAAGCGCCGGCGGCGCAGGGTCCGCCCAAATGACCGAATTCAAAAACTCGGCCCGCGCTCGCGCATTGCGAGCGAAAAACCGAGGCATTGGAACCTGGTGCATCATGACCGTCGCAGCCACGAGCATTCCCGCCAAGACGACTTGGCGCGTCGGCAAACGGACTTTCAAAGTCCTCCGCAAGTTAGCTCTGGCAGGTCTGGCAATCTATTTTGCCGCCATACCCTTCGCCTTGTACCTACTTTGCGGCGTGCTGGACGTGATGCGCAACACGTGCAGGAACTTCACGACCCTCAATCGCTATTTTACCGGCAATGGCGTGTTTACCTGGCTTCTGTCGCCGTTCAATCTTTTCTTGGACCTCTTGTCGCTTCCCTTTCGAAACAAGGGCGTCTACCAACTCGACGACTTGCCGATCGGTTACCAGGAAGAGATCAAGAAAGTCATTGAAGCGGCCCATCGAGGCGATGTGGTTGGCAAGCTCGAAGCGAAGATGGAAGGGCAAAAAAGGGGCATGATGTTTTTCAAATGGTACGGCAAGAACGTCGCGGCTTCCGTGGACATTCCCGAGTTTCATGAGAAGTACAAATACATTCGCACCATCGGCGTATCGGTGTTCAACAAGAAGCAATCGACCGGCAAACACTTTGGTCCTTTGCGCGTCACCTTGCGCGTGCTCTACAACATCAACGACATCGATCACCGGCATGCCTTCATCAAGGTCGGCAGCCATACGCATTACTGGCAGGATAAGAAGCTCTTTATCTTCGACGACACCTTGCAGCATCAATCGTGCAATGAGTCCGACGGCATGCGTCATTGCATGTTTATCGACATACTGCGTCCAAGTTTGTTTCCCCGCTTGGCGAGCGCGCTTGTTTCCTGCATTCGACTGGTGATGGCGCCCTTCAACGCCGTTTTTTACAAGCACTGGGCGTTTATCAAGTAGAGACGCGCAACCAAGAACCTCGCGATCGTCGTTGAATTCCTTTTACGTAAGCTCGCGGATGGTTCCGTTCGCTTCGCCGCCCTGGAAGTCGCGGGGCAGGGGAACATTCATGCGGTCGAAGATTGTGCTCCAGAGGTTGCCAAGGCGAACATCCTCCTTGACGATGTGGCCGCGGTGCCGGACGCCCAATTGCGAACCGCCCGCCAGCATGGTGGGCAAGTGATGGTTATGGTGGGCGTTGATGGCGCCGCCGCTTGAGCCATAGGCGACCAGCGTATGGTCGAGAAGGGTGGCGTCGCCTTCGCGGACGGATTTGAGTTTGTTCAGGAAGTATGCCCATTCTTCCATGTACAACGTATCCGCGCGGGTGAACCAGCGCAGCTTTTCCGAGTCTTCGCCGTGATGGGTCATCTCGTGATAGTTGTACGGGTTGCCCATGCCGCGCCAGGCGCCGGTGCCGTCGGAACCGTCCATGCGGGCGAGGTACGAGACGATGCGCGTGCTGTCGGTCTGTAGCGCTAGGGTGATGACGTCGAACATGAGGCGTTGATACCGGCGATAGTCGAGTCCCGCCCGGTCCGGGTCGAGGCTCTGAATGTTTCCGAAGGTGAGAGCGGCGACGGTCGGCTTGGGGCGGCGCAGCCAGGCGCGTTCGTCTTGCATGCGCCGCTCCAGATCGCGAATGCCGGTGAGGTATTCTTCGAGTTTGCGACGATCGTCGGCCCCGAGCGCGCCTTCCAGACGCCGCGCCTCCGCACACAGGGAATCGAGAATGCTGGCTCGCCGGATAAACTCCGCTTCGCGCTGGGCGAGCGTCTGCGGCGTATCGGGACGGAAGAGTTGATCGAAGAGAATGTGCGGGCGATTCTCAGCGGGGATAGGAGTGCCGCTGGGACTCCAGGAAAGGGTATGGTCGTAATAGCCGCCGAAGCCCGTGCCGCGTTTGATGCCCAGGGAGAGCGATGGATAGCGTGTTTGCCGACCGATCGCCTGGGCCAGTTCTTGATCGCACGAGATGCGAAGCCTGGCGCCGGCGCCGCGGGTGTTGGTGCCGGTGAGGAAAGTACGATCGCCCACATGACCGCCGGAATGGGTTAGCCGCAAACCCGAGATGACGGTGAAGTCGCGCCGAAGGTCAGCGAGCGGCGTGAGAATGGGACTGAGCGTGTAATCCAGTCCGGTATTCGCCGGCGTGAAATCCCGGCCATTGATGCCCAGGCCGAAAAAGCAAAAGACGGCGCGGCGCGGCGGTTCCATGGGAGTCGTGCCGCGCACACGCATGGCATCGAGCCAGGGCAGTGCGAGGGAGATGCCGGCGCCTTTGAGGAAGGAGCGGCGAGGGATTGGCTGGCGATTAGGGAAGGGGTTCATGAACAGTGGCCTCAAAAGTTACGCACACGCCAAAAACATTCGGCAGATTATACGCGAATCGCATTCCCGCCAGGTCCAAGCCGCGTTTAGTTCTTTAACGCACGCAGATAGGCTTCTATTTCTTTTGGCGAAAGGCTTTTCAAGCGTTCTTCCGGCGCGAGGGCTTTTAGTATTTCCTCGTGAGGAATCACGTTAAGAATTTCGCCGGCGGTCACTCCACGCAATCGCTCTTGGACGGAAGCGTTTTCCAGTGCCTCCTTCAGAATCTTTCGATTGAGTTCTTCCAGAGTAGTTGCCATATTCTTATCCTCATCGAAGAAATCGATCAACACAGCGCCCAACAAATCATGCCACTTCATCTCGCAGGTCCATCGTACCAGACTGCCTATTTCGTCCGAAACGCCTCGCTCGCCACAATCGCGTAAATCAGCGTTTGGATGCGATAGTCGTTGCGCCGCAACTCCAGGGTCAACGAATCGACGATCTCGCGATCCGCGTAGCCAACCGGGCGGCACAGGGCGTAGGTCAGCATTTTCGTGCTGAATGCTTGGGCGAAAACTTCCTTCTTCGCCAACAGGCCCGCCTTGTATTCTTCCAGCGTAGCGAACTTCCTTCCGTCGGGAAAGACGCCGCTGACATCCAAGAACGGAGTCTTTAGGCCGCGGAAGCCTTCGCCGTTGGCGCGCGTGCGCCACTGGCCGATCGCGTCGTAGTTTTCCAGGGCCAGGCCGAAGGGATCGAGCTTGGCATGGCAGGAGGCGCACACGGAGTCCTTGCGGTGCAATTCGAGACGTTCGCGAACCGTCAGGTTCTTGCCGGCCGTGTTCGGCTGGATCTCGCCGGCATTGGGCGGCGGGTTGTTGGGCGGATCGTTGAACAGTTCGCGGAGCACCCAGGAACCGCGCCGCATCGGCAGCGTGCGCGTCCCGTCGGCAAGATACGTCATGAGGCCCGCCATGCCCAAGACGCCGCCGCGATGGTGTTCGGGCCCAATCGCCACACGCCGAAATTCCGGTCCTTCGACCCCCGCGATTCCATAATGCTTCGCCAGGCGCTCGTTCACGACCACGAAGTCGCTGTCAAGGAACGCGGTGATCGGCAGATTCTTGCCCAACACCTCGGCGAAGAACGCATACGGCTCTTGTTTGGAAGCCTGCTCCAGGCTCTTGTCGTAATTCTTGTAGTCGGCCGCGGGTTGCACGGAGCCGTAGTCGCGCACCGACAGCCATTGGCCCGCGAAGTTGCGGACCAGTTGCTCCGCCTTTGGGTCGGCGAGCATGCGTTTGACTTGCCCGGCCGCGACTGCCGGCTCACGCAACTTGCCGGCAGCCGCCAGCGCGAACAGTTCTTCGTCCGGCATGGTGCTCCAGAGAAAGTACGACAGGCGCGTCGCCAACTCGTAATCGGTGAGAGGGCGCGGCTTCGCGTGGGCGCCGGCCGGCTCGCCGAGGAAGAGAAATCCCGGAGCGCAAAGCACGCGCTCTAGTCCCGTACGCATCGCTTCCTGGAATGAAAGTTTGCCGGTCGTCTGCGCGTTCTTCACGACGGCGACGATCGCATCGATTTCCTCGTTTGTGACTGGCCGACGATACGCGCGCGGCAGAAAACGCGCGAAGATCTCGCGCGCGTAGGCGAGATCATTCCGCTTGTCCCCCGCGAAGAACAATGCCTTGTGGCTAGGCGGCGGCCATTCCTTTTGCATCGGTCCCTCGATCTCAATGCTCTCAATTTGCAGCCGAGCCAGCTTTTCGACGTCCATCTCGGGGTTATAGATGTAGGCCTGGCCCTTCCAGGCATTCATCTCCTTTTCCAACTCGCCGCGTTTTTTTTTGAGCGTGTCCATCTCCGCTTGAGGAACCCGCTTCGCCGCGGCTTGTTCCATCTGGCCGCGCAATTGGGTCCACCTGGAAAAGAGCTTCTTGTAATTCGGTTCGTTGATGACTGCCTTCTCGTTGTGATTCCACAGCAGCCGAAAAACCTGCGGACCTTTCACTTCGCCATTGACCGGGCCCAGTAGAAACATGACCGCCTCAGTGGTTCCCGAGGGATCGACGTCCACCTCGGTCTCGGCCTGAATCGGCGAGTCAAAAGCATATTGCAAGCGAAACTTGTTCTTCTCGGTTCGCGCGCGATTGTCGACTTTCGCCTTCACGCGAATGCGATAGTAGCCATCTTGCGTGACGACGCCGCCAATGGCGAAATGGTGAATCGCGCCCCAGCCCGCGTACTCCTTGCGATAGGTAGGGGAACCCTGGATAACCTCGATAAACTCGGGCTTAACGAAGCGATCTTCCGCGCCGCGCGGGATCTTATGCGTGAATCCCGGGAATACTTCTACTTGGGGCGTCGGAGGACGTTTGCGCAAGAAACCAAAACGGTCCACGATCTTGTGCGTCTTCGGCGCTGCGGTGACAATCGCGCGCGCCGCGATTTTTTCCGCCACCGACAAGCTGCGCTCGATCTGCGTCTGATCAAAGAAGAGCGCGACGCCCAACCGATCGAATCCCTCGGCCTTGCCATCGCCGGGCAATTCCTCGATCAAGGGCCGCACGATCAACTCGTCGAGCTTCAACAAATCCCGAACGCTGTTGGCGTACTCATCGCGATTGAGTCGGCGCATGGGAATGCGCCCGCCGACGTTTTTGGCGGAGAGTTCCACGTCGCGCAAACGCAGGTTGACCCAGTCCACGAACGCCGCCGTCTGTTTCACGTCGGGCCTCGGCTTTCCCTTCGGCGGCATCTCGCCGGCGTTGATGCGGTCGATGACTTCCTTCCAATGTTCCGCCACCTTCGGAGCCGCGAAATCCGGCGTCAACAAGTCAATGCGAAATCCGGCATTGGCTTTCTTTTCTCCATGGCATTCCAGGCAATGTTGCTGAATGAATGGCTTGGCCGTTTCTTGAAATCCTGGCGTGGGTGAACCCTTCGGTCCGGTTTGCGCGACGCTCACGCAAAGCGCGAACGCAATCACAGACAGAATCAGCATTCGAAACGAAAATCCTCTTGGCCGCGCTTGCCGCTCATGACCGCGGGAAGGCGAGTCCATCCGCTTTTTGGAACATTGAAGAATTGGCGCCGCTTTCGTTTCCTTCCTATGTGTCATGGATTTTTCCTCGATTTTCCGAGTCGGGTGAAATGTGCCGCCAAGGTACATTCTTATAGTGTTTCCCCCGAAAGTCAGTTAGCAACTTGTCGTGGAATGGACACGAAAAGGAAAAGGGATCGTAAGATAACTCAGCGACTGCGGCCGAGAATCGGCGCGGGCTCCCATCATTGAGCGATGGATCGGTTTTCGGGGTTCAGGCTCAACCGGTACAAGGATCAAACGCATTTGCCGTCCGTAACCGGTCCGGGGAACGATAAGCAGGGCGAATGCCAGGAAAGCAGCATGACGATTTACGGATTATCGCAATCCACGGGGCTTGAGCGCCGGTTGAAGATCGAACGGGGAGGGCAGGGGATCGTGCTCACGATTATCGACCACAAGGGGGGCGTGGAGCAGGAGCGAATCATGGTTTCTTCGGACGATCTTCTCGCGACGATCACGGATGCCGCCGCGGGTGGTTGCACGGTGACGGGAGTGTCGCCGCCCCACGGCGCGAAAATACAGTTCGATGTTGAAATTCGTCGCAACGAAATCTTGCTCAAGACGCGTGCCGATTCGGGCAAGGAAACGGACGTGGCCGTCGGTTTGGACGATTTCCAGGATGCGCTCGAGTCGGTTATCCTCAAAGAATAAACGAGGCGCCAAGTCATCCAGCGGCAGTGCGGCGTTTGACCAAGGTGATCTCATTGCCTTTCTCATTGTGCCGCACTTGGTCCATGAAAGTGCGAATCAGCAACAAGCCGCGGCCGCCGACTTTTTCGAACTGTTCCGGATCGGTGGGATCGGGGAGTTGGGACGGATCAAAACCGGGGCCCTCATCGCGAATGACATAGGTGGCTTCCGCGGGGGAGATGGCCACATCCACATGGACTCGCCGTTTTTGGAAGGGATCTTGTTGGGCGCGCTCCTTGACGAGGTCATGATAGATCGTTTCGTCGTCTTGGCGTAAAGCCGAACTGACTTCGAGGTTGCCGTGATAGATGGCATTGAGTATCGCTTCTTGCAAGGCCACGCCGACGCGCATACCTTCGGTGGCGTCGCAGATGTTCAGAAGCGTGAGCATTTCGTCCAGGTAGCTGAGCAGCGGCGCGATGAACTTCGGATCGGGGCCAAGCCTGAAAGTCATGTTGGATTGCGTCAAGCATTCCAATGACTGGCGGTGATGGCGGTTGACGTTGGTCAGAGCGAGGATGCGCTCCAGTGTGGGCACGATTTCTTGTTCGAGAAAAGTCTTGGGCACATAACTCGCCGCCCCCTTGCTCAGAGCTTTGGCGGCGATTTCTTCACTGCCGTGCGCGGTCATTAGGACGACGGGGATCCAGGCAAACTCCTTGTGGATGGCCTCCACCAATTCCAGGCCGTTCATTTCGGGCATTTCCAGGTCGGTCAGAACGATGTCCGGCAAGGGGGGGCACGTCGGCCAAAACGACTTCCGGCGCCACGCGGCGGCGGAGGGACTCTATCGCCTCCCTTCCATTCGCGACCAACTCGACCTCGAACTGAACATCTTCCAAGATCATCTTGATCTGCTCAGCTTGAGTTCGACTATCTTCGGCAATGAGGACGCTTGGCATGGGAAAGTCCTTTCTACTTCTTCGAGGGCGCTATCGATTTGAGCAGTTCAACGTTGCTTTGTACCACATCGGGAACGACATCGCGACCGAAGAAATCCGTGAGAATAGTTGTCCCGAAAGGGTCAGCGCGAAGTTGCCGTGGCAGAGTCCCCACTCGACTTGGACTTCAGCCCCACGGTGTTCACGGCAATGACGCGGTACGTGTGCTTCATGCCGGCTTCCGCCCGCGCGTCGGTATAACGCAGCGGCACGAGCGGTTGCGTCGGCGTGTCGCTGTATTGCAGGTTCTGGAAAATCGGCCGGCCGAAGGGGTTCTTTCCTTTCTCCGGCACATGGGCGAGGAACTTGCCGTCGCGCTCGATGATGAAGCCGGCCAGACCGCTTTCGAGGTCCGCTCCGGCTTCCCAAGTGAGTTCGTTGCCCTTCACGCGGACATTGGTCGGCGCGGGGGGCGACGTGGTGTCCGTCACGGCGGTGTCTTTGACATACTGCATCCAGACCCGAGCCACCGCTTCGTTCGGCAGCCATGTGGCCTTACGCGGATCGCCGACGAACTTCGCGGCGGAGACGGCTTCGTCGCCAGTAACCGGGGCGAGCCACGCCTTTTCCGTTGGCATGGCATTGAGCGGTTCGCCGCCGACTTTCGGCAGACGAACACTCAGGCAGGCATCGAGCCAGGGGATCGCACAGTAACGCTGATTACCGCACTCATGGCTCGTGAGCGGATCGACGGCCACGCCGATGAGGCCGCCTTTGCCGCGCACCTGGGTGAAGAAGGTTTCGTTGGCTGGCCAAACGCCGCTGAAGCGACCGTCTTTGACGGAGAACCCTTCTTTAGTTCCGAGATTGCACATGACCGGCACCTTCAGCGCGGCTTCCGGCAATGTGTACGACTTGATCGTGGCACGCTCCGGGATTGGCTTCAAAAGCGGCACGCCGGAGCGTAGCCAGGCGGCGGCGACGCGGTCCGGATACAGCAGCACCATGCCGCCCGCCCAATGCCCGCCGCCGCTGTGTCCCCACAAGGCCCACGGCGCCTTGGCCAACTCAGGATGTCCCGACTTGGCGCCGAGATCGACCAGGCACTTCTGAAACGCCGCCGCGGAACCGTTGCGAGGATCGCACCACATCTGACAATCGGCCTTGTCCGGCTGCTCGTAGGACGGCGACAGCAAGGCGCAGTCGTGCTTCTTGGCGAGCGCCTGCCAGTGCAGGTCGTAAGCGCCGGTCAGCCCCGACTTGCATGATCCCGCGCCGCAACCGTGTTGATGGACGATGACGCCGCGCAGGGTCTTCACATCCTTCGGAATCCAAATGGTGTAGTTGACCGGATAAACCAGTTCGCCCTTCTTGGTCGAAGCCTCGTAACGCACGCGGTAGTAGGGCGGGGCGGCCGGCGGAAAAACATCATACGGCTTCGCCTGCGCGTGCAGGTCGGTCGCGGCCGCAAGGAGCAGAATGGTGATGGAAAGTCTAAATGTTGATCGGGTCATTGAACTCATCCTGGTTGAAATTGGTGTTGCCATTCGCCGCGCCCTTGGCGGCGCCTCATCCGTTGACGATATTATCGAGTGGTTGTCCAAGCACCGCGGCGCGGGCGATGCGGGCGGAGGTGGTGCGCATCTCGATCTTCGATTCCACGCTGCAAAAGGCCGCGTGGCAAGTCACGATCAGGTTGGGGGTGGACGCTTCCTCGCGCGTTTTGAGCGGTTCGTCTTCCACGACGTCCAACGCGGCCCCGGCCAGCTTGCCTGACCGTAGCGCCTCCAGGATCGCGGTTTTCTTGATGACCGCGCCGCGAGCCGTATTCACCACGAAAGCGGAAGGTTTCATCAAAGCCAATTCCTTCTCCGCGATCAAGTGGCGCGTCTCGACGCTGAGCGGACAGTGAATCGAAAGCACATCCGCCTTCGCCAGCAATTCTTCGAGTGACCTTGCCCGGGAAACGCCGACGGCCTTGTCGGTTCCGTTGCGCAGGTAGGGATCGTAAAACCACACCTGAAAACCGAGAGCCTTGGCGCGAAGGGCGGCGGCGGTCCCGATGCGTCCCAAGCCGATCACGCCGAAGACCCGTTCGCGAAGCCGCCGCAATTTCGGCTCGACGCGGATGACCCAGCCCAGCCGTTTCGCCTCTTCGTCAAGCGGAAACAACTGCCGGCACAGCGCCAACGTCAACGCAATGGCATGATCGGCGACCTCCTCCGTGCCGTAATCCGGCACATTGCACACGGGGATACCGAGGCGTTTCGCCGCCTGGATGTCGACGGAATCGAAGCCGACCCCGTTGCGCACGAGAACCTTGCAATTGCGCAGTTTCGCCAGACCCGCTTCCGTGATCGGGGCGTTGTGCCAAACGATGATGGCATCGGCGCCGCGGATCTCGTCGTTGAAGTCGTTATCGCTGGAACAGACGAAACGCTTCACCTGCGCGACGTCGCCGACCACGCCGCGTTCAATCGTGGATTGGGAATCATCCTGCGGCGAAGCAGCCCAGTCGATAATGGCGATCAAAGGCATTTGCGGTCCCCGTTTGTTACGTTGATTGTAGCGAGGAAGGGGGCAAGAATCGCTACTCCGAAGGCCCGGCATTTTCCCATTGGCGTTCGGCGTCTCACTCGCGCTATTCGATATACATATTCTCAACGAACGCGCATGCCCGCTTCGGTGCGCCCTTCCGCCCCTTGGTTTTTCTTGGAGAATTCATCATGCGGCAAAGACTCCCCCTCCTTGCGGCTCTGGCGATCGGCATGATCCCACAAGCTACTTGGTCTGGAGAACGAACGCAACCAGCGAAGACAGGGGACGCCACGGAGATCATCGGGACCATCGAACGTCTCGATCCCCGATTCGACAAGCTGATTCCCAAGGACGCCCGGTTGGAGAAGATTGCCGAAGGTTTCATCTGGACCGAAGGCGCGGTCTGGTACAAACCCGGCAAACGCCTGCTCTTCTCCGACATTCCCAACAACGTCGTCATCCAGTGGCAACCAGGCAAGGGCGCCTCCGAGTTTCTCAAACCTTCCGGCTACACCGGCGCCAAGCCGCGCGGCGGCAAGGCCGGCGACGAACCCGGCTCCAATGGCCTCTTCGTCGATGCCAAGGGCCGATTGCATCTGTGCGAACACGGCGACCGTCGCGTCACGCGCATCGAATCGGACGGCAAGAAAACGATCCTTGCCGACAACTACATGGGCAAGCGTCTCAACAGCCCCAATGACCTGGCCCTGCACCCCAACGGCGACATCTACTTCACCGATCCACCGTACGGCCTGGCAAAAGGGGCCAAACGCGAACTCGATTTCACCGGCGTTTATCGCATCAGCGGCAAAGACGGCACAATATCCTTGGTGTCCAAAGACCTGCGTCCCAACGGCATCGCCCTCTCGCCGGACCTCAAGAAACTTTACGTGACCAATGCCGGCTCCTGGATGGTGTTTCCCGTCAATGCGGATGGCACCACCGGCGCGGGCAAAGTGTTCGTGGATCCCAAGAAGTGGAAACTCGCTCCGGCGAAGGGCGGCGGCGTGGACGGCCTGAAATGCGACGCCCAGGGCAATATCTTCGCCACGGGTCCGGGAGGCGTTTGCGTCATCGCCCCCGACGGAACGCTCCTTGGTCGCTTTCTCACCGGCGACCGCACCGCCAACTTGTGCTTCGGCGGCGAGGACGGCCGAACCTTGTTCGTGTGCGTCAATCACCGCATCGGCATGGTGCGAACCACGACCAAGGGAATCGGTTGGTAAAAATCGACGTGTTTCCTGTTAGCACGACGCGCGAGCAAGGAAAACTTTTGATCGGCCTTTGTTTCCGGGTTGATTCCGTTTCATTTCATCCACCCACCCCCACCCGATCTGAAACGCAATTTCCGGACAATGACGCAACTCTCAACCGTGGCAACGCTTAATTCGTTTCACCTCGATGTGAAATCAATCAAATGAGAGGTCTTATGTAGCAGGTGCGACGCGCGGAAAGGGTCGTTCGATGGGTGGCCGGGGTTGAGCATGGATGCGAAACCCCGGCGGCAGCGCCCGTTGCCATGTGGCACCGCCGAGGCTTGGCAAAGGAAGCTTCCATGTCGCCGACTCTTCTCCAGCCCCGGCCACCCGTCGCGCTTCATCCCTAGCTTATTAACACTGCCGCCTCAATAATCATCCGAAAGCGTAATTCGGAAAGCGATTCCACGCGAGCCTTCTTACTCGCCTTCCCTTCTTTCCGAATAATTCCATAAATTCACTTGACATTGGCTTTTGCCGATGTTCAACTCTACCCATCACTTTCACGCCCTTTCGTTCAAATTCACTTTTCGGCAAGGGGGTACGGATGGCCGCCATGTTGTCGTGGTTCATGAAGTGCCTCGGGGGGGGGGAAGGCTCCGCGCGATAA
>Ga0163144_10006370_pt1 | contig 26044 bp, 37 predicted proteins | sample OliLak19BULKMAT1_FD_123175 | JGI IMG/M metagenome (GOLD analysis project Ga0163144, IMG submission 123175) | Freshwater microbial mat bacterial communities from Lake Vanda, McMurdo Dry Valleys, Antarctica - Oligotrophic Lake LV.19.BULKMAT1 | ecosystem: Environmental > Aquatic > Freshwater >...
CCCAGACGCTGGCCGGCGAGGGCGTGCGCTGCATGTCGGATGTGGCCATGCTGGATGTGGTGGGCAAAACCGAAACACTCGGCAAAGGACGGGTTATCCTGAATCCTCCGGCGCAATGGAGCGTGGATCGGGCCTCGGCTGCCGTGGAATCAACCGTCCAGGCTGCGGGGAAATAATCCGGCAATGAAGGCACTCAAGAGACTGGGGAAGAAGCTCGGCGGGGACGAGACGCCGGAGATTCCCGGCGTGCGCCTGGGCGAGCGGGTGAACGTCCGTTACGCGCAATTGTCCGCGGCCGGGGCAAACTCCATCGACGAAGGATCCAAGGTCAGTGGAAAGATTTCTCTCGGCTACGCCACGACCATCGGGCGTTACGCGGAACTGGTGGGTGGGACCATCAGCATCGGCAGCTATTGTTCGCTCGCCCCGCATGTGGCGGTTTATGCTCTGAATCATCCGCTGAATCATCTGACCACCTACATCGGGCAAGGGTTGTGGAAGGGTGAATTGAAGAAGCATCAAACCCCGCAATCGGTGAAGATTGGCAGCGACGTATGGCTCGGCCACGGCGCGATTGTGCTGGCCGGCGTGGAGATTGGCGATGGCGCGGTCATCGGGGCCGGGGCCGTGGTCTCGAAGAACATCCCGCCGTTCACGGTGGCGGTGGGCAATCCGGCGCGCGTGATCAAGCGGCGTTTCAATGAGGAGATCGCCGCGCTGCTGCTGCAACTCAAGTGGTGGCAGATGCGCCCGGACGAGTTGCGGGCGATGGAGGAACTGTTTCATCTCGATTATGTGGCGGAGCCGAAGCGCGCGGCCGAGCAGCTTCGGCGCTGGCTTGCGCCCGCGAACAAGTCCTGAACCACGGCTTGAGGAATTTTTGAAAGATATGACGACGCTCGAACCAAATGGAACGCATGTGAATGGCTCGTCTCCCGGAGTGCGCCCGCGCATTGTGGTGCTCTCGTCATCGCTGTTGACGGATCGGATGCTGATGTATTCGCGCTTTCAAGAGCGCCTGGCGGAGCTGGCTGACGGTCGCGTGTGGACGATGTCGGCGCGGAATCCGGATTTTGCCGCGCCCAAGGCCGTGGAGGGCTGCCCCATCGAGCCGCTGCCCGAACTGCGGCCCTTCAAGGAATTTCCCTACAATTACCTGCGCCGGCTCAATGAGATGACCTGGGACTACGCCCAGCAAACGCCCAGCCGCCTGAGCATCCGCAAGAATCTTCCGCAACGCGAGAACACCCTGGTGCGCCAGTTTCAATGGCCGGCGCGGCTGCTGGCGGGCCTGGGCGTCGAGCAGCCGCTGGAGAACTGGCTGGAGCGCCTTTGCCTGGGGTATCCCCGCAGCTTCGAGACGCTGGAAAAATTCAAGGCCAATCCCCCGGATGTGGTGGTCACGACCGGCCCGCATCGTTACGAGGAGCCGGCCATGATCGCCGCGGCCAAGAATCTCGGCATCCCGGTGCTGGCGTTCATCACCTCTTGGGACAATCTCTCGACCAAGCACCGGATGGTGCTGAAGTACGACGGCTTCATCGTCTGGTCGGAACAGATGGAGAAGGATCTGCACGAATTTTATCCGCAGTCGCGCGGCTTGCCGGTCTATCGCGTGGGCGCGCCGCAATTCGATGTCTTCTTCAATGATGAGTTCCGCCAGACGAAGGAGGAATGGTGCGCCGAGAACGGGTTGCGGCCCGAGTTGCCCGTCATCCTGCACGGGCTTGGCTCGCCCAATCTTGTGCCGGGTGAATTCCTGGCGGCGTTGCATCTGGCGCGGCAGGTTGCCGACGGAAAGCTCGGCGACGTGCAGCTCGTCATTCGTCCGCATCCGCTCTTCGAGACCGGGAAGGAATCGCAGCAGATGATGGATTTCGGGCCGAGGGTGATCCTGCAAAAGACCGGCCAGGCCGGATCCAAGCTCTCGTCGCGTTCGCTGGACCGGCAGCAAATCGTGAACTGGGTGAACACCTTCCGCCATTGCGACGTGCTGGTGAACATTTTTTCCACGGTGGCGGTGGATGCCGCCATTTTCGACAAGCCCGTGGTGAACCTCGACTACGATCCTTCCTCGGCGCAGGATCGGGCCGGACTGATTCATGACATCAACCATGTGTGGAATCATTTCAAGCCCATCACCGAATCCGGCGGGATGTGGATTGTGAAGAGCAACGAGGAGATGGTCGGCGCCGTCCGCGCCTATCTCAAGGATCCATCCCTGCACCGGCAAAAGCGGAGATGGATCGCCGAGCACGTTTGTGGTTACATTGACGGCCGCTGCGGGGAACGCATGGCGGAGGCGATGGCGGATTTCGCCTCCCGGCACTCACGGAAGCGACGGTAAGGCAAGGATCGGCGCCATCGGCACAACTATCATCTTGAAATCTATGACGTATCAAAAATCAGAAACTAAAACGGGGCTGGTTCCGACCAGCCAGTTCACTCGCGACGGCTACGCCCTGTTGCAGGGGTCCGTCCCGCAGCAAGCGGTTCTCGACCTGTATCAAACGGTCGTCCTGCTCATCCAGCGCTACGACGAGTCCTTGAGCGGGACCGAGTTCGAGCGGTTGATGTCCGCGCCGCCCTGGACCGATTCGGGATTCAACGGGCGGTTGATCGCGTTGCGTGCCGACCAGGCCAAGATGTTCGGCATGGTCTATGACGTGGTCCAGCTTTCCACCGCCATGCATCGCCTGTGCGTGGAGCCGCAACTTCTGGCGGCCGTCGGGCACGCGTGGGGGGTCGATCCCAAGGCTCTTGCCGTGACCGGCCACATGCTGCGCATGGACCCGCCGCACGACACGCGCAACAGCCTCGACTGGCACCAGGATTCCTCCTATTACGAGCAAAACCTCGCCGGTGAAAACGGAATGGTGGTCTGGATTCCGATGCACCACGTCGATGAGAAGAACGGCTCGCTGCTGGTCTGTCCGGGCAGCCATCACGAGGGGCAGGTCGAAGCCGTGCTCAGCGACCCCTCCGACGCCTCGATGTCCCGCCAGCGCCGCGTGCCGCAGGGCAGCACCTCGGATATGGTGATTTCTAGGTTGTTTTGGCTTGTTCTGACTGATTCCATTGGTTTTTTCCACAGGAAAACAGACGGTGGCAGGCGGATTTGTTCTGAATGGGTCTTTTCAACCCGTCGCGGCGGGGGCGCTGGGGCTTCGCCTGGCGGGCGCTTAAATCGCAATTCCACAGTCGAAAACCCACACCTTTTTCGTCTTTCTTTTGGTTTTCATCAGACCCATTCAGGCAAAAGTGACAGCTGTCACTTTTGGCAAATCATTGGGCTTTTCAATCACTTCATCGAGAATCCGAATATCCCCATCTTCCCCACCGATTTACCCGAATACTCATCTTTCAGCTCGACGAACCTCGCCTGAGGTTCCTTGCCTTGGACATAGCCCAGCAACAGCGCCGTCGCCCTCTTTTTTTCGTCGAACGGCAGTAGATAAAACCCGGTCGATACTGAGGCCGTCACCTGCGCGCCGCGCCAGCTGATCGTCGGGAAGATTGTGAGCAATTCCTTTTCGATGATCTTCTCCGTTTTCTCCTGGTGCGCGAGCCGGGCGGCAGCGACAGCCGCCTCCCATGATTCCGTCGCCGCATACGCCTCGCGATTTGCCTTCAACTGCGCCTCGATTTTCCAACGCCAGGTCAACTGTAGCCGCTCCATTTCCGCTTCTGGAATCGCCGCCCACTTCACCATTCCCATCGGGGTGTTGGAGGTCGCGCCCCACGTCAGGCCGAGTTTGTCCTGGTGCAGGAGAAACACATTGGTGAAGACGCGCCCCACCGTGTTGGTGAACGTCTCCCGCCGGCCATCGAGCGAAACCTTTTCCTCCGCGCCGCGGGCCGTCACGGCTGCCATCGCGCACATTCCAATCACGATCCAATCCTTCATGTTTTTCTCAGCTTTCTCTTTTGGCAAATCATTCGTCCAATTGCTTGTAAATGACCGGATCGGACGGCGGCCTAATGTCCTTGGATTCCGTTCGGCGGCCGTCCATCGCGGCCTCAATAGTTGTGAGTTTTTCTTCGGCGCGAAGAGCGCGTTGCATCCAGTGTTCAACGCTGGATTGGGGGCCCTCTTTAATGACGGGCCGCAACACCTCCAATTGCGCGCCGGTTAAAAACTCAACATCGCAATTAAGTTCACGCGCCAACGCGCGTAGATTTCCGCCCGTGATGCCCGATCCGCCGCGCCAATTCGATAGAGCGGCGGGCGAGACCCCAAGCTTGGCCGCCAATTCGTTTCCGTCGCGCCCGCGATCCACCATGAGCTTTTCGATTCGCTCTGAAATGTTTTTAATAATCACTGAACTTTTATTTTGACACGCTGCCAAAAAACGAATAAACTTCGTTCAGATTTATACACCAGATGAACCGAAGATCAAGAACTGAATATCGACAGATGAGAGCGGAGTTGATGGCGCGCGGGTATTCCATTCGCGCCTGGTCTCGCGAGCGGGGGCTTGCCACCGGCTCCGTCTACAATTCGCTGCGCGGCCTTCGCAACGGACCACGCGCCCACGCGATCCGCGTGGCCCTTCGATCATTTCTGCACGCCGCCTGATCATGGACCTCGACGCACACGAACTCTGGGTTGCGGCTTTCACCGCGGCGGAATCACTGGACGGCGCCCGCCGCGCGCGCATCTACCGGGCACTCTCCCGCCTTGAGATCGACGTGGAGAGGGCCGCCAGACTCCGCGGCCTTGCCGCAGATTTTTTGGCTCTCGAAGATCGTTCTCGTGCCCTCAAGTTCAGCAAACTTAATCAGATTTCAGCATGAACAAACCCGCCCTTAAAAAAGACACCGCCCTGGCCGCCGCCGTCGCCATCATCCACGTCGCCGTCAATGAGGCGGATGATCTGGCCGAGAAGGCTGTGCGCAAGGCGTTGCACGTCGGCGCGCTGCTCATCGAGATCAAGCCCTTGGTGGGCCATGGGAACTTTCAGCACTGGCTGTCCGATACATTCGGGCGAAATAAATACCGGACTCTCTCGCGTGGATGGAGCTGACCCAGCGCGTCATTGAGGCCTCCGGCTATCAGACGCGGGCGCTGTCGTTGCCCGTGTCCGACATTGTTGCACCCGACGCGGCCGGGCTGGACGCCTCGGCGCTAGAAGCGCGGCAACTTTTTTTTGACTTTACGGCCGCCAAGACGATCCGGGATTGCCTCGCCAGCATCGTCGTCGATGGGCAGGAGGCGCACGCCATCACCCGCGCGCACAATGGCCGCACCGTGGGCGGATTCAGGGGGGAGGATCGCAAGGACTGGCCGAGATTTATCAACGTCCACTTTGGCGACATCGCGCAGCACTTCTGCAGCTTCAAAAGTTTCACCGGCGCGCAGATCGATGCCATCACTGTTCACGCCAAACGCTGGGTGGCCAAGTTGCCCACGGTGTTTTTGCAAACCCTCAAAAACATCATCGCGGAAGAGCTGAAAACCCGCTGATTTCCGACCTCTGAACTTCCCCCCCAACATGCCCTCCAACCGCCACAACCTCCCTCTGACGCCCGGCGCACATCGCGCGTGTGAGGGAAAGTCTTCAATGCTCCTGGGGCCGGCCGTGCCGGCGGCCCCTGATCTTTCGTCCGTGCCGGCCCTGGGTACCCTCATACCTTCTGTTGGTCATCCAGCAGAGGCCCCAAGCCGCGAGGCCGGGTGGGTTGAGGGCGGCGCGGACGTTGCCATTCCCGCGCCGCGTCACGAGGACGTTGCCCATTGTGACGATACGCGACGCGGTTCCGCCGACGGCGCGGCGCGGGATATTGAACACGGCTCGGCGGGAGCCTCGCCCCACCAGGTGAAAGGCCACAGCTTCGCCGACTGGCGCGAGGCCGAGGCGAAGGCGACGACGTGCGTGCGTTACCTCGAACTCATCGGCGCGCCGACCCACTACGGGCTCAATCAAGCCGCCGTCGCGCTGGGCAAAGCCCCGGCATTCTTCAGCGGATCAAATTCCATGTATTCGCGCTGGCGGCGCGAGGGTGTCGCGGGGCTGCTGCCGCGCCGTCGCGACTGCGGCACGAAGCCATCGTTCATCGTCCCCGCCTGGTTCATCCCCGCCGCGAAATTCTTCTGGTTGATCACCAACCGAAACGTGAATGGAGGATCGGTTCCTGAAGCCATTCGCCGCGTCATCTCCCTGCCCGCGCTCCCCGTCGGCTGGCGGCCCAACGACACCCTGCGATTCGGGCGCGCCATGCGCGACGTTGGCCAGCCCGTCATCCCGACGTGCCCGCCGGAACTTCGCGAACTCATCCTCGCCCGCGAGCGCGCTGGCACGCCCCTGGTGCCCGAGCGCATTGCCAGGCAGATTCTCGCCGACCGCTCCACTGTCGATGCCTATCGGAATCCCACCGAAGCCGCCCTCAAGCACGTTTCCGCCCCCGGCACGATGATGTGGAAACGCGGCGAAGGCGTTGCCGAGCGCATTTTCCTGCGCGCGGGCGACGTCATCGAAGCCGACGACGGTACGATCAACTTCCCAGTGTGCGTGCCGTGGACGATGGGCGGCTGTCCGTGCTCGGATAAATTCGGCGTCAAGGTGGGGCGCTTTCAATTCCTCCGCCCCATTGATGCCGGGAGTCGATTCCGTCCCGGCTACGTCTACGTCGCGCGGCCGCGAGGGAGCTATCGTCGCGAGGACGTGCTCGCGCTCATGCGCATGGTCGCGCGCACCATGGGCATCCCGCGCTCGTGGAGATTTGAGCGCGGCACTTGGGAAACACAGATGGTCGAGGACGCCGCGAAACATCTCGGCAGCGACGTGCATCACGTCTTCTCGCCGCGCTCGAAGCCGTTCGTCGAAGGCGGATTCAGCGATGACTGGAAAAAACTCTCGCTCCATTTCCCCGGCGCAGACGTGGGACGATTTATGGGCGAAACCGAGGAAGCGAATGTCTTTCTGACGAAGTGCAAGAAAGGCACGCAAGATCCACGGCAGATGTTCCCGCTGCTCGAGACCGCGCTCGCCGCGTTCGACGCCATCACGATGGAACAGAATCGCAGCCCGGTGAACTCCGCGAACTACGGCCGCTGGATCCCCGAGGAGCGCCTCGCCGATCACCTCGCGGCGCGACCGCTTCGGCGGCTCAATCCCGAGAGCGATTGGATCTTCAGCCCCTACGTCCGCGACTGGACCGTGCGCGGGATGCTCGTCGGCGGCAAGGTGCCGATCTTCGAGGAGGTGAGTGTGCCCTTCGATTTCAGCGCGCCCTGGCTCCCTCAATATCACGGCGCTAAGGTGCGCTGTCACTTTGACCCGAGCGAAGCCCGTTGCGCCGCGACCCTCGTGCTTTTGGAGAATCACGGCCCACACCGCGCCGGCGACGTGCTCGGCCCCGCCCTCCAGATCAACGAGACCGCCGGCTATGTGAGGCTCGTGATGGGCTGGGGAGATGACCCGGTGAGCCTCGGCCGCAGACAGCGGCAGCAAGCCGCCAGCGCCATGCGCCGCGAAGTGCGGCACATCCTCCCGCGCCAGGGACCGAACATCCCCGCGCCGACCGGCATCTCCGAGATGCGCGACGGCCTCGGCCAGAAGGTTGTCATCGACCGCGATGTCATCGACCGCGATGTCGCACCCCTCGTAAATCGGAAATCGGAAATCGGAAATCCGTCCGTGGAAATCGCCAGCGCCCGCGAGCAGGCCGCGCGTTTCGAGCGCGACAACGCCCACCTCTTTGTCTGACCGGCAAAACCAACAACCAACAACCAAAACCACAATGCAAACCACCCCGGAAATCACCCGACTACGCGAGCTTGCCCGCGACGTGTGGGATTACCAAGTACTGCGCGACTGGTCTGATGGTCAGACCTGCCGGGAAATCTCGCACGTCGGCTCGACGAAGACCTACAAGAGGATCCTCGATCCCGATGATGACCTCTGCGAACTGAACATCGCGGCGCAGTTGAAAAACTTCGAGGCTGCGGCTTCTTACATTATCCAACGCCGCGCCACGGATCGCCCCGCCGAGACGGAATACACCGATTTCGACAACGTCGCACGCGGCGTCAGGGGCGTGACCCGCGCGCTCGCCGAAGAGACAAATAGCCGGCTCGTCTGCATCGAGGGCGAGAACGGCACGGGGAAGGATGTGCTGCGCAACTTCCTGCTGCGCCAATGGGGGAAAATCACCGTCGCCGTCGAGGCGACCGAAATGTGGCGGGACAGCAACACTGTGCCCGCCGGCGACATCCTCCGCGCGCTCGGCGCGCGCGACATCCCCTCCATGCCCGGTCTCCGCTGGGATCGCGTGCATGAAGAGTTGGGCAAGCGCAAACGCATCCTCCTGATCAACGAAGCTCACCACATGGGTTGGAAGATGCTGAACAACGTGAAGACGATCATCAACGTCACGCAGGACAGCAGCCGCGTCGTCGTCGTCTTCCTGTGCATCCCGGCTCTGATCCGCAAACTCGAATCCGACAGCTACCAGGAGGCCGCGCAACTCTTCGGCAACAGGCTGTGCGAGCGCGTCACGCTGGCCAGTCCGTCGCCAAATGAAATCCTCACATTCCTGGACCGTCGCGGCGTCACCTTCGCGACGCCAAAGGATGCGAAGCTCAGCGCCGACGCGCTCGCCGCCGAGGCGCCCCAATACGGCAACTGGAAGTATGTGAACCTCGTGAGCCGCGAAGCTCGCGCCGAGAAGGCGCGCACGCACCTGGAGTTCGCCGCCGCTCTCGCCGAGGTCAAGGCCCGGCGCGTCACCCAACGCAACTCAAACCGCCTCACCTCATGGACCTGACACCCCAAAAAGCCCAATCCGCCACCGTGCCCAGCGCCACCAACGCCAACCTGACGCTGCTGCTTTCTGAAAGCGACGGCCCGCTGTCCCTGATCCGCATCGAGATTCACGAGGCGTCGATCATCTACGTAAAGCCAGACGAACTCTCCCTCGCCGTCAATAATATCGTAAATCGTAAATCGTAAATCATAAATCCAATGCTCAACCTCACCCTCACCATTGCCGTGCTCGACGCCGTGGGCGTCGAGCGTGAACGCCAGGCCAGACTCCACGACGACGGGCGGATCCTGACCGACTGCGCCGACCCGGCCATCCCCTCCATCCTCAAGCTACCCGTGCTGCTGAATGAAGTCGGGGAAGTCGCGCTGGAACTGAGCGACCCGGAACACGATGCGCCCGACCTGTACAGGGAGCTGATTCAGGTCGCCGCCGTGGCCGTCGCGATGGCCGAGGCCGTCATGATCCGCCACAGCCTCGGCCAAGTCCACCGAGAGCACCACAGCCTCACGCCCATCGACGAATGAGCACGCGCAAGAACAACGTGAAGGCACTCGTCGGCCCGCTCGATGGTGTCTGCGACGTGTGCGGCAAATCCGTCACCCTCACGCACGGCTGTGGAGTCACGAAGCTGCTCGTCGGTGAATGCTGCCGGGCCGCGCTCACATTCGCGGATGACATGCTGAGTTTGCACGGGCCGCGCACCGGCATCGACCACCCCAAGGCAGACACCTACGGAGCACCATGATCACCTACGAGCGCCGCCATTCAGGTTTTCAGGTTGTCAGGTTGTCAGGTTGTCAGGTTTCAACCCCGCGCCCGCGCCCTGAATCGTAAATCGTAAATCATGAGCGCCCTCACCAAAGATCAAAAGCGTTACCTCTCCCAGCAGAGTGATCGGCTCTACAACCTCGACGCGGCCAAGGCGCGCGGTCGCGGCGAGACGCCGGACGTGACCACGAAGGCCCGCGCCACATTCCGCCACGGCCACGTCATCGCCGCCTGCGGGAAGCACGGCCTGCGCTGCTGTTCACAGGAAGATTTTGCAACCGTCAAAGCCCACTTCCAAAATGCCCTTGGCGAGCCAGGCCAGGCACTCAAGACCCTTGTCCATGGCGACGATAACGCACGCCGTCAGGTCGAGTGGAAGATCACCCGAGCCTGCGCCGCGCTCGGCAAATCCGTCGCCTACGCCCACGGCATCTGCAAACAGCGATTCCACGGCCTACACATCGCCGATGCCTCGGTGCGGCAACTCTGGGGCATCTATTTCGCGCTCGTGAAACATCAACAACGCCAGAACCCCGCCGCATGAGCGGTTCGTAAAACGTAAAACGTAAATCCCATGAACGACATCAACAGCATCATCACCCGGATGCGGGGAGACCTCGACCTGCTCACCCTGCTCGCCGCCGACGGCATCCCCGCTCGCGCTGCAGCCTCACAGCGCGAGGCAACCCACCCCGCGCCGCCCGCGCCGCCCGCGCTTGTGCGCGGGCCGACCACCGTCGCGCAAATCGACGCCGACCGCGACGCCCTGCGCAGCCGGTTCTTTGACCATGGCCACTTCATCGGGCAGGACGAGTTGCACTGCGTCGCCGTCCATCACACCGCCGACCAGCTCATCGCCCTCGGCTTCATTGAGCCGGGCAAGCTCGGACGCTGGCTGTACGGCTACATCCCGGCCGGCGAACTCCTGCAACAGCTCAACACCATCCGGACATGAGCGAACAGGAGCCTCGCCGGTTTTCAGGTTTTCAGGTTGTCAGGCTTAAACCCCGCGCCCGCGCCCTAAATCGCAATTCGTAAAACGTAAATCCCATGAACGACTCCCCTGAACTCATCGCCGCCGTGCGGGACATCCAGTCGGATGTGGCCCGAGAGGCGGGCGTCTCTCTCGCGCAACTGCTCGGCCCCGGTCGCGAAGAGACGTTGGTGTCCGCGCGCTGGCTGGCCATGCACATCGTGCGTGAGACCACGTCCGCCTCCATGCACTCCATAGATCGCCTCTTCCACCGCCAGCGCGGCGCCACCCTTTACGCACTGCGCACCATCCGGGATCGCATCTCCATCTACGCCGACGTGCGCGACACCGCCGCCCGCTGGGTGCGACATTTCCAATCCACCCCCCCAACCTGAACTGAAAACCAATGAACCTCAAAACCTCAAAATCCGCCCGCGCCGGCGAAGTCCGGCAAATCAAAGCCGAGCTGCGCGATATCAAGCGCACACGCCAGACCATCCAGCGCACGCACGGAAGGTGGATGGCCGAAAAAAACCGCGTGATTGCTCGACTGAATCTCCACTTTCAGCGCGGCACCAAGGCCGTCGCCCGTTCGCACGCGAAAATTGATCGCCGCTGTGCCATCCTCGAAGGGCGGCTCTCGTGAGTGCCATCAAGACCCTCGTGGATCGCGGCCTCGAACTCCGCTCCCTCATCGCGCGCGCCCGGGTCGAACTCGACGACATCGAGGAGCGGTTGACAAAGATCGGCCTCGCCGCCGAGCACGAGCCGCTCGCCGATGCCGGGCGTGAAGGCCGCCGCTGGTTTGCGCGCGGCAGTCAGCTGATGATCCCTGTCATCTTCACCTCCGATAAATTGATCCGCAGTGTCGGCGACAACACCCCTCTCCATCGCCGCATCCTCGAACAATCCGGAGACAAGTTCCAGGCGTTCTTCCGCCCCGTTAAAAAGTGGGACAACCTGTTCACGGACGGCAAACAATTCCGCGCCGCCGCCCGCGAACAGTTCGGCGAAATCAAGGGGCCGAGCTTTGTCGGCGCGTGCCTGGCGCGCGACAAGGACAACGTGCCCAAGAGCGACATCAAGATCGAATGGGACGCAGCGGAGGTGTTGGGATGAGCATCATCATCCTCATCATGTGCGTGCCCTTCCTCGTGTGGCCCGTGCTGTGGATTCGCGAAGCGCTCGCGGCCCAGGAGCGCGAGCGTCGCGTCCGGGCCGCGACCAATGCCGAGTTGCAACCGTGCATCATCGCCGCCGCCCGTGGTGGCTCCGCAGCGCATCCACCGCATCGACTACCTCGCCGGCTGGTAACATGAACGAAACCCTGCAACGCATCACCGCGCTACATGAGTGGTATTGCCAGAACGTGATGCGCGTCCGGCTCACTCCTGAGATCGAGCGGCTCTGGCTGGAGTGGCTGACAGCCGGCTACAACGGCCCGCAACTGCGTGGCGTCATCATCTATTTGCGGAAACAAATCAGCGCCGGCAAACGCAACGACGGCGCGCTCAAGCTCTCGAACATCTTCGAGCGCGCCGAGGATGGGAGCTTCCGCAAGTTCGACGAAGATCTAGGCCTCTCCACGAGCCTCGCCAACCGCAGCATCGACAAGCGCCTCGCGCCCGCGCCGGGGGGCGGCGGGTCAGTGGTCAGTGGTCAGTGGTCGGTGGGGCGGAAGGCAGGGGACGGAGGGCAGAGGGTGGAGGACGGCCCCATCGCCAACCCCGAGGCCGCGAAAACCGCCTTCGAGAAGTTCATCAAATTGAAAGAAAAACTGTGACGCGCGTAAATCGTAAATCGTAATTCCCATGAAGCCCTTGGATTTCCGCAATGAAACATTCGCGAGCCTCCGCGCGCGGCTCACTGGTCTGCGCTCGCAGGTGTGGACCGCATGGATCGCCTGGGAGATCGCGCACGGCACGGATGGCGCCACCACTCGCGCCGTGGCCGAGGGCAGCCGCATCGACATCCTCACCCTGCGCCCGCGTGTGACCGAGCTGTACCAAATCGGCGCCCTGCGCCTGGCCGATGATCAGCCCGACAAATCCGAGGCGCGCTACGTCGTGCGCAGCACCGGCGAGATGGAGGCATGGGCCGACGAGCAACGCGACCACGCGCTCACCCCGCAGCTCCAAATGCCCGAGATCATTGATTGCCGATTACGGCTCACTAATTACTGAACACTGATTACTGAACACTGATTACTGAACACTGATTACTGAACACCATGAGAATCCCCACCCCCCGCCAACGCCGCCCCCCCGAATCGACGCCCGAACTATTCGACGCCGTCGTCTACACGCCCACGATTAAAGTGCGGCAGCCGGATGGCTCGCTGCTCGTGCGCGCGGGCACGCCTGTCGTGCTCGGCGGCGACGATGAAATCAACAGCGCCGAGGCCGCGCGCATCCTCGGGTGCGAGGTCGATTGGGTGGGAAAGCTCTGCGACCGCGGCACGCTCGTCGAGAATACGGACTGGCGGCGCATCGGCGTGCGGGGCAACTACAAGATCAAACGCGCCAGCGTGCTCGGCCTGTCCGGCCACCAGAGCGCAAGCCGTCAGTAGAGCGCTGAATTTATGGGAAAAACCATCAAAACCATGAAACAAATCAAATCAAACGGCTCAGTCGTAGTCCTGCCATCCGTGTTTGTCGGCAACCTCTATGTATATGTTGGCGTGAGACTGGACGCCTCGAAGCTCGGAAAAGTTGTCGGAAACCTCTACGTTTATGGCCACGTGCAACTGCCCGCGCTCACCAGAGTCGGCGGCAATCTCTACGTGGATGGTGCGGCGAATCTGCCCGCACTCACAAAAGTTGACGGCGACATCCGCGTGTATGGTGAGGCTAAGTTGAACGCTCCGAAGCTCAAGCTTCGGTGAATTGAAAATATGTCTAAAAACTCAGATGTTGAGTGGGCGGATCACACCATAAATCCGTGGGTCAGTGCGGCGAACTGGAAGCTGCCGTTGCAGTTGAATCGGCAATACGAAAAGGCACAGAGTTTCATGGAGGGACTGATTGCCCAACCTCGCGTCTTCTGCCAGTCGGTGGGTGACTGGCTGGATGACGAGGTGCCGATTTCGTGGCTCGCGAACCTGCTGCGTCTCATCAACGCCACGCCGAATCTCGACTGGCAGTTATTGACCAAGCGGCCGGAGAATTTCAGAGCTCGCCTTGAGCAGGCTTACAGTGCGCCGGGGATGGGCAGTGATGTGGCCAACGCTGACTGGATTTTTCATTGGGCAAATAACCACGGCTGCATCCCAGCGAATGTCTGGATCGGCGTGTCCGTTGAGAACCAACGCCACGCTGACGAGCGCATCCCGCAACTGCTCGCCATCCCGGCCCGGGTTCGATTCCTTTCCTGCGAGCCGTTGCTTGGGCCGGTGGAGTTTTCGGATGCCACGAATCGTTCTGACTGGATTCGCCAGCTTGGCAAAAAATCACTTTCCGGCATTCATTGGGTCATCATCGGCGGCGAGATCGGGCCGAAGGCGAGGCCATGCAACATCGACTGGATACGATCCATCGTTGGCCAGTGCAAGGCGGCTGGAGTAGCGTGCTTTGTGGGGCAACTCGGAAGCAACGCTGTCATGCCTGAGCTTTGCACATACGCAGGCAATCCTCCCCCGTTGGACTCACTGTCTCTAGTCTCCTGTGGATTGCGCGACAAAAAAGGCGGCGAAATGTACGAGTGGCCGAGCAGTCTGCGCGTGCGCGAGTTCCCGTATACGGCGCATCCCGCAACTGCTCGCCATCGGTAAAAAAAACCTTCGTCCGCTTCGCTTTTTTCCTCCGCTTCGTTTTACCGCGTGCTACGCACGCGCCTAACGTGATCGTGATGTTGATCACAACACTCGCCGCCTCTGTGATTGCCGACGTTTCATCGGGCGGCGACGGTCCTGATTCGGCCTTCACCGGCAACGTCGTGCTCGTCGTCGTGCTCGTCGGCGGCCAGTTGCTTTCCCTCCTCATCGCCGGTCTTGGCCTGTGGATGAGCAGCCGTCGCAATCCACCCATCGCCGAGGAGGCTTACAAAACATTTGTGCCAAGATCTGAGTATGATGAGGGCGTGCAGAGGTTGCATGGCCGCATCGATCACGCACTGTCAGAGGTCGCTGCTGCTCGCCAGCAGGCGTCGCAAGCCTTTGGTGATTTGGAGCGCGGCATCGGGCGGCTCGAAGGCATGGCTGCCGCCTTGGAAAAAAGCATCAACCGATCTTCCCGATGAACTCACTCAACCCGTCACAGAACGAAGAGCTGCGCCACGTCGTGCTCGAAGTGCTGTCCGTGCGGCATCCCACCGCGCATCCTCTGCACGCCGTGCGCCGGCGCATCGACAAGGATCATCTGATCGAGTTCGCCTTCGGTGACGACGCGCTCACGGCCGCGCTCCATTTCCTCACCGGCCTCGGGCTGGTGATCGTGAACATCGACGGACTCGGCAGCACGAGCCACTACTCCGCCACCGCCCTGGGCGTGCTCGCGCACGAGCGCGGGACCATCCCCAAGGATTAGATCATGGCCGCCGCCACTCAACACGCCGACCCCGCCATGACCGCTCAAGGGGCGTTCCGCGCTGCGTCTGTTTCAGTGTCCGGCAAAACTGTCCTTTCGCTGTTCGACCACTCCGGGAACTGGTCGCGACCCTACGCCGAGGCGGGCGCGAACGTAGTGCAAATCGACATCAAGCTCGGCGTGGACATCATGGATTTGGACCGCGCCTGGCTCACGGAAAAAGTGCTCGAAAAATACGGCGTGGTGGACGGCATCCTGGCTGCCCCGCCCTGCACCGACTTCGCTTCGAGCGGCGCGCGATACTGGCCTGCCAAAGACCAGAGCGGCCAAACCGCAAGGAGCCTGGAACTCGTGCGCCAAGTTCTGCGCTGCGTGGAATTTCTCAAACCCGACTGGTGGACGATGGAGAATCCGGTTGGAAGGCTCAACACGCTGCTGCCGGAGCTTAAAAAGTTCGGCCCGTGGTATTGCGACCCGTGCGACTTCGGCGACCCTTACACGAAGCGGACGGGACTCTGGGGACGATACACGCCTCCGCTGCCGCTGCTTGTGGGCGGTGACCGCGCCGTGACTCCCGTGCGGGCGTGCCCGCAAGGATCATGGATGCAAAAGCTTGGCGGAAAATCCGAGAAAACCAAAACGCTGCGGAGCGCAACGCCGATGGGATTTGCCTACTCATTTTTCCTGGCAAACTGCTGGGATGGCGCGAGGACACTGAACCCCTGATGCGCGCGCGCCCCCACATCATGATGATCGTCTTCTGGCTGTTCCTTGGCGCCATGCTCGTCGCGGGCATCGCGCTGCTGTTGGGCGTCCACCTCGCGGAGGCAGCGCGATGACGCACACCGGAAAAATCGGCTCGCTCCCCGAGGCGCTGCGCGGGGAATTAAACCTGCGCCTGCTCAATGGTGAACTCAGCCCGGATGTGTTGCCGTGGCTCAACGCGCTGCCCGAGGTCCAGGCGTTGATGCTGCGCAGATTCGACGGCACGGAGATCACCGGCAACAATCTCAGCGCGTGGAAGACGAACGGCTACAAACAATGGGCGTCGCGCCGTGAACGCATCGAGCACACGCGCGACATGGCGAAGTGGAGCGCGGAGATCGCGAAGGCGGGCGGCGGCTCTCTCAGCGACGGCGCGGCGGCGATCCTCAGCGGCCGCATCATGGAGGTGTTGGAGACGCTGGACGATCTCACGCGGGCGGCGCATCCCCGGGAGTTCGAGGGTGGGCAGGCGCCTTCACTCGATCAGCAGGGTGAGGGCGGCGCGGCGCGCATCAAAATGCTTAGCGAAGCTCTCGAAGGGTTGACCCGATCCGTTTCGCAACTCCGCAAGGGTGATCATGGCGCGGAGAATTTGAAGCTCATCCGCGAGAAGGTCGATCAATCCGAGCGCGCCCTCGATCTGGAGCAACAGAAATTTCAGCGGACCACCTGCGAACTGTTCGTGACGTGGTCCGAGGATCGCCGGGCGCTGGACATCGCCAGCGGCGGCGGGAACACCCAGCAAAAAACCGAGGCGCTCGGCAAGCTGATGTTCGGCGACCTCTGGGAGCCGGGCGCGGCCAAGGGGGCGGCGTGAAGGCGCCCCTGTCAGGTTGTCAGGTTGTCGGGCTTTGGAACGCCTGGGAGGCGATTTGCCGCTCGGGGGGTATCTACACCGCCCTCGAAGGGTTTGACCCCCACGCGAAGCCACGCGAAAGGGCAAGGCGTCGATTCTGGCGCCTGCTTCACACCCCCATTTCACCCGGATCATACAGCCAAACCCGGCCTGACCCATTCGGGCGGCGTGAATCATGAGCGCCGCTCTGCAACTGCGTCCCGCGCAACGCCGGTTCCACAAGTTCGTGGATCAGTATCGCGTCTCCGCATTTTTGGCGCGGCGGCAATATGGCAAGACGACCACCGTCGCCGGCGTCGCGCTTAAGAAGATGATGAGGACGCGCGGGCACACCGTCGTCTTTGGTTCGGCCAAGCTCTCGCTCTCGCGCGAGATCGTGCGCAAGGAAGCGCAGATCATGCAGGAAGCGCTGAGAGGGATGAAGGCGGAAGGCGGAAGGCAGAATGCAGAAGGGCCGCTGCGGACCATCGACAGCGCGACGGGGAAGGTCATGCCGTCGGATTTGCATGCGGATGATTTTGCGGAGGTTTTCGAGGCGCAACGGCTGGAGTTCCGTTTCTACCATTCTAAAAATGCTTCCGATTATTCCCGCACAAAAGTCGTCGCGCTCGTGCCTGATGCCGTCGGCGACACCGGAGATCTGATGCTCGATGAAGTTGGGCGCGTGCGGAATTTCCGCGAGGTGTGGGAGGCGGTGAAGCCGATCATTTCGAGCAACCCGCAATTCCGTTGCACCCTCACCACGACGCCGCCGCCGGATGATACGCACTACAGCTTCGAGCTGCTCGCGCCACCCATCGGCCTCGACTTCGCGGCGAATCCGAACGGCAACGAATACGTTTCAGAACTCGGTGTTCACATCCTGCGCGTCGATGCGTTCGATGCGTTCGCGGGCGGGCTTTCACTTTACGACGACAACACGGGCGAGCCGCTCGCGCCCGCCGAGCATCGACGCCGCGATCACGACAAGGACGCCTGGGATCGCAATTACGGCGTGCGCTTCATCATCGGCGGCAGCGCCGCGTGCGGGCTGCTGCTGCTCGACACCGCGCAACGCCGGGGTCTCGGCACATGCTGCTGTTTCCTGATCGATGACGATCTCAGCTTCGATCACGCGCTCGCATGGCTCGCAAAAAATCTCACCTCGAACAAGGTCGGCATCGGCGTGGATTGGGCCACCACCGAGAAGGGCACGAGCAACCCGACGAGCGTCAGCATCACCGAGCGCGAGGGCGCGGGCTACATCACGCGCGCCGTGTTCATCTGGAAAACCGCCGACCCCGATCTCGCCGAGGATCGCCTCACGCGCATCGTCGAGATCGTCAATGCCCGCAAGGACGGCGGACGCGCACGTCGTCTCTGCCAGGATGCGACGAGCGAGAAATACTTCTGCGCGCGCATCAAAAAGAAACTGCGCGCACTGGTGCCGGTCGAGAACGTGGTCGGCAGCGAAACCATCGAGAAGCCGGGCGGCGAAAAGATGACGATGAAACAATGCCTCGGCTCAATCTACGTCGGTGAGCTGGAGGATAATCATCTCACGCTCCCGCCCGAGCGTTACCTGCGCGAGGATCATCGCCTGCCGAAAAAAGAGAAGGGCACGTTCATTTGCGAGCCGGACCCGCAAGGCCGGCACGGCGACACATTCGACAGCGGGAAGCTGAGTGTGTGGGCGCTCGTGAGCCGCGGCAGCGAAGGCAAGGCCGTGGCCGTGGCGATAGGCAACCACATCGGAGGCGGATGGTGAAATTTACGATTTACGATTTACGATTTGCGACCCCATGAAACCCATCCTCCAACGATTCGCCGCCGCTCTCGGTGCGCTGCTCGACAATATGCCCACGACGCGACGCGGCCGCGTGGGGCAGCGACACGAGCCGATCACCGCGACGGCGGGCGCGACGAATGCGAGCATCATGTCCGCCATCCGCAGCGCCGAGAGCAACGGCGAGACACGGCTGCTCTTCGCGCTGTATCGCGATATTACGGTCGCGGGATCGCACGTCCAGGCGGAGTTCGGCAAACGCAAGATGGCCGTGCTCGGCCAGCCGATGGCCGTGCTGCCCGAGGACAAGGACGATGACGACGACGTCCTCGCCGCCGATGCCGTGCGCCAGATGATCGCCGATTGCGAGAACTGGACGCCCGGCCTCACGCATCTCATGGATGCGACGCTCTGGCCGGTGGCCTCGGTCGAGAAAATCTATCGTCCGGTCGTGGCCGGCGCGTTGCGCGAGGGCGCGATTCCGTTGCGATTCACGCTGCGCCGTTTGGAGATCGTGAATCCCACGCTGCTGTGCTTCCGGCAGGATTACACCGACAGCAGGGCGAACGATGGTAGGGCGACGCTCCCGCGGAGCCGTGATCAAATAGATCAGGGCGCGGCGGGAGCCTTGCCCTACCAGGCGGAAGTCTGGGAAAAGGATCTGCGCTTCTACGCCACCGACGCCGACGGCCGCGTGGATTACAGCGCGGGCACGGCTTACGCAGCCGAGCCGGAGCGGCACATCATTCATCGCGGGCATCTGCTCGTGGGCGTGCGCGACAACTGGGGCGGCCCCATGCGCGCGATTGTCTTCTGGTGGTTTTTGTCGCAACTGGCGCGCGACTGGTTCGGGCGCGGCATGGAGCGTTACGGCGCGCCCTTCGTCGTCGGGCGCACGGACGTGACGGACAACGCGAAGCTCACGATGTTGCAGGAGGCGTTCAGCCTCTCGACCAAGATCGGTGGGCTGGTCGTGGATGAAGATTCGCAGATCGAGCTCAAGGAGATCGCGACCTCGAACATGGCGGATGCCTACGAGAAATTCATCAACGTCTGCAATCGCGAGGTCTCGAAGGTGATCGTGGGACAGACCGCCAGTGCCGAAGTGCAACCCTCGGGCCTCGGCTCCGGGTCCAGCGATCTAGCGGGCGAAGTGCGCGATGACATCCGCACCTTCGACAAGCTCACCCTGGGCGAGACATTGCGCCGGCAGTTGTTCGAGCCGTTCCTGCGCATCAACGGACTGGCCGGGCGCGCGCCGAAGATCGTCTGGGGCGGCTTGAGCGCGGGTGACTCCGCCGCCATCGCCGATCTCCTGGTGAAGCTCTCCCAAGCCAGCCTCGAACCGGCAGACGAGGCGCTCCCGACGATCAGCGAGAAGGTCGGATTCCAGATCCAGCGCAAGGCCGCGCCTGAACCGACGCAGGGATTCGGCCCGACACCATTCCGCGCGCAACTCTCAACCTTCAACTCTCCATGGCCGCAGGCGACTCATCCCTCGGATGCCATCGCGGCCGCGCGGGCGAAGGCGTTGGGCGAAGCCTATCGCGGCGCGCTGGCGCCCGTGCGGCTCATCATCCAGCACAGCACATCGCCTGAAGACGCGCGCATGAAGTTGGCCGCGTTCTACGCGGACTGGAAACCGGAAAAAGTCCAGCAGCTCACGGAAGAGGCGTTGCAAATCGCCGCCGCCGCCGGCGCCGCTGCGGCGCAGAAGGTAGAAGGCAGAAGGTAGAAGGCAGAAGGTAGACAACCTGAAAACTTGATAACCTGAAAACCTGAAAACCCCAATGCCCTCCGAACTCATCGCTCCCCACGTCGAGGCTGCCGCGCTGATCGCGGGCAAGCCCGTGGTCACGCGCGCGGTGTTCGATGCGCTGCTGCCCGAGCTGCGCGGGCGAGCCTTCACCATCACCGGATTGGAGGGCGCGAACGTCATGCAGCGCGTCCGCGACCTCATCGCGGAGGTGCCGCAGGGAACGACGTGGGACGATGCAAAGGCCGGCATCATCGACGATCTCTCCCCTTACCTGGGGGAAGGCGCGGAACGGCGCGCCGAGCTGCTGCTGCGCACGCACGGCTTCCAGGCCTTCCAAGCGAGCAACTGGCGCGTCGCCCAGGAGGATGAAGACACGACCCACCTCCAATACCTCGCGACCGAGGACGATAACGTGCGCGACTCGCATCTCGCGCTCAATGGATTGGTGCTGCCGAAGAACGATCCGTTTTGGGACGCGCACTTTCCGCCGTGGGAATGGGGCTGCCGTTGCCGGGTGCGTCCGATGAATCCCGATCTGGTGGATGAAGCCCGCGCCGATGACGAGCAGCGCGCGCCCGAGGATCGTGTGGTGATGGCAGGCCCGGCGCTGGAGCGGCTGCGCGACGGACAGCTCCAACGCGGCGGACGCAGCTACGACGTGACACCGCCCCGCGACGAGCAGGGCGGCGGCTTCTCCTGGCACCCGGATGATTTGCGATTGCCGCTGGCGGAACTGGAGAAGCGCTACGATCCAGAGGTGTGGTCGGCGTTCGTGGCGCGGGCGATCAAGACGGACATGGGCAACGGCTTCTCCGTTTGGGAATGGCTGCACCAAACGCCGGTGGCACAGGCCACGATCCCCCGCGCCATTCCCAGCCCACATGTGCCCACCGCCCCGCCACCGACGGCGGCTGTTCCCGATGCGGAACTTCCGCGGAAAATCGCGGACGCCTTCAAGGCCGCGAAATTCGCGCCTGAAATCGTCAACGCCGCGGCAACGATTCCCGCGAATTTAATCGCGATGTTAGGCAGGTTTTCACTGAAGGCGGGCAGAAGGGCGATTTACAACCCAGGGACAAAAGAAGTGGTGTTAAATCGTGACCCCAAACACTGGGCAGGCAGACCGCAGACGATGTTCCACGAGTTGGGGCATCATTTGCACTTTGCAACAGGGGCCGTGACAAAAACCCACGTTGATCCGGCGCTTAATGATGCGATGCGATCTGACTTCGCCTCGTGGAAATTGAGGGTGGCGGAACATCACGGGGCAGAATGGATTGCAATTTACAAGGCAGGAGGGGGTCGGGCGAGTTGGGAGCAATGGAACCCAACCGCTTCACGGTTAGGACTTGCAAAACCGGATGTCGCCGCCGACCTTGATGGTGCGAAACTGGTGTCACGGATCGCGGATACGCTCATGGGGATTTCGGGCGCAAAATTTGGCGTTGGCCATTCGCCTTCCTACATGAGGCGAAACGGGGCCATGGAAGTTTTTGCCCACGCATTTAGCGCGGTCATGGATGGGGACAAGTTATTTGCGGCGGAGTTTCCCGCCGTCACGGTTTACATGCGGAACTTTTTGCAGCCATGAGCATGGACGAACAACTGTTGTTGATCGCGGAATACAGCAAGCACTTCGATAACATCACCGAGGTGACTGCGCCCGGCATCGTATTCGAGACGGGGATGGCCTTTCTTCTCCGCGCCGCCATTCTTCGCGGCACACCCCTGACCCGTCCCGAGGTTGAAGCAGTGTTTCCCGATCCCTGGGAAGAGATCATCGATCCCTCTACAGAGGTTGGAGCAGTGTTGCCCGATCCCGGGGAAGAAACCATCTTCGATCCTACGGCCTGACGCCGGCCCCATCCCACATTTGGCTCGCGGCGGAAGGCGTTTCCTGCACTCTTGGCCCGTGGCTTTTCTCGGATTCAGCGTTCTGCGCAACGACATCTCGCCGGAGATTTCGCGGCTGATCGCGACGGCGAAGAATCCCACACCCGTCCTGCGCGCAATGGGCACGACGTTCAAGTCCATCACGGAGGGCACGTTCAATTCCTTTGGCGCGGGCTACCGTCCGACACCGTGGGCGCCCAAGGCGGATGGCAGCGGCCCGAGCATCCTCCAGAAGAACACGGTGCTGTCGAAAGCATTCCATCTCGAAGTCACGAGCACGCACGCGACGTTGCGGAACGCGACGATCTACGCGGCCATCCATCAATATGGTGGCGTCATTCGTCCGAAGACGGCGAAGCGTCTCTCGTGGGTCGGGCCGGGCGGCAAACGGATCTTCGCGATGAAGGTGACGATTCCGCCGCGACCGTTTTTCCCCGTGCTCGGCGATAAACTCACGGCGGCGGCGGAGGATAAAATTGCGCGCGCCGGCGCGCGGGTGATCGCGAGTCAGAATGCGGCGGCGGTTTAGTTTTCAGGTTTTCAGGTTTTCAGGTTTGGGAGGGGAAAGAAATGTTCGGACACTTCGCCGGTTTCGACGGCTTAGGTTTTACACACGCAAGGCGTGTGGTTCGATGACAACGTGATTCACACGGAACACGCCGCAACCCTCCCGCCGCTCGTCGCCCTCAAGGCGATCAGCAACGGCGCGTTGTCTGGCGCGTCCTTGCCGCAGCGCATCAAGCTGCTCAACTGGGGTCGCAACGAGTCGGTGAAGGGTCCAATCCTCGTCGATGCACAATCCCTCGCCGCGATGGGCGTGAACCAGGCCCGGCTCGGCTACGACCGCATCGCGCTCGACTACGAGCACAACACGGTGGATGGATCGCCGGAGTTCGCGCGCACCAGAGAGCCGCGCGACGTGGCCGGCTACGGCGTGCCGAAGATCATCTCTGGTGATGGACTGTATCTCGAAGACATCACATGGACAGCCAGCGGCCTGGCCAATGCGCGGAACTACGCGGACCTCTCGCCCACGCCTGCCCTCGACCATGATGGCCGCGTCACCTTCCTGCATTCCGTTGGCCTCGTGCGCAATGGCGCGGTTTTCGGACTGAGCTTTTTCTCCGCCCCACAATCAACACGCACCGCAACCTCTATGACCCCCGAACAAATTGCGGCCGCCATCGCGGCCGCGCTCAAGCCCCTCACTGACACCCTCATCACGCTCTCGGCCGACATGGAGGCGATCAAGGAAGTGAAGCCGCCCGCCTTCGAGCTGAAGCAGGGCGACAAGGTTGTCACCCTCAGCGCCGCCGAGGTGCTCACGCGAATCATCACGCTCGAAGCGACCGTCGCCGCGCAGGCGAGCGCCGCGAGTGACGCCGGGAAGGCGGCGCTCATCACGCGCTTCGCCGCCGAGGGCAAGGCGCCCGTCGATGGCGACGGCAAGCCGATGGACAACGCGCGGCTCGTCACTCTCAGCGTGGACACGCTCAAGCTGATGCTCACGAACACGCCCGCCACCGTGCCGCTCTCGGCGCGCGGCGGTCGGCCATTGATGCAAACCAAGGATGACAAACTCACCGGCCTGGATCGCAGCATCGCCGCGAACAAACAGGAGCACGCCCTCCGCGCCTGATCTCGACTCTCAACTCTCAACAACGCACCCGATCTAATTTATGCCAAATCTTTCCATGCTCGATGTGGCGAAGGCCAACAACAACGACAAGGTCGTCGGCCTCATTGAGGAGAATCTCAGCGCCGCGCCCGAGATCAGTCTCTTCCCGGCCCGCCCGGTCCCCGGCGTCAGCTTCACCACGCTCAAGCGCACGGCCTTCCCGACCACCGGCTTCCGCGCGGCGAACGCGGGCATCGCCACGGGCCGCAGTAGCTACACCAAGCAGCTCTCGGAGCTGTTCATCCTGGGCGGCGCCGTGAACCTCGACCTCGCGGTTGCGAAGGCGCACGAGGACGGCATGGCGGCGTTCGAAATGATGGAATCGTCGGGCGTCATGCGCTCGGCGCTCATCACGCTGGGCAAACAGATCTGGTACGGCACGGTCAACGATGCGCTGGGTTTCCCTGGCATCAAGACGCTGCTGCCACACGCGGGCGTGGCGGATGGCACCTCCATCGTGGTCGATGCCGTCGGCACGACTGCCAGCACGGCATCCAGCCTGTATGCCGTCAAATTCGGCAACCAGGACGCGCACATCGTCATCGGCAACAACGGCTCATTCGAGTTGCCGCCCTTCGAGGATCAGCAGTTGTTCGACGCGAGCAGCAACGCCTACGCCGGCCGGGTCTCGAACCTGACCGCCTGGACCGGCCTGCACGTCGGCAACGTGAACTGTGTCGGGCGCATCGAGAATCTCACCGCCGACGCCGGCAAGGGCCTGACCGATTCGCTCCTGTCGCAGTTGCTCGAGAAATTCGCGGTCGGCTTCACGCCGGACGCGTTCTTCTGCTCGCGCCGTTCGCGCGGGCAGCTGCAGCGCAGCCGCACGGTGACGATCTTCTCGCAGGCCGGCAACGCGCCGCGCGGCGGCGGCAACGCGCTCGTCGCGCCGATGCCCACGGAGTACGAAGGCATCCCGATCTACACGACGGATTCGATCCTGAACACGGACGGGATCAACTCCTGACCACTCTCACCACTCCACTCCGAATCACTAAACAAACTTATGCCAGGACGCGCAATCCGAGACGCCACACTCAGTGTGACGTCGAACTTCCCCATCAACGCCGCGACGGTGAACACCAGCGCCATTGACCTCAGCCAGGTCTCGGCCTTCCCGCTCAACGAAAGCTTTTCGATCATCCTCGTCACGACCGCGGGCACCAACGGCGCGAATAACAAGAACGTCACCTTCCAGCTGCAAAGCTCGAACGTGAACACGAGCGCCAACTTCACGAACGTGCCAGGCATCGGGCCGGTGCTCATCGCGGAAGTCGCCGCAGGCTATGCCGCGACGACCTTCAACATCTCCACGCCGCCGGATGCGCGGCAGTTCCTGCGCGTGCAGATCAAGACCGAGGTCGCCGGGGGCAACCCCAACGACGCAACGCTTACGATGCGCCTCCAATTCTGATTTAATAACAAAGGGACCGGCGTGAGACGTCGCGTCGGTCCCATATCTTCTCACACAATGCAAATCCCCAACCCAATCGCGGCCCTAAAGGCGCCTCGCCCCACCAGGCTCTTCATCGGTCTCCCTATTTATTCGCAGGTTGCGACTCAGTTTTTCCAGTGCTTGTTGGCGCTCCAGGCCGACAAACAATCGCACGTTTCACGGATGCCGGATGGCTCGCTGAACATGCGGATGGCGTTCACGGTCGCGGGCAAACCCTGCCCGATTGACATCCATCTTTGCCAGGGCGACGGCGTCGCGCGCTCGCGCAACCAGCTCACGGCGGCCTTCCTCAAGTCGGATTGCACGCACCTGATGTGGATCGATTGCGACATCATCTTCACCCCGGAACACATCGCGCGCCTGGTGTCGCATGACGTGCCCATCGTCGGTGGTCTCTACCCCAAGAAACAGGAGGGACCGGTCGAGTGGGTCATCAATACTCTGCCTTACATGCCGGCCGTGGATGCGCGCAAGCTCCAGGCCGTGCGTTACGCGGGCACCGGCTTCCTGTGCGTCCAGCGCGGGGTCATCGAGCAGATGATCGAGGCGTATCCTGATTGCGCTTACGGCGCGGATTACGGGGAGCGCAACCTCGAACACAACGTCTGGCCAATGGAGGTGCATCGCGATTCGGATTCGCAGGCCCATTGGGATGCGCAGCATCTTTGCGAATACCTGCTCACTGAGCAGGGCGCGAAGTTTCATGAGGAGTTTTCCACCGTCATCGAACGTCTCAAGGGCTTGCTGCCCGCGCCCAAGCCGGGCCGGCTGCTCTCCGAGGATTACTTTTTTTGTCAGCGGGCGCAGGAGCTTGGCATCCCCGTGCTGGTCGATACGGG
>Ga0163144_10006373_pt1 | contig 26038 bp, 19 predicted proteins | sample OliLak19BULKMAT1_FD_123175 | JGI IMG/M metagenome (GOLD analysis project Ga0163144, IMG submission 123175) | Freshwater microbial mat bacterial communities from Lake Vanda, McMurdo Dry Valleys, Antarctica - Oligotrophic Lake LV.19.BULKMAT1 | ecosystem: Environmental > Aquatic > Freshwater >...
CTCGGCTCCGCCCGTGATGGCAACGTAATCCGGGTCGCGACGGTCGAGGATCTCGAGGGCGAGCGTCGCGCGGCGATCGAGCGCGCGGCCGCTCGCGTGCAGCAGAAGCCGCTCGAGACCAAGCTGTTACCCGTCTCGTACGCGACCGTCGACGAGATGGTCCCGAAGGTGCAAAGCGTGCTGTCGTCGCGCGGCTCGGTCACACCCGACACGCGCACCAACACGCTCATCATCATGGACGTGTCGGAGAACATCGCCCTCGCCGAGAGTCTCGTCGGCCAGCTCGACACGCAGACACCGCAGGTGCTGATCGAGGCGCGCATCGTGGAAGCCCGCACCAGCTTCGCGCGCCAGCTCGGCGTGCAGTGGGGCTTCGACTTCATCGCGAGCCCCGGCACCGGCAACCCGACGGGCCTGTTGTTCCCGAACTCGGTCGGCGTCGGCGGTGGTGCAACCGGTCTACCGGCCGATGCTCGCGGTCTGATCCTGCCCGGCGCCGCGGCGAGCCCGAACTACGCCGTCGACCTGCCCGCGCCGGTCGGTACCGGAACCGGTGGTGCGATCGGCTTCTCGTTCGGCAGCATCAGCGGCAACCTGAACACGAACCTGCGGCTCTCCGCCTCGGAGAGCACTGGCGAGATCCGCATCATCAGCGCGCCGAAGATCGTCACGCTCGACAACAGCGAGGCGCAGATCGAGCAAGGCGTGCAGATCCCGATCTCGCAGGTCAGCGCACAAGGCGTGAACACCCGGTTCGTCCGCGCAACACTCGGCTTGCGGGTCACGCCGCACGTCACCAACGAGGGCGCGGTCTTGCTCGACGTCGTGGTCGAGAAGAACGAGGCCGACTTCGTCAACACGGGTGCACGCGGCGACCCGACGATCCTCACCAAGCAGGCGCAGAGCCGCATGCTGATCAACGACAACGACACGGCGGTCATCGGCGGCATCTACACGCGCAGCAAGGCCGTCAACTACGACAAGATCCCGTGGATCGCCGACGTGCCGATCATCGGGTGGTTCTTCAAACAGAAGTCGGAGGCCGACGTTCGCTCCGAGGTGCTGATCTTCCTCACTCCGAAGATCGTCAACCGCGCGAGCAGCATCGGCGGATAGTAGAGTGGGCGACATGCGCGGACCGGTGTTTGTGGTCGGCATGATGGGCAGCGGCAAGACCACGGTCGGCCGCTGCCTCGCCGCGCGAGAGGGCGCGGCGTTCTGCGACCTCGATCAGCGGCTCGAGCGGATCACGGGATCCACCGTCGCGGCGCTGTTCGAAAGCGGCGAGACGGGGTTCCGCGCGCTCGAGCGCGCCGCGCTGCGCTCCCTCGTCGCAGAGCCCGGATTCGCGGCGCGCGCATGCGTGGTCGCGACCGGCGGCGGGGTGGTGATCGATCCGGACAATCGCGCGACCATGCGCCGCGCAGGCACGATCGTGTACCTCGACGTCCCCGTGGCTGAGCTCCTGCGTCGACTCGGCGACGAGGTGCACACCCGTCCGCTGCTGCGCGGTGGTGCTCCGCAGGCAGTTCTCGAGGTACTCCTCGCCGATCGCCAGGCCGCGTACACCGGTGGTGCGATCGCGGTCGACGGTACCGGCACGCCGGACATCGTCGCCGCCCGCATCGTCGAGGTGCTCGGCGCATGACGGCGATCGTCTCGCTGCAGGTACCGCTGCCGCACAGCGCGAGCGGTAGCTACACCGTCCGCGTCGGCACCGGCGTCGCGGTCGAGATCGGCGCTGCGCTGCGCCGGGCCGCGCCAAAGATCCGTCGCGTCGGCGTGCTCTCCGACAGCAACGTATGGCCCCTCCACGGCGAGGCCATGCGGGCGCGGCTCGACGCGGCGGGAGTGCAACCCGTCGTCCATATCGTCGCTGCGGGCGAGGGGAGCAAGTCCGCAGCCGCGCTCTGCGAGTGCATCGGGACCTGGGCGAACGGCGGCGTATCCCGCACGGATGCGACGCTCGCGTTCGGCGGCGGCGTCGTCGGTGATCTCGGCGGACTCGCGGCACACCTGTTCATGCGCGGTGTGCCTATCGTGCAGTGCCCGACATCGCTGCTCGCGATGGTCGACGCGTCGGTCGGGGGCAAGGTCGCGATCGATCATCCGGTCGCGAAGAACCTCGTGGGCGCGTTCCACTTCCCCGCGGCCGTGCTCGTCGATCCCGGCTTCGTCGCGACGCTGCCGGCCCCCGAGCGCATCGCCGGCGCGGCCGAGATGGTCAAGCACGCGCTGCTCTTCTCCGCGGATCACTTCGCCGCGCTGTTCGCCGCCGCTCCCGGGTGGACGTCGCTCGCCGCCGAGCCGCTCGCCGAGCTCGTCGCGACTTCGATCGCGCTGAAGGTCGCGTGCGTCGCCGCCGACCCGTTCGAGCGCGCGCCCGCGGGCCGCGTGCTGCTCAACCTCGGCCACACGGTAGGTCACGCGCTCGAGTCCGTGTCCGGCTACACGCTCGGCCACGGCCCGGCCGTCGCGCTCGGCATCATCGCCGCGGCGCGGCTGTCGTGCGCACGATCGCTCGCCGCGCCGGCACTCCTGACGCAGATCGTGGAGATCCTCGCCGCGCTCGGCCTGCCGACCGACCTCGACCGCTGGCTCGCCGATCGCGAGCCACTGCGTGCAGCCCTGGCCCACGACAAAAAGCGCGGCGCGGATGCACTGACCTACATCGCGCTCGCCGACATCGGGAACCCCCAGGTGATCGTGCTCGGCGCCGACGACATCTTGTCGAGCATCGCGGTCAGGGGTTGAACGCCGCGCTCACACCCCGGCCGCATTCTTGCTGCGCGCGCGGACGCGGTGCTAGCCTGGTTTCGCGCGGCGTCGTTTCTCTGCGAATGCACGCGCGCCCGGAGTGACATGACCAAGCGACGCCAAACCGGCCGCCGCCCTTCGCGGGGCGAGCTCTCCAGCCTCTGCCTGCTCGCATGCCTCGCCGCGGTCGGCAGCGGCTGCGCGGACAATCAGGAGTCGCTCATCGTGCTGATGGTCCCCGCGTGGGAAGACGGAGGCTGCGCGGTCCCGACGACCGCCGACGCCGCGTTGCCGTACGGCACTCTCGATCTCGCGTTCGGCACGCCCTACGCGATGCCGGCTCTGCTGCTCAACAACACCGCCGATCAGGCCGCGGGCGACAACAACTCGGGCATCGTCACGAACGAGGTCCAGCTCCTCGACGTCGACGTCGATCTCTCGATGGCGCAGGCGCCCGACGTCATCGACGCGCTGCGCGACATGGACGAGGCGTTCGTCAGCTTCAACGTTCCCTTGTCGACGAATTCGCTCGCACCGGGCCAGATCACGGGCGTGCTGGTCGAGGTGATCCCGCAGCAGACCGCGGTCGCGATGGGCGAGCTCGTCCTCGCGCAGTTCGGTGCCGCGGCGAAGCTGACCGTCGAGGCCAGCGTCGTCTTCCACGCGTCGCGCTCGGGCAACACCGTCGGCAAGGTCGGCGGCGTCGATTCGCGCGAGTTCTCCTTCCCGATCTCCGTGTGCTTCGACTGCCTGCGCTCGTGCGCGACCTGTCCGGGTGCCGAATGCCCGGTCGGGGCGACGTCGTTCGCAGGTGGGGTCTGCGGGAACGCCCAGGATCTGGTCCTGTACCCGACCGCGTGCGAGATGCCCGAGTGAGCGGCGGCCAACGAACGCCGACCGTGCCCGGAGCTTGACCGCGCTCGAGGTTTGGGGCGAAGCTACCGCCTGCGCAACATGCTCGGCGACCAGCTCAAGAAGATCGTGGAAAACACGCCCGGTGCCGCGGGCGCGATCCTCATGGGCTTCGACGGCATCGCCATCATGCAGCACCTCGCGGACGATGCCGCGGGCGCGGTCGACCTCGAGTCGACCGCGATGGAATTCTCGTTCCGATTCATGGAGCTGCGCCGCGCCGCCGCAGCGCTGGACATGGGTGAGGTGCAGGACGTGACCGTTCGCGGCGAACGGCAGTCGTTCGTGTGCCGCGCGCTGTCCGACGAGTACTTCGTCGGGGTGCTGCTGACGGATCCGTCGTTCCTCGGCAAGGGTCGCTTCCTGCTGCGAACCGCAGCCCCCGAGTTGCTGGCCGATCTCTGAGCGCGTCGCGAGTTTCCTCTTTCGCTCGTTGGCGATGGGCTCCACAATACGCCCGCCATGCCGCCGGCGACGAGCACGACACGTGACGCGAGACGCCGCGCCGTCGTCGTGATCCACGGTCCGAACCTCGATCTGCTCGGCGCACGCGAGCCCGACGTGTACGGCCCGACCACGCTCGCGGAGCTCGACGCGCGGCTCGTGGCGCTCGGCGACACGCTAGGTGTCGAGATCCGTGCGCACCAAACGAACGCCGAGGGCGCGTTCATCGATCTGTTGCACGATGCACGCAAGGCCGCCGACCTCGCCGGCGTCATCGTCAACCCCGCCGGCTACACCCACACGAGCGTCGCCATCACCGACGCCCTGCGCGCGCTCGACGTCCCGGTCGTCGAGGTCCATCTGTCCAACCTCTACGCCCGCGAAGCGGTCCGACACGACTCGCTGACGGGGGCAGCCTGCAAGGGCGTCATCATGGGCCTCGGCCCGGATTCCTACCTCCTCGCGCTACGTCACCTCGTGGCGACCTCTCAGGAGCCTGCATGACCGATCCAGCGGATCCCAAGTTCCCCGACCTTCGCTACGTCCGCGAGCTCGCGAAGATGTTTCGTCAGTATGAGCTCGACGAGCTCGAGCTCGAGTCCGGTGACCAGCGCATCTTGCTGCGCCGCTCCGACATCGCGCCGGTCGCTGCCGTCGCCCCGACCCAGGTCGTGCACGTCCCCGCCGCCGCACCTGCGCCGCGTGCCGTCGAGGCGCCCGCAGCGGCCGCGAGCGAGAGCGGCGATTTCATCACGTCGCCGTTCGTCGGCACGTTTTACCGCTCGGCGCGCCCCGATGCGCCCGCGCTCGCCGAGGTCGGCAAGCGCGTCGCCGCCGGTGACCCCGTGTGCATCATCGAGGCGATGAAGCTGTTCAACGAGATCGAGGCGGACTACGCCTGCGTGATCGAAGAGGTCCTCGTCGACAACGCGTCGCCGCTCGAGTACGGCACCAAGCTGTTCCGGGTGCGCAAGCTGTGAACAAACCGATCCGCAAGGTGCTCATCGCCAATCGCGGCGAGATCGCGCTGCGCGTGATCCGGGCGTGCCGCGAGATGGGCATCCGCACCGTCGCCGTGCACTCGACCGTCGACGAGTCGGCACTTCACGTGCGCTTCGCCGACGAGGCGGTGTGCGTCGGCCCGGGCCCTGCGGCGCAGAGCTATTTGCACATCCCGAACCTCATCTCCGCCGCCGAGCTCACCGGCGCCGACGCGGTGCACCCGGGCTACGGCTTTTTGTCCGAGCGCGCCGACTTCGCGCGCGTGTGTGGCAAGTGCGGCCTGAACTTCATCGGCCCGCGCCCCGAGCACATGGCGATGATGGGCGACAAGGTCCGCGCGCGGCAGACGATGGCCGACGCGGGCGTGCCGATCCTCCCCGGCACCGGCGTCATCGGTAGTCCCGAGGAAGCGCTCGAGGCCGCACGACGCATCGGCCTGCCCGTGATCATCAAAGCGTCCGCCGGTGGTGGCGGTCGCGGCATGAAGATCGTCAAGGACATCAACGTGCTCGTGCAGACGCTCGGCACCGCGCAGGCCGAGGCGCTCGCCGCATTCGGCAACGGCGACGTATATCTCGAGCGCTACGTGACGAACCCGAGGCACATCGAGATCCAGGTCATCGGCGACATGTTCGGCGGCGGCATCGATCTGCTGGAGCGCGAGTGCTCGATCCAGCGCCGCCACCAGAAGATCATCGAAGAGGCGCCTTCGGCCGCGCTGTCCCCGGAGCTCCGCACCAAGATGCGCGAGACCGCGGTCAAGGCGATCAAGTCGATGGGCTACCAGTCCGTCGGAACCCTCGAGTTCCTGCTGGACGAGCGCGTGGAGGGCGGCCCGGCGTTTTACTTCATGGAGATGAACACGCGGATCCAGGTCGAGCACTGCGTGACCGAGATGATCACCGGCGTCGATCTGGTCCAAGAGCAGATTCGCATCGCGATGGGCGAGCCGCTCGCTCATCTCGATCGCGAGCACACGGCGCGCGGTCACGCGATCGAGTGCCGCATCAACGCGGAGGATCCGATCGCTTTCACACCCCAACCCGGCACGATCACGGCGCTGCACTTTCCCGGAGGCTACGGCGTGCGCGTCGACAGCCACGTCTACCAGGGCTACAAGGTCACGCCGTTTTACGACTCGTTGCTCGGCAAGATCATCGCGCACGGCAAGGACCGGCCCCAGGCTATCGCGCGCATGCGCCGCGCCCTCGACGAGACGGTGGTGGAGGGCATTCGCACCAACGTGCCGCTGCACCGCTGGCTGCTCAAGCAAGACGCCTTCGTGAGCGGCCACTACGACACCCATTTTCTCGAAGAAAACCTCGACCGCGAGGCCGTCCTCGCCGAACTGGAGCCGCTCGGCTAGATTCCGGGCAGCGTAGCCCCCCTTGGCGTTCAGCAAAGAGAAGGCACACGAGCGAGCCGAGAAGTTCGCGGCCAAGGGCCAGCACGACAAGGCTGCGCGCGAGTATCAGACGATCGTCGAGAACGATCCGAAGGATATCCGTGCGTGGCTCATGCTCGCCGATTGCCTCGTGCGCAGCGGTGATCGGAGCGGCGCGATCGATCGCTACATGCAGGTCGCCGGATACTACTCGGCGCAGCAGCAACCGCAGAAGGCCCTCGCGGTCTATCGCCAGGTCGTCAATCTCGATCCGCGGCGCTTCGACGTCCATCAAAGGATCGCGCAGCTCAACCTCGACCTCGGACGCGTGCCGGATGCAGTCGCGATCTACGAGCAGCTCGGCCAGGCGCAGCTGCAGGCCGGCGCGATCGCGGATGCGCTCGCGACGTTCGAGATCATCGCGAACGCCGAGCCGGCCGCAGTACCGAAGCGCCTGCGCGTCGCCGAGCTGTGCTCGCGTGAGCGGCAGGTCGAAAAGGCGGTCGAGCACTTTCGCATCGCCGGCGATCAGCTGCTGCAGACCGGTCGCCACGCCGACTTCGTGCGCGTCGCCGAGCGGCTCGTCTATCACCAGCCGGACGATGGCGAGACGATCCGCAAGCTCGCGCGCGTGTATCTGCAGCTCGGCGATCCGCGTCGCGCGCTGATGAAGCTCAACTCGCTGTTGCACGCCGATGCGCACGATCGCGTCGGGCTCGAGCTGCTCGCGGAGACGTTCCTCGCGCTCGAGAAACCCGACAAGGCGACCTCCGTCGCGGTCGAGCTCGTGCGTCAGCTCGTCGCCGAGGGCGACAGCGGTGCGGCCGAGGCCCAACGCGTCGCGCGTCGGGCCCTCGCGTGGGATCCGAACAACATGGAGCTGCGTGCGGCGGCCCACGCCGGTGCCCAAGCGCAGCCGGTGCGTGCGGCTGTGCAGCCAGTTACCCGGTTGGCGCCCCAAGTGGGCGCCCGCGTCGCGGCAGCGCAGGCCGCTTCGAGGCCGCCGGTCGCCGTCGCAGCGCCGGTCGCCGTCGCAGCGCCGGTCGCCGTCGCAGCACCGGTCGTCGCGGCCGACGACGACGTGGACGAGGTGTCCGACGACGTCGTCGAGCTCGACGATGCCGACGTGATCGCCGAAGGCGATCCGTCGACGCGTCATCGTACGGGCAGCAACGCGCGGACCCAGGAGCGCGCGCCGGCGCGATCGCTGACCGAGCGCGTGCTGTCGGAGAGCGAGGCGCCGCCGCAGATCGACGGGGGCGTCGACCTCGACAAGATCCTCTTCGAGGCCCGCGTGTACGTGAAGTACCGCCTGTTCGAGCATGCGATCGAGCACGTGATCGAGCTGCTCACGAAGCAGCCGGAGCACACCGGAGCGCTCGCACTGCGGGCCCGCGCGCTCGGTGAGCTCGGTCGCCGGGCCGAGGCCGCCGAAGCGCATGTCCAGGTCGCGCGGCTCGTGCTCGATCGCGATCCGAGGCTCGCGCGCGAGCATCTCGGCGCCGCGCTCGACTGCGATCCGAGCCATGTGGTCGCGCTCGCGCTGCGCTCCGATCTCGATCGCAGCAGTCGTCCGCTGCAGGTCGGCGACCTGGACGACGCCCGCGGCGACGGCGACAGCGGAACGTTCGATCTGGTCGGTGGCGACAGCTCCGGTCCGATCGCCGCGGCGGGCGACGACGATTTCGCGATCGACGTCGCGGACTCCGAGCCCGACGTCCAGCCGACGCGACCGATCTCGATCGAGACGCGCTTCGATCTCTCCGACGCGGGCCCGCTGCCGCTGCCCGACGAGCAGTTCCCGACCGAGAACCTGGCCGAGGCACTCGCGTCGGCGCGAGGCTTCGATGCGTCGACCGAGCACGCCGATCGCACGCCGCTGTTCGGCTATGCCGCGCGACCGCCCGCCGAGGGCGCGGGTGCACCGTCGGGGGCCGCGGCTGCGACGACCGAGGCGCACCGGGTCTCGCACGCCGAGCTCGACCTCGGCACCACCGGCGACCACAGCACGGGGCGCTTCGAGCCGATCGGTGGCGCGCGTGCGGGCAGCGGCCGCTCGAGTGCCCGCCTCGTCGAGCCGTCGGTCGATCTCGACGGCGAAGTCGCCGATGAAGACGACTTGCTCGAAGCGGATGCCGAGCCGATGCTCGACGACTCGTCCATCCCGTCCGAAGCGAACGAAGAGCCTGTCACCGAGGAGCGCGAGGTGCCGATCCCACCTGATCGTGGTGTAAGGGGCAAGCCACTCACCCCTCGGCGTTCGACCTCACCGAACAACCTCCCGACGGGCCAGGTGTGGCCCGACCTCCAGGACGAGCTCGCGGAGATCCGGTTCTTCCTCGACCAGGGTCTCGACGACGATGCGCGTGCGAGCCTCGCCGACCTCGAGCGCAAGCACCCCGGTCATCCCGAGGTCGCGAAGCTGCAGGCCGAGTTCGATCGCGACACCGCAGGCCCGCAGGCCGACTCCGGCGCGAAGCCCCTCATCGCGTTGCCGAGCGAGGACGAGGACGAGGACGCGTACATGTCGGCGATCTTCGGCGGCGGGCCGAAGGTCGAGAAGAAGAAGGACCGCAGCATCGAGATCCGCGCGGCCTCTGGCGCCGACGCTGCCGATGCTGCGTCGTCGTACGACCTCGGCATGGCCTACCGCGACATGGGCCTCGTCGACGACGCGATCACGCAGTTCGAGCTCGCGGCTCGCGACGCGCTGTGGCAGGCCCGCGCGCTGGTGATGTCCGGCACCCTGCGCCTGCATCGCGGTGAGACCGATCGCGCGCTCGCCGATCTCCGCGGGGCGATCGATGCCGCGACGAACGAGGACGAGCTGTTCGAGGCGAAATACGAGCTCGCGCAGATCCACGAGACGCTCGGCGAGACCGACCTCGCGCTCGAGCAGCTCCGTACGATCGAGCCCGGTTACCGCGAGCGTGACGCGAAGATCGCCGCGCTCGGAGGCTGAGATGCCGGAGCAGCGCGGCCCGTCGACGCTCGCGGTGCACGGTGGCGAGCCCGAGATCCGCGCCGATCGGGCGATCGTCGCGCCGGTCGTGTTGTCGTCGACGTACCCGTTCGCGGATACGGCGGAGCTGGTCGCGTACATGGAGGGCACGCACGCGCGGCCACCCGAGTACGCGCGCTACGGCAACCCGACGGTCGCCGCGACCGAAGCGAAGCTCGCCGCGCTCGAGGGCGCCGACGCGGCGGTGCTGATGGCGTCCGGCATGGCCGCGATCACGACGACGTTGTTCGCGATGCTGAAGGCCGGCGCGCACGCGGTGTTCACCGAGGACGTCTACCGCAAGACCCGCGTGTTCGCTCGCGAGACGCTCGCGCGCTTCGGCGTCGAGGTCGACGTCGTCGCGCCGAACGTCGCTGCGATCGAAGCCGCGCTGCGCCCGAACACCCGCGTCATCTTCACCGAGACGCCGACGAACCCATACCTGCGTGTCGTCGATCTGCCGGCCGTCGTGGCGCTCGCGAAGGCGCGACGCATCAAGACGATCGTCGACGCCACGTTCGCGACGCCGGTGAACATGCAGGCGCTGCGGCTCGGCATCGATCTCGTGATCCACTCGACGACGAAGTACCTCGGCGGGCACAACGACATCATGGGCGGTGCCGTCATCGGCAAACCCAGCCTCGTCGATGCGATCCGGGATCAGCTCGGCACGCTCGGTGCGGTCGCGGATCCGTTCGGCGCGTTCTTGCTGTCGCGCGGCATCAAGACGCTCGCGCTGCGGGTCGAGCGGCAGAACGCGAGCGCAAAGGCAATCGCGGAGCTGCTCGAGCGCCACCGTGCGGTCGCGCAGGTCTGGTACCCGATGTTGCCGAGCCACCCCGATCACGCGATCGCAATGCGCGATCTGACGGGCGGCGGCGCGGTCGTGTCGTTCGAGCTCGGGGGCGGCCTCGCGGCCGGCACGAAGCTGCTGGACGCGCTCGAAATCCCGAAGCTCGCCGCGAGCCTCGGCGGCGTCGAGAGCCTCGTCGAGCAACCGGCGCTCATGAGCTACTTCGAGATGACGCCCGACGAGCGCGCGGCGATCGGGATCCGCGAGGGGCTCGTGCGGCTGTCCGTCGGCATCGAGGACCTCGCCGACCTGGTCGCCGACCTGACGCGCGCACTCGACCGCTTGTGACGGCGCGCACCCCGTCGCTGCCGGGCGATGCTTCGTGGGCGGCCGCGTAGCCCCGGGTCCACGCGGGCGGCGATCCGCGCGAAAACCGGCCTGCTCTCGTCGTGCATCGCCCCCGCGCCCGCCGCTTGTGACGGGGCGCGTGGGCCTGTTAGAAGCCTTTCCTCTCAGGTCCATCGCCATGCAGTCGTCCGTCGAGCGCATCAGCCCCATCGAGTGTCGCGTCCAGGTCGAGATCCCGTGGAGCGACATCTCCACGCGTCTCCAGGAAAAGCTCCGCGATCTCGGTCGTCGCGCGAAGGTGCCCGGGTTTCGTCCCGGCAAGGTGCCGAGCAACGTGCTCGAGCGAATGTTCGGCAAGGGTGTCCGCCAGGATCTCGCGCGTGACTTGGTTCAAGAGACCTTCCAGACCGCGGTCGCGAGCAACAGCGTGATCCCGCTGACGCAGCCGGTGCTCGAGTCGTCGTCGCTCGAGAACGGCAGCCCGTTCCGCTACGCGGCGCGCTTCGAGGTGCCGCCGCAGATCGAGCCGAAGGACTACACCGGTGTCCCGGTGCGTCGCCGTCCTGCGGTGATCGACGACGCGAAGGTCACCGCGGAGCTCGAGCGCCGTCGCGAGCAGCTCACCGAGCTGCGGCCGCTTCCCGAGGGCGAGACGCGGGAGACGACCGCGCCAGGCGACGTGTGGACCGTGGACGTCGAGGGCTCGATCGGCACCAATCGCGTGTCGCGCAAGGATGTCCGCGTCGACATCGTCGAGGACCCGAGCACGGCGAAGAACGAATTCGTACCGGGCCTCGCTGCGGCGCTCGCCGACACGAAGCTCGCCGATGTCGGCAAGCTGCGCACGCTGAAGTTCGTGCCGCCCGATGATCGCATGCGCCAGGACCTGCGCGGACAAGAGGCGGTGCTCGGCGTCGGTCTGCGCGAGCTGCGGGTCAAGCACGTGCCGGCGCTCGACGACGACTTCGCGCGCGACACGGGCGATGCGGAGTCGCTCGCGGAGCTCGAGCAGAAGATCAAGGACAAGATCCGTCAGGACGATTCGGACGAAGCGGAGCGCGACGCCCGTCGTCGCCTCGTCGCGTCGCTGCTCGAGCGCAATGCGTTCGAGGCCGCGCCGTCGATGATCGCGCGTGAGGTCGCGGCGCAGGTCGACGCGACCAAGCGTCAGCTCGCGCAGCAGGGCATGAAGCTGTCCAACATCGGCACCACCGAGCAGGAGCTGTCGCGCCGCATCCGCCCGCAGGCGTTGTTCAACGTCAAGGCGTATCTGCTGCTCGATGCCATCGGCAAGACCGAGGCCATCGACGTGACCGACGAGGAGTTCGAGGCCGAGCTCGTCAAGATGGCCGAGGAGGGCGGGCAGAATGTCGCGCGCATGCGCGCGCAGATGGAGAAGAGCGGTCAGCTGGTGCTCGTCCGCGCACAGATGCGCGAGGAGAGGATCCTCGACTTTCTGATGGCGAAGTCCGAGGTCACCGAAGCTGCAGACGCTGCCGAGGATGGCGCCGACGACACCACCAGCCCCGCCAGTAGCGAAGACGACGGCGACGCGACGGCCTGAATCGGCCCACCTGCGCGCGCCGTCCCACCCGATCGACCGGCTCTTCCCCGGGCGCCGACAGTGGCCCGCAAACGTGCTGTAGCAGACGGCACTCGCGCCGATGCGGGCACTTGCATCACAGGGCCCTGCCGTACAACATACTTCATCGATGCTGCCTGTCAGCCGAGCACCATCGGCACCGAAACCACAGGGCAGCTCCGACACAGGATCTTCATGACGGACCTCTATTGGGGCGACACCTCGGCCAGCATCCCGTTCGTCATCGAGCAGACCCACCGCGGCGAGCGCTCGTGGGACATCTACAGCCGGCTGCTGAAGGATCGGATCGTCTTCATCGGTACGCCGATCAACGATCAGGTCGCGAACAGCATCATCGCGCAGCTGCTCTACCTCGAGTCAGAGGACCCGGAAAAGGATATCCGCGTCTACATCAACTCACCAGGCGGCGTCGTCACGGCAGGCCTTGCCATCTACGACACGATGCAGCACGTGAAGGCTCCAGTGGCGACGTACTGCCTCGGTCAAGCGGCCTCGATGGGCGCGGTCTTGCTCGCGGCCGGCGCACGCGGCAAGCGGTTCGCACTGCCCAACGCGCGCATCATGATCCACCAGCCGCACGGCGGCGCGCAGGGCCAGGCGACCGACATCGAGATCCAAGCGCGCGAGGTCCTGCGCCTGCGCTCGCGTCTCAACGAGATCCTCGCGCTGCACTGCGGCCGCGACATCGAAGAGATCCTTCGCGACACCGACCGGGACAAGTTCATGGATGCCGACACCGCCCAGCGCTACGGCTTGGTCGACGAGGTCCTCCAGCGTCCCACCCCGAACCCGACCTGAGGAAGGCACCGAGATGAGTTCCTCGAAACGCGACACCGGCCACGGCAACCTGAGCTGCTCCTTTTGCGGGAAGAGTCAGAAGGAAGTCAAAAAGCTCATCGCTGGACCGTCGGTCTACATCTGCGACGAGTGCATCTCGCTGTGCAACGACATCCTCGCGGAAGAAGTCCAGAAGGAAGAGCGGCAGCAGGGGCACGGTCGTGTGCCGAAGCCGAAGGAGATCCGCGGCATCCTCGACGACTATGTCGTCGGCCAGGAGATGGCGAAGAAGATCATCGCCGTCGCGGTCTACAACCATTACAAGCGCATCAACTCGAAGCGGAAGCCCGACGAGGCCGAGCTGCAGAAGAGCAACATCTTGCTCATGGGCCCCACCGGCTCCGGCAAGACGCTGCTCGCCCAGACGCTCGCGCGCATCCTCGACGTGCCGTTCGCGATCGCGGATGCGACCAGCCTCACCGAGGCCGGCTACGTCGGCGAGGATGTCGAGAACATCATCGTCAGCCTGCTGCAGAACGCCGACCACGACGTCGAGCGAGCGCAGCGCGGCATCATCTACATCGACGAGATCGACAAGATCGCACGCAAGGGCGACAACCCGTCGATCACGCGCGACGTGTCGGGCGAGGGCGTGCAGCAGGCGCTTTTGAAGATCCTCGAGGGCACCATCGCGAGCGTTCCCCCCAAGGGCGGTCGCAAGCACCCGCAGCAGGACTTCTTGCAGGTCGACACGACGAACATCCTGTTCATCTGCGGCGGCGCGTTCGCGGGCATCGAGGACATCATCGAGCACCGCACCAGCGCCAAGGGCATGGGCTTCGGCGCGAAGGTCGAGAAGAAGAAGGAGCTGCGGCAGTGGGAGCTACTGCAGCAGATCCAGAACGAAGACCTCATGAAGTTCGGGCTCATCCCCGAGTTCATCGGCCGCTTGCCCGTCATCGCTCCGCTGCAGGAGCTCGACGAGGATGCGCTGATGCAGATCCTCACCGAGCCGAAGAACGCGCTCGTGAAGCAGTACAAGCGACTGCTGGAGATGGACGGCGTCGAGCTCAGCTTCACCGGTGACTCGCTGCGCGCGGTCGCCCGCAAGGCAAAGACGATGCGGTCGGGTGCGCGAGGTCTGCGATCGATCCTCGAGCGCGCGATGCTCGACGTGATGTACGACATTCCGAGCGTCGACAACGTGGTCGAGGCTGTGATCAACGAAGAGTGCATCCGCGACGAGACGAGGCCGGTGCTGGTGTACCGCGGGGATGCGAAGAAGGAAGCGAGCTAGGGCGACTTCTCCTTCCTCGCGATCCGCGTCGCCGCATCCGTGTACACGACGCCTTCTTCGGTCGGCAGCACCGCCGGTGCCGTCGCCGACGCCGTGAACACGTCGAGCGTCGAGCGCTTCGCGACCACGGCGTTCTCCGTGCGCTTGCCCGTCGCATCGAGCACCGCGCTCGTGCGCGTCGACAGCTTCATGAGCGGCATCCCGGGCCGCACGATCGGCAGACCCGCGAGCACGATGTCGAAGTCGGGTCGGCCCTTCGTCGCGCCGCGCCCCCGAATCAGCGACACGCGAGAGCGCCGAAGACGAACGTTCGCGAACAGCAGTAGCAACAGCGCGGGCGGTGGCGGCGTTCCGACCTCGCACCCGCAACTCACCGAACCGACCGACGCAGCCTCGCCGTCGCTCGATTCTTCGGACGCGCCCGTCGTGTCGTCGGACGACGCGCCGGTCGTGTCATCCGACACCGGCCGGATGGGCACGCCGTCGGGCCAGGTCACGCACGCGTCGCGGTTCCAGTGCTCGAAGTTGGGACGTCGTTCCGCGTGCGATGTCCAGGATGGCGGTGACGAAGCACGTCGGTGACCAGATCGTCGTGCGCCACGACCGAGCGATCGCCTCGTCGACTCCAGCCTGCGAGCGACGCACGAGGAAGTTGTCACGAACTCTCGGGTCTATTGCCTCATCGAGAGCGACCTCGATGTGCAGCCCCGCAGAGGCGCGCCACACGGGTTCGAGAGTACGCGCTCTTGCAGCGCCGCCTCGGTGCTCCGTCATCGCGACGCGAGCAGCGCAGCCGCGCTCGCGCACGTCGTCGCCCCCACGACCCACCGCCTCAGCAGCTCCGCATCGGTCGTCTCGAGGATCTCGGTCTGCCCCTGCGGCGAGACTGCGAGCCCACGCGCGGAGAGGACGCTGACGATCGCGCGCCGCAACGCTTCGGCTCGACCCTCTTCTCGACCCTCTTCTCGACCTTCCTCGCGAATTTCCGCCTGCCGTGCTTCGAGCGCTTCCTCGAAGACAGCATTCCGCTTCGCGAGCAGCGCCCGCGCGACCGCATCGTCCGCACTCCCCGCGGAGACGAGATCGCGGATCGACAGCGCCGGGACGAGGGCCTGATCTTCGATCGCCGCGTCGGCGCCGAGGATCTCCCAGCCGTCCATCGCCACCGACCACTCGAGGCAACGACCGCGTTCGACGTCGATCGCGAACACGCGCCGCACACCGCGGCCGCACAATTTCGCCGCCTTCTTGCCGGCGTGCGCGAGCGACTCGGTCACGACGACCTCGAATGCGAGCTCTTCGAGCTGTCGACCACCCGTCACCGGATCGCGCGCGAGCGGATAGATGCTTCCGTCTGGCGCGAAGTCGTCGCGCCAGCCCGTCCGCGTGAGCATGTCGCTCGCCGCGTTGTAGCCGGGCGCGCAGTGGGCCTCGAGGATCGCGGAGAGCTTCGAGTGCTGGCTGCCGTGCGGCTCGTGGGCCGGGCTCACGGCGAAGACCTCACCGTCGACGATCTCGAAGCCGCACTCGGGCATGACGAGTCGCTCGTCCGGAGGCGGAAGATCTGTGGAGCGTGGGAGCATCGCGGTGGGCATCGACGACTACCTCGGTGGTGCGCCGTGGTCGTCGACGGGATGAGACTAGCAGGCGGCACGCGTGATCGCTGTGCGTGCGGCATGCCAGCGCTCATGTGGCCGAAACACCACGCGCGCGATCGATGCTGGCCCGTGTACGGGCCGCTCGGGTGGCCAACGGGCGGGCCACGCGGGCCGTGGGTTGGCCAGCGCGCGCTCAGGCGCGAGCGCAACTCAGCGCAGCGCGATCACGAGGAACGTGCGGGTCATCGCACGTCCTTCGCGCAGCGGAAGCCGAGCGTGGGGTAGCGATCGAGCGGCGGATGGAACTCGCGATGCGTCGTCTGCAGCGGCACCGGGTCGCGCTCGTTGCGATGGACGTGACCGCCGCGTGCCACGCGGAGCTCGCCCACCGTCGACGAGGTCCACTCGGCCACGCCGTCGGCGAGATCGTGGATGCCGTGCTTGCTCTGCCACGAGGGCCTGGTGCCGACCTGGATCGGCCAGTAGCGCGGGAAGCCGTCGACCTTTTCGCTGGGCTCGCGGTTGCCCCACGGATAGCGACGCGCCTCGGTGCCGCCGCGCGCCGCCCATTCCCACTCCCACTCGGTGGGCAATCGCTTGCCGAGCCAGCGACAGTACGACTCGGCATCGAGCGCGGACACGCAGTGGACCGGAGTGTCGGCCTCGACGCGCTCGCTGCAGCTGCTCTCGCGTCCGCCCCAGCTCGCCCTGGTTCGCTGCGCGCAATGGTGCGCCCGCGTGCATGCCGAATAGTCCGAGATCGTCACCTCGAACACGTCGAGCATGAAGTCGCCGACGCGGTGGCGGCCGAAGCTGCCGCCGAGGATCCGCACCATCTCGGGCGCATCCGTGACCACCGCAGGCGCGGGCGCGACGGCGACGGGCGCTGCGCGCGGAGCGACGGACGCGGGCCCCGGGCGCGGCGGCGTGGTGGGGGTGCTGCTGCTGCGTTCGCACGAACCGCACAGCGCGAGCACGACCACGAGGGCGTGGCGCACGTTCATCGGCTCGCCTCGCGGACATCGCTCGCCACCACTGGCGGACCATACGACACGGCCTTGGTCGTCGTCGAACCCCCCATCCAGCGGCGTGCCGTCTTGGAACACCGAACCGGTGACTCGCCCGGAGATACAGCGATCATCGAACGTGAAGATCTCCAACCTGCCCGGGACGAAACCCGCGGCACCCAAGCCGCAGAAGCACATGTCTTCGAACGACTCCACGATCGGGAAGTCGTAGGCGACGAGGCCTGGCCCGTCTTCGCTGAATCCCGCCAGCGCGTAGGTTCCCGGCGCCGATACTCCCCGCAGCGTCAGCTCGAGCGTCCACGTCGGGCGATCGATGCACCACTGGGTCTCGCCTTTGCAGTTCGCCGAGATATTCGATGCGAGCATCTTGCCGTTGGGCAACACGACCGCCGCGGCGAGACCGTCGCGGAGCTCGTGCTCCGGCGGCGATCGCCCCATCCCCGGTGATCAACGAAGAGTGCATTCGCGACGAGACGAGGCCGGTGCTGGTGTACCGCGGCGACGCGAAGAAGAAGCGAGCTAGCTCTCCGCTAGAAGCACACCGGCCGAGGCTCGGGATCATCCCCCTCGGTCGTCGGCAGGATCGCCCGCAGGTACGCGTACTCCTCGTCGCAGAACCGCGACGGGCCCAGCCCATCGAGCTCCGCCCGCTCCGCGAACGGGCGGTCCGAGTCCATCAGCCGGTTCTCTTCGTCTCCACTGTTGTGGAACTCCTGGCCGTAGGGATCCGCGAGCCCGAGCGAGTGCCCGACCTCGTGGCTCACGGTCGAGCCGACCATGTTACCGAGCGCCCAGACGGCGCACGCGATCTGTAGCCGCCGGTCGTCCGCGCCAGCCGGGCACACGTCGCCCGCGCCGAGCATCACAATGTCCTCGGCTAGATCCGCCGCGCTCACCGGAGACCCGTCGACGTCGGGCCGGAACGGATCGAACAGCCCATCGAACCGTGCATCGGGCTCCAGCGGCATCGCGAGCGCACCGGGGTGCTCGCTGTAGCCGAACAGCGACTCGATGAACACGCCCCCGAACCCCGGGAACCCGTCCTGCTGGGTCAGCGCGTTCACGCCACCGATCAAGTCGTACAGCCGCTGGTTCTCGACGTCCTTGCCCTGGGTGTTGTCATAGCCGAGCAACCCGAGCCCGTTCGGATCAGGCCCGCCGATATCGACGACCGCGAACGCGGCGAATTCCTCGGGCGCCTCGGCGCGCACGTCGACCCCGATCGTCGTGAAGTCGCGGCGCAGCACGTCGAGCACGCGCACGCGGATCTGCGCGTCCACGGCCCGCAGCCCGAACGCGCGCAGGCTCTCGACGTACGCCGGCGTGAACACGACGTGCACTACCTGCTTCACCGGCGACAGGTGGAACGCGAACAGGGCAGGGTCGCCCGACACCTCGACGTCGCCCCAGGCGATGCGCGGCGTCACCATGCCCTCGAACGTCCCCGCATCGTAGCGCACGTCGAGGAGCTGCCCGAGCGCGTCGCTCTCGCTGATCACGTAGCGGATCGTGTGGCCGTCGACGAACTCGGGCAGCAGCAGCTCGTCGACGTCGATGGTGTCGCCCGTCGCATCGGAGGTGAACGTGCCGACGAAGTCGAGCAGCGTGCTGCCCTCGCCGCCGACGAAGCCACCGCCGTCGATCGTCACGTACTGCCCGAGACTCGCCTCGTTCGTCGACGCGCCGTAGACGATCGGTCGCTGCAGATCGTACGCGACGCCGATGCTCGGGCTGTCGAGCACCGCGCCGTCGGTATGCCGGTTGCGCAGGCGTACGCTGCCCTCGAACCTGCCGGGCTCGATGCCGGCAATCTCCGGCGCGAACGCGAACGTGCCGCGCTCGCGATCGAACGGGCCCGCGGGGACGATCGGTACCTCGGTCTGGGCGACAGGTGCGCAATCGTCGGTGCCCTCGGGCGCGAAGCAGCCCTCGAGCACCGCGAGACTCTCGCCTTCGCCGCGCAGCAGCAGCCCGCTGCCGACGACGTCGAGCGGCTCGTTCGGGAAGATGACGCCGGAGTCGACCAGCGTGTCCGGTCGCGGATCGAGCTGGCGCCGCAGCGCCCACGAAACCCCGAGCGTCGTCGTCTTGTACACCGTGCCGTCGACGGCGCTGGTCACCTCGACGGTGACCGTGGCGTCGACCGTCGAGCCATCCCCGCCGAGCTCGCCGAACGCTCCCTCGTCGAGCCCGAGCTCGAGCGTGCGCACGTCGACGTAGCGCAGCGGCAGCGACAGGTCGACCGTGCTCTGCGCCTCGCCGCCCTGCCGCGTGCCGACGATGCGCAGCGTCGAGCTGCCCCACGGGCTGTCGACGAACGACTCGCCCTCGATGACGACGATCGATCCGGGCAAGAGCACGTCCGGGTCGGCGCGCCCGAGCCCGAGGCCGGTGAGGCCCGGATCCGCCGGCCTACCGCGCGGCTGCGCCTGACAGCCATACAGCGCACAGACGATCGCGACCAAGCCGGCGCAGCGGTTCATCGAGGCTCGCTCTCGATGATGCCAGAACGCGTCGCTACTTGAAGGTGTCGACCCGCAGCGAGCCCTTGGTGTCGTACGCGGCACCCTTGGCGCGTGCCTCGGCGAGCCCGCTCGTGCGGAGCACCCACATGCGCTTGGTCGCGACGACCTCGTCGTTCTGCCGCGCGTGGATCTCGACGAGGTTGTTGCCCGGCGTCAGCGGCACCTCGGCGGAGAAGTCGAGCTTGCCGCTCTTGCTGTCCGCGCTCGCGACGTAGAACACCTTCTCGACCTCGCCGAACAGATCACGCGACGGGTTGTAGACGGTGATGAACACGTCGCGCACCGCTTCGTCGTCGCTCGCCACGCCCGACAGCGCGACAGTCTCGCCATCGGTCTTGGTCGGTTCAGACTGCAGCGTGACGATCGGAGGCGACACCGCGAACACCAGCGTGTGCTTGTCCGCCTTCGCTGGCGCGCTGCCGCCTGTGGTCACGTCGCCGGCGCGGACGAACGCGAAGCCATGATCGCCGATCGACACGCGGTACCAACCGTCGGCCTTCGCGGTCGCGGCGAGCTTGGTGCCCGAGGCGACCTGGGCCAGCACACGCGGCCCACCGACGGGGCTCGCGTACAGATCGATCGCCGCGTTCGCGGTCACGCCACCGGAGTACTTGTCGAGCTTCGCCGCGGGCGCCGTGAGATCGAACGCCAGGTTGTCGGTCAGCACCTCGGCCATCTTGTTGTCGGAGACCGACACCTGCAGCAGGTTCGCGGACTCGGGCTCGCTCATGATCTCGACGTCGAGATCGACGGAGCGCACCTCCGCGGGCGCGAGCTTCTTGAGCTGCTCGCGGCCGCTGTGGATGAACACCGCCTCGCCGCCGAGGTTGCGCAGCGTGACCCACGTGTCCAGCGCGGCGCTGCTGCCGGTGTTCTTCGCGAACACGCGCAGCACGACGCGCTCGCCGACCTGCGGCACGCCGTCGCCGTTGCCCTTGACCGTCTTGGCCGCGCCCTCTTCGTCGATCACCTGGTAGGCGAACGCGAACTGCGGGCGCGCGAGGCCCTGGGCGGCGATGTCGATCGACGTCTTGCTGCCGGCCCCGAGCTTGGTGCCGTGCTGATCGAACAGGTGCACGTCGATGCGATCGGTACGCGAGAGCTCTTGCTCCGACACCGACAGCTTCATCGGGTAGGTCTTGCTCTCGCCGGGCCCGATCTTGCCGAACATCAGCTCGCGCTCGTCGAAGTAGCGGTAGTCGCTGTCGGTGATCGCCCGGACCTGATAGGCCGGAGCATCGCCGTTGTTCGTGACGGTGACCGTCACGGTGCCGCGCTCGCCACCCTTGATGACGTTGCCGATCTTGTCGCTCTTGATGTCGACCTCGAGCTTCGGCGTGCCGGTGTTCTTTTCTGGACCACGCGTCCAGTCGACACCGCGCTTGCTCAGGCTTGCGGTGATGCGACCCTGCTCGTGGGCGGCCTGCTCGCGGACGAAGCCGTCGAGGTGCGCGAGCATCTCGTTGCGATCGCTCGACTTCGCAGCGAGCACGAGGTCACGGGCCATGCGGATCTCGGCGTCCTCGAGCAGGATCGTCGTGCGCGAGGCGGACTTGCCCTTCGTCTTGTTGCGGCCGCCCTCCGGCTTGTCCTTCGCGGTCTCGACCGGCACGTCGTCGGCCTCGCCGTCTTCGCCGACCGAGCCGCGGTCGAGGAAGTACAGCGGTCCGAACTGCGTGCGCTGATCCTGGGTCGCGTCCGACACGAGATGCTGCGACAGCGACTCCTCGCGCAGCAGGTCGAAGCGATCGCGACCGAAGTACGCGATGTGCTCGGCGCCGACCCACACCGGGACCGTCTCGATGTCCGGCGGCACGCCGACCGACTGGATCGACACGTCGCCGGGCGTCAGATACTGCGCGATCGTCAGCTTGAGCGCGAGTTCCTTGTCGCCGGCCTTGCGCTCGTGCAGCACCTGCACCGAGCCCTTGCCGAACGTGCGCCGGCCGATCACGACCGCACGCCCGAGGTTGCGCAGCGCGCCCGCGACGATCTCCGACGCGCTCGCCGAGCCCTGATCGACGAGCACCACGAGCGGCAGATCCGGGAAGTCGTAGCGATTGTCCGCGTTGCTCTCTTCGCGCGGCGACGACACGCCGACCGTCGACACGATCGTGCCGGTGGGCAAAAAAGCGTCGGCGACCTCGACCGCAGCCGTCAGCAGACCGCCGGGATTGTCGCGCAGATCGAGCACCACACCGGTGACGCCCTCTTTTTGGAACTCGTCGAGCTTCGCGCGGAGCTCGGCACCGGTCGTCTCGGCGAAGTTGCGCGGGATCTGGACCAGGCCGACCTTGCGCTGCTTGCCGGATGCGTCGGTGTCGACGAGCACGTCACCGATGACGCTGTCGAGCTGGATGCGCGCGCGCGTGATCTTGAGCGGCTTCGGCTTGTCCAGGCCCTCGCGCATCACGTAGACGGTGACCGTCGTCCCCGGTGCGCCGCGCATCCGCGAGATCGCGTCGTTGATGTTCATCGTGACGGTCGACTCGTTGTCGAGCTGCACGATGCGGTCGCCGGGCTGCATGTCGACCTTCGAGGCCGGGTTGCCCTCGATCACGCGGATGACCGTGATCGATCCCTCGCGCATGCCCACCTCGATGCCGAGGCCGCCGAAGCTGCCCTTGGTGCTCGCCTTCATGTCGGCGAAGTCGGCGGGACGCAGCAGGTTCGTGTGCGGATCGAGCGTCGCTAGGACGCCCGCGACGATCGCGTACTCGGCCTGCTGCTGCTCGTCGGTCGACAGCGCGACGTTCTTGGTCACGAAGCGGAACACCTCGCGCACGTGCGGGCCGACGGCCCACAACGCCTCGACCTCACCGAGATCGAACTCCTGTTCCGCGGTACCGACGCGCACGCGGACCTTGCCGCCGGACACGGGCTCCACGAGCACCTCGGCGATGTCGTTCTCGAGCGCCTGCAGTCCCGCGAGCGCCATCTTGCGCGGGTCGATGCGATCGGGCTCGACGTAGTACTTCGAGATGTTCCACAAGGTCCAGTCGAGCACGCGGAGCTCGGCCGCCTCCGCGGTCGGCGACAGCCGGGCGTGGGCCTTGGGGTTGTGCCGCTGCGCGCCCGCGTGCGTGTCACCCCAAGCGGTGAGCCCGAGCGCGACGAGCAGCGACCCGACGACCATCATCGGTGCGGCGCGCGACGCGTTTCGACCCGCCTTGGTGCTGGTGGGACGGGATGCGGGCGCAGACGCGGATGTCATCGTTTTCCATGGTAGCCGGCTGCAGGCACGCGGGCCACCCGCGTAGGACGAAACCGGTTGGGGCGAGCGGGGCCGCCTCCGCCGTTGCGCTCGAAACATCGCCGCCCTCGATCGGCGTTGAGCGCGAACGTGCAGGCTCGGCGTACACTCCCGCCGCCCATGGCGCGCAAACCAGGTCAGGGCGGCGATGCCACCGAAGGCAAGCCGCCGGCGGTGTTGGTCGTCCCGGAACCGGCCGATGCCGAGGTCGCGGAGGCAGATGCCGCGCGCGAACAGAACGAGGACGAGGACGACGAGGTGCTCGGCGAGATCGATCCGGTTTCGGACGAGGAGCTCGACGCGATCGCAGCGCAGATCGTCGGTCGCGCGGCGCCGGCTCCAGCGGGATCCACCGCGCTCGCGCGTCGCGATCCGCTCGCCGCGTACATGGGCGAGGTTCGCCGCCATCCGCTCCTGACCCGCGAGGAGGAGCACGAGCTCGCGGTGCGGTGGGTCGAGCGGGGCGATCGCGAGGCGGGCCGCAAGCTCGTCACGTCGAACCTGCGGCTGGTCGTGAAGATCGCCCACGAGTATCGCCGCGCGTATCAGAACCTGCTCGACCTCGTGCAAGAGGGCAACGTCGGCCTCGTGCGCGCGGTGCAGAAGTTCGATCCGTATCGCGGCGTGAAGCTGTCGACGTACTCGGGCTGGTGGATCCGCGCGTACATCCTCAAGTACATCCTCAACAACTGGCGCCTGGTGAAGATCGGCACCACGCAGAACCAGCGCAAGTTGTTCTTCAACCTCCGCAAGCAGCGCGATGCGTTGCTCGCGGCCGGTGTCGATCCGACGCCCGAGCGCATCGCGAAGGAGCTCGACGTCTCGCCGAAGGAAGTCGTCGAGATGGAGCGGCGCATGTCGGGGCCCGACGTGTCGCTCGATGCACCGCTCGGGACCGACGACGGTGACGGGCGCACACGGCTGGACCTGATCGAGGATGACTATGCCGGTCCCGAGGATCGCGTCGACGCCGAGGAATTCAAGGATCTGCTGCAGCAGAAGCTGCGCCACTTCGGCGTCGACCTCGAGGGGCGTGAGCGCGAGATCTTCGAGGAGCGCGTCATGGCCGAGGAGCCGATCACGCTGCAGGACCTCGGCGATCGCTGGGGCGTGAGCCGCGAGCGCGCCCGGCAGATCGAGAAGCGCATGTTGATCCGGCTGCGCGAGTATCTGCAAGGCGAGCTCGGCGACGCCGTGCAGATCGCCCTCGGACACGACTGATGGCGGGCGTGCTCGTCATCGTCGGGACTCCGCTCGGCAATCGCGAGGACCTGTCGCCGCGCGCGCGTGCGGCGATCCTCGGGGCGGACTTGTTGCTGTGCGAGGACACGCGATCGCCGGTGCGTCTGTTCGGCGAAGGCGTTGTGCTGCCTCCCCGGCGATCGTGCTTCGTCGGCAACGAGCACGGGCGTGTCGAAGGATTGCTCGAGGCGCTCGCGGCCGGCTCGCGCGTCGCCTACGTCAGCGAGGCGGGCATGCCATGCTGGAGCGACCCCGGCCAGCTGCTCGTGCGCGCGGCGATCGAGGCGGGCTACGAGGTCGACGTCGTGCCGGGCCCGACCGCGCTCGCGACTGCGGTCGCGCTCTCGGGGCTGCCGAGCGAGCACGTCCGCTTCGTCGGCTTCCCCCCGCGGGGTGGCAAGCCGCGCACGGAGCTGCTCGAGGATCTGCAGCACGAGACGGCGACCGTCGTGTTCTACGAGGCCGGCAATCGCACACGCGATCTGGTCGACGATCTCGCGCGCACCCTCGGCGATGCGGACGTGCGCGAGCTCGTCGTCGCTCGCGAGATGACGAAGATGCACCAGCAGGTCGTGCGCGGCACGGTCATCAAAGTCGTCGCGACCCTTCCGGATCCGATCCTCGGGGAGGTCACCGTCGTGCTCGGGCCCTCGACGCGGCCGCGTGGTGACGCCGCCCGCGACGCGGCCAAGGAGACGCTCGATGCCGTGCTGGACGTGTCGTTGAAGCCCCGCGAGCGTGCGCGGCGCCTCGCTGCCCTCACTGGCTTGCCCGCCCGCGACCTCTACGCCCGCCTCGGCGCCGCCCCGGACGACCCACAGAGAGAATGATTGCGGTGGGGTGGGCCCGTGAACGGTGCGGCCTCATCCTACACTTAACCACCAATGCGTCGCCTCGCCGTATCCACGTGCCTGCTCGCTCTCTCGTTCGCTGCGTGCGGGGAGGCGGCCGACGGTCCCGACGGATCCGAGTGCGCGGGTGCCAAGTGCGACGACGTCGACGGTGACGAGACCGAGGCCGCGCGACTGTGCGTCGGTGTTCGCGGCAACGGTCAGCTGATCTTCGCCCACTTCGCAGCCCTCGCGCGGATCGTCGAGCACTACGGTCCGGTGTGGGGCGCGGCCGGTGGCAGCTCCGGCAGCATCACGATGTTCGTGCTCGAGAGCATGCAGCTCAATCCCGCGATCACGACGTGCGGCGCGGCCGAGTGCACGCGCGCCCAGCAGGGCTTGCGCGTCGCCGCGATGCTGAAGTCGATGAACGGCTACGCCGCGGCACTCGGGGAGACGCCGGAGGCGGCGGCGATCGGTCAGCTCGCGCCGCTCGCGAAGCGCTTCGCCGACTCGGGCATCGCCGCGCTCGCAGAGACGGATCCGGTTGCCGCCCAGGCGGCGCTGCTCGATCTGTTGCGGTCCGAGGATCTGCGCGACCTCGTCAACCCGGAGATCATCGACACGATCATGAGCTCGCCGGATCCCGGGTTTCACGTCCGCGATCTGTCGACCGCGCTCGCGGGCCTCGGCTCGTTCGACGTCGGCTGCACGCCGGAGCAGGCGATGATGGGCTGCAATCCGAAGGCGATCTTCGTGCGGCCGGGGCTCCTCGATTTTCCCTCGCTCGTGGAGAAAATCGGCCGCATCGGTGACTTCTATGCCGGCCTGGGACCGCAGGACGCGTCGCGCTGGTACGGCTGGCTCGATGGCTGCGCTGCGGTAGGCACGGGCCGGAGCTGGCCGGAGCTGGCCGCAGCGCCGCTCGGTGCAGGGACGTGCGGCGACGAATTCGCGGCGATGCTCGGCGAGTACCGCACGGCGCAAGCGAGCCAGGGCGCGCGTCCGGCTCGCCTGGATCATTCGATCGGCGCGGTGTCCCCGGGCTCGATCTCGGCGCTGGTCTCGACGTCGGTGCTCACGGGCGCGGCCGTGGACACGTTCGCCCGAGCGCGCGCCGACTACAGCGCAGGTGCCGAGTACACGCTCGACGTCGAGTTCGACGACGTGCAATTCGGCTACTGGGGTGCGACCGCCGATCTCGCGAAGGTCGAGAGCAACGTGCTCGGGTTCGACGATGCGAA